>Ga0207428_10003178_pt1 | contig 16086 bp, 14 predicted proteins | sample RhiMethybrSRZTD1_FD_187600 | JGI IMG/M metagenome (GOLD analysis project Ga0207428, IMG submission 187600) | Populus rhizosphere microbial communities from Tennessee, USA - Rhizosphere MetaG P. TD hybrid SRZTD1 (SPAdes) (version 3) | ecosystem: Host-associated > Plants > Roots > Rhizosphere >...
CATCGCGGTTCCTCCTCGATCGCGGACCGCCCGACTCTACTCGGGCCGCCTGGTCGAAGTAGAGGAGGCTCGCGCCGAACACGACGACCGGCCAGAGCGCTCCCTCCGCGAGCGGCCGCGCGATCTCGGCCGCCTGGCCGCTGCCCGCGTTGAGCGCCAGCGCGAGCACGCGGGTGCTGAGGTAGAAGGAGATCCCAAGGGCGGCCATTCCGCCGAGCGAGTGGATGTAGTCGGCGCGGCCGAGCTCGAGGCCGCGCTTCAGCGACGCGAAGACGCCGGTCCCCTCGATCACCGCCGCGGGCACCGCAAGGCCGATCAGCGCCAGCCACGCGATCGCCGGCAGGACGTAGCCCATCACCAGGATCGGGAACGGGATGAAGACGATCAGGCCGGCGGCGAAGGCGACCACGAGCCGTCTGCGCGGCACCGGCCGGTCGGTCGCGATCACCGCGGCGGCGACGTAGGTCAGCGTGATGAGCACCGCGCCGGGGACGAGAGCGAAGAAGAGGTAGTCGCGGCCGTGCAGGTCGTTCGTCAACGCGCCGAAGACCCCGATCGGGATCCCGATCGCAAGCGCAGCCCAGAAGCGGTGGCCGTAGAGCCGGATCGCCTCCGCGATCAGCTGCCCCACCGGCCGCGTCTCGGGCGGCAGCGGCGGCGGCAGCGGCTCCTTCGGCCGGCGCTGGCGCGCCATCAGGCGGCCGCAGGCTCGGGTGCGCCGGCCTTCTCGAAGACGAGGCCGTCCTCGCCCGCGTCCACGCGCACGACGTCGCCCTCGGCGAACTCGCCCTCGAGCAGTCGCAGCGCGAGGGGATTCTCCAGCAGTCGCTGGATCGCCCGCTTCAGCGGCCGTGCTCCGTACGTCGGATCCCAGCCGGCTTCCGCCAGTGCATCGCGCGCTTGGTCGGTGAGCTCCAGGCGCAGCCCGCGCTCGGCCAGCCGCTCCTCGACCCGCCCCAGCTGCAGCCCGACGATGTCGGCGATCTGCTCCTTCGAGAGCGGGTGGAACTCGACGATCTCGTCGATCCGGTTCAGGAACTCCGGGCGGAACACGTCGCGCATCGCCTCGGCCGAGCGAACGTTCGAGGTCATGATCAGCACCGTGTTGCGGAAGTCGACCGTGCGGCCCTGGCCGTCGGTCAGGCGGCCGTCGTCGAGGATCTGCAGCAGCACGTTGAACACATCCGGGTGCGCCTTCTCGATCTCGTCGAGGAGGACGACCGAGTACGGGCGCCGCCGCACGGCCTCGGTCAGCTGCCCGCCTTCGTCGTAGCCGACGTACCCGGGCGGGGCGCCGACCAGGCGCGAGACCGTGTGCTTCTCCATGTACTCGCTCATGTCGAGCCGCACCAGCGCGCGCTCGTCGTCGAACATGAACTCCGCGAGCGCACGGGCGAGCTCGGTCTTCCCGACGCCCGTGGGGCCGAGGAAGACGAACGAGCCGATCGGGCGGTTCGGGTCCTGCAGGCCGGAGCGGGCGCGCCGCAGCGCGTTGGCGACGGCCTCGACGGCCTCGTCCTGGCCGACCACGCGCTCGTGCAGCCGCTTCTCCATGTGGATCAGCTTCTCCGTCTCGCCCTCGAGCAGCCTGTCGACCGGGATCCCGGTCCAGCGCGCGACGACGGCACCGACGTCGTCCTCGTCGACCTCTTCCTTGACCATCGGGTCAGCCTCAGGCGCGGCCTCGCGCTCCTCGAGCTCCTTCTCGAGCGCGGGCAGCTCGCCGTAGCGGATCTCGGCGACTCGCTGCAGGTCGCCGTTGCGCTCCGAGCGCTCGGCCTCCATCCGCAACTCGTCGATGGCGCGTGTGACCTCCTTGACGCGCTCGAGCTGCTCCTTCTCGCGCGACCAGCGAGCGGCCAGCTCGTTGCGCCGCTCCTGTGCCTCTGCGAGGTCGCGCTCGAGCGGCTCGCGCACTTCATCCGACTCCTTGCCCATCGCGGCGAGCTCGATCTCGAGCTGGCGCACGCGGCGCTCGGCCTCGTCGAGCTCCAGCGGCGAGGAGTCGATCTCCATCCGCAGCCGCGAGGCGGACTCGTCGACGAGGTCGATCGCCTTGTCGGGGAGGAAGCGGTCGGCGATGTAGCGGTCGGAAAGAACAGCCGCCGCAACGAGCGCAGCGTCGCGGATACGGACGCCGTGGTGCGCCTCGTAGCGCTCCTTCAACCCGCGCAGGATCGCGATCGTGTCCGCTACCGACGGCTCGCCGACGTAGACCGGCTGGAAGCGCCGCTCGAGCGCGGCGTCCTTCTCGATGTGCTTGCGGTACTCGTCGAGCGTCGTCGCCCCGATCGCGCGCAACTCGCCGCGGGCCAGCATCGGCTTCAGCATGTTCGCGGCATCGACTGCGCCCTCGGCCGCGCCTGCGCCGACGATCGTGTGCAGCTCGTCGATGAACAGGATCAGCTCGCCGGCCGCGTTCTGCACCTCGGTGAGCACGGCCTTGAGCCGCTCCTCGAACTCGCCCCGGTACTTCGAGCCGGCCAGCATCGCGCCGATGTCGAGCGCCCAGACGCGCTTGCCCTTCAGGCCTTCGGGCACGTCGCCGGCGACGATCCGCTGCGCGAGCCCTTCGACGATCGCCGTCTTGCCGACGCCGGGGTCGCCGATCAGCACCGGGTTGTTCTTGGTCCGCCGGCTCAGAACCTGGATCACGCGACGAATCTCCTCGTCGCGGCCGATGACCGGGTCGAGCACGCCGCTCTCGGCGAGCTCGGTCAGGTCGCGGCCGAACTTCTCCAATGCCTGGTAGGTGCCCTCCGGGTCCTGCGACGTCACGCGCTGGCCGCCGCGGACGTGCTTGATCTTCGCCTCGAGCTGGTCGCGCGGGACGACGTCGAGGGCGAGCAGCAGGTGCTCGGTCGAGACGTACTCGTCCTCCATGCGGCGCGCCTCGTCGAACGCGGCGTCGAGCGCGCGCGAGACCGCCGCGCTCACCGCGGGCTGCTGCTGCGCGCCCTGCGTCGAGGGTTTCGTGCGCAGCGTCGCCTCGGCCTGCGCGCGCAGCGCGGCTGCGTCGGGAACGAGCTCCTGCGGCAGCTCTTGGTCCAGCAGCGCGAGCAGCAGGTGCTCGGGATACAGCTCGGGGTTGCCCATGCGGCGCGCCAGCTCCTGGGCGGCTGCAACCGCTTCCTGGGACTTGAGGGTCAGTTTGTTGAAGTCCACTTTCGCTCCGGTAGTTGGGTGGGGTCGTAGAGAACGAGCTCGCGCCGGTACTGCCTGTGCACGCTCGCGATCGCCTCGCGCATGTCGCGCTCGAGGCGTTCCATCCGCGCCTGCATGCGCTGCAGCTGCTCCTCGAGGCCCAGGACGGCCTCGACGCCGGCGAGGTTGAGCCCGAGCTCGGTCGTCAGCCGCTGGACCAGGCGCAGCCGCTCGAGATCGGCCTCGGAGTAGAGGCGCGTGTTCCCGGCGGTGCGCTGCGGGCGCACGAGGCCCTTCTCCTCGTACTGGCGCAGCGTCTGCGGGTGCATGCCGACGAGCTCGGCCGCGACGGAGATCATGTAGCGCGGGCGGTCGTCGATCATGCCTCCGCCTGCTTGAGCTCTTCCAGCAGCTCGCGCTGCTTCTTGCTGAGCTTCTTCGGGACGGTCAGCTTCACGCGCGCGAGGAGATCGCCCTTGCCGGAGCCCTTCAGCTTCGGCGCCCCCTTGCCCTTCACGCGCAGCAGCGTGCCGTCGTTGGTTCCCGCCTTGACCTTCACGGTGACCGTGCCGTCGGGTGTGGGGACCTCGACCTGCGCTCCGAGCGCCGCGTCCGGGTAGGCGACGGGGACGTCGACGACGAGGTCGTCGCCGCGGCGGGTGAAGACCTTCGACGGAGCCACGCGCGTGACGACGTAGAGGTCGCCCGCCTCGGCGCCGCCGTACCCGGCCTCGCCCTTGCCGCGCAGCTTGATCCGCGAGCCGTCCTTGACGCCCGCAGGAATCTTCACCGTGTAACGCTTCGTCCGCCGCTCGCGACCGGTGCCGCGACAGGTGGGGCACGGGTCCTCGATGACGGTGCCGTTGCCGCGGCAGCGCGGACACGGCTGCGAGAGCGCGAACAGGCCCTGGCTTTCCGAGATCACCCCGCGGCCCTTGCACTCGGGACAGAGGATCGGCGCCGTGCCCGGCTTCGCGCCGGAGCCGCCGCACTCGCGGCAGGCGGTCTCGAGCTCGACCGGGATCTTCGTCTCGACGCCTTGCAGCGAGTCCTCGAACGAGAGGCGCACCTCGACCTCGAGGTCGCTCCCGCGCTGACCGCGCTGCCGCTGTTGCTGTGTGCGGCCGCGGCCCCCGAACAGGCCGCCGAAGATGTCGCCGAGATCGCCGAGGTCGGCGAAGTCGAAGTTCTCGAAGTTCGCGCCGCCCGGGCCGAAGCCGCCGCGCCCGTTTTCGGAGCCGAAGCGGTCGAACTGCTTGCGCTTCTCCGGGTCGGAGAGCACGTCGTAGGCGTGCTGCACCTCCTTGAAGCGCTCCTCGGCGGACGGGTCCCCAGGGTTTGCATCGGGGTGGTACTGGCGCGCGAGCTTGCGGTAAGCCTTCTTGATCTCGTCCTGGCTCGCGCCCTTGGCGACCCCGAGTGTCCCGTAGAGGTCCTTAACGGACGCCATCGGCCTCCGGCTTCGGCGCGGCCACGACGACGCGCGCCGGCCGCACCACGCGGTCGCCCAGCGTGTAGCCCTTCTGGACGACCTCGATCACCGAGCCCTCCTCCGCGTCCGAGGGCTGCGAGAGCAGTGCCTCGTGCACGTGCGGGTCGAACTGGCCGTCGGTGTCGATCTCGGCGAGCCCTTCGCGCTGGAGCGCGGCCGCGAGCTCGCGATGCACGAGGCGAACCCCCTCTTCGAGCTTCGCCTCCTCGTGCTCCTCGGCGGCCGCGAGCGCACGCTCGAGGTCGTCGAGCACGGGCAGCAGCTCCTTCACGAGCCGCTCGTGGGCCCGCGCGACCAGGCTCTCCTGGTCGCGCGCGACCCGCTTGCGGTAGTTCTCGAACTCGGCCGCGACCCGCTTGAGGTCGTTCAGGTGCTCGTCGCGCTCGGCCTCGAGCGCGGCGACCTGCTCCTCGAGCGTGGGCTCGCACCCGGCATCCGCCCTATGTTCGGCGGTCACGAGGTCTTGGCCTCCTCGTCGACGACCTCGGCGTCCTCGATCACCTCGTCATCGGAGTCGGACGCCTCGCCGTTGCCGCCGGACGCCTGCGCCTGCTGCTGCGCGGAGGCCTGTGCGTAGACCGCCTCGGCGAGCTTCTGCGACGCCTCCTGAAGCGCGTCGCTCTTCGCGCGGATGTCCGCCAGGTCGTCGGTCTCGAGCGCCTGCTTGAGCTCCATCACGCGACCCTCGATCGTCGAGGCCTCGCTCTCGTCGAGCTTGTCGCGGTGGTCCTTGAGGCTCTTCTCGGTCGCGTACGCGAGCGACTCGGCCTGGTTCTTCGCGTCGGCCAGCTCGCGCAGGCGGTGCGCCTCCTCGGCGTGCCCCTCCGCGTCCTGGATCATCTGATCGACCTCCTCCGGCTTCAGCCCCGAGCCGCCCTCGATCTTGATCTGCTGCTCGTTCCCGGTGCCCTGGTCCTTGGCCGACACGTTGATGATCCCGTTCGCGTCGATGTCGAAAGTGACCTCGATCATCGGCATGCCCCGCGGCGCCGGCGGGATGCCGACGAGCTGGAACTTGCCGAGCGTCTTGTTGTAGAGCGCCATCTCCGACTCGCCCTGGAGCACGTGCACCTCGACCGACGGCTGGTTGTCCTCGGCCGTGGTGAACGTCTCCGACTTCTTCGTCGGGATGGTCGTGTTGCGCTCGATCAGCCGCGTGAAGACGCCGCCCTTGGTCTCGATCCCGAGCGACAGCGGGGTGACGTCGAGGAGCAGCACGTCCTTGACCTCGCCCTTGAGCACGCCGCCCTGGATGGCCGCGCCCACGGCGACGACCTCGTCCGGGTTGACGCCCTTGTGCGGGTCCTTGCCGATCAGCTGCTTGACCTTCTCCTGCACCGCAGGCATGCGGGTCATGCCGCCGACGAGCACGACGTGGTCGATCTTCGAGGCGTCGATGCCCGCGTCCGCGAGCACCTGCTTCGTCGGGCCGACCGTGCGCTCGAGCAGCTCGGCCGACAGCTCGTCGAGCTTCGCGCGCGTGAGCTGGAGGTCGAGGTGCTTCGGGCCCTCGGGGGTGGCCGTGACGAACGGCAGGTTGATCTGCGTCGTCATGGTCGAGGAGAGCTCGATCTTCGCCTTCTCCGCGGCCTCGTAGAGCCGCTGCAGGGCCATCCGGTCCTGTGCGAGGTCGATGCCCTGGTCGCGCTTGAACTCCGCGACCATCCAGTCGACGATCGCCTTGTCGAAGTTGTCGCCGCCGAGGTGGTTGTCGCCGTTGGTCGCCTTCACCTCGAACACACCGTCGCCGAGCTCGAGCACCGACACGTCGAACGTGCCGCCGCCGAGGTCGAAGACGAGGATCGTGTGGTCGGAAGCCTCCTTGTCGAGGCCGTACGCGAGCGCCGCGGCGGTCGGCTCGTTGATGATCCGCAGGACGTTGAGCCCGGCGATCTTGCCGGCGTCCTTCGTCGCCTCGCGCTGCGCGTTGTTGAAGTAGGCCGGGACGGTGATCACCGCCTCGGTGACCGACTCGCCGAGGTACGCCTCGGCGTCGGCCTTGAGCTTCTGGAGGATCATCGCGCTGATCTCCGGCGGCGCGTACTCCTTGTCGCCGGCCTTCACGCGCACGTCGCCGTTCGGGCCCTCCACGACCTCGTACGGGACGATCTTCATCTCCTCGCTGACCTCGCCGTACTTGCGGCCCATGAAGCGCTTGATCGAGAAGATGGTGTTCTGGGGGTTCGTCACCTGCTGGCGCTTCGCGGGCGCCCCGACGAGCCGCTGGCCGTCATTCGTGAACGCGACGACGGACGGGGTGGTGCGCCCGCCCTCGGCGTTCGGAATGACCGCCGGCTCGCCGCCCTCGATCACGCCGACACAGGAGTTGGTCGTGCCGAGGTCGATGCCGATTGTCTTTGCCATGCGTTAGCTCCTCCTTGCTGAGAAAATCTTAGTCAGATGGTAGCAAGGTTGGCCGCCAGCCGACGAGGCGTCGCAGTGTTGCCGCCGCGCTCGGCTCGGCGACGATGATCCCCGCCAAGATGACGGCGCAGCCGCCCCAGCCGAGCCAGCCGAGGCGGTCACCGGAAAGCCAGTAGCCGAAGAGACCGGCGAAGACCGTCTCGAGGGAGAAGACGAGCGCGATCCGCGCGGCGCTCAGTCGCCGCTGCGCCCAGACCTGGATCAGGTACGCGAGCGCGCTGGCGAAGACACCGGTGACGAGCAACGCGCCCCAGACCGTCCAGCCGCGCGGGACCTCGAGCTCCCCCAGCGCCAGGGCGATCACGAGGAACCCGACGAAACAGGCGGCCATCTGGACGAGCGTGAGTGCGATTGCGTCGTAGCGAGGCGCGTAACGCTCGACCATCAAGATCTGCAGCGCCTGCGCGCTCGTCGACGCCAGCACCAGCAGGTTGCCTCCCGGAGAGCCGACGTGGACGCCGCTCAGCATCGCGAGGCCGACCACTGCGAGCGTGACGCCGAGCCACACCTCGAGCCCGAGGCGGGTCCGGAAGAGCACGAGCCCGAAGAGCGGGGTCAGCACGACGTAGAGGCCGGTGATGAAGCCGGTGCTCGAGACAGTCGTCCGCTCCAGGCCTGCGGTCTGCAGCCCGATCCCGAGCCCGAGCAACAGCCCGAGCACCGTGCCGGCCGCGAGCCCGGGGCGGCCGAGAGTCTGCACACGCCGTCCGCCCACGAGCGCGAGCGCGCCGGTCGCGATCGCGTACCGCACCGCCAGGAACGCGAACAGCGGATAGAGCTCGACTGCGTCCTTGACCTGGACGAAGGTGACGCCCCAGACCGCGGTTACTGCGATGAGCGCCAGCAGTGCCACCGCGCGAGTCTAGGAGGGTGCCCTTTCGCCCGCACCGTTCCGCGGTTTCGCCACGCGAAACGTCGGCTAGGCTGACCTCGTGGAGCCGCTGCTGGATTCCTGGGGCCGCGAGATCAAGAGCGTCCGCGTCTCGGTCACCGACAAGTGCAACTTCCGGTGCCGCTACTGCATGCCGGCGGAGGGGCTCGAGTGGCTCCCGCGCGACGAGGTGCTCAGCTTCGAGGAGACCGCGCGGCTCATGCGGGTACTCGCCGCGATGGGCGTCGAGGAGGTGCGGCTGACCGGCGGCGAGCCGCTCGTGCGCCGCGACCTTCCCGTGCTCGTGCGGATGCTGGGCGACACGCCCGGCGTGACCGACCTCTCGCTGACGACGAACGGCGTCCTGCTCGACCGGCTGACCGAGCCGCTCGTCGAGGCCGGGCTAACGCGGCTGAACGTCTCGCTCGACTCGCTCTCGCACGTGCGCTTCGCCGAGATCACACGCCGGGACGCCCTCGACCGCGTGCTCGCAGGGCTCGAGGAAGCCGAGCGCTACCCGCAGCTGCGGCCGATCAAGGTCAACTGCGTCGCGATGCGCGGGTTCACCGAGGTCGAGGTCCCCGCCCTCGCCGAGCTGGCGCGGCGCAAGCCGTACGTCGTCCGCTTCATCGAGTTCATGCCGCTCGACGCCGACCAGTCGTGGCGCGGGGACGACGTGCTCTCCGGCGGCGAGATCCGGGCGCTGATCGAGGAGCGCTGGCCGCTCGAGGAGATCCCGGCGAAACCGTCCTCGACCGCGCGCCGCTTCCGCTTCGCCGACGGCGCCGGCGAGATCGGATTCGTCAACCCCGTTTCGGAGCCGTTCTGCTCGAGCTGCGACCGGATCCGGCTCACGGCCGACGGACAGCTGCGCACATGCCTTTTCTCGCGGCGCGAATGGGACCTGAAGACGCCGCTGCGCGAAGGCGCCTCGGACGCCGAGCTCGAGCGCTTGCTGCGCTTAGCCGTCCGTCACAAGGAGCTCAAGCACAAGATCAACGATCCTGGATTCGTGCGGGCATCCCGCTCGATGAGCCAGATCGGCGGCTGACCCTGCGCCGTTCGGAATAGTCCGCGCCGAACAGGTCGTTAAACTTTTCGATTCCCGTGAGCGTGCTCGTCTCAGCAGGCCGCCGAGTCTTGCCCCGCGGATGGGGAGACTTCGGGCTTCAGCTGGCCATTTGGTTCGGCTTCCTCGGCGCCTACCAGGTCGCTCGCGGACTCGCGGACCGCAACCCGCCGAAGGCGTTCGACAACGGCCTGCACGTCATCGGGATCGAACGCCACGCGAACGCTCTCTTCGAGGTGACGCTGCAGCGTCTGGTCGACGGCTCGCAGGTGCTCGCCACCGCCGCCTCGTGGACGTACTGGAACTCGGAGTTCACCGTCCTCGGGCTCGCGCTGCTCTGGGTCTACCTGCGGCGCAATGAGGCGTTCGTCAACTTCCGCAACTCGATCCTGCTGGCGAACGTGATCGGGCTCGTCGGCTACGTGCTGCTGCCGACGGCGCCGCCGCGGATGTTCCCGGACCTGGGCTTCAGCGACACGCTCTCGAACTTCGGTGAGCTCAACCACGGCAGCGGCGTGATCGAGTTCGCGGCCAACCCGTACGCGGCGATGCCGAGCCTGCACGCGGCCGACGCGCTCATCGTCGGGCTCGTACTCGCCTCGGTCTGCCGCTCGAAGGTGGCGAAGGTGCTCTGGCTGCTGTGGCCGGCGTGGGTGTGGTTCAGCGTGATGGCGACCGGCAACCACTTCTGGCTCGACGTCGTCGCCGGCGTGATCGTGGCGTCGATCGCGCTCGTGGTCGTCTACCGGAGCCCGCTTCGCCGCTTCCGCGCCGAGACGGCGTGACCCGCACCGAAACGCTCGCCTGGGTCAAGCGGAGCTACACCGACGGGACGCGGCGGCTCGCGTCGCGCTGGATCGGCGGCCTCGCGCGTACGCGCGTGACACCCAACGCGCTCACCGCCGCGGGGATCACCCTCTGCTTCGTCTCGGCGGTGATCGTCTTCTACGCGCACGAGCGGCCATGGCTCCTCTACTGGCTCGCGGCGGTCGTCTTCGTCGTGGGCTCCGTGCTCGACATCCTCGACGGCGCGCTCGCCCGGTACGGCGGCAAGGCGACGCCGTTCGGCGCGTTCGTCGACTCGATCTCCGACCGCGTCAGCGAGGGGTTCGTGCTGACTGCCGTCGCGCTCGTCTTCGCACGGGAGGGCAACGACATCGCGGTCGGGTTCACGATCGCGGCGATGGCGGGCTCGTTCCTCGTCTCGTACGCCCGTGCAAAGGCCGAGCTGCTCGGGTTGAAGGGCGACGTCGGCCTCGGCAGCCGCGCCGAGCGGGTGGTCGTGATCACGGCCGGCCTGGTCTTCGCGCCCTGGGGCGGGCTGCAATGGGCGATCTACTTCCTGGCGGTGACGGCCTGGTTCACCGTCTTGCAGCGCGTGTTCTCCGTACGCTCGCAACTCCGCCGAAGCTAACCCGTATACTGCTAGCACTTCTGTGCTAGCACCGACCGCCCGTAAGCATGTGCTCGTCCGGATGCCGGGCGAGCTCAAGCGGCGCCTCTCGGAGGAGGTCAAGAGCTCCGGCCACAGCCTCAACGACGTCGCGGTCGGCCTGCTCGCCTCCCGCTTCGGGGTCTCCTTCGACCCGAGCGGCCGCCCGGGGAAGCCGCCCGGCTCGAGCGGCACGGTGCTCCTGCGCATGCCCGCGGAGCTGAAGGACAAGCTCGCGGCCCGGGCGCGGCAGCGCAGGCGGAACGTCAACGACCTGATCGTCGAGACGCTCACCGAGCGGCTCGCAGGAAAGGAACCCATGGCTTCGACCAACGGCAAGGCGCGCCGCCCGGACGACAAGGTCCGCGTCGCGATCATCGGCGTCGGGAACTGCGCCAACTCCCTGCTCCAGGGCGTCGAGTACTACAAGGACGCACCCGACGACCAGTTCGTCCCGGGGTTGATGCACGTCAATCTCGGCGGCTACCACGTCAGCGACGTGGAGTTCACCGCGGCGTTCGACGTCACCGCCGAGAAGGTCGGCCAGGAGCTTGAGGATGCGATCTGGGCCCACCCGAACGACACGATCAAGTTCTCGGACGTCCCGAAGACCGGCGTCACGGTCTCCCGCGGGATGACGCACGACGGCATCGGCAAGTACCTCTCCGAGGTAGTCACCAAGGCCCCTGGCGAGACCGACGACGTCGTCGGCATCCTCCGCGACACGAAGACCGACGTGGTCGTGAACTACCTCCCGGTCGGCTCCGAGATGGCGACGAAGTGGTACGCGGAGCAGATCCTCGAGGCCGGTTGCGCGATGGTGAACTGCATCCCTCAGTTCATCGCCCGCGAGAACTACTGGCAGCGGCGCTTCGAGGAGCGGGGCCTGCCGATCATCGGCGACGACATCAAGTCCCAGGTCGGCGCGACGATCACGCACCGCGTGCTCACGTCGTTGCTCCGGGAGCGCGGCGTTCACCTCGACCGCACGATGCAGCTCAACGTCGGTGGCAACTCCGACTTCCTGAACATGCTGGAGCGCGACCGGCTCGAGTCGAAGAAGATCTCGAAGACCAACGCGGTCACCTCGATGCTCGACTACGACCTCGGCGAGCGGAACGTCCACGTCGGGCCTTCGGACTACGTGCCGTGGCTGACCGACCGCAAGTGGGCGTATATCCGGCTGGAGGGCAAGTCGTTCGGCGACGTGCCGCTGAACGTCGAGCTCAAGCTCGAGGTGTGGGACTCGCCGAACTCGGCCGGGATCGTCATCGACGCCGTACGGATGGCCAAGCTGGCGCTGAACAACGGCGTCGCAGGCGCCCTCGAGGGGCCGTCGAGCTACCTGATGAAGAGCCCGCCGAAGCAGATCGTCGACGACGAGGCGCACGAGCTCGTCGAGCAGTTCATCCGCAAGCACGCGCGCAAGCAGGTCAAGCAGCCCGCCACGGCCTAGCAGTTCCAAGATCGGGGCGCCTGTCTCGAGCAGGCGCCCCGGCGCGCCCCGGATACACTCGCCGCGATGGGCCTGCGCGTCTGTCTGGTCACGCCGTTCGCCTGGTCGCGGCCCCACGACGTGAACGAGCACGTGGCGGGAGTCGCCCGCGAGCTGCGCCTGCTCGGACACCACGTCACGGTGCTCGCGCCGTCGACGCGCGCCTCGGACCTGATCGAGGGGCGGCGGGCGCTGCTCGACGGGGACGGCGCCGAGGTGATCGCGCTCGGGCCGGCGCTGCCGGTCTCCCGGCGCAGCCGCATCGGCGTCCCCGTCGGCGTGCGCGCGAATCTCTCGCTTGCCCTCGCGCGCGGGGCCTACGACATCGTCCACGGCTTCGAGCCGGGGCTGCCGAGCCTCTCCTATCTCGCGCTGCGCGATGCGCGCGCCTTCGCGGTCGCGACCTTCCTCTCACCCGAGCGGCTCGGCTACCCGCCAGGCCGTGCGCAGCGGGAGCGGCTGCTCGGGCGCATCGACGCGCTCGTCGCCACCTCCGAGGCCACGGCTCAGGCGGCGGCCGAGCGCCTGCCCGGCGACTACCGCGTCGTCACCCCCGGGGTCGACCTCGAGCTCTTCCAGCCCGGGGACAAGCGGAGCCTGGTCGTGCTGGAATGGCGGCCGGGCGAGCGGGCGCTGACGCGCGCGGTCGTCCGGGCGCTGAGCGCGTTGCCCGGCTGGGAGCTCGTCTTCCTGCGGACGAAGCCGCTGGCCGGACGCCCGGCGCTGCCGGGCCCCCTGCGTGGGCGCTCCCACGTGCGGACGCTGCGGAGCGGCGAGGCGCGGGCACCGCTGCTGAACGACGCGGCGGTCTTCGTCCCGGCCCTCGACGGCCTGGACCGTGTGGCGCTGGAGGCTGCCGCCGCAGGCTGCGCGATCGTGTGGCCTCCGGGCCTGGCCGAGCAGCCGGAGCTCGCAGCGGCCGAGATCCTGCGCCTGGCCGAGGACGACGACTACCGCGAGCGCGAGCAGGCCCGCGCCCGGGAGAGCGTCGACGACCAGAGCTTCGCCGACGCGGCGCGCGAGCTCGACGCGCTCTACGCCGACCTGACCTCCAGGCGCCGTGCACCTACCGTGGCGACGCTGAGCAACGGCGACTGGCTCGCCGCCGACTTGCACCTGCACACGAACTGGTCGCACGACTGCCAGATCCCGGTGGAGGAGCTGCTCGACCACGCGGAGGCGGAAGGCCTCGGCGCGATCGCGGTCACCGACCACAACGTCTTCGGCGGCGCCCTCGAGGCTGTCGAGCTGGCACGCGACCGCGACCTGATCGTGATCCCCGGCGAGGAGGTGAAGACGGCCGACCAGGGCGAGGTGATCGGGCTCTTCCTGTCAGAGGAGATCCCACGCGGGATGTCCTTCGGCGAGACCGTCGAGGCGATCCGGGTGCAGGGTGGCGTCGTCTACGTCCCGCACCCGTTCGACCGCCTGCACGCGATCCCGGGGCCGGTGACGCTGCACCGCCACCTCGCCGAGATCGACGTGCTCGAGGTCTACAACGCGCGGTTGCTCTTCGAGGCCTACAACGACGAGGCGTTGCGCTTCGCCCGCAAGTACGACCTGACGATGGGCGCCGGCTCGGACGCGCACGTGCTCCAGGGCGTCGGCACGGGGGCGATGCGCATGCGGGCCTTCGACGGCCCCGCCGAGTTCCTCGCCAGCCTCCGCACCGCCCACGTCCTCCGGCGACCACGCTCGCTCCTCTACCTGCAGTCGTTGAAGTGGGCGGCGCAGGCCAAGGAACGCGTGCGCTAAAGGAGAAGGTCCATCGGCCCAGTGCCTGCTGTGACGGACGAGATCTTCGAGAAGTATCTGCAGAAGGCGATCGCCGAGACAAACGAGCTCGGCGACGAGATCGCGCGCGCAGCCGGCGAGGCGCAGGTTCCGGTGCTCGGCTCGGGCCACCCGCTCGCGGATGTCTTCCTGCTCAAGCACGACCCGAAGCAGGCAGAGGTGCAGGAGGGGGTCGCGTTCTACGGCCGCGCGGGCCAGGCCTTGCTGAAGTCGCTGCAGCGGCTGCGGGTCGACCCGCTCGCGGTGTACGGGACAAACTGCCTCAAGTTCGCGGGCGGCGACGAGGAGGAGGCGCGGCCGTGGCTGATGCGTGAGCTGCACATCGTCCAGCCGAAGCTGATCGTCGTGATGGGTGAGCCGGCACTCGGGTTCCTCAACTCGCTCGAGTTCCCGCTCGCCGACCCGCTCGAGCCGAAACCGGGCGAGCTGCAGCCCTTCACGCCGACGATCCAGGCCCTCTTCGTCCCCGACATCGACGAGTCGCTCGACGAAACGCCGGCTAAGACGCGCTTCTGGAACGCCTTCAAGGCGCTGGGGCCCTGGTGGGCCGAGCTGCCGCCGTACTGAGCACGCCGCGGATCGCCGGCTTCGCCGCGCTGGCGGCGATCGTCGGCGTCTACTACGCCACGCACCAGTGGTGGTTCGAGCTGTCGCTCTGGCCGAGTCTCGCGTGGATCTGCTTCCTGCTGATCCCGGCGGTCTTCGGGCTGGTGTGGCTCGCGCTCCCGCTCTGGCGAGCGCCGCTACGACAGCTGGTCGTGCTCGCCGTCGCGTGCGGCGCAGCTGCGGTTCTGCTGCAGTGGGCCGGCGCCGGGATCCTGGCGAACTTCGGGAAGCTCGCTGCGATGACGCTCATCGGGTGGTGCTTCCTGCGCTTCTTCGAGGAGCTCAGCTGGGTCGTGCTGGTGGCCTGCATCGTGCCGTGGGTTGACGCGTACTCGGTCTGGCGCGGCCCGACGAACACGATCACGCAGAAGCACGAGCACGTCTTCTTCACGCTCTCGTTCGAGTTTCCCGTGCCGGGCTCGGACGCGGGCGCTCGGCTCGGCCTGCCGGATCTCCTCTTCTTCGCGCTCTACCTGGGCGCGGCCGCCCGCTGGAATCTCCGCGTCGGCTGGACCTGGGTCTGCCTGACCGCCTCGCTCGGGGGCACGCTGGCTCTCGCGACGTGGCCGGCGCTCGACGTCTCCGGCCTCCCCGCGCTGCCGCTGCTCTCGGTCGGCTTCCTGCTACCGAACGCCGACCTGCTCTGGCGCGCGGTCAGGGATCGACGCGCCAAAGATCCCCGTCGAAGTCCGACGTGACCCAGGCGGAGCCGGCCGCCTCCGCGACCGCCAGCGGGCTCGTGCCGACGGGAATCGTGCGCGCCACGGCGTTCGTGGCCGGGTCGACAACCGACACGGTGGCGTCGTCGATGTTCGGGACCCAGAGCCTGCCGCCGATCCACGCGCTTGCGAGCGGGTTGGCGCCCACGGTCACGACCGCTTGGACCGCGAGCGAGACCGGGTCGACCCGGTAGATCTTGCCGGTCTCGCTCGAGACCCAGAGGGCATCGGCCGACGCGGTGATCCAGTCGGCCTTCGGGAGGGAGATGCGCCGTTCGATGCGGTTGCGGACGGGGTCGATGCGGATGAGCCGGCCACGGCCGTAGTCGGCCACCCACACCTTGCGGAACGCGACGGTGATCCCGTTCGGCTGGCCGCCGACTCGGATCGTCTTCATGACCTTGTTGCGCTTGGGGCCGATGCGGCTGACCGTTCCCGAGCCCTCGTTCGACACCCACACCGAGCCGCCGCCGAACGCGAGCGCGTAGGGGCTTGCGCCGACGCGAATCCGCGCCTGCCGCCGCTTCGTGGAAGCTTTTACGCGCGTCACGCGATTTCCGTCGCGCGAACCGACCCAGACGCTCCCCGCGCCGTAGGCGAGGCCGAACGGGCGGTCGGCGACTGCGACCCGCCAGATGACCCGCCCGGCGACCGGGTCGACGCGAATCACGCGGTTGTCGGTGCGGTCGGTGACCCAGAGCGCTCCGCCGCCGGAGCGGACGAACGACGCCGAGATGCCGACGTGCACCTTCGAGGGCAGCGCCGCGCCGCCCGCGGCGCTGCACACCGCCGCCAGCACCACCAGCACGCCTGCCGTTCGTCGCAGTAGAGTTACCACAACCTTGAACTACATTACCACAAGGTTGCGGTAATGCCAGACGACGGTCCGGACACCATCCTGCTCGACCTCTTCCGCACCAACCAGGTTCGCGAGCGGCTGATCGAGTCGGCACTCGAGGGCGTCGACCTCCCGCCCGAGGACTACCCGTTCTACGTCCTGATCGGCGCCGAGGGCCCGTGGACGCCGACCGCGCTGGCCG
>Ga0207428_10003182_pt1 | contig 16071 bp, 18 predicted proteins | sample RhiMethybrSRZTD1_FD_187600 | JGI IMG/M metagenome (GOLD analysis project Ga0207428, IMG submission 187600) | Populus rhizosphere microbial communities from Tennessee, USA - Rhizosphere MetaG P. TD hybrid SRZTD1 (SPAdes) (version 3) | ecosystem: Host-associated > Plants > Roots > Rhizosphere >...
CCGGAGCACGAGCGCCTCGACGCGACCGGCGTCCTGCTCGAGCACCTGCTTGAGCACGGTGAGCGCCGGGTCCGCGCCACCCTGGCCGCTCTGCCGCGTCTGCTCGTAGACCTCGCCCAGCAGCAGCAGCGCCTCGGGCTCGACGAGCTTGTAGCTCGGGCCCTGCTTCCCGTTGAGCTCGGCGTCCGCGAAGACGAGCGCCTGGTTGGCCAGCTCGAAGCGCCGCTGGAAGAGCAGCAGCCGCCCGAGGTCGAGCAACCCCGCGCCGTCGAGCGAGCTGTCGTCGGTGCCGTCGCTGACCTGTCGCGCGCGCCGCCGCGCGTCGATGTGGCGCCCCAGCGCGTCGAGCGCCTCGACCTCGATGCAGGCGGCGGCCAGCGGCGCCAGCCGCCCGCCGTTCGCGAGTGCGAGCGCGTCCTCGGCCTGCCCCTGCCGCAGCAGGATCCGCGCGCGCAGCCGCGGGTCGGGATCGCCGCCCGCGTCGAGGTGCGCGAGCGCCTCGTCGAGCCGCCCGTGCTGGAAGGCGACGCTCGCGGCCAGGCCGCGCGCCTCGGCGCTGCCCGGGAAGTCGGTCAGGTACTCCTGGAGATCGCGTTCGGCGCCGAAGCTGCCGCCGCGCCGGAAGGCGGCCGCCAGCTCGGCCAGGAAGGCCTTGTCGTCGGCGCTCTCCTGGGCGCCGGCCGCCGGGACGTCCTGCGCGGCGCGAGGGGCCGCCTGCGCCGCCGGCGCGCCGAGGACGAGCGCCAGCGCGGCGAGCCCGGCGAGCCCGGCCCGCGCGCTCACGGCCGGCCCAGCAGCCGGGCGGCGGCCTCGCGGCAGCGCTCGACCGGCGGCACGAGCGCGAGGCGCACGCGTCCGGCGCCGGGCTGGCCGCCGCCTCGCAGCGGCTCGGCCAGCCACTCGCCCGGCATCACGGCCAGTCCCGGGCCGAGCAGCAGCCGGCGCGCGAACTCGACGCCCGGCTCGCCGCCCGGGGTCGCCGCCCACAGGTAGAAGCCCGCGCCCGGCGTCTCCACCGCGCAGCCGGCCTCGCGCAGCGCCGCGACCATGACCGCGGCGCGCTCGCGGTAGCGCTCGCGCGAGCGCGCCGGCGCCTCCTCGTCGCCCAGGGCCGCGATCGCCGCGGCCTGCACGAAGTTGGGCGTGCCCGAGTCGATGTTCGTCTTCAGCCTCCGGAAGGCGGCCACGGCGCGCGGATCGCCGGCCACGAAGCCGACTCGATAGCCCGTCATCGCGGCGCGCTTGCTGAGCGACTGGAACACGAGCACGTTCTCGACGCCGGCCTGCAGCGCAGAGGGCGCCGGGCCCTCCAGCCACAGCTCGCTGTAGGCCTCGTCCGAGCACAGCAGCACGTCGCGCTCGCGGACCTGCGCGAGCAGGCGCGCGAGCTGCTCGAGCGTGGCGGCGCGGCCGGTGGGCACGTGCGGCTGCGTGATCCACACCAGGCGCAGCCGCTCGCCGACCTCCTCGGGCAGCGCCTCGAGGTCGGGCAGCACCGGGCCGGACATGGCCACCGCGTAGGGCTCGCAGCGCCCTTCGGCGAACTGGGCGCCGCGCACGTAGGGCGGATAGCCGGGCGAGGGCGCCAGGACCCAGTCGCCCGGGTCGACGAAGGCCTCGGCCGCGTGGAACACGGCCTCCTTGCTGCCCACCGTCGAGCTGATCGAGGTGGCCGGGTCGAGCCGCACGCCGTAGCGGCGCGCGATCCACTCGGCGATCGCCGTGCGGTAGGGCGCGCCGCCGATGTAGCTGGGGTAGCCGGAGCAGCGGTCGGCGCGCAGGTTCGCCACCGCAGCCTCGACGACGTGATCCGGCGTGGGATCCGTCGGGTCGCCCACGCCGAAGTCGATCACGTCGACGCCCTGGGCGGCGCGCTCGTCGCGCAGGCGGTCGAGCTCGGCGAAGGCGTAGGGCGGCAGGTTGTCGATGCGGCGCGAGGGGCGCACGGTCAGGGGTGCTCCGAGATCCACTGGCTGCCGTCTTCGTACCACTCCTTCTTCCAGATCGGAGCGCGCTCCTTGAGCGCGTCGATGATCCACGAGCAGGCGGCGAAGGCCTGGCCGCGGTGCGGCGCGGCGACTGCGATGGCCACCGCGACCGCGCCGATCTCGAGGCGGCCGGTGCGGTGCACGACCGCGACGCGCGTGGCGCCGAGCGAGCACACGGCCTCGTCGGCCAGCGCCTTGAGCTCGCCCTCCGCCATCGGCGGGTAGGCCTCGTAGTCGAGGCGCACGACCGTGCGCCCGCGCGAGCTGCGCCGGACGCGCCCGAGGAAGAGCACCACCCCGCCCTCCTCCGGCCCCTCCACGGCCGCGAGCACGGCGGCGGTGTCGATCGGCGCGCTCGTCAGCGCGATGTGCGGCGGCGCGGCCGGCTCAGCCACCGGACACCGGCGGGATCAGCGCGATCTCGTCCTCGGCCCGGACGACGTCGTCGCTGCCGGCGTAGCGCTGGTTGACGGCCACGCGGAAGCGCGCCTCGGCCAGCCGCGGCTCGTGCGCGCGCAGGACCGCCTCGAGCTCGCGCACGTTGCCCGGCAGCGGCACGTCGGGCCAGGGCAGCTCGCGCCGGCCCAGGGCCTCGGCCAGTCCGGCGAAGAGCAGGACGCGCATCGCGCCGCCGCGGCCTCGCTAGAAGGGCACCTCGTCGATGCCGGCCCCCATCGCGTTGCCCATGTCGGCCGCCGGCTCGGAGGCCTCGCGCGCCGGCCCGCGCTCGCCCTTGCGCCCGCCGAGGAACTCGAAGTTCTCGGCCGTCACCGAGAGCTTGTTGCGCTTGTTGCCGTCCTTGTCGTCCCACTGGCGGTAGGTCAGGCGGCCCTCGATGAAGATCGGGTCGCCCTTCTTGAGGTACTGCGCGATGACCTCGCCGCGCCGGCCCCACATGTCGACGTCGACGAAGGTCGTCTCCTCGCGCTTCTCGCCCCCCTGGCCGCCCTGGCCGCCGACCATGTAGGTGCGGTTGATGGCCATTCCCAGCGCGGTGACCGATTGCCCGCTGGGCGTGCTGCGGACCTCGGGGTCGCGCGTGAGGTTGCCGACGAGGATGACCTTGTTGAAGTTCGCCATGAATGTCCTGTTCCGGCCGGGATGCGCCCGGCATTGCGCTGCGTGCTGCCGCGGGCGCGCCCGCGCCACGAGGCGTCGGCCGGCCGCGGACAGCACGCGGATCGTACTCTCTCCACCGGCCCGCCGGACGGCGGACCGGACGCCCCCTGGAAAATCGTGGGACGGTGCGTACCGTGACGAGACGGGCGCGATCCGATTACAGACCCGCCCGCCGGGAGCCCATGAGCAGGCCGAAAGAACGCCGACTCCATCCGCGCTACAGCGTCGACGCCGCCATCGAGCTCGGCGGGCGCGAGGGCCCCGCGCTGCTGCGCGACCTGAGCATGTCGGGCCTGTCGTGCGTCTCGAAGCTCGCCTTCGAGGACATGACCGTGCTCGAGATCACGATGAAGCTGCCGAGCCCGGACGGCCCGGTGCCCTTCAAGGCGGGCGGCGCGGTCGTGCGCTGCGAGGAGACCGAGCCCGGCAAGCACATGGTGGCGGTCTTCTTCACGCAGATGGACCCGGCCAACCGCAAGGTGCTGGCGGAGTTCATCGAGCGTCAGGGCGAATAGCTCGCTGAGGGTCGCGGAGGAGGAGGGCGCGGCTGGCACGGGGGCGCGTCGGCCCGACGGCTTCGCCCGCAGTGTTTCGCCCGAGAACGGGTCTCGATGCCGGAACGCTCGTGCGGGCGAAACACCGGCGGGCTGCAGATTGTCGGGCCGAGCGCCCCCGGCCGCGCCGCGCCCTCTCGCCAGCGCGGCGTCAGCGTGCCACTCGCTGAAAAGGAAAGCAGGCACTCCCGACTCTTCGGCGAGCCGGAGCGTCGGGGGCCTACACGGCGCCGCGCCGCGTGAGCACGGCGGGCGAAGCCGTCGGGCGAAAGTCGCCCCCAGGCCAGCCGCGCAGCGGCCCCTACGTCCGCGCCGCGACGACCCGCTCGATGCCCGCGGCATCGTCGTGGATCTCGGTCCAGCCGTAGCCGGCGGCCGAGGCCAGCGAGGCGACGAGCGCCGCCTGGCCGGCGCCCACCTCGGTGATCAGCCAGCCGCGCGGGGCCAGCGCAGCGCGGCTCTCGGCGAGCAGGCGGGTGAACATCGCGCGAACCGAGCCCTCGCGCGGCACGAGCGCGGCGACCGGCTCGTGGCGGCGCACCTCCTCGGGCAAGGTCGCGAGCTCGGCGGGCTCGACGTAGGGCGGGTTCGCGAGGACGACCGCGAGGCGGCCCGGCCGCAGGCACGAGAGGCCGTCCGCCTGCACGAGGCGCACGCGGTCGCCGGCCTGCAGGCGCGCGACGTTGGCGGCGGCCACGGCGAGGGCGTCGGCGCTCGAGTCGATGGCGACGAGGGGCCGTGCGTCGCGCAGCGCGAGGGCCAGGCAGCCGCTCCCGGTGCCGCGGTCGGCGAGCTCGCCCGGCGGCAGCAGCCCGCGCTCGAGGAGCAGCAGCGCGACCTGCACGACCGTCTCGGTCTCGGGCCGCGGGATGAGCACGCGCTCGTCGACGAGCAGCTCGAGGTCCCAGAAGCCACGGCGTCCGAGCGTGTAGGCCACGGGCCGTCCGGTCTCCACGCGCCGCGCGACGAGCGCGTCGAAGGCCGCCGCCGCCTGCGCCGGCACGGCGGGCGCGGCGAGCAGCGCCGCGCGCTCGACGCCGAGCGCGTGCGCCAGGAGCAGCTCGGCCTCGAGGCGCGCCGCGGCCAGGTCGCCCGCCCGCGCGACGAGCGCCGCCGCCGCCCGCCGCAGGCAGGCGTCGGTGGACGCCGGCCCGGAGCGCGCGGCGCTCACCCCGCGTCGCCGCCCAGCGCGGCGAGCTTGAGCTCGAGGTCGTGCCGCCGCAGGTCCTCGACGACCGGCGCGAGGCCGCCGAGCACGACCGCGTCGAGGTTGTAGCTCTCCTTGATGCGGTGGTCGGTCATGCGGTTCTGCGGGAAGTTGTAGGTGCGGATGCGCTCGCTGCGGTCGCCCGAGCCGATCTGCGTGCGGCGGGCCTGGTCGAGCTCGGACTTGCGGGCGCTGTCCTGCGCGTCCTTGAGCCGGGCGCGCAGCATGCGCAGGGCACGGCTCTTGTTCTTGTGCTGCGACTTCTCGTCCTGGCACTGCACGACGGTGTTCGTGGGCACGTGCGTGATGCGGATCGCGCTGCTGGTCTTGTTCACGCTCTGGCCGCCGGGGCCGCTGCTGCGGAAGGTGTCGATGCGCAGGTCGGTGTCCTTGAGCTCGAACTCGACCTCCTCGACCTCGGGCAGCACCGCGACCGTGGCCGCCGAGGTGTGGATGCGTCCCTGCGTCTCCGTCTCCGGCACGCGCTGCACGCGGTGGCCGCCGGCCTCGAAGCGGAAGCAATCCCAGGCGCGGGCGCCCGTGACGCCCAGGATCAGCTCCTTGAATCCGCCGACCTCCGTGGGGCTGCTGCTCAGCCACTCGACCTTCAGCTTCTGCTGCTCGGCGTAGCGCGTGTAGAGCTTGGCGAGGTCGCTCACGAACAGGCTGGCCTCGTCGCCGCCGGTGCCCGCGCGGATCTCGAGGATCACGTTGCGGCCGCGGTTGGGCTCGTCGTCGATCACCGAGAGGCGCTGCTGCTCCTCGAGCGCGGCGAGCTCGACGTCGATCTCGGCCAGCTCCTCCCGCGCGAGCTCGGCCACGCCCGGGTCGGGGTCGGCCACGAGCGCGGCGGCGCCGTCACGGCGCTCGGTGAGGCGGCTCCAGCGCTCGTAGCTCTCGGCGCGCGCGCGGAGCGCGCCCATCTCGCGCAGCGCGGCGGCGAGGCGGCCGGGCTGGGCGTGCAGCGCGGGGTCCTGGATCGAGGCCTCCAGCGCGCGGTAGCGCTCGGCGGCCTCCTTCAGGCGCGCGAACATGCGCGGGACCGGCGGCGAAGGGCCCGCTCAGTCCTCCTTCGAGGCGGAGGCCTTGGCCGGGCGCTTGGCGCCGAAGCGCTTCATGTACTTCTCGATGCGGCCCGCGGTGTCCACGAACTTCTGCTGCCCGGTGTAGAAGGGGTGGCAGTGGCTGCAGATCTCGACCGCGATGCGCGGCCGCGTCGAGCGGGTCTTGAAGCTGTTGCCACAGCCGCACGTGACCGTGCATTCGATGTAGTTGGGGTGGATGTCGTCCTTCATGGCCGCCTCAGATAGCGCGTGACCTCCCGCAGCGGCGCGTCGCGCGACCTGGGGAGAACCGGGCATTCTACGGGCGGGCGCCAGGCGATCAAGCCGCGGTGACGGCCGCGGGGCGCCTCGACGCCCTACTCCTGGCCCAGTGCCAGCAGCCCGGGCGGGATCTCGACCCGGTCGCCGGGCTTCAGGCCGTGCTCGGCGCACCACCCGGCGTTGAGCTCGAGGACCATCCGCGCCGGGCGCAGCGAGTTCACCCCGGGCACCTCGACCATCGGCTCGCCGTGCGTCACGTTCTGCACCGTGCCGTCGGCGTCGAGGAACACGATGTCCAGCGGGATGAGCGTGTTCTTCATCCAGAAGGTGCGGGGCTGGTCGTCCTTGAAGATGAAGAGCATGCCCGCGTCGGCGTCGAGGTGCGTGCGGTGCATGAGCCCGAGGTCGCGCTGCGCCGGGGTCGTGGCGAGCTCGATGGTCACGGTGCGGCCCGCGATCTGCAGCGTGTGGGGCTGCACCGCGTCCGGGGCCGCCGGGTGCAGCTCGGGCTGGTGGCCGCAGCCGCCGGTCGCGCCGGCCAGGCCCAGCGCCAGCGCAGCGAACAGCGTCGTCGTCGGGGGGCTCATGGCCGGATCTCCTCGAGGTCGGATGCGAGCCGCGCGAGCAGCGTGCGGAGCAGCGTGCGGGGCAGGCCGACGACGGTGTCGAGCTCGCCCGCGACGAGGCGCGCGAAGGACTCGGCCCGCCCCTGGATCGCGTAGGCGCCGGCCTTGCCCTCCCACTCGCCCGAGCGCAGGTAGCCCTCGAGCCAGCCGTCGGTGAGCGGCGCGAACTCGACGTCGGCGCCTTCGACGTCGGCCGCGGACAGCCCGCTGCCGGCGTGCACGAGCGCGACCGCGCTCCACACGCGATGGCGTCGGCCGGCGAGCGCGGTCAGCATCGCCGCGGCCTCCGCCTCGTCGGCCGGCTTGCCGAGCGCGGCGCCGTCGAGCTCGACGAGCGTGTCGCCGCCGAGCACCGTGCCGCGCGAGCGGCCGGCGGCGCCAACGCCGGCCTTGGCGCGCGCCAGGCGCAGGCAGGTCGCGCGCGGCGCCTCGCCCGGCGCGGCGCTCTCGTCGACCTCGGCCGGCGCGCGCTCGAAGGCCAGCCCGGCCTCCTCGAGCAGCGCCGCACGCCGCGGTGAGGCCGAGGCCAGCACCAGCGGCGCGAGCGCGGCGGGCACGCTCAGTCCGCCAGCTCGGCCAGGGCCGCGGGCCACTGCTCGTCCGCCAGCTCGCCCAGCTGGGTCAGGTGCGCCGCCAGGGTCACCAGCCGCTCCTTGCCGGCGAGCTCGGCCAGCTCCTTGCGCACGCGCGTCGCCGAGGCGCTCTCGACCAGCCCCAACCGGTGCGCGGCGCGGGCCATCGAGGGCGGGACGTGCGCGAAGTGCTCGCCCTCCGAGAGCCACTGCACGAGGGCCGCGGCGTTGTGCGCGCCCAGGTCGTCGAGCTCGGCCAGGAACTCGTACTGCTCCTTGGGCTTGAGCTCGAGCAGGAACTCGAAGGAGGGGTCGTTCTTGTCGTTGTAGACCTGGTCGATCACGTCGCGCAGCCGCTTGGCGCGCTCGTGCCAGCGCCGCTGGGCCGAGCCCTTGCCGCTGCCCGCGAGCAGGCGCGCGAGCTCGCTCGGGCGGCTGATGCGGACCTCGTTCCAGTCGACGAACTCGGTGCGCAGCAGGCGCAGCGCGCGGTCGGCCGCGGCTCCGCCGCCGCCCTCGCGCAGGATGAGCACCGCGACCTTGTCGAGCACGCTCTCCGTCGGCAGCAGCACGATCTCGCCGAAGATGCGGTCGAGCTGCGGCAGCGCCTTCTGCAGCGCGCCCCGCGGCGAGAGCCGGCGGCGGGCGGCGGGGCGGCTCGCGGGCGAGCGCTGGCCGGACGGCTTGCGCGGCCGCGCCGGGCGAGCGGAGTGCGGGCGCGAGGGCCCGCGGTGGCGCGTCGGGCCCTTCATGTGCGCGGAGCGGGAGCCGCCGCGGCGGGCGTCTTGCGCACGCCGAGGTGCTTGAAGATCGAGCGCACCGTCTCGCTCGGCAGGGCGCCGACGCCCAGCCAGTAGCGCGCGCGGTCGGCGTCGAGCTTGACCTTCTCGGCCCAGGCCTTGCGCGCAGGGTCGTAGCTGCCGAGCTCCTCGACGGGCGGCCCGTCGCGCCGCGTGCGCGAGTCGAACACGCAGATCCTGAAGGCGGGGCGGTTCTTCCGTCCCATCCGCTTGAGTCGAATTCGTGTGGCCATGTCTCTCCGGGGTCGTGCGAAGACCGTCTGTGTCGTCTGTTCTCTAGTGCCGGCGCCGCGCGGCCTTCTTCCGCTGGCGCTCGGCCTTGCGGGAGCGCCGCAACGCGTCGCGCTCGCTGCGGTCGATGCGCTCGGGGGCCGCGGCCGCGGCGCCCCGGGCGGGCAGCAAGGATCCCATGTCGGGCAGCCCCCCGCCCAGGCCCGGCACGAGCTTGCCGGCCAGGCGCGAGAGCAGCCCGCCCTTCTTCATCTGCGCCATCATCCGGCGCATGCCCTCGAACTGCTTGAGCAGCTCGTTGACGGCGCCCACGCTCGTGCCGCTGCCGCGCGCGATGCGCCGCTTGCGGCTCATGTCGATGTTCTCGGGCCGGCGCCGCTCCTCAGGCGTCATCGAGAGCACGACCGCCTGCGTGTGGTCGAGCTTCTTCTCGTCGAGGCTGTCGGGGTCGAAGCCCTCGGGCATGCCCGGCAGGTGGCTGACGACGTCGCGCAGGCTGCCCAGCTTCTTGACCGACTGGAGCTGCTTGAGGAAGTCCTCGAGCGAGAAGCGGTCCTCGAGCAGGGCCTCCATCTGCTCGCGCGCGGCGGCCTCGTCGATCGAGCCCTGGGCCTTCTCGACCAGGCCGACGACGTCGCCCATGCCGAGGATGCGCCCGGCCATGCGGTCGGCGTGGAAGGGCTGCAGATCGGCCAGCTTCTCGCCCATGCCCGCGAAACGCACCGGCGCGCCGGTGACCTGCCGCACCGAGAGCGCCGCGCCGCCGCGCGTGTCGCCGTCGAGCTTGGTCAGGATCACGCCGTCGAGCGGCAGCCGCGCGACGAAGGCCGAGGCCGAGCGCACGGCGTCCTGGCCGGTCATCGCGTCGCAGACGAGGAAGGTGTCGTCGGGCGGCGCGGCCTTGCGCACGGCGACGAGCTCGTCCATGAGCTCGTCGTCGATGTGCAGGCGCCCCGCCGTGTCGACGATGACGGTGTCGCAGCCCAGTCGGCGCGCCTCGTCGAGCGCGGCGGCCGCGAGCTGCGGCGGCTTGCGGCCCGGCACGTGGAAGACCGGCACGCCGATCTGCGCGCCGAGCGTGACGAGCTGGTCGACGGCGGCCGGCCGCTGGACGTCGGCCGCCACGAGCAGCGGCTTGCGCTGCAGCTTGTCGCGCAGGTGCAGCGCGAGCTTGGCGGCGGTCGTGGTCTTGCCCGAGCCCTGCAGGCCCGCGAGGAGCACGACGGTCGGCCGGCCCTTGGCGAAGCGCAGCGGCTCGCCCGGCGCGGCCATGAGCGCGACGAGCTCGTCGTGGAACAGCTTGACGATCATCTGGCCAGCGTCGACCGACTTGAGGATCTCGGTGCCGAGGGCCTGCTCCCGCACCCGGTCGATGAGGTCCTTGGCGACCTGGAAGTGGACGTCGGCCTCGAGCAGGGCGGCGCGGATCTCGCCCAGGCCCTCGTCCATGTTCTGCTCGGTGAGCTTCCCCGGCCGGCTCAGGCCGGCGAAGATGCGGGACAGCGGGCGGCTCAGCGCTTCGAACACGGCGAACGGGACCCCGGGGGCAAACGCGGCAGTCTAGCGGAGCGCGGCCCGCAGGCTCAACTTGCGAGCTCCCCGCGCCCGGCTCACCAGTCCGCGGGCACGGTCTCCGGCTTGGGCTGGGCCTCGCGCACGATGGTCGCCCCCAGCGACGCGAGCCGCTCGTCGATGCGCTCGTAGCCGCGGTCGATGTGGTAGACGCGCCGCACCTCGGTGCTGCCCTCGGCCACCAGCCCGGCGAGCACGAGCGCGGCCGAGGCGCGCAGGTCGCTGGCCATGACCGTGGCCCCCGAGAGCGAGGGCCGCCCCTGGATGATCGCCTGCGGCCCCTCCTTGCGGATGTCGGCGCCCAGGCGCAGCAGCTCGGCCACGTGCATGAAGCGGTCGGGGAAGATGCGCTCGGTCACGATCGAGAGGCCGCGCGCGACGGTGAGCGCCGCCATGACCTGCGCCTGCAGGTCGGTCGGGAAGCCGGGGAAGGGCATCGTCGTCACGTCGACCGCCTGCAGCGGCCGGTCGGTGGCGGCGCGCACCCAGTCGTCGCCGTGCTCGACGTCGACGTCCATCTCGCGCAGCGTCTCGAGCAGGATCGTGAGGCTGCTGCTGTCGATGCCCTCCACGGTCACGTCGCCGCGCGTCATGGCCGCGCCGACGAGGAAGGTGCCGGCCTCGATGCGGTCGCCCGAGAGCACGTGCTCGGCGCCGTGCAGGCGCTCGACGCCGTGCACGATGAGGCGGTGGCCGCCGATGCCCTCGATGCGCGCGCCCATCGCCACGAGCAGCTTGCACAGCTCGGCGACCTCGGGCTCCATGGCGGCGTTCTCGAGGCGCGTCGTGCCCTGGGCGAGCACCGCGGCCATGAGCACGTTGTCGGTGGCGAGCACGCTGCTGCCGAAGCGCGTGCCGAGGAAGATGTCGGCGCCGTGCAGGTCGTCGCCGGCCTCGCTGACGAGGTAGCCGCCGCTCGTCTCGATGCGCGCGCCGAGGGCGTTGAGGCCGCGCACGTGCTGGTCGACCGGCCGCACGCCGAAGACGCAGCCGCCCGGCAGCGAGACGCGCGCCCGCCCGCGCGAGGCGACGAGCGGCCCGAGCACGCAGACCGAGGCGCGCATGGTCGAGACGAGGTCGTAGTCGGCCTCGGCGGGCCCGTGGGTCGAGCCGCGCAGGACGAGGTCGCGTCCGTCGGCCTCGGCCGTCACGCCCAGCCGCTCGAGGATCTTGACCATGGTGGCCACGTCGCGGAGCTCGGGCACGCGCCGCAGCACGAGCGGCTCGTCGGTGAGCAGGGCCGCGGCCATGATCGGCAGCACTGCGTTCTTGCTCCCGGCCGCGGTGATCCGGCCCGCGAGCCGGGCCCCGCCACGCACGACGAGTCGATCCACAGTCGGTCCCTCCCAGGAAGTCGGACCCCGCGCGGTCCGCCGACCGCCCCGCTTGGCTTGACTGGGGAGTCTGCCTCCCTAGAATCGTCCGGTTCGACAGCCTCTGCGGGATCGCCGGGGTTCGGACCGAGCGTAGGGCGCGGATGCGCGGCATTCAACGCCGCGTCGCGCGACGCGCGAGGGACCGGCGCCCGCGACCCGCACACCCCGCGACGGGACGACGCATGACGACCGAAGCCCCCACTGCCCCGAGCCGCGACTGGCTCTCCCGACTTCCTTCCGACTGGAACAGCTGGCTGCAATTCGCCGCCGACGCCTCGGCCAGCCGCGCGGCGCGCGACAGCCTGCGCGAGCACCTGGCCAAGCACGCCAACCCCGAGACCGACCACCGCGCCCTGGGCCTGGGCCTGTTCGCCGCCAGCCAGCGCGCGGCCGCCCTGCCGCACCTGCTCCAGGCCGGCGACGAGCTGTGCCGCTTCCTGGCCGGGCGCGCGCAGGCCGACCAGAACGACCTGACCGGCGCGCTGCAGACCTGGGCGCAGCTCGGCGACTCGGCCGAATTCGGCGTGCCGGCGCGGCTGGCGCGCATGAACCTGCTCGGCCGCCTGCGCGACGAGGAGGCGCTCGAGAAGGAGCTGGCCGCGCTGCGCGGCAAGTCTCCGCGCCCCGCCGACCTGGCCTACGCCGAGGGCATGCTGGCCGAGGCCGCCGGCGACCACGCGGGCGCGATCGCCAGCTGGCGCCTGGCCCTGACGCACGATCCCGACCACGACCTCGCGCGCTTCCGCCTGGCGCACCGCCTCGACCTCGACGGCGAGGACGACGAGGCGCTCAACCTCTTCCGCGCCAACCTCGACAGCGGGCGGCCGGTGCACATCGGCACGCTCATGAACCTGGGCGTGCTCTACGAGGACCGCGAGGAGTACGACGCCGCCGCGCGCTGCTTCCGCGCGGTGCTCAAGGACGACCCGACCAACTCCCGCGCGCGGCGCTACCTGGCCGACGCCGAGGCCAGCCGCCGGCAGTTCTACGACGAGTCGCGCGAGCGCAAGGCCGACATGCAGAACGCCGTCCTGCGCATCCCGGTCACCGACTTCGAGCTCTCGGTGCGGGCGCGCAACTGCCTGCAGCGGATGAACATCCACACCTTGGGCGACCTCATCGGGCGCACCGAGAGCGAGCTGCTCTCGTTCAAGAACTTCGGCGAGACGAGCCTGCAGGAGGTCAAGGACATCCTGGCCATGAAGGGCCTGCGGCTCGGCATGGTCACGCCCGAGCCCGGCGACGAGGACGAAGACGACGTGGGCGAGATCGTCGGGCTCGAGAGCCTGGTGGCCGAGGCGCCCCCGGTGCCCGAGACCACCGACATCCAGTCCCGCAGCGTGGCCAGCCTCGACCTCTCCGTCCGCTCGCGTGCCGCGCTGGCGACGCTGGGCATCAAGACCGTCGGCGACCTGGCGGGCACGAGCGAGGAGACCCTGCTGGCCTGCAAGAACTTCGGGCAGACCTCGCTCGCCGAGGTCAAGGCGAAGCTCAAGGACCTGGGGCTCTCGCTGGGGAGCTGACGAGCCCGCGCCCATGTACGACTTCATCCGGGGACGGCTGACGCAGCGGGGTCCCGACGAGGTCGTGCTCGACGTGGGCGGGGTCGGCTACGAGCTGTCCGTCTCCGGCGCCACCGCCGGGCGGCTGCCGGCCGTGGGCAGCGAGGCCACGCTCTTCGTCCACGACCGCATCAAGGAAGAGCGCGCGGTCCTCTACGGCTTCGCCAGCCGCGAGGAGCGCCAGCTCTTCCTCAAGCTGCTCACCGTGAGCCGCATCGGGCCGGGCATCGCGCTCGCGCTGCTCTCGGCGCTCGAGCCGGGCGCGCTCGTCGGGGCCATCGACGCCGGCGACGTCTCGGCCCTCTCCCGCGTGCGCGGGGTCGGCCGGCGCACGGCCGAGCGGCTGTGCGTCGAGCTCAAGGGCCGGCTCGAGGGCCTGCCCGCCGTGCCCGGCCGGCTCACCGACCGCACCGCGGCCGTGGCGGCGGCGCTCGCGGCCCTGGGCTATCCGCGCGCTTCGGCGCGCGAGGCCGCCGAGCGCGTGGCCGGACGCGGCGCCCCCGACCTGGCGCTCGAGACCCTGGTCAAGCAGGGGCTGCGCGAGCTTTCGGGCGTCGCGGTCACGGCGGAGCCGGCCAGTTGAGGCCCCGGGCGCTCAGCGGCGCGCCCGGCGCGTCGCGCGACGGTGTCTACCGCAGCTCGCGTCCGCTGCAGCGCCCTGCTCCATCGTAGAGTCCGACCTACGGCGTTCTCGCGTTCGCTGCGTCGCCGTCCGAACCGCTCGAGGTCCCCCATCCCCGCCCCGCTCCTCTCCGCCGAGTCCGTGCTGCTGCGCGCGGGAGCGCTGACGCTCGTCAGCGAGCTGAGCTTCGCGCTGGCCGAGGGCGAGTCGCTGGCGCTCGTGGGTCCGAACGGCAGCGGCAAGTCGACCCTGCTCGCGGCGCTGGCGGGCCTGCTGCGGCCCGACGCGGGCAGCATCGAGCGGCCGGGCACGCCGCCCGGCATGCTGTTCCAGGACGGCGCGCTGTGGCCGCACCTGAGCGTCGAGGGCCACCTGGCCTTCGTCGACCGCGGGGCCGATCCGGGCTGGCGGCGGCGCCTGCTCGACGAGTTCGCGCTGCAGCCGCTGCGCACGCGCAAGCCGGCCTCGCTGTCGGGCGGCGAGCGCGTGCGCCTGGGGCTGGCGCGCGCCTTTGCGGGCCGGCCGCGCTGGGTGCTGCTCGACGAGCCGCTGGCCCACGTCGACGCCCACGCGGCCGACCGGATGCGCGCCCTGCTCCCGGCGCTCGTCGCCGAGCTCGGCGCGGCCTCGATCGTGGTCGTGCACGACGCGGCCGACCTGGCCTTGTTCGGAGCACGCGTGCTGTGCCTGTCGGGCGAGGGCCCCTGGTGGCTGGGCGACACGACCGTCGCGCTCGCCGAGCCGCCGACGCCCGCGCTCGCCGCGCTCTCGCGCGCGGGCACCGTGCTCAGCGGCGTGGCCGACGCCGCGGGCCGCGTCGAGCTGGGCCTGGGCCTCGCGCTCGCCGGCCGCGCTCCGGGCGAGCCGGTGACGGCCTTCCTGCCGTCGGCGAGCGTGCGGCTGAGCGCCAACGGCGCGGGCGCGAGCGGCACCTGGGTCGGCCCCGATCCGCAGGGCGGCAGCTGGGTGCGCGCCGACGGGAGGCTGCTGCGCTGCGCCGATCGCCCGGCGGGCCTGCGCCCGGGCGACTCCGTGAGCCTCGCCGTGGCGGGCACGCCGCGCGAGCTGCACCCCTCGGGGCGGCCTCCGGCCGGGCGCGGCTCGTGAAGGCGCGCGCGGTCGCCGGGATCTCCCTGCTCGCGCTGCTCGCGGCGGGACTGCTGCTGCTCCAGCGCGCGGGCACCGCGCCCCCGGCCGACGCCGCGCCCGGCGCGCGCCTCTCGGGCACCGGCTTCGCCGGGCCGCGCACCTGCCTGCCCTGCCACGCCCAGGTCGTGGCCGAGTGGGAGCAGTCGATGCACGCGGCCAGCTTCACCGATCCGCAGGTGCGCGCTCCCGACCAGAGCGACAACTTCCAGAAGCAGGAGTGCCTGCCCTGCCACGTCTCGGCGCCGATCTTCGAGCACGGCATCGAGACGAACAGCCGCGCCCTGACCCGCACCGAGCGCCGCAGCGACGGCATCGATTGCCTGGCCTGCCACGCGCTGCCGGGCGGCGGGGTCGCGGCCTCGCGCGGCGGGCTGTCGGCGCCCTGCAATCCCATCTTCCGGCCGGAGCTCGCGCAGCACAGCCAGTGCTACGCCTGCCACAACCAGCACAATACGCACGACGAGTGGCTGGCCTCGCCCGCCGCGGCGCAGGGGCTCGACTGCGCCGGCTGCCACATGCCGCGCGTCACCCGCGAGGGCACCGAGGCCGGCGCGCCGCGCGCGGGCTTCAGCCACCGCTTCCTCGGCGGGCGCGACCGCGATCACGCGCTGGCCGGCCTGCGCCTGGAGCCGGCCTTCGACGCGGCGACGCGCACGGTGACGGTCACGCTGACGAACACCTTCGCGGGCCACAACCTGCCCACCGACAGCCGCAACCGCGCGCTCGACCTGGTCGTCACGCTCTACGACGCCCGGGGCCAGCCGCTGCCGCCGGCGACGGCCGAGACGCGCGAGCCCGGCTGCGAGCCGGGCACGGCGCGCCGGCGCTTCCGCAATCCGTACCGCAGCACGGGCGACCCGAACACGCAGCTCCCGGCCGGCGCCAGCGCGACGGTCGAGATCGCGCCGGCGCCGCCCGAGGCCACGCGGGCGACCGCGGCGCTGTACTACAAGCTCACGCCGTTCACGCCTGACGCCGAGGCCCACTGGAGCGAGCAGCTCGACTTCGAGCTGCGCTGACGCCGCTTGAAGAGCGGCCGCGCAGGACTTAGCGTCGCCGCCAGCCGGTTGCCGACGTGGTGGCCGGACGCCGGCCGCACATGCCTCACCGCTACGCCGAACGCCACCGCGAACAACGCCCGCCGCTGCGGTTCGGCTCGGCGCTGCGCGAGTGCCTGAGCCGCGGCTACCGGGCCGCGGACCTGCGCGCCGACCTGGCCGCAGGACTGGTGGTGGGCATCGTGGCCCTGCCGCTGGCGATGGCGCTGGCCATCGCAGCGGGCGTGCCGCCGCAGCACGGGCTGTACACGGCCATCGTCGGCGGTGCCGTCATCGCGCTCCTCGGCGGTTCGCGGCACAGCGTCTCGGG
>Ga0207428_10003183_pt1 | contig 16070 bp, 9 predicted proteins | sample RhiMethybrSRZTD1_FD_187600 | JGI IMG/M metagenome (GOLD analysis project Ga0207428, IMG submission 187600) | Populus rhizosphere microbial communities from Tennessee, USA - Rhizosphere MetaG P. TD hybrid SRZTD1 (SPAdes) (version 3) | ecosystem: Host-associated > Plants > Roots > Rhizosphere >...
CTCCGGTCGCGGGCTCGCGGTTCGCGAATTCGCGGTTCGCGGGCTCGCTGGTGGGGGACCGTGGTACTCAGCGGCAACTTGCTGCTTGGATCGGGGCTGTTGCCTCTGAGCACCACCGGCTCCGAGCCGCGAACCCGCGAGCCGCGAGCCCGCGATCGTTGCGATCGCTTGTCGAGTTGCGACCAGTCGTCCCACCATCCGTCACATCGCTCGCCACGCTGTTCATCACGCTATTCGACGTAATGGATTTGGCGATCCGTCCCGCCGTGTCGCGGCGGTGTAACGGTCGAGGGAATCGCGCGTGTACCCAGCACAGCTCGCTTCCTTCGCATGGCATCCAGATTGGAATGGCCATTCGTCACGGAATTCCGCGATGTGCTGTCCGTCACCTCACTCGTCACTACGTCGCGGCCACAGCAGTTCCTCCCAGACGAACGGGATTTGACCATCATTAAGGAGCGATTCAATGTACGCACGTCTCAGCGCGCTCGTCCTTGCGCTGGCGCTGGGGTTCACCACCCACGCCACCGCGCAGGAGCGCTTCGGCTCTCTGCAAGGACGAGTCACCGATCAACAGGCCGCCCCGATCCCCGGTGTGACGGTCACAGTGACGAGTCTCTCCTCGGGAGACAGCCGTAACTTCGTCACCGACGCCAACGGCCAATTCGTTGCGTCCGACCTGAATCCCGGGCGCTACAAGGTGCTGTTCGAGCTGGCCGGATTCACGAAAGTGGAGCGTCCGGACGTCACCGTCTCCCTCGGGCGCGCGTTCGAGGTCGACACACAAATGTCGGTCGGCGGCGTGACCGAATCGGTGCAGGTCACCGCCGAGGCCTCGCCGCTCGTCGACAACCGCAGCACGCTCATCGCTCACAACGTCAGCGCCGAGGAATTCGATCGGCTGCCGAAGGGGCGATCCTTCCAGTCGATCGCGCTGACCGCGCCGTCGGTGAACTCCGGCGAAGTGGAAGGCGGCTTCCAGGTGAACGGCGCGAGCGGCGCCGAGAACGGCTTCACCGTCGACGGCATCACGACCAACTCGCTGATCAACGGCCAGTCGCGCCAGAACACCGTGTTCGAGTACCTGCAGGAAGTACAGGTGAAGACCAGCGGCATCTCCGCCGAGTACGGCGGCGCGCTCGGCGGCGTGATCAGCGCGGTCACCAAGAGCGGCGGCAACGTGTTCCGCGGTGAAGGCCACTACTACTATGAAGGCAGCGCGCTGGCGGCCGGTCCCGTCAAGCGGCTGGTCCTCGATCCCACGACCGAGGCCACCGGCTTCTACGTGCAGGACCAGGAGAACGACAACCGCCAGAGCGAATTCGGCGGCTCGATCGGCGGACCGATCGTGAAGAACCGCTTGTTCTTCTACGGGTCGTACTCGCCCCGCAAGGAGCAGCGCGACAATCTCTACAACTTCACCGACGGCAGCAGCACGTTCAGCAACGAAATCTGGAGGCAGCAGGCGTTCGGCAAGCTCACCTACCAGCAGGGACGGGTCACCGCCAACTGGTCCACCCTCTGGACGCCGACCGACTCGGACGGCAGCATCTTCGGCTACAACGGCGAGATCCCCAACAAGACCAGCACCACGCTGGCCTCCTACGAGCCGAACCGCGCGCGCGGCTACGAGATCAACCAGGTCAACACCAGCGGCACGGTCGATGTCCGGCTGACGCCGTCGTCGTACTTCAGCGTCCGCGGCGGCTATTTCCACGACCGCTACAGCGACACCGGCATTCCGCTGACCACGAACTACCGCTACGGCACGTCGACAACCCCGGCGATCCCGGCGGAGCTGCAGGGGCCGCTGAACTTCGAGAACACGCCGCGCGCGCTGATCACCGACTTCGATACCACCAAGCGCAGCAACATCAACGTGGACTACAACCACTACTTCGGCGGGCTCGGGCAGCACTCGCTGCGCGCGGGGTACGGCTTCCAGCACGTGGTGAACGACATCGACTCCTTCTACCCCGGCGGATATGTCGATCTCCTGTTCGGCCGCTCGTTCACATTCAACGGCGTGACCACCGGCACCGGGACCTACGGCTATTACGCCGTGCACGATCGCCGCATCACCAACAAGGCGGGCAGCGACATCCAGTCGCTCTACGTCCAGGATCAGTGGATGCTCGGCAATCGGCTGACGCTGAACCTCGGCATCCGGACGGAGGATGAGAACATCCCCGACTTCAGGCCCGAGGCCAACGGCGCTTCAGCGATCAAGTTCAGCATGAAGGACAAGCTCGCGCCGCGGCTCGGTGCTGCGTACGACGTGTGGGGCAACGGCCGGATGAAGGTGTTTGGCAGCTGGGGCCTCTATTACGACTGGACCAAGTACGAGCTGCCGCGCGGATCGTTCGGCGCGGAGACCTGGTGCACCAATTACCGGGCGCTCGACACGCTCGACTTCGGCAGCCTGAACCTGAGCAACATGCCGGGCAAGGATCTCTGGGTCACCCCGGGTACCTGCCGCGACCGCCGCTTCCAGGCGGAAGTCGATCCCGACATCAAGCCGATGAAGCAGGCGAGCGTCAGCGGCGGCGTCGAGTACCAGCTCGGACGCAACGGCGTGCTGACTGCCCACTACATCCACAACGATCTGCTCGAGACGATCGAGGACATCGGCTTCCTGACGCCGGCGGGCGACGAAGGCTACGTCATCGGCAATCCGGGCCTCGGCCTCAGCTCGCTGCAGTTCCCGAGCGGCGGCACCCCCCCAGGCTTCGAAACCCCGCGTCCAAAGCGCCAGTACGATGCGCTGGAGCTCGGATACAACAAGCGCTTCGCCAACAGCTGGTTCTTCAGCGCCAACTACACGCTGAGCCGTTTGTACGGCAACTACGCGGGTCTCGCCTCGTCTGACGAGATCACGACGCCGACCACCGGCGGAAGCTCGGCCACCGCACAGCAGCAGGCCGGCAGCATCGCGCGTCCGGGCGGCAACACCAACCGCGCGTTCGACCTCGACGAGCTGTTCTGGGATTCGCGGGGCAACCTCGGCCTGAACGGACGCCTGGCGACCGACCGGCCGCACGTCGTCAAGCTCTATGGCGCGTACGACTTCAAGTTCGGCACGCAGGTCGGCGCGTTCTTCTACGGCGGCAGCGGCACTCCGGTCTACACCTACGTGACCTCGACCAACAGCGCCGACCTGTTCGTGGAAGGGCGGAATGGCTGGTACGAGAACGGTCAGGTGATCCACGACAAGCGAACACCGAACCTGTACCGCACCGACCTCCTCCTCAGCCACGAGCTGTCAATCGCGAATCAGAAGCGCCTGCGCTTCGAGCTGAATGTGCTGAACGTGTTCAACCAGCAGACGGCGCGGCACATCTTCAACTACCTGAACAAGGGCGCGATCATTCCCGATCGGCAGTCCTCGTTCATCGATCTGCACGACACCGACCTGTCGCAGGGCTACGACTACATCTCCCTGATCAACAGCACGACCGACGGTGCGGCCGCCGCTTACGACCCGCGCTACGGCCAGGGCGATCTGTTCGAACCAGGGCGCCGCGCATATGTGACGGTGAAGTTCATCTTCTAGACAAAGTCGTCGTCACTGAACCGAACGCCGGCCGGAGCACAATCCGGCCGGCGTTTTTTTACTCAGTTCGTAGTCATTCTGTGAGTTTCCGAGCCTACTTGCGTGACACCAGCAGCAGACCCGAGTTCAGCGCTTCGAAGAACGTGACCCGGAGCCTGTAAGTCGCGGTCGCCGCTGCGGGCCACTGGAACGCTGCAAAGTATCCCTTGTCATCGTCGCCCGCCGTGACGGCCGTGCCGTCGGGCGCGAGCAGGACGGCAACGGTGTCGAAGTAATCATGGCTGCTCGTGGCAATCGTGATTGTCTCGCCGGCGACGGCCGGGATCGGAATCTCGACGACGCGGCCGGGCGCGATCGCGACGGCTCGCGAGTCGCCCGCGACCATCGCCGGAGCCGACGCGACCTCGGTCGTAACCAGATCGAAGTGACGCATGATGTGCACGGTCGCCGCCGGCCGATTGCCAAATGCCACGTACGAAGCGGCAAGGATCGCGTGGACGCGGGGCGTGTCGAGACCATCGTTCAGCGCCAGGGTAGCTTCCGCGAACGCCCGTTGCGGATCGGGCAGACCGTAAGTGTAGGCGTCGCCAGCGACCCAGTGAACATCCGGGCTTCCGGGCGCGAGCGCGATGCCGTATTCGAGATCCCTCACGCCGGCGTTGGTGGCGCCGCGAAGCAGCCGGCTCGATCCGCGGAACAGGTTCCCGTACACATCGTCAGGGCGCACGGTCAGAAGATCGGTCAGAAGGTGTGTCGCCCCTGCATAGTCGAACAGCCACCACCGCGCGAAGCTGGCGCCGGTCAGCGCGGGAATGCTTCGGGGATCCATCGCCAGTCGGGCCGCGTAACCCTCGAGGATGGTGGCCGTAGCCTCCGGGTGCACCGGCAGCACACGGGCCGTGACGCGCCCGTAATCGCGCATTGCATCCGAATAGAGGCCGAGCAGGAGCTGAGCTTCGGCCCGTCCGCGGTAGCCCTCTACCTCGGAAGGCTGCGCGTCGATGACGCACGAGAACACCTTCACCGCCGATTTGTACTGGCCCTGGTCGATCTCGTTCTGTCCCTTCTCGACTGTGCACGGCTGCTGGGCACGTGCGGGCTCCGTGGGTCCCATGACGAGCAGTGCCGCGGCACACGCCGCTTGACGCCAAGCCATCAAATCCTCCTGACTGTGATTGGGAGAGCGAAGCCTAGCAGGCTCGACGGGGAACGGCAAAGTGGGGGTGCGGGTTCCGGACTACCGGACCATTAATTGCACGCTTGAAGGCATGCGCGCAGTGACTTTGCCTCTGCCGAAGCTGGGTTTCGTGATCGCTACCCGAGCCATGCTCGCGGCCGGGCTTGCGCTCGTGTTCGGCAGCCGCCTGCCTCCCGAGCAGCGCCGTCGCGTCGGTCTCACGCTCGTGGCGATCGGCGCGGCGGCAACCGTGCCGGCGGTCTGGTGGATATCCCGAAGTCTCGGCCGTCCCCGCCCGAGCCAGGGGGTCGAATACGACCCGAGGCTCAGGGGGGCAACGCGGTTTCCACGAAAGGGTGATGACATCCTCTAGCCAAGCCAGGTCATGAGCTTGTTTGTCAGCACATCTGCTCTCTCGGCGAAAATCCTGAAATCCGCTCGAGCTCGAGTCGGATAAAGTGTCGCAATGATTTGCGAGCCGGCGATCGGCCGAACGCCGGCAAGGAGCCGTCATGTGCGACCAGGATCATTTTGAGGACGATCGGAAGGAATACGAGGCTCGAGGGCTGGTCACGCGCCGGCAGTTCGGCGTACTCGTCGGGGCCGGCATCACCATGATGCTGCCGCGGGTCGCGAATGCCGTCGCCGTCACCGAATCGGACGTGACCGTGACGACGCCCGACGGCAGCGCCGACTGCTACTTCGTGCATCCAACCACTGGTGCGGCGGCGGGGGTATTGATCTGGCCCGACATCTTCGGGTTGCGTCCCGCGTTCCGGCAGATGGGCAAGCGGCTGGCCGAATCGGGATATTCGGTCCTGGTCGTCAACCCGTTCTATCGGGTGAAGAAGGCGCCGACCGCTCCAAACGGCGCGGCAACGCCGATTGCCGATGTGCGGCCGCTCGCGCAGGGGCTGAATGAGACGACGCAGATGGCCGATGCCAGGACCTTCATCGGTTGGCTGGACAAGCAGGCATCGGTGGCGAAGAACCGCAAGATTGGCACGCAGGGTTACTGCATGGGCGGTCCGATCGCGTTCCGCACGGCCGCCGCCGTGCCCGATCGGGTCGGCGCGGTCGCGTCATTTCACGGGGGCGGGCTCGTGACCGATCAACCGAACAGCCCGCATCTTCAGGCCGCGCAGACGAAGGCGCAGTTCCTGATCGCGATCGCCGCCAACGACGATCAGCGAGCGCCCAAAGACAAGGAGGTTCTGAAGGAGACCTTCTCGAAGGCGAGCCGGCCCGCCGAGATCGAAGTCTACGAAGGCGCGGCCCACGGCTGGTGTCCGCCGGATTCCGGCGTCTACAACGAGCCGCAGGCTGAAAAAGCGTGGAGCCGCCTGCTCGCGCTCTACGGCAAGGCGCTGGCCTGACACGGGTGGCGTGCCGCCAGTTTCCTGAAGTACGTGGGTCGACACTGTCGATGGCGCGGAACGGACCGGACACGGCTACGGCCTCGTTCTCGATCGTGATCGGCGACCAGCCGGAGATGGATTTCGGAGGGCGGCGGAACCCGGACGGCCAGGGATTCGCCGCCTTCGGCCGCGTCGTCCGCGGCCTCGCCGTCGTCAAGGCGATTCAGGCCTCGCCGACTGGTCAGCGAGGTGCCTACGGGACCGAGTCGCTCGACCCGCCGATCAGAATCGTGAAAGCATATCGGCGGTCAACAAACGGGGGGTGGCTTCCGCCTTTAGGCGGAAGGATGTGGCTGCCGTTGAATTCGACAGCATTCGAGCGCCGCACGCATCCTTCCGGCTAAAGCCGGAAGCCACACCGGGAAATTATTCACTTCCCGCCATCGCCGTGCACGTGGCGGGCAGAGCGGGAAACCGCCGTGGTTCCTTCGACGTCCTCAACCTGGTCCACTCGCGATCGGCCTCCGCGGAGAACCACCAGTCGAGATCGGCGCCGCATCCGTTGTCGAGTGGATCGAGCGGATCCTGCTCCTGGCAGAGCGGACTGTCGGCAGGACACCGGAGGCGGACGTGGAAGTGATCTTCGTGTCCCCACCACGGGCGCAGTCGATAGAGCCACGAGGCCTGTGGGTATCGGCGGCACATGTCGCGCTTGATAGCCGGGCTGACAAAGATTCGATTCACCTGGTCGTGGGTCGCTGCGGCCACCAGCAGGCCGGCCTGCGCGATGCCCCAGGTTGGCCGCAACCGCTTTCGATCGATGACGAACCCGGGAGCGCTCTGGCGCTCCCGCTGGATGGCGGTCGGGGAAGTCGCGCGAGTGATGAACCAGATGTCGACGTCGAGGCCGTTCTGGTGGCTCGCATGCCCTGACAGCGTGGGACCTCCACGCGCCGGGCCGAGATCGCCAATCAGCAACAGCCGCTTCTGACCACCCGGCCTGGCCGAGGCCAGTGTCGTGAGGTAGGCGAGGAGCGCGGGATGACCGTAGAAACGGCGGCGCGACGGCCGCATGATCGCGTAGCCGGTGCCATCGAGCGGCAGGACCTGGCCGCCCTGCAGGCACCCGGCGCTGTAAAACCCAATCGCCGCAGGATCGCCAGGCATCGGGGCGGTGATGCCGGCCCACTCGGCGAAGAGGTGTTTGCTGTCGCTCCCGTTCTGCGCGAGCACGCCGACCGAGAGGACGGCTAACGCCGCGGCGATCAGGCTGGGAGTCAACGCTGTGGATCACCCGGCGGCGGCGGGTTCAGCCGCTGACGTCGCTCGACTGCCACCGACAGCAGCACAGCGAATACGCCGAGAACAGCGGAATAGGTGAAGAAGAGGATGTAGCCGGTGCCCAGCGCAGCCGGCGTCACGCCCGATCGCTGCACCGCGGCGGCGAAATTCTGCGGCGCCTCAGTGGCGACGAACGCTTTCACTGCGGCCAGTGCGCCGCCCGCATCAGCCATCCGCGCGGTGGTCTCGACAATCCGCCCCGACTGCGACGCGATCAGCCGACCGGGAATCGCGTACAGCGACGAGAAGAGCGCGTACTGCGTCGCGGTGAACCCCGCAGACGTCAGGCTCGACATGTAGGCAATCAGGCAGGTCCCCGCGATCCCGCCGGCGACGTTGTCCAGCCCGATCGCCGCGAAGAGGACCCAGAGACTGTGCTCGTGCAAGCCGAGCCAGATGAACAGGAGGTTGCTCAACGGCCCTGCCAGCGCTCCGACGACCATCGCGCGCATGAGACCGTACCGTGCGACCAGGACGCCCCCCGCGAATACCCCGAACATCGTCATGACCACACCGAAGATCTTGCGGACCTCGGCGATCTCGACCAGCGTGTATCCGAGATCGAGGTAGAACGGATTCATGATGTTCAGCACGAAATCGGGCACGCGATAAAGGCAGATCAGCGCGAGGATCAACCCTCCCGACGTGCGGTAGCGCGAGAAAAAGTCGCGCAGCGGATCGGCCAGCGCCGAGGACAGGTACACGCCAGGCCGCGTTCGCACCCCAGGCAGCGGCGTTGCCGCAACCACGATCACGGCGAACCCGAGCAAGATCGCTGCGAGGTGAACCCAGACGCGGGCACTGGATGCCCACAGCGCCAGCACGGCATCGCGAGCGCCGGAGGCGCCGATCGCCCCGAGCAGGCGACCGAGGACGGCGGCGTTCGCGGCCAGCCCCGATCCGAGCACGAGCGCACCCACGCCGAGCAGCGTCAGCCGCGCCAGCCATTCGACGGCTTCGAGAGCCGGCGCAGGCTCGATGCCCGCGCTCTGAATCGCCCGGATCGTGTGCTGCCGCTCGCGCGGCGCTGCGAGGACGCCCGCCACGCCAATGCCCATCAGCGCGGCCATCACGGCGTAGGAAAAGTTCCAGCCGTAGGACTGCGCCAGCAGCAGCGGCACCGCGCCGGCCACGATGATCGCGACCCGGTATCCCCATTGATACGCGGCGGCCATCACCCCCTGCTTGGAGACTTCTGCCGTCTCGATGCGCCAGGCGTCGATCGCGATGTCCTGGGTGGCCGACGAGAAGCCGACGAGGAACGCGAACACGGCGATCGTCCCCAGGCTGCGCGTCGGATCGGATCCCGCGACGAGCCAGAGGCCGGCCATGATCGCGATCTGGCAGACGAGCATCCACGATCGGCGATGCCCCAGCCACGACGTCAGCAGCGGCACCTGCGCGCGGTCGATGAACGGCGCCCAGAGAAACTTGAATGTGGAGATCAGCGTGACCAGGCTGAAGAACCCGATCACTTCGAGCGACAGCCCTGAGGCGCGGAACCACGCCGAGAGCGTGTCGAAAACCAGGAAATACGGCAGCCCGCCGGAAAAGCCGAGCGCGATCATGACCAGCGCCGCGCGCTCCGTGTACACGCCAAGCGCGCCCAGGAACGTGCGCTGGCGCGGCGCCGGTTCGACATCCGTGGTGGCGTGATCAGTCACGCAAGGAGTCCTCGGGGCACGCCGGCAGTCTATCAATCAACCGGAGGCCGCCGCATCTCTCATTGGGGGTCAGTGGCCCGCGGCCGCCACACCGTTCAGCCGCAACGGCGGCTTCACCGCTGCCGCGATGTCATCCCAGCGAAAGATCAGGAAGTTCATCGGCTTGCTGTTCATCGCGATCATCACGCCATGCGGCAGCGAGGGGCCGAGCGCGGCGGACGAGATCTCGAGGCCGTCGGTCGCATCCGCACGTCCCCGGAAGACGGCGACCTCGCGCGAGTGATCGTGAGCGTTCCCGGCCGCGCCTTCGCGTTGATAGACGTGGTACTCGCTGTCGCCCTCGAGCTGATCCGTGCACACGATATAACCGGTCCCATCCGGCAGCGCGTAGATCGCGATGCCCTCGCGATCGCCCCGGAACCCGTTGCGCGCGAAGTGCGCCAGCTCACGGCCGGCGTCCGGATGATCGGGATCGGCGTGCCACTTGTGAACGCCGTCGGCTTCGTCCGCGTAGTAGACGTATCCCGGCACATCATCCACGGCCACGGCTTCGATCTCGTTTTCTTCCCGGATCGTCGAGCCACTGAACCGGCCGAAGCGCCGGACGAATGTCGCGGCGGGACGGCCATTGCCGGCGTCGGTGAGGCGGTACTGCCACAGATACCCTTCGCGTGGGCCGCTCTTCGGCGCGACGATCGCGAACACCGCGCCATCGCGTTGGCGCCGATACAGAGCAATCCCCATCGGTGCGCCCGCTTCCCCTTGCTCGCTCTGGAGAATCGGGATGCCACCGAGATCTCGAAGTCGGCCGTCGGTCCTGTCGATGCGGAAGATCCTGAGCTGACGCGCGAGCCGCTCGGTCGCGATCGCGATGTCCACGATCTCGCCTCCGAGACGGAACCCATATTCGACATCGACGTTGTTCGGCCGATCGATTCCGGCGATGGTCTGGCGGAGCTGACCGTCCAGGCCATGGACGATCACCGCACCCGCCGGCGCCGCCACCTTCATCGTCCCGATAATCACGCTCCTGGCCGGATCGGTTGGATGGATCCAGATGGCGGGATCGTCGGGATCGTCCGGCAAGGGTGCGGTGCCATAGGCGGCTGTGATCTCCACGGCGGACGACAGCGGCTGGGCTGCCGGCACCCGCGACTTCGAGTCTTCGTCAACTCGAGTCCCGGGCCGGCAGCCCGCCGCCCCAACCATGAGCGCCGCGGCGAGCACGGCGGAGAGACCCCAGGTCAGAAATTCACCCTGAACATGAACTGCATCTGTCGCGCCGTGCCCGTGCCGTACCCGCGATTCAGCGGCCCGGTGATCCGGCCGAACGACGACGGCGAGGTCACCGCCGTGCCCGGCGCGCCGAGGTTCACGCGATTGAACGCGTTGAACGCCTCCATGCGGAACTCGAAGTTGCGAGACCCGCCGAGCTCGAAACGCTTCTGCAGCGCCAAGTCGATCTGAAACAGGCCGGGGGCGCGAACCGTGCTCCGTCCGGCGTTGCCCCAGGTGCCGGACGCCGGCACCGCGAATGCGGCAGGGTTGAACCACTGATCAGGCGTTTGGGTCGCGGGATAGATTGGCACGCTCGCCACACGGTCGGCGCGCTGCGCCTGGTTGTTGCCGTCGGGCAGGTCACCGGTCGCGCGGCTCGCGGAAATCGTCAGCGGCCGCCCGGTTCGCGCCTGCATCAGCCCGGAAATCATCCAGCCGCCGAACACGTGATGCATCACTCCCTGGCCGCCGTCACGGCCGAATGGCAGCGCGTAGACGCCGTTGACCGTCAGCGTATGCCGGACGTCTTGACCGGTCGAGGCATACTCGCACGAGCGGCAGTCTGCCTTCTGGATGGCGGTCGATTCGCCGCCGCCGAGCGATCCTTCATCGAAGGCGTGCGACCACATGTATTGCGTCCCGAGCTGCAGCCCTGCCGAGGCCCGGCGATAGAGCGAGAACTGCAGCCCGTTGAAGTTCGCACTGGAGCCGCTCGTCTTGATGTCGACCCGGCCGAACTGCGGCAGCGGCCGGGTCCCGGTCGCCGGATTGATGTTGTTCACGTTGTTGCGGTCGAGCAGGTGGTGCGCCTGGTTCCCGATGTAGCCGATCTGCATCGTCATGCGCCACGGCAGCGCCTGCTGAATCGTCAGGCTGTAGTGCTCGGCGTACTGATCGACGCGAGTCTCGTCCACCGCACGGGCCGCGTTCCCGACACTGGCCGCGACTCCGAGGAACGGGTCGATCGGGTAGGAAAGCGCTGGTGCCTCCGCTCGCGTCAGCGTGGTGCGGGCGCCGGCATTGTCGATTGGCGCGAAGACGTCGTCGTTCTGACCCGGCCCGAAGAACACGCCGAATCCGCCGCGAATGACGGTGTTGTCCCTGAATCGCGCGGGCGACCAGGCAAAACCCACCCGCGGCCCGAAGTTGTTGTAGTCCGGTTCATACCACTGCGTCCCCGGCGCACAGAACCCGCCGCAGGCGATCCGCCAGACCTTGTCGCGGCCATCCCGCTCGACCGGCACGGTGTAGAACTCGTAACGCAGGCCGGCGTTGAACGTCAGATTGGATCGCCACTTGACGTCGTCCTGGATGTAGCCCAGCGTCCACCACCGTTGTCCCTGTACGACCGGGAAGTCCACGATATTGAAGTTGTCGAGGCGGTTGACGGCGAAATTGGGGCGGCTCGAATAGGTGAGACTCGTCGTGTTGCCCTCGCCGACATCGATCAGGATCCGGCGGAGCTCGCCGCCGAACTTGATGTTGTGCCGCCCGCGAACGACGGCAAAGTCGCTCAAAAGACTGTAGGTGCTGCCGTCTTCGATGATTTCCTGCGGACCGGTGAGGTTCACGAAGCCGGAAACGCCGACCTGCTCCGTCGCCGGACCGGTGCGCACCGAGCGGCGGTTGGACTGGTTGTAGCCGAACTTGGTTTCGCTGACGACCGATGGACCAAAGATTCGCTGCAGTTGCACCGTGAAATTCGCCGGGCGAATGTAATTGGTGGTCGAGCCGGTGTCGCCGGGGTTCACGAGATCGGCATTGTCGAAGTTGTAGCGTGCGAACAGCGTGGTCTTGTCCGAGAAGCGGTGGTCGAGCCGGAGCAGCACGGCATCTTCATCGTTCGTCACGCGCTCCGTGCCGACCCAGTCGTCGATGTCCGGATTGCTCGTGCGGGCGGTGCCCTGCGGGTACATCGCGACGATGCCGGCCAGCGCCGGGGTCACGACGGCGCGAAATGCCGCGCTCGGCACCGCACGGGTGAAGCCGCGCTCCTGCCGCTGACGGATCCCTTCGTAGTTGGCGAAAAAGAACGTGCGCTGCGCGACAATCGGCCCGCCGATGTTGCCGCCGAACTGATTGAGGGTGAACGGCGGCATGTCGCCAACGGTCGCGAACGGCCTCGCATCGAAGCGATCGTTCCGTACGAAATCGAACGCCGTCCCACGGTATCTGTTGGTGCCCGTCTTGGAGATCAACTGCACGACCCCGCCGGCAGCGGTGCCCGACTCGGCCGAGTACAGTGTCGAGCTGACGCGGAACTCGGCGATCGACTCGCTGCTGATGATCAGGCGCGCATCACTGTCCTGCCGCGGATCCTTGACGCCGGTCGCGTCGATGCCGTCGAACGTCCAGTTGTTGTCATCACGCGCCCGGCCGACGAATCGCGTGCTCAGGTGGGTGCCTTCGCCGGTGTTGATCGCACCTGGCGCCAGCAGCATCAACCCCGCCCAATGGCGGCCGGCGAGCGGCAGATCCTTCAGCTGGCTCGCTTGAATGACGGTGCCGATCGACGCGGACGTTCGATCCAGGAACGGCGCCGTTCCCTGCACCTCAACGACTTCGGTGACCTGCCCGACCTCCATCTTCACGTCGAGGACGCGGCTCTGGCCGATTTCCAGCTTGACGTCGCCTTGGCGGACGGTCTTGAACCCGGCCAGCTCCGCGGTGATCTCGTAGTCCCCTGCGGGAAGAAAGTTGAACACGTAGACGCCGGCGCTGTTCGTCACGGCTTCACGGTTCAGGCTTGTCGCCGGCGATTCCAGCTTGACGATGACACCGGGCAACACCGCGCCGCTCGAATCGGCGACTGTGCCATGGAGGGTCGCGTTGCTCGTCTGTGCCGTGCTTTCGGGGATATCGGTGCCGAGCAGTGCCACAAGGAGGAGTGACCGCCGGACGAATCGTGTTCGCGAAACCATGCCGCCTCCCGGAAGTTGGGCGATTCTCTTGTGCCTTCGCAAGTTGTGAGTGCTAGACTATACAGTATTATCGATAACGATAACGATAACTTGGTCCGCTGAGGCGGTGAATTTTGGCGGCAACCAGCGGCCTTCAGCCCGTCAAGTCCGAGTCCCTGAGCGCCCGAGTCGTGGCGGCTCTCCGGAGGGCGATCATTTCCGGTCGGCTCGCACCCGGCCAGGCGCTGCGCGAACTGCATCTCGCGCGCGAACTCGGCGTCAGCCAGGCCACGATTCGGGAGGCGCTCGGCCAGCTCGAACGCTTCGGTCTCGTCGTGCGAACCCCGAACATCGGCACCCAGGTGACGCGCTTGTCACAGGAGGAAGTTCTGGAGCGCGTGGAGCTGCGGTTGCTTCTCGAGGAGCGCGCACTTGCTCAGGCTGCGGCGCGCATGGACGCCCTCGCGTTCGACACGCTCGGTACACTGCTCGGAACGCTGACGAAGGCGACCAGGCGCAACGAGTACTTCGAACAAGCGCAGGCCGACCTGGCCTTCCACCGGTTCATCTGGGAGCGGTCAGGGAATCGGACCCTCTACAGCATGCTCGACCAACTCTCGGTTCCGCTCTTCGCCTTCGTCAGCATCGAGCGGGGGACGCAGCGCAGGAACCTGGCCGATGTGGTCGAGTCCCATGAAGGAATCGTGGAGGCGCTGCGAAGCGGCGAGCGCGGCGCCATTCGGAGGGCGCTGCGGCAGCACTTCGAGTACGGTTTCCCGATATCCAGGCGCGATTGACGGCAACGCGTCCGTTTCCGGCTCCCAATCGCCGTACCGGCGGTCAGTGCTGCGGTGATGTGGACGGCGGAGAACTCTTCGGTCGACCTGAGAATCCTGCCGCAGTGCGCAGCGCGTCCGCATCGAGCAGCTTGCCGTCGAGCATGACGACCCTGGTCTGGCGCAGGTCGCCAATCCGCGCAGACGGATCGCCCTCGATCAACGCAAGATCGGCCGCCTTCCCCACTTTCACCGACCCGGTTTTCGTGTCCTGCCCCACCAGTCGTGCGGGGACGATGGTCGCAGCGGCGAGCGCCTCGGCCGGGGTGAAGCCCGCCTGGACGTAGATCTCGAGCTCGCGTACGAGCTCGATCCCCGCGCCGTCCGTGCCCGCCACGATCGGGACGCCAGCCTTGTGCATGCGTCCGAGGAGGCCGACCATCTTCGCCCAGCTGGCGCGATAGTCGGCGCGCGTGAGGCCCTTCGGGACCGCGAAGCCGCCGATCCTGAACCCACGCTCCGTCGTCGGCGGCAGGGTGCCGACGAACGGCGCGTACGCGGGAGACAGATCCCCGTTTTCTGGCACGTACAGGCCCTCGAAGGCCACCATGGTGGGATCGCTGTAGATCTGCCGGCTCGCCATCGTCGCCACGATCATCTTGAGCGGCAGGCCATCCAGGTCGACGTCCTTGGCGTACCGTCCGGGTCCTTCGAAGCGCATCATGCCGTTCGACGCGGCGATGACCGCATCGGGCATGGCCTGCATCATCACCCAGTTGATGTGGGTGATCTCGTCGTACCCGGCGGCGAGTGCATCGAGCGGCCGGATCCCGGCCGGAATGTGGCCGTGGACGTGAAGCCCGAGCTTGTGCGCCTGGGCAATGGCCGCCGGCAGCCATGCGGGATTGAGCGTCCCGTAGAACTTCACCCCGGCAAAGCCGTTGCTCCTGGCCTTCTCGACGAGCGCGAGCGCTTCGGACTCGCTGGTGGCGACGTTCGCGATCTGCGCCGTGTACGGTCCCTTGCCGTCGACGAGCGATGACGCGTGCACGTGCGGCGACAGGAGGGCCCCCGCAGCCATGCGTCTTCGGCGATCGAGCGTGCGGACATCGTCGTTACCAGGATCGCGGATCGAGGTGACCCCCATCGACAATTCCTGCAGCCCGGTGAAGTCGTCACCGATGTGCATGTGACAATCCCAGAGGCCGGGAATCAATGTCTTGCCGCGGCCGTCGATCACCTGCGCGCCGGCCGGGACGGTGACGGCTGCACTCGACCCGACCGCGGCAATCAGGCCTTTCTCGACAACGACGGTCTGATCGGGCACGAAGCGCAGTCCGTCGGCGTCGAACAGCCGGACGCCAGTGAATGCGACGGCGCGGGTTGGCACCGTGACCAACGACTTCGCCAGTCCGGGCGCCTGCGCGGCGACGGCTCTCGCCTGGGCCTCTTCGATCTTTTGTTGCTCACCGGCCAACGCTTCCGGCAGCCACGCAAGCCCGAGCGTCAGTGCAAAGAAGCGGTTGCTCTTGTCGGCCCACATTGGAAGCGGCGACGTGCCGATGCCGGTGATCGACCACAAGGTGATGGTCTCAGCGGCGGCGCCGGCGCGCACTTCGAGGTCGGCGAGCCGGGACGCGCGCGCCTTGCCTCCGGGCAGCAGTTCGAGCGTCTTGTCCGGCGTGGCGAGCAGGGCCTCGAGGAACCAGGCGAGGCTGGCGATCGGTCCGCCCTGCGACACGTAGAACGACGGCCGCGAATATGCCGCCGTGCCGGCATCGACCTGGCTCTTCCAGCGCGCCGATCCATTGGCGATGTCGAACGTCTCTGCGGCGTCCCCTTGCGGTGTCGTGCCGCGGATCGTCAGGCTCGAAGGCATTCCATCGGTGCCGGACTTACCGCTCGAATCGAGCTCGAAGACCTGCCCGCGCAGATTCATGCTCTCTCGGCCCATGCGCGCGCCATCCGCCGCCTGCCAGATCCACGACTCGCCGTGCCGGCCTCCCGTGGATTGAATGACGAA
>Ga0207428_10003185_pt1 | contig 16067 bp, 14 predicted proteins | sample RhiMethybrSRZTD1_FD_187600 | JGI IMG/M metagenome (GOLD analysis project Ga0207428, IMG submission 187600) | Populus rhizosphere microbial communities from Tennessee, USA - Rhizosphere MetaG P. TD hybrid SRZTD1 (SPAdes) (version 3) | ecosystem: Host-associated > Plants > Roots > Rhizosphere >...
CGGGTTCGGATGAATGCCCGTCCCCTGAACGAACTTGAAACCTTCCAGTCGTGTGCTGCCTGCGGTTGATTCCACAATCTCAATCAGGTTGCTCTGGTTTGGCGTGTTGTCCACGAGCGTCACAACCCCTGATGCAGCGATCCTGACGAACTTCGTGATCCTGGTCGGCTTGTCCACCATGTAGGTTCCAGGCATTACCGTGATGGTGTCGCCGTCTCTTGCGGCACTGTGGCATGCGGCAACATCAGTCCATGTTGACGCGATACGTTTTGGGCTGGAACCAGAGCACGCGGCGAAACCGCGGGACGTGATGCTGAAGAAGAGAATCAGGCAGAGGGTTACTGAGTGTTTCATCGCCGATTACTCACAAGCTACTCAAAGATTCTACGGTGATCCGGCGGCCGGGACAAAAGGCCAGTTTCCACGCCCGCGGCAGCGCGCACATAGCCGACGGAGTCCACTTTGTAATACAGTTTGAGCCGATGAACGCATGGGTCGCACCGAAAGCAGAATGATTCAATCCGAGCCACAGATATACATTGTCCAGAACGATCCATCCATCAGGAACGCTCTCAGGAATCTGCTGAAATCGGTGGATCTGCACGCTCAATTTTTTACTTCTGCGCTCGAATTCAAGACGGCCGAACGGCCAGATATTCTGAGTTGCCTCATTCTTGATGTTCGGCTGCCGGGGATGAGCGGGCTGGATCTTCAGCTGGAACTGAACCGCGCCAACATTCCTATTCCTATCATTTTCGTTACAGCGCACGGCGACATCCCCATGGCAGTTCGCGCGATGAAGGCTGGTGCAGTGGAGTTCCTGACGAAGCCGTTTCGTGATCAGGATCTCCTCGACGCCGTCCACGTCGCTCTCGACCGCGACCGGCTGCGCCGCTCAAGAGAACATCAAACTGCAACCCTGAACGGCCGACTCAAGTTACTCACAGCCCGAGAGCGGGAACTTCTGCCCTGGGTGGTTTCGGGACGTCCAAACAAGGAAATCGCAGCGGAATTGGGCATGAGCGAAATCACAGTAAAAGTCCATCGAGGCAAGCTTATGCGAAAGATGCAAGCGCCGTCGTTTGCGGATCTCGTTCGCATGGCCTCGGATCTGAAAATTCCAACAAGAAAGTAGCTATTGGCAGGTGAGGAATCTCGGGCACATCCGGTATCTACCTCTCTATGAAAGAAGGAAGGTCGCAGCAGGCCCGGACCAAGTTTTACAGTATCTATACATTAGTATATATTTTTATACTTTAAGGCAATATCTCGAACGCTTTTCTGAATGGTAGCTTTAGGGCCGTTCCTACCGGTACAAAGTCGTACCCTCACCCCGACAATGAAGTCTCGATGAATTTAAGGGCAGCTTGTGTTGTCCGAACTTTCGCAATTCAGCGAACTTTGCCAGGAGATTATATGAACCGAGCTAAATCCATTGTCTTACTGCTAACCCTTTTTCTGTGTCTGGGAGGGGCTGCATTGGGTCAGGGCGCGCCAGAAACGCAACCCGCCGCAACACCAGCACCCGCGGCGGAGCCACCCGCAGCGGCACCGGCAGCAGCGCCAGCCGCGCCTGCAGAGCCGAAAATCGACACTGGCGACACCGCCTGGATGCTGACATCAGCGGCACTGGTATTGTTCATGACGATCCCCGGCCTCTTTCTCTTCTATGGGGGTCTGGTCCGATCGAAGAATGTTCTTGGCATGTTCATGCAGAACTTCATCCTGGTGGGACTCATCACCATCCAATGGATTGTCATCGGCTACAGCCTCGCGTTTGCGACCGGCTCGAGCTTCCTGGGCAGTTTCGAGTGGATGGGTCTTGCCGGCGTCGGAGCGACACCGAACGCGGACTACGCCGCGACGATCCCGCACCAGACGTTCATGTTCTATCAGCTCATGTTCGCCATCATTACTCCAGCACTGATGACGGGCGCTTTTGCGGAGCGGATGAAATTCTCAACGTTTCTGGTGTTCAACCTGTTGTGGGCCACGCTGATCTATGATCCCCTCGCGCACTGGGTCTGGGGAACCGGCGGACTCCTTCGCACTATGGGTGCGCTCGATTTCGCAGGCGGTACGGTGGTGCACATCAGCGCAGGAATTTCTGCGCTCGTGGCGGTTCTGATCATGGGTAAACGTGTGGGCCACGGTAAGGTGCCGATGGCGCCGCACAACCTGCCCTTTGCGGTGATCGGCGCTGCAATGCTGTGGGTGGGCTGGTTCGGATTCAATGCCGGTTCGGCTCTTGGCGCGAATGGGCTCGCCTCGAGCGCATTCATGGCGACGCATACCGCGGCTTCATTGGCAGCGCTCGGCTGGATGGTTGCCGAGTGGTTCAAAACAGGCAAACCCACGATGCTCGGTGCCGCTTCTGGCGCAGTAGCCGGCCTCGTCGCGATTACGCCGGCGGCCGGCTTCGTGACGCCGATGGCTGCCATCGTGATCGGGTTCGCTGCTGGAGTGGTTTGCTATACCGCTTGCATGCTGAAGGCCAGTTTCGGTTATGACGACTCGCTGGACGTTGTGGGCGTGCACGGCGTCGGTGGAATCCTCGGCGCTCTCATGACCGGTGTTTTCGCGTCGACCGCGATAAATCCCGCAGTAACCGACCAGGGTTTGATCTACGGCGGAGGCCTGCTTATTACGCAGATTAAGGCTGTCGCCGTTACTGTGGTTTTTGCAGTCGTAGGAACGGCGGTGATTATGATGGTGTTGAAAGCAGTCATGGGCCTGCGAGTCTCCGAGCAGGAGGAACGCCTTGGCCTGGACCTCAGCCAGCACAGTGAGAGTGCCTATGTTTTCTCCAGTGATTACGACGAGTTGACCACACCGTCGACATCCCACATGTCGGCTGCGGTGAAAACTCAGACGAAGAACGCCTGAGACAAATTGCGAAATTGGGTCAGCGGGTGTATTTCGGTGACCCAATTTCGCATTCAGCTTCCCACCCCGTGCTAGGCTACGGACCAGAGTGGGCGTCTACACCAATCAAATCCTTCCACGAATCCTCGATTGTGGAATGGGCCTGTCCCATATTGGTGAGGAACGTCAGAAGTGTCTGTCCAACGTAAGTGGCCAGGTGCTCGAGATCGGTTTTGGATCAGGCCACAACCTGCCCTACTACTCCAGTCGGGTGGAAAGACTTGTCGCGATTGATCCTTCGCGTGTGAGCGCGAAGCTGGCAAGAAAACGAGTCGTAAAGGCTCCATTTCCCGTGGAGTACCTCCCCTTGAAGGGAGAGGAAATTCCAGCAGCGGAACAGAGCTTTGATTCCGTCGTTTCTACCTTCACCTTGTGCACCATTCCTGATGTTGCCACTGCGCTGTGGCAAATCCGGCGGGTCCTGAAGACCGATGGACGTTTTTTCTTTTTGGAACACGGCCGGTCCTCAGATCCTTCCGTGCAACGATGGCAGGACCGTCTTAATCGGGTGCAGAGGGTTGTCTTCGGGGGCTGTCACCTGAACAGAGACATGGAGCAACTGATCATCAGCGCCGGGTTCGAGATCCTCGCGCTCGAGAAGTACTATGCGAAAGGGCCGAAGGTTGCTTCGCACTTCTATCGCGGACTGGCTCGCCCCGTACGTTAGCCCTTTGAGTTACACTTCTTGATCTATGCCAACCAGTGAACTGCAGGAGCGCGACCGCGCTCGCATTGACGACAAATACAAATGGAATCTCGATGAAGTGTATCCGAGCGTCGCCGTATGGCGGGACGATAAGGACCGGATCGCGGCGTCATTGCCGGTCATCAGGACCTTCGCAGGCCGTCTGGGCTCGTCTGCACAGGTGCTCGCGGATGCGCTCGATACCACCACGAACCTGGAAAAGGAACTGTCTCGCCTCTACGTCTATGCGAGCATGCTCTCAGATCAGGACACGCGAGCGCCCGAACCGCAGGGTATGACCCAGGAAATGCAGCTGCTCTTTGCGGAGTTCAGCGCGCAAGCCTCCTATATGGAGCCTGAGATACTCCGCGTTGGTGGAGACACGATCGATTCGTTCCTCGCAGCGGAGCCTCGCCTGAGTGTTTACGCATTCTATTTGCGCGATATCGTACGTCGAGCAGCCCATACGCTGACCGATGCAGAAGAGAAGATCCTCGCGGATGCAGGGCCCCTCGCCGATTCAGCTTCCAACATTTATGGCATCCTCTCGAATGCCGACTTCCCTTACCCGACAGTCACACTTGAAGACGGAAGCAGGAAACGCATCGACCAGTCCGGCTATGGAGAACTGCGCGCATCTTCGAACCGGCATGACCGTGAAGCTGCAATGTCCGCCTTTTTCGGAGCGCTCGGCAGCTTCAGCCGTACTTTTGGAACAATCATGAACTCCAACGTGCAGCGCGCTCTCTTCTATTCCAGAAGCCGGAAGTACCAATCGACATTGGAGGCGCGCTTGAACGGGCCCAATATCCCGGTCTCCGTCTATGAGCGCCTGGTGAATGGTGTCCGTCAGAACCTGCCCACGCTCCATCGCTACCTCCGTCTTCGGAAGCGAATGATGGGAATTAAAGATGACCTGCACTATTACGATCTTTATGCACCGCTGGTCAGTTCGGTTGAGCTCCGGTATTCCCCTTCGGAGGCTCAACAGCACGTGCTGGCTTCTGTTGCCCCACTGGGTTCGGAGTACTCGGCCGTTGTCGTGCGGGCCTTCAGCGAACGTTGGGTCGACCTGTTTCCGAATGAAGGCAAGCGATCGGGCGCCTACTCCAACGGCGGCGCTTACGACGTCCATCCCTACATGTTGCTGAACTATCTCGGCCAGTACAACGACATGAGCACGCTCGCACACGAACTCGGGCACACGATGCATAGCTATTACTCCAACAAGACGCAGCCCTACGCCCTGTGCGGCTATCACACTTTCGTCGCCGAGGTAGCCTCCACGTTTAACGAAGCGTTACTTCTGAATCACATGCTCGACCAGATCAAGGATCAGCCGGTACGGATATCGCTACTCGGGAACTATCTGGAGAGCATCAAGTCGACCGTATTTCGGCAGACACAGTTGGCCGATTTCGAACTGCGTATGCATGAACTCGGATTAAAGGGGCAGCCGATTACGGGAGATGTGCTATCGAAGCTCTACCTCGAGATCACACGCAATTACTACGGTCACGACCTGGGTGTGGTTGTGGTCGATGACTATGTCGCCAACGAGTGGAGCTACATTCCGCACTTCTATAGAGAGTTCTATGTGTTCCAGTACGCGACATCGCTGACAGCCGCGGAAGCGCTTTCCGCACGCGTAAGCACGGGAGACAGGGACGCGCTGAGCCGCTATCTGAAATTCCTGGGCTCCGGGGGATCCAAGTATCCAATAGACCTGCTGAAGGACGCCGGCGTGGACATGACAACGGACGATCCTCTCAATCTAACCATGGCGAAGATGAATCGGGTGATGGATGAGATCGAGGGTTTACTGTGAACTAGAGGTATCGTCCTGGCAGCACCCGGGTCGGGTGCTGCCAGGACAATGCGATCACTTCGGGTTGTAATTGATGCTGCAGATTTCCACGATGCAGATCGAATCGAGTGTCCGACCCTCTGCAGGCGGATTGAGTCCTGCTTGTTTCATCAGATCTCGAAGGACCTTGCCCGTCTCCGGATGAGCGATCGCCGATTGAACGCCGACGCGGACCAAACCATCGGCATAATCCACTGGCAGCCAGGTATGTGCCGCCAGTTCCGGGCTTCCACGGTTGTCGGTGTTGCCCCAGTCGCGGACGTCCATCTTTGCCCCACGGGAGACCAGCAGCTTTACCACCTCAGTGGCACCTTTGTGTCCGGCGCCGTGCAAGGCAACGCGTCCCGTAAGCGCCTGAGCATTAGGGTCGAGGCCCAGGTCGAGAAGCAGCCGCACCGCTTCCACCGTCTCTTCCTTGGAGCGCTCGGACGTGATCCCTTCAACCCAACCAATCCCGGCTGCGACCTGCAACGCGGAAACGTTGAGGTTCGTTGTAATCTTCGGATCTGCCCCGTGCTCCAGCAGGAGCTTCATCAACTGAAGGTCGCCGGACTGTGAAGCCCTCAGGAAGGCCGTCGCTCCACGTTCGTCCAGCCATTGATTGGTGAACACCGTGCGAGTCTCGGAGCTGTCGATCATCCGTGCATTGACGTCCGCCCCCTTGGCGAGAAGCAGCTTGATATACTCCAGGTCATCCAAGTCGGTCGGTCGGACCGGATAGTCTCCTCCTTCGATGTTACGGTTGTCCGTGGCCAGGTAAAGTGGCGTCCAGCCGCCCTTGTTTGCCAGATTCACATTCGCGCCTTTTTCCATCAGGTATTTGCCGAGCTGATAGAAGCGGTTTTGTGTTGCGACCAGCAGTGGACTCCAGCCGTAGCCGCTCACCTGATTGATATCGGCTCCGGCATCGAGCAGCACGCGGGCGGTTTCAATACTGTTCGCACGGGCTGCATAAATCAGCGGTGTTAATTGCCCTCCGTCGGTCTGAGCCTGCCTGCCGCCGCGGCCACCACCAAAGCCGGCTCCAGCCGCAGCGTCACCCTGATCGTCGCCGTCATTGTTGTCCCCGTTGTTCGCGTTTGCATTGCCGCGCGCTCCGCCCGCGTTGTTCTGATCCCCAGCAGCTCGAAGCTGCGACAGATCCGGCAGTTGCCCTTGTTCCGCGATGATCGCATCCACCTGACGCTTAACAGAAGACCTGGGGTCGCTGGATTTGCCCAGCGCAGGCCCTCGTCCGCGCACAGCAGGAGCAGAGCGAACGGCAAAGTCCGCACCGCGTTCGATCAGAAGGCGAACAGCCGCTGCGTGACCCTGATCTGCCGCCCACATCATGGGTGTCGTGCCGCGTTCAGCATCCTTAGCATTCAAGTTTGCACCGCGGTCGATCAGAACCCGCATAGCCTCCAGCGCACCGGTCCGGGAAGCCAACATCAGCGGTGTCCTGCCGAGGGGCAGGGCCTCGTTGGGGTGAGCCCCTGCGTCAAGCAAAGCGCGTATGGTAGCGGCATCCCCGTTCGTTGATGCCAGCCAGAGCGGGGTCGATCCATTGCGGTTCGCTGCCTTCACGTCGGCGCCAGCCGCGATGAGCATTTTGGTCAGCTCGAGGTCGCCGTTGTAGACCGCCCAATGAATGGCTCTGGCGCCATCCGATTGCGCCGCATTCACGTTAGCGCCCTTTTGCAGCAAGGCCTGCACGGCCGTTCGATCTTTGCGCATCGCGGCGTCCGCAACATCGCTGTTTGCGGCAGCGAGGCTCAAAGTCAACAGGAAGACACCCGCGAAACCCAATCCCATGACGTGTCTAGCTTTCATGTTTTCTCCTCAGTGCGCCGTTACACGAGCTTGTCCAGGCGTCCCGTACTGTCTCCGATCGACTCCTGGTGAATGTCGAACAGGTCCAAAATACTCAGCAGTAGATTGCCTGTCGGAACCTTCTTGCTTGGATAGGCCAAATGACGGCCTCCCTTCAGCTTTCCGCTGGCCCCGCCGATCAGAGTATGAGGAACGTCATAGTGGAGATGCTGGTTGGGGTTCCCCATGTTGCTGCCGTAGAGAACGACAGAGTGATCCAGCAAGGTGCCGTCGCCATCGTTGACCTTTTTCAGATTGTCGACCAAATGAGCGACCATCTTTACGTGATACTGATTGAGCTTGGAGAAGTCGGCGATGCGCGCAGGATCTTCGCCGTGGTGCGAGCCTCCATGGAAGCCCAATCGGGGCACTTCGCTGTCCGGGTAAGTTCGGCCGGTAAGATCGCGTCCAACCAGCAACGTACCAACGCGGGTGATATCGCCCCGGAACGCCAGGGCCAGCAGATCGAAGTGCAGCTTGATGTGCAGATCGAACGATGAAGGAACTCCGACGGGCACATCGAGATTCTCCGGCGCGACCGCTGAGGCCGTTCTTGCGAGTTCGAGGCGGCGTTCGATCTCACGGATGTTCTCGGCATAGTCATCCAGCCTCGAGCGGTCGGTGGGACCAAATTCCTTGCGTAGTCCGGAAATTTTCGGGTTGAGAGAATCCAGGATGCTCAGGTTCCGTTCCCGTCGTGCAGTCCGCTCTTCGGGGGAAGCGCCGTCGCCGAACATGCGCTCGAATACCACCTGCGGATTCAGTTCCATCGGGAGGGGTTGTGTCGGCGAAGCCCAGGCTATGGTGTTGGTGTAAACGCAACTGTAGCCCTCGCCGCAGTTGCTCGAATTGGATCCAGGATCTTCGCAGGCAAATTCCATCGACGGTAACAAGGTCTCGCGGCCGATCTTTTGCGCGATGATCTGGTCGATCGTCATGCCGGCCCGCACGTCCGCGCCCGCCGTCTTCTTCGGCTTATCGGCACAAAGGAATGCGGCGGCAACCCAGTGGTCAGCGCCCGTAACACCCGGAGGTGGCTCGGCTGAAGTGGAGTGGAGCCCGCTCATGAGGGTGACCTGATCGCGAAAAGGCTCCAGCGGCTTCCAACAGAAGGGATACTCGAAGTCCGTCCCTTCCTTACTGGGAACCCAGTATCCCGGAGCCATGCCATGCGGCGTAAAGATGCCGACGAAACGCTGCGGCCGGGCAGCGGCAGCAGCAGCCGCGGACGACTGCGCCGTCGCGGCCGGAATCATCGATTCGAGGAAGGGCAACGCCAGCGTCGCTCCTGCGGTTTTTAGTACGGTCCTTCTCGAAATGTGTTTCCTGGTAATAAACATGTGCCTCTCCTTCTAGTTGGTCAGCGTCCGGCCCGCTGTGTGCCTACCGCGGAAGATTTCATATTCATCTGGAACGCCTTGCTTTCGACAACGCCCATGACAAGTGATGAAAATCGGTAGTTCTTCGCTTTCGATGCCCGTGTAATTCCGCGGACCATCGGCATGTCCTGGTTTTCCATGCCGCGGCCGACGGCATAAGTCAGCAGCTTTTCGGTGACGACCAACGCGAACTGGTCGGAATAGCGCTTGGTCAGGTCGCGCAAGGACTTCACACCTTCCAGCTTGGTTCCATCGGTTGTGACGCCGGTCGGATCGATGAGCGCGCCCTCGTCGTAGGTACGCCACTTGCCGACCGCGTCGAAATTCTCGAGCGCGAGTCCCATAGGCTCGAAAATCTGGTGACAGGAAGCACACACCGGATTCGTGCGGTGAGCCTCCATGCGTTCGCGCAGCGTCTTCGGAGCCGCATTCTTCTTCTTGTCCAGGTTGACTTCAACTCCAGGTGGTGGATCCGGCGGACTCACACCCAGGAAGGTTTCCAGGAACCACTTGCCGCGGGCAACCGGCGAAGTGCGGGCCGCCTGCGACGTAATGGTCAGCAGTGCTCCCTTTCCAAGCAAGCCGCGGCGCATGTCGAGTTCTGGAGGGAGCATCACCCGACGGAATTGTGGTCCATACACGTTCTGGATACCGTAGTGTTTTGCCAGTCTCTCATTTACGAAGGTGTAGTCTCCATCGAGCAACTCCAGGATGTTTCGATCCTCCTGCATCACGCTGCCGAAGAACAACTCGATCTCTTCCTTGAAGGCCGCGCGGAGGTTGCTGTCGAAATCAGGGAACAAGTCGATGACCGGCTCCTTGGCGTCCATCCCGCGCACATTCAACCACTGGCCCGTGAAGTTCTTCACGAATGCCTTGGCGCGCGGATCCGCAAGCATGCGGCGAACCTGTTTCTCGAGCGTCGCGGGTTCTCGCAAGCGGTTTTGAGCCGCCAGGTTGATGAGTTCATCGTCCGGGATGGTGCTCCACAAGAAGAACGAAAGCCGCGAGGCCAACTCGGCCTGGCTGATCTCATAGGTCGAATTCGCGGCGACTCGAGTCGCTTGCGCGGGCTCAAGCTCAGACCGATACAGGAACTCGGGATCGACGAGAATCCGCTGGATCGCGGCTTGAATTCCACCGTCGAAGTTCTTCGCCTCGTTCCGGCCTACGGTATAGAAGTTCATCAGTGTTTCGAGGTCGGATTCCTTTACGGGTCGCCGGAAGGCCTTTCTGGCCAGCGTCGAAACGATCTGCCGCGCGCAGGTGTTTTCCTGCTGCGCGCTCTGGGGCTGGCACGTAAAGATCTTGCGGCGCGCGGGTGTGTCGCTGGACGGAGTCCCGTTGTAGGGGCCATTGATGAAAACCTGTCCCACGTGCGGATAGAACATGAAGCCTGGGATCTCTCCAGGAGAAATCATTGTTCGCTCGAAGGGCCGGTTCAATTCTGTGCCGGGAAGATCATTGGTGACCAGGAACGTCACGCCGACCGTGTGGAAGCCACCGCGAATCGGGAAAGACGGGCTGCTTCCGCCGTCGCCCTCTTTGTTCGCGATCTCTGAATCCCAGTCGAACAGATAGATGCGTTCGCCGTCGATGGTCACTTCAAGCTTCTCTTTGGTGATCTGGCCCAGAACGCGAGTGAAGTAACCGGTGATGCCTTTGACCGTGAAAGAGTATTGGCCGTCGGACGGAAACTCATACTTGATCAGCATGCCGCCCCGAGTCCCGAAAGGCAGACCTTCAATGCGGTGGTTCTGCGCGGTATCGACCGGCACGTCGAAGACAACCTGACGCGGTTCCGTTTCGCTTCCCATGGCGAGCCGGCTGATCTTGCCGGAAGCGGAGAGGTAAGCCTCCATGAGAGCCGGGGACATGGTCAGCGAGCCGGCCATATTGTCGAAGCCGTGACTGGAGTCATCCGCTGGTAGAAACTTTGTCGCGTCGACTTCGAGGCCGAGGATGTCGCGAATCGCGTTCGTATATTCGGCGCGGTTGAGTCGATGCAGCCCAGGCGCGGGCAGGTGAATGTCGGCGGTGCGATCCAGTTCGTTCTCGAGCCAGGCGGCCAAGCCATTGAGTGTGCCGGCGTCGGGACGCTTCGCGTTGGTCGGCGGCATCAAGCCAGCGCGAACCTTGCGGACCACCTTCTCCCAAATCTCAGGATGCTCTCCGACCTTGCTGAGATCCAAATCGTCAAACGCTAGCCGGACGGCAGAATCCAGCTTGGCTGCTCTGGCACGAAGGCTGTGACAAGCATTGCAATACTGGTCCAGAACAGCGCGCTGCTCGGCGGGACCGGAGGCGCTCGCCGCAGGCGCGGTCGTCGTGCCCTGTGGACGAGGCGCAACCGGGGCTTGCGCCAGAGGCCCAGCAACCGATGGTCCGATGAGCCATCCCAAACACAGAACGCCTATACAACCAGCGATAATCTGTTTCGTTTTCAATGCATTCCTCCGCGTCCTGAAGTCCATTGCACCCCAACAATTAACAACACAAACATCCGTCAACTCGGGCCGCACCGGTGCCCATGACACCCGTCACTTCCTTCGCTCACCCGGCGCGTAGTTTTCAGACCCTTACAGGCGCCAATGTTAATGATCCGTCGACCTTCGCGTCAAGGAAATGCAAACCCTTAAAAAGAAAGGGCGGATCTGGCCCTTGATTCGACCCCGAAGTCAAGGATAGAACAGAGAAAAATTAGGTATAGGCGAAGCTTATAGGGGACCGTGATTCTGGCTGGTCTGAAACGTCTGGATGCGCTCCTGTCCTTGGAGCACGTCGAGAATATAGATCGTCGCCAGATGGCCGGCACAACCCGGTGTTTTGTAGGCAGATAAACGCAGGGTGAAACCGCTGGCGGTGACCGCTTCAAACAAGCGGACTGCAGAATCTGCAAACGCCGGTGTGGTCGAACACTCGCCCTCTTTCTGAAGGTCGCTCTTCTGTCTGGAAATCTCCTGCTCTTCAGCTGGAGTCACCGGACGAGTGCCAGAGACAAGGCGTGTGTCGATCAAGTCCACTTCCGAGCTGAACGCCAGCACCTTCACCGAATACGACAACGGAGAAGAGCGATAGAGCGAAACATCATCGTTGTCATCGCAATAATCGAAGACCGCGTCGAAAAAGTCCTCGGAAAGGTACCGGAAAGTTGCGTTCTTCTTCCGAGGCGCGCCCGGACCACAGGGCAAATGGTCCTTGTCCATTCCCTCGAGGCGGGGAATGTAGTCGAAGTTGACCGTCGCGGAAGTAAGAGCCGCCTCAGTGGGCGGAGTCCGCAGGACAACGGAATCACGGGACAACGGCAGCAGGAAAACCGACTTCGGCAAGTTGCCGCCCGCGTGCTCACCCGCGAGTGATTTCAGATAAGCGTTACCGGAAGGATAAACCTGCCCGACGAAGAGTCGCGCCGCAATGAACTCCGGAGTCGGTTGGGCGGTGGGTTGTAAGGTGAGGACGGCTGCTATCCATAGCGTGATTGAGAATCCCTTCATCATCAGAAAACGATAAGCGGAGGACTCACCAGGGAAAAGAGTGAAAATTTTGAGATTGGACGAATCCTGCATTTCAAATTCGAAACTCGAAATCTTAGGTTGGACTGCTCGAATCTAAGATTTCGAGTTTCGAATTTGAGATGCAGATTCGTCCAATCTCAAAATTTTCTTTACGGGGTGCCCTTATCCTTTCGCGAACCGGACGGCATACACCGGCGGCAGGTTGGAGGAAACATTCTGCCAGGAGTCGCCACTGTCTTCACTGATCCAGACTGAACCGGTAGTCGATCCGAATGCCAGGCGATTTCCCGTCTTATCCACATCAAGGCCGTGGCGATACACGAGATCGTAGGCCCACTCCTGAGGCAGCCCGCGCCTCAACGTTTCGAAGGTCTTTCCTCCGTCGCTGGTGCGGTTCACGACAACGCGTCCATCCGTCGGACAGCGCTTCTCATCTTTGGTGGAAGGCACAAACCACGCGATATCGGAATTCTTCGGATGCACTGCCACAGGAAATCCAAACACAGACGGTTTTACATCCGTAATCTCGACCCACGATGCGGCGCCATCCGTCGATCTGAAGATGCCGTTGTGGTGTTGGACCCAGAATACTTCTGGATTGGCTTCGCCCTGCGCGAGGCAATGCACATCCTGAACGTTGGGATCGTGCATCTGTTCTGGCGGGAAATACTCCGCGCGCATACCGCCACCTGTCGGCACCCAGGACTTTCCACTGTCACGCGTAATCCAGACGCCGCCTGTAGAAACGCCGATGCTGACGTGACGCGAGTCGCGCGGATCGACACAGATTGAATGAATACCCGGATGCTCTGCACCGTTGGGCCCCCAATCCTCGCGCTTCGGGTGGTCCCATAGTGGGCGATTCAGTTCCCACGTCTCGCCGTTGTCTTCTGATTTGAACAATCCGCCGGGCATTGTCCCGCACCACAGAACACCGGGCTGGTCGGCACCGGCGGGGGCGAGTCCCCAGATAAGCTTGAGGGCCCAGTCGATAGCCTTGCCCGTAAAAGGATGCGGCTTCGGCGCGTAACCCTCCGGCATTGGGGGATAGGTGGGCACTGAAATTTCGGGCCACGTTTCTCCGCCGTCCCGTGAGCGGTGCAACTTAATGCCGAAGTGGCCGTGATTCAGGGCAGCGAAGAGATCTCCATTTCGCGGATCGTGCATCGCCAGTGTGACATTGTCGCCAACGAACGCCGCGTGGCTGACCGCCCACTTTGAGGCGCCGCGGTCGATCGTAAACAAGCCTTTTCTCGTAGCTACATAACATCGATCGCTCATCGTGAAATCTACCCTCCCGATAATGCCTGTATCACATCGATCATGGAATTCGAAGCTACCGGATCGCTCAGGCCATCGCGATCGCGCACAAGTTCGCCATCAATGAAAACCACCATGTGTTGCCGGACCCTGCCCTGCTCATCGAGCACATAACCTCGCGCCTTATCGTTATCGCGGAAGTAATCATCGAGAACAGCGCGGAGCGTTGATCCAGCTGCGTCGCGCGTGGGACACGCAACATGACGCTGGATGTTCTGCGTGAATCTTACGGTCGCCAAAAGAATCCCCCGAATGAATGAGCGTACACCGCCGATTCGAGAGACTCAATTACCGAGATGTTATCGGCCCGACCCCGGGGTCCATCCATCGCCCAAGCCATAAGGCTGAGTCACAAATGGAAAGACTTCGACTTCGTGAATCAGGCCGCCGCGAATTCCAAACGTCTCCACGGTCACGAGGTTCTGCAGCATTCCTGGAGGCGCATTGGGAGGCGCATTCCGGCGCGTTCCATCGTGAATGAACAACGCCCACACGCTGACGATCCCCTTCTGTTCGTCCACGATCAGCGCTCACCGCGGTCGAATGCGCTTCATGAATGAAAAGGTGCCTTCAGAGATCTGTTGTTCGCAGGTGAGCATGCTGAGGCGCGCACCTTCCGAGCCCGGAGCCGGTATGCCGGGACCCGGCATATTGCGGCCGCCCGGCGGCGGGTTGTTCACGGTTCGATATCCGTTTTCATGCCGGGTATAGTCCTGCGCGAATGCTGCGATCTTGCCGTTATCGCCTTCGAGTGCGTCGAAGTAAGAATTTGCCACCCATATCATCAGGTCGCGCGAGGTTCGCTGGGCGGGTGGGATATCCGTAGTCAGGGGCGCGCGTGGAGTCGTAAGAAGTTCATTGGCGGCCTCGTTAATGCCGCCTGCCCAGAGGTGCTCGATCTCCTGAATCCTGCCGCGATCCACTTTCAGACGGACCGAGATCAGCGTGTTCTGCCCCTGCATCGCGACACGCGCCTGAAGACCGACCTGACCATTGATGGGATCGGCGGCATAAAGATTGAAAGTCGTCGGCTGCATTGTCCGGCGCCACAGCGCGCCCTCACCGACTTCGATGACGCCGGTGTTTTCGGTCATCCGGTAGTCTTTCGCCAGTGGCGGAACGAGTTTTGATCCTTCTTGTAGATGGCGTCCATGTAGCGGGTCATGAATCCCACCAGGCACGTTCGATCGCACGGCTTCACGTTGGCCGCATTCCACACGGGCTCCTGAGCGACAAGCACCGACACCGATGCGACGCAGCACAGGAGCAATAGGATTCCGGCGAGTTTTTTCATGAGTCCTCCCTTAAGGGACGACGGTTTGCGTGCGAAGGACACCTTCATTTCCAACCATGGTCTCGGGAGCAAGGTTGTTGTCCTGACAGAGGTACTCAAACATTTCGGTCCCGGCGGACCAGTTCAGGTTGAACGCACTCTTCCACGGTGCTGTAAAGGCGCCCGCGTCTTCGAGAGTCACGTCATATTTCAATGTGTTGAAATCCGGACGAGAAACCCTTTCGATCAGGTGCAGGCGGTCCGTGTGCGGGATCCCGTCCCTATTCATCCATGCGCGTTCGTTTATTCCGACGGTATCAATCAGAAGAGTGTCGTTGTTTTCCCAACGGCCGATGGAATGCCCATAGTAACTGAGCTCCAGACTGGCGGCCGGTGGATGCGGGCGGCCATCCATATAGATGGTGCGAATCGAATGCGGGCCTCCGACATCCAAAATGAAAACTCTTTGCAGTTCGGGCATGTCCAGAATCTCAATTCCATACGGCGTCACGAATTGGCGCGGCCCCGCCGAGGGCTTGCACCGCGTGTGCGGTTCGTCGGCCAGTACATTGCGGTGCCGGAAGTTCGTCAAGGCACGGGCCCAGTCCTGGAGTGGCGCATCATCGATATGGATGGGCGCGTTACGTGTGGCGTTCGGCTCGTAGCTGTTGGGATTTACAACGAGACGTCCACCATTTCCGACCCACAGTCCGGCTTCGCCGGCAAGCGGGCTCAGATTGACATGCCCGTCAGGCCATCGCGGCGCTGGCTTTGACTCTGCAGGAGCTCCGCCGCGGCCCCGCTGTGCGAGCAACGGCGCCACGATCATTAGTGCGAACAACAGAGCTATTCCTCGACGGTGCATGAAGCCTCCTGGAGATGCCCGAGATTCTAACAACGAAACGGTCCATGCTGCAGCACGGGAAGGAAAAGGAGGCCCCACGCCGGCAACTTTTCTCGATGTCTACTCCTCCTTGCGCACCTGAATCATTTACATGAAAAGTTCGCCGCGTCATTCATGTTACCGGAACCGTTGTACTTCGCGACCTGCGGATAAGGGCAGAGTGGCCGCGTCTTATCCACAACCCCGTTTGTGCGATGCGAAGCGTCAATCCGCTTTGGCGCAGTTCCCTTCTCGACCCACTCCTCCATAACCTTCACCTTGTCAAAGGTGTCGGTACCCGGGCCACCCGAACAGTGATTCATTCCGGGAATCATAAACAGTGCGATGGATTTCCCGGCGCTGCGCTTC
>Ga0207428_10003188_pt1 | contig 16060 bp, 10 predicted proteins | sample RhiMethybrSRZTD1_FD_187600 | JGI IMG/M metagenome (GOLD analysis project Ga0207428, IMG submission 187600) | Populus rhizosphere microbial communities from Tennessee, USA - Rhizosphere MetaG P. TD hybrid SRZTD1 (SPAdes) (version 3) | ecosystem: Host-associated > Plants > Roots > Rhizosphere >...
CTTGGCGCTGATGGTGCAAGCCCCCGCGCCGATGAGATGAACCTGCGCTCCCGCGACCGTGCAATTACCGAGAGCCGTAAACGTAACCGGTAAGCCTGACGACGCGGTGGCGCTGACATTGAAGTCACCAACACCGAGTTTCTTGTCGACTAAAGCGTCGAACGTGATCAACTGGCTTGCCGGTTGAATCACCAAAACGGCATCGGCCTGGCCATTGAAATTCGCATCGTTGACAATCGCCCGCACCGCATAATTTCCGGCGTTTGCCGGGGCGACTGCGGATCCGTCATAGGTGACGACGAGGTTCAACCCGGCCGGATCGCTTAATACAGAGACGCTCTTAGGGAGGCCATCAAAGGTCTGAACCAAATTGCCAAGTGTGACCTGGGCGGTTCCGATCGTATTCGTGAGCGCGAACGCCGCTGATGGTAAGCCGCCCGACAGACTTGCCGTGACATTGTATGGCCCGCCCGCGATCGAGTTTGCCGTGAATTGTGGCGCGATTGCCAGGCCCTCGATGTTGGTCACGACGGTTGCGCTGGCTGAAAACGTACCGCTGGCGCCGCTTGTTGGTGCGGTGAAGGTTAGCGGGATTCCGGGACGGCCGCTGCCGGACTCAGTCACAGTTGCCTGCAATGGTGACGCGAAGGCGTTGCCGATGATTGCAGACTGCGGAGTACCGCTGACCGCACTGATCGCATAACTTACTTCCACCGCACCAATATCGATTGGACCAGAGACCACGCGATCGAAACCGCGCTGGTCCCTCGCGAGCACTGTCTGATTCCCGCCGTCAAGGCTGTTGATGCCCGCTTTGATCGCCGGACTCCCCGGCAACAGCAGGTGCGTCGCCGTCGCTCCTCCGTTGTCTACCAGCGGGCCGAGCAGCGCGTCAATCGGATTTGCAACTGAACCCAACAGATTAATGTTGGGAAGCAGTCCACTCGAGCCATCATCCAATCCAATCAGGTTATTGCTACTGGTCGAAGCAAATGGTTCGGCAATTTGCAAGACCCCGACGTCATTACTCGCCGCGCCATTGCCCTTGAAGTTACCGGCGACGAGGGTATTGCGCAGGATCAGCTGACTGGACGCCTGGAAAATCCCACCGCCATTGCCGGATCCATCGTTATTACTGTCTGCCCGATTGTTTGAAATCGTGACATTTATCAAAGTCGCAATCGCAGATTGATTGTGCAATCCGCCACCGTCGCCATCAGCCGCGTTGCCGCTGATGGTGCTGTTGATCATGAAAAGACTGCCGCCGGATATCTCAAGCGCACCGCCGCTGCCTTCACCAGTGGTGTGGTTACCGGCGAACGTGCTGTTGCTGATGAGTAGATTTCCCTGGCTCCGGATGGCTGCACCGGAATCCGCCTTGCCACCGGTAATCGTCAGGCTCGAGATTGCCACCCGGTGGCCCAAGCTGATGTCAAAGACGCGCCGGCTGTCATTGCCGCTGATAATCAAATTCTCTAAAGCTGGCCCAGTGATCGTCACATCGCGATCGATTAATATTTCGCCGCCGGTCAAGGTAATTGGGCTGGTAACGTGACCAGGGGTCATATCGAAGGTGACGGTGCTGCCGGGGCACGCGCTGGCTAACGCATCTCGCAGACTTCCCGCACCGCTGTCGTTGCTGTTGGTGACTACCAGATCGGAGCTCGGGCAGCCGACGTCGATACCGGCTGTTACGAAAGCAGGGCTGAAGCTCTCGTCCGAATCACCGGTGCCGGCCTGTACAGTGAAAAAGAAAGACGAGGCAGGACTGAAGAGATTGGCATCGGGTGTGAACTTCAATCCAGCCTGCCCTTCAACAAAGGTGATTACCCCGCCATTAACAATTTCCGTCGTCCCGTCATGTTGGAACAGCCGGCCGTTGGTGATGCTGGTGATTTTGAAGTGCGTTACCTCCGCGCCGTCGACGGGGTTGCGGTCGATCACCAGACCTGAGTTCGTTTGCGCATTGACACTGGTCGTCGCATTGGTAACGCTCGGGAAGTCCGCGATCGGTTTGATCGTGATGGTGAATGTCTGAGCTCCGGACGAATCCTGCCCGCCATTCGCAGTGCCGCCATCGTCGTGAAGGGTCACTGCGACAGTCGCCACGCCAAATGCGTTTGGAGCCGAATTGTAAGTCAACAGCCCGGCCGCGTTGATCGATGGTTGAGTCGCGAAAAGATCATTTCGATCGTTTGTCACGCTGAAGTTCACGGTCTGGCCCGACTCATTTGCCGGCCCGGCAGAAACATTCGTCGCCCACGCGTTGAGGGTCTGCGCGCCCGCATCTTCATTGACGACCTGGTCCGCACCCTTCGTAAAAGAGGGTGGGTCGTTAACTGCGTTGACGGTGACGTTAACGTTGGCCGTGTCGCTGCCGCCGTGTCCGTCGCTGATGGTGTAGGTGAAAGTATCTGGCCCAAAATAGTCAGCCACCGGCGTGTAGGTCAGACCCGCTCCGCCAGCGCTAATCGCGACTGCGCCATGCAGGCCCTGCGTAATGGCCGTGATGGTTAAGGCATCGTTCTCATGATCCGAGTCGTTCGCCAACACGTTGATTGAATTAGCGCCGCTGTCTTCGTCAATGATTACGGCGTCATCGATCGCATCAGGCGCGGTATTGGACTGCGCTGAGAAACGTGTCTGCAGGCCAAAGCCCTGAGTAACAAAGGCGCCTCCGGGAGTATTGGCGGGATTCGCCGCCCGGCTAATGGTTGAACTGTTGCCCGCGCGGTAGTAGAGAGTTGCACCGCCGCTAAACAGCGTCGGCGAATTCATGGTCACATCGAGCAGTAGATTGCCGTTGGCCGGATTGTAAGTGAACGGCGTGATGTCGATGATCAAATCAAACTGATCGCTGCGCGTGATCGTCGCTGTCAGCGGTCCCGAGAAGACCTGCGCAAAATCAGCGCCTCTGTTGGCCGCAAAGTTGGTGCTGATATTGTTTGGCCCAACAGCCGTAGTGCTGAGTCCAAGGTTGAAATTGTAGGTCGCGATACCGGGACCAGAGGTCAAACTTGAACTTGAGGCGAATGCAATTTTTGTTATGGTGATCGGGCCTGAGAAAGCACTGGCGGCATAGACCTGCTGGTAAATGCCACCGGCAGCAAAGTCCGGAAAGGCGCTGGAAGCCGACGTTGGATCCATCCCGATTGGGTACCTACTTAGATCATTATTCGGTCCAACGATGACTGTCTGGGCATTGACGGCCTGAACTACAAAGCAGAAGCAAGCCAGGGCAGTTAACACGAGAAAAAATCTGTTTAGTCGGGACATGTCAATCTCCTCACCTTCGAGCTGATCAAATTGCGGAAGACGGCTGCAGACTCGCCGATGAAGCTTTGCGAAACTGAAGAGGTCTTTCATTCAAGCGTGGAGATTAGTCCCGGCTGCGCAGGCGAGTCATAAACCTGCCGTAATGGTTGGGTAACCTTTCGGTAATGGAAGCGGAGAAGAAGGATTACCGAACCGAGCGCGGCGGATGTGAAACGCCAGAGCCTGGTCCAACGGGCCGTTCTACAAATCGAAAGTAGTTTTTATTTTGAACCGCAAGGCGGGCGAGATAATTACGGACGCGACTGATTGCGCGCGGCCTCTATTCAGAGCTCGTGGCTGAGGAACCCAGAGCTTGGGCCGTTGGCCCACTCAACCAGGTTGCCATTAGAGAGAGAGAGAGTTTCGGCAGCGCTAACTCAATTTGAATTCGCCCGAGCGCACTCGCAGATTCGCTGCCGGCTGACGCAACTCATGCGCGCTTTGTTTTTGAATTTTCAGAACGATCAGGGTCTGATCATCGTCTGGTTCCACGCAACCACAGTGTGACGTTACGGCTTTGGCTACCGCATCCCGTATTTGATTGACACCGAGCCGGTGCGAAATGCTGAGTGCGGATTCAAGACCGTCATAACCGAATTCCCTGCCTGAAACATCGAAGGCCTCCAGGATTCCGTCGGTTAAGAGCACAAAGACATCTCCGGGCAAGGCTGCAACCGACTGCTCGTCATATTCAACTCCGGGCAGCAATCCCAGAGGCGTCCCCGTAACTTCAATGATTTCCATCTTGCCATCGCGGTATCGGACGGGCCTGGGAAGGCCTGAGTTCGCGATTCGCAAAACCAAATTGACGTCGTCCCAGAGCGTGTACATCAAAGCGACAAATTGAGCATCGAGAGGACGCTCCAATAGCGCCTCGTTGATGAGCTTCAACATTTCTGTCGGGCCTGGTTCGCGTTCGATAAGCGTGCGAATGACCCCGCAGGTAAGGGCCGCGTAGACTGCGGCCGGCGCACCCTTGCCGGTTACGTCGCCAAGAATACTGACGTGCTGGTGTGACTCTCGATGATAGGCAAAATCAAAGATGTCGCCGGCGATGATCCTCGCCGGCCACGACAAAGTCGAGACTGCCGCATTCTTCATTACCGGAAGGTCTGCTGACAGCAGACGTCTTTGCAGTACCCGCGCGAACTGCAGGTCGCGATTGAGCTGCCGTTCCTGACTGCTGACCCGGTCGTACAAGATCGCGTTATCCAACGCCACCGCCAGCTGCGCCGCCAGAATCGTCATGGCATGCACCTGGTCGGCGCGGAAGTAGTCTGGCGAACTGTGCTCGATGTCCAGCACCCCGATCAACCTGTCTTTGACGATCAAGGGAACGCTGAGCTCTGAACGAGTTTCCTCGTGAAACTTGATGTATCGTGGATCACTCTGCACGTCGCCGACGAGCACGGGCCTGCGCGTGCGGGCCGCAAAACCCACCACGCCTTCTCCAATTGGAATATCCGATTTTTCAATTACCGCCGAACCGGAATAAGAGAACCGGTCTATCAGGTGCTTGCCGGAGTCGTCCAACAGCATGACTGAAAAGGAGTGATACTCGACGATCTGATAAAGCAGTTCGCCGATTCGCTTGAGCAACTCATCGATATTCAAGAGGGCGCTGAGTTCGCGACTGATTCCGTTCAACGTCTCAATCGTTTTGGAATACAGTTCTGCGGCCTCTTTTGCCTGACGGAGTTCTTCCTCGCGTTTCTTGCGCTTCGATATGTCACGCAGGAAAGCGCCGAAAAACTCCCCGGTCGAGCTGCGGAGCGGCCCGGTGATCGCAATCTCGACCGGAAACTCGTGGCCATCACAATGTCGCGCTGACAGCTCGAGTCGATGACGCCCCGCAGGCGCTTCGCCGGAGTTCTGGAAACGAATTTTGCCCCGGCAGTGCGCTTCGTAGCAGGGTTGAGTGAGGATTGTGGCCCAAAGCGAGCGGCCGATCGCGGCTTCACGCGACCAGCCAAAAACTGCCGTTGCCTGGGCGTTCCAATCTACGATCAGACTGTCCAGATCAAATCCAATAAAGGCATCCGGAGCAGTCTCGACAATCCGCTCGGCCCGCGTGTTGCTTTCCAACCGGGAACCAGAGGTTTCAAATTCTCTGCGCTGACTGAGTATGTGGGAGTTGGTTTCCATGATTCCACTTCTGTTTCTCGTATGTAAGTCCATACTGGAGTAGCAAAAACTTGAGATGCTGGCCCGACGTAGCCGTAACACCACACAACCGGAAGACTACAGCTCAGGAGTGCCCGCTCCCGAGCTAGCAGTCGATAAGCTCGTTTGTATCTCACCGCGGAAACCGGGCTCTTTGCAAAGACCTATGGCCTGGCTTCAAAGACAAGATTGAACGGCGTCTCAGTTGCGCGACGGAATCGCTTGAAACCGCCCGCAGTTACCACGTCGCGAATGCGCGCTTCGCCTGCTTGCGCACCGAGCCCCAGCCCAACTTCCTGTGAGCGTGAGGACGGCGTACAAAGCATGGTGGAGGCCGAATAGAAAATGCGCCCAATCGGATTCAGGTTGTCTTCGAGTTTGTCGTTAGCGAACGGCTCGACAATCATCCACCAACCGTCCTGCTTCAACGTGGTGATCACATGAGCGGCGGCGCCGGCGGGATCTCCCATGTCGTGCAACGAATCAAAGAATGCCACCAGGTCATAGTCACTACCCGGGTAATCCTTGGCCTTCGCGACTTCAAACGTCACTCGATCTGAGACGCCTGCCTGTTTTGCCTTACGCCGTGCTTGTTCGATTGAGGCTTCATGGTAATCGAAGCCCACAAATGTCGATTGCGGATACGACTGGGCCATCAGAATGGTCGAAGCGCCATGGCCACAGCCAACATCGGCGACTTTGCCTCCGGCATTCAACTTCTCTTCCAAACCGGTGAAAGCAGGTATCCACGAACTAGTGAGATTAGCCGCATAGCCGGGCCTGAAGAACCGTTCGGTTCCGGCGAAGAGTCCTGAGTCATGCTCATGCCAGCCAACGCCTTCGCCGGTTTTGAAAGCATCACTGATCCGCGGCTCGGCCCTCACGGCCGAAAGCGCGAGTTGAAACGCACCCGGGAAGAACAACGGACCATTCTCATCGGTGAGTGCAAACGCCTGTTCATCGCTGAGTGAAAACTGCTGCCTGACCGGGTCGTAGGTCACATAGCCGCCGGCGGCTTGCGATGCCAGCCACTCGCGGACATAACGTTCATTTGTGCCGGTCTTTTGCGCCAGTTCGCCTGAGGTTAATGGCGCCGCGGCAAGCGCTTTGTACAGGCCCAGCTTGTCGCCGATGACCGCCATCGCGCAGTGAAGCGTCCCGCCAAAGTCATTGAGAAATCCCCCCACCAGCTCATTCAACTTCTGTTCATCTACATTCATGATTTAAGTCCCTCTCTTTGCTCTTTCTGAAGTGCCGCGATAATAGTTTCCACCCGGCCATAAGTCATAAACGTGCGGTAAATGTTCAGTAACTTTTCAAGGCCTGGCGGCGTCCTAATCACCGTACGGGTGGTTCGTCTCTTCGTTGCGTTGGACGTTAGCCAGCACTTCGGCGATGAAAGTAAGAAGCTGATCGAGCGATTGAAACCGAATCGCTCTGGAAGACCGAATATGTTCGATTCTTCCTTCGAATCGGCCCGCCTCAACAGCTGTTTCCGGGCGAAACTGAATCACGAAGGCCGCCTTGTGTTCCCATCCATCCATCGAATGTTGCCATCCTTTCCGATAGGGACAACAATAGGCCGATTCTTAACGCGAGTCATAAGCCTGCAGTAATCTTTCGGTAACGCAGCTAGCGAATATGGGGAACGAAAAACGCATCGTGTTCGATCCCTTTTGCCTCGATTTGGCGAACGAGCAACTGTGGAGAGGTTCGCAGCCAATCAAGCTGCGGCCGAAAGCCTTTGCCGTACTTGATCATCTCGTTGGGCGGCCGGGTCAACTCGTCACCAAAGACGATCTGCTCAACGCGGTCTGGCCGGGAACATTTGTCAGCGACGCCGTCCTCAAGGTCACTATTCGTCAGCTGCGCGATGCTCTTGGTGACGATCCAAAGACTCCTCGTTTCATTGAAACCGCACACCGGCGAGGTTATCGCTTCATCGGCTTGATCGGTGAAGTCGACGCCGCGTCTGCCGCGAACGTACGGATAGCGAATCGCGTTGTTCCGGGCTTTGGCCAACAAGTTGTTGGACGCGAGGAAGGTCTGGCGCTGATGCGCGGCTGGCTTGAAAAGAGTCTCGCTGGTGAGCGCCAGATTGTATTCGTCACCGGCGAAGCGGGTATTGGCAAGACGGCCCTGGTAGATAACTTTGCAGCATGGGTCGCATCCGATGGCGACCTAAGAGTCGGACGCGGACAGTGCCTGGAGCAATACGGTACGGGCGAAGCTTATTTGCCGGTCCTCGAAGCCATTTCACGATTGTGCCGTGAGCAGCCTGAAGTCCTTGACGTGTTGCGAGCGCATGCGCCGATGTGGTTACTCCAGATGCCTTCGCTGGTCAGCGCTGAAGATCGCGAGTTATTGAGTCGCGCAGTCTCCGGCGCAACTCGCGAACGAATGCTGCGAGAGATTTGCGAGGCGTTGGAAGCGCTCACCGTGGAACGGCCGCTGGTGCTCATTCTCGAAGATCTTCATTGGAGCGACTATTCGACGGTTGATCTGGTCTCATATCTGGCACGGAAACGCCAGCCGGCAAAGTTGATGGTGATCGGCACGTATCGGCCCGCAGACTTAATCATCACCGGCCACCCGCTGACGTCGGTCAAACAGGAATTGGTTGGCAAACAACAGTGCGAGGAACTGCCACTTGAATATTTGACCGAAAGTACGATCGGAAAATATCTATCGCTTCGGTTTCCGGGGAATGTTTTTCCGGCTGAACTCGCCCGCCTGATTCATGAGCGAACCGACGGAAATCCGCTGTTTCTCGTGAACGCCGCCGATTACCTTTTGTCCGAAAAGCTAATCACTCAGATCAACGGGCGATGGGAGTTAACCATCGGCACTGAGAACATCAACGTCGGAGTTCCAGACAGCATCAAGCAGATGATCGAAAAGCAACTCGATTATCTCGATCCTCTGCAACGGCGGACCCTGGAAGCAGCGAGCGTCGCGGGACTAAAGTTCTCAACTTTCGCAGTGGTCGCGGCCCTGGATGAGGACCGAGCTTCGGTAGAAGCCGGCTGCGAGGAACTCGCTCATCAACGTCAATTCATCCAGGAAGCAGGCGTCAGAGTGCTACCCGGCGGCGAAGCGATGACTCGTTACCGGTTCATTCATGCGTTATATCAAAACGTGCTTTATGAAAAGTCAACTCGATCGCGGCGAATGCAGTTTCATCGCCGGATCGGTGAAGAACTGGAAGCTCTCTACGGCGAAGACGCCAGGGAAATTGCAGCGCAGTTGGCAATGCACTTTGAACGTGCCGGAGACCCTAAACGCGCGGCGAAATATTTTCAGCGCGCCGCGGACAACGCTATTCGCCGGTTCGCATATCGCGAGGCAGTATTGCTTTCGCGTCGCGGACTGGATTTGCTTTTGAGCTTGCCGGACACACCTGAACGCGCTGAGCAGGAGCTTTGCCTTCATCTCACGATAGGTATGCCCCTGATTGCCACCGAAGGCTATGCCGCCGCCGAAGTGGGCGCCGTTTATCTGCGGGCTCGCGAGCTGTGCCGGCGGTTAGGCGACCCGCCTGATCTGTCAGAGGTCCTGTGGGGACTCTGGACTTTCTATACATTGAAGGCGGAACTGCGCATCGCCCGCAAGGTCGCGGAAGAACTGCTCCAATTTAGCCATCGGCTCTCTGATCCAGCGTTGGCGGTGCGTGGCCTTTGGGCCATGGAAGCTACTTTCACACACCTGGGAGAGCATGAACTCGCAGTTGAACACTATGAAAAAGCCGTCAGGCTTTATGATCCCAGGCAACGTCTGAACGACGGATCCGCACTTCATCCGGCAGTCGCCATGCCATGCTTTGCCGCCTGGGCGCTGTGGTTGCTCGGCAAACCGGATCAGGCCAGGGATAAAATTCAGGAAGCGCTGAAACTCGCCCAGGAAATCGAGGAGCCACTCAGCCTGGCCCATGCTCGGTTGTTTGGCGCGATTCTTTATCAGCTTCGGAGAGAGCCTGAGGCAGCGATCGAACTGGCAACTGCGGCCATTGATGTTTCCAACGAGCACGGGCTGGTGCTGTATCGCGCGATGGCCACAATCATGCAGGGTTCGGTGTTGAGCGAATATGGGCGACATACCGAAGCGATCGAACGAATTGATCATGGCCTCGCGGCCCTGCAGACAATTGCCACCGATTTGGTTCGGCCGCACTTCCTGGGATTGGGCGCCGAAGCTTTGTCAAGTGCGCGCCGCTATGATGAAGCGCTTAAGAAATTGCAGGAAGGTCTGGACTTAGCAGAGCGCGGGGGAGAGAGATATTACGAAGCCGAACTATATCGACTTAAGGGTGAGATCCTGCTGAAAAAGGCCGGCTGGGTAGACATGCGGGTGAAGAACAAGGTCCCGGATAATGTTATTGCTCAGGCCGAAAACTGTTTTGATCAAGCGCTGACGACCGCCAAGAAACAAAAGTCCAGGTCGTGGCAATTGCGCACCGCTACGAGCTTGTTCCGGCTCTATTACGGCGGTGACAAAGAAGAAAAAGGCGTCGCCTTGCTGAAGGAGGCGTTTGCAATGTTCAGTGAGGGACTTAGCACCCCGGATCTGCGTGATGCCAAAGTCCTTTTGAATTCCTGGCTGCGAGTAGTTGAGGATGGAAATCCAATTCATTAAACGTCCAGGAAAGCGTAAAAGCCAGGAATTGAAGTGCATCAATCCTTCCGGAGATCCTCAGGTCATCTTAAGTAAACGTGAATTTTGGGACTCGACCGAACGCACGGTTCCGACCTTTGAGATCGGTTAACTTTGCGAATCAAGACTCTTTCACTTCTCAGTTTTGCGGCGGTTTTTCGCAAAACACGTTTCATCAGGAATGTAACGAGTCAGGTTGTTCTCTTGGAACCGGCCACAATTTGGCCACGGCTGTGCCAGAAGACGGCTCGAAAGAAGTGTTCCCGGACTTTTCTTTAATCGAGACTCGAAGGTAACGCAACCGGTTCACTTAGTTTTTAAACCGGCGTTTTGCATTATTGTGCAGGGCAGCAAGGAAGTAACAGTAGGCGATGAAGTGCTGCGGTATGACCCCACGACATTATTTAATATCGTCGGTTGATTTGCCGATCACGAGTCATCTCGTCGAAGCATCTTTAGAGAAGCCTTATTTGAGTTTGCGATTGAATCTCGATCCTTCTGTGATTACGTCGGTCATTATCGAATCCGGCATCGAAATTAAAAACGTGATCCTCAAAGTCGGGCGATGGACGTCAGCCTGATTGACGCCGATTTGTTTGATGCGGTTATTAAATAAATAATCTCGCGAACGATCATCGGCGCGAGATCCAAAAACCCAGTACTGCACTAAGGGCGGGACGTTGTACGAAAACACCATTGTTATCAAGTCGCCTGGAAGTGCTGCCGTCGCTAAACACGGTCATGACTTGATCCCCGAAGAGCACCTGTTCTAGGTCTTCTTCATCGATTGCTGATCCGAAACTGGGAGCAATACGCTAAGTCCTTTGCTTAGAGGAATAAAAATTTAAGAACTTGGTGCCGAAGGGGGGACTCACCTACCCTGCTGTTTTAGTCAGCTTTTTAGGTTTTTTTTTGATTTTTCTCAGTATTCTGTCATTTTGCGTCATCGCATTATTCACACCGTTCGTACTAAACGGATTATCTTGTGACTTAGATGTGACTCCAAAACTTCTTCCCCTTTTGCCACTCGAACGACAGCATGAATGGTAGGCGCGAGCGCACTTGCACCGACCCTCGGAGGTAGCGCTCTACCAACTGAGCTTACGAGCCTCTCTTTTCCATCAGGCCCGGGTTTGTGTACTTAAATAAACTTTAAGAGTAGGTGAAGGAATTCTGATTCAAACGATCATCGGAGGAGTGATTGAATTCCCTGGTTCTCAGACCTTGCGAATACGTCACGCCGGATAGCCCCAAAAGTGCCAGCGCATCCAGGCAAGTATATGTTCCGTGAGTGGTTCCCATAGAAAGTAGGCTAAGCATGCCACGATCACAAACGCCAATAGCGCGTAATAGAATGCGCGAGGGATTGAGATCTCCGCGTGAGCAGCTTGTGATTGCCGGCGTATCATCATGAAGGTAGCTCGTAAGCCATCGAGTGAGATTGTTCCCAATGATCAACTCATCGTCGCTGGCTTAATTTGTAAGACACTAGATGTTTCTCCTCTGCCACTGCGCGCCCCATTGAATGAGTCTGAAACATCATCAGATGTTCTTCGGATTGTCGAATCGCCTGTCTCGCGTACGGTGACCGCTCGTCTCTTACTAACGGGCACCGGCACCCATATTCAGAGACAAAAGTCTCCGGCAGCGGCTTGAAGCAAAGCCGTCTGGAAAGAAACGAATCGCCAGCGCGCTCAGCATCAAACAAGAGCCAGGTGTAATCGAATTCAAATGGAACAATCACGCTGTGGTGGGCTTTGACCATCAAAGCCAGCGGGACGTTCATCCCGCGATATGGCGTAAGCACCGCGAGGTGAGTGTAACGAGCCACGCGCGCACGCGGTCCGAATTTCAGCCCGAACTCTGCATGGAGTTCATCGTCTCCGCTGGTATCCAGCACACACAGACAGCCAACTGGCTCTTCGTCGGCGCCTGCGCGCGCGAGCAAGTACGTAGCGTTGCGATTGTCAGGTGAGCTTAAGTGTGCCAGCTTGATTCCTAACTCCCGTTCGAATACCTGATGCCGAATCCGCATGATTGCTTCTACGCCTGAGTCGTTCGTGATTTGCTCAACAAGAATCTTCATCCGGCCCTCCCTTTTCCTGAGTATTAATTCGGCTGTAATACGCTCAAACCTGAACAGTCAGGTGTTCGAAGCGATCTTCAGGCAGCCCTTCTGTCTTGACCGCAGCTATGTCCTGCCAGTGCTGCTGTGCCGGACACACAAAATGCAGCAAAGGCGTCGTCATGAAGGTCGTGACCAGGGCCATCAACACCATCATTGTGAATAGCGCCGGCGAGATGACGCCGATATCAAGACCAATATTCAGAACTACCAACTCCATCAGTCCGCGAGTGTTCATTAATATTCCGACGGCCCCAGCATCACGCCAGGGCATGCCGCTGAGACGCGCGGACACAGTAGCGCCGCCAAACTTGCCGACGATCGCGACGACAATGATGAGACTGCAGAAGAACCACATGTCCGCCCCGCTCAACAGTCCTATGCTGGTTCGTAATCCGGTGAAGGCGAAATAGAGAGGCAGCAGCAAGACTACAGTCAGGCCTTCGAGTCTTTGTCTTAGGACATGCACGAATCCCTGATCCTTGGGCATTACTACGCCCATAAGGAAAGCACCGAAGAGCGCATGAATTCCGAGTCTCTCAGTGACCCAACCCGAGACGAGCACGAGCAGCAAGATGAGGCCCATCATGTCGTGGGATAGTGACTTGCGTTTCAGAAAACTAGTTTCAAGGAAGCGTAACGCGCGCCGCGTTCCGAACCACATGACAGCCACATACGTGGCGGTGCCAGTCAACGTCAACCACAACGGGATAGTGACGCCGGATGAGCGCACCAGCAGCACGACGCCGGCCAGGATGCACCATGCCGTCACATCGTCCACTGCAGCGCACGCAATCGTCACTGCGCCAATATGACTATGAAGCAGGTTCCGCTCCGCGAGAATCCGCGCCAGTACGGGAAAGGCTGTGATGCTCATTGCCGTGCCGACGAAAAGTGCGAAGTGCGCGAACGCTACGCTGTCGTCTGACAGTCTGGGATAGAGATAGAAGGCGAGGAGAGTCCCCAGAAAGAACGGAACAATGATACTGACATGACTGGTGACGACCGCCGTGTGCTTTCGGTCGCGCAGAATCTCAGGATTGAGCTCCGTCCCGACCATGAACATGAATAGCACTAGTCCAATCTGACTAAGCGAATTCAGGAAACCCAGACTTGCGGGTGGGAATAGCGCCGTTGAAATACCGGGCGCCAACCATCCCAGGAGCGAGGGACCGAGCAGAATTCCTGCGACCATCTCTCCCATAACCTGTGGTTGTCCGAGCTTACGGAACAGCCAGCCTACGAGCCGGGCGACAAGAACAATCACGGCTACCTGCGCGAGGAGAATCGCAAGGTTAGGCATCAGTACCCTCCGCCAGGTTTGATTGCGTCGCGTTGACGTGACGCAGTTAGTGGCACCTCAGTGCGCAGGTTCCCGCGAGCAAACGTGATGACTCCCTGTAATTGATCTGTGGCTGGGCTGCGGTCAATCGTCGCGCGAAGATGAACAGCGCTTGGCGCTAAGCTGACGGCGGTCGCTGAATTGGAGCCTTCAGCGGGACCGGCGTAGATCGTCATACCCTGGACGTTCCCTTCCAATCTGGTTTTCTCATCAAAGGCAAGTAACAGATGCGTGCCGGACTGCGAGATCTTAAGGACTGTGGGTCCGGGCGGGAGTCTAAAGTCATCAGAAGGCGGGTTCGGAACACTCAAGCGAACTTCCCAGGTTCCCGCAACTGAGATCGGCGCGGATAAATCCTGCCCCGCGCGCAACAGCCCGAGGGTTCCCAGAATGGGGAGACCAACCAGGATCAGATACAAAAGAACTGGCTTCATCAGATCGTTCCGGCAATAAGCTCTTTTTGGTCAGCCTTGAAGGAAGCATGAAATCCCGGGTGAACTGGGGATTTCAATCGGATGGTTGCCAAGGGACCACGGGCCACTCTAAAAGCGTCAAAGATTAAGAATGAGCTTTGTAGACATTTGGCGTCGAAAATTTGACAGATTATTGCCCCGGCGCTTTCGTCCCGCGAGTTGCCAATGAAGATCGGCTCACCCCCTAAATAATTCAACGGCGGCGCCTGATACACGTCACACGCTTTTACACAACTCCAATTTGCGTGCGCCAGCTGATCGAAAAACTTGCGTCCGCGCCGGCCGGTTGCTGAGATTCCCAGCATCCAGAAGTCTCGATACGGATGCGTGAAATGAAGCCGGTTAGTAGATGGAAAATCGGGCGCCAACCCATAGTCAATCGCGACGGTCTCAACCAGTCTCTGCTTGTCGACGTCAACCACGAACCGCATGGGACGGCCCTCGCAGACGTCCGTGAAGAGGTCCGGCATCACTTGATATTGGTCATAGATGGGATGGTCGAGCTCGAGCACATCAACCGTGAGCGCGTTGTCCGCTTCAAAACAATTGATCAGGTGTAAGCAATAGCGGCAGCCGATCGGAATTGTGGCGACTTGCTCGCCCGTCTCGCGCGAAACAATCAACAAGCGACTGCCCTGCTCCGGCTTCCATTTCAGCGCTTCCAGTAATGTGCAGCCGTCGCGGGCCAACGATTCCATGTCCAGAATGTAGGGACTGAGGTAAAAAACGACGAAGCTCTGGCTCATACTGAAATCATGAATCGAGCAGGCGTAAGGAAGCGGTAACCGACGACGATAAATCAATTCACCGCCCGCGCCGAAGCGATAAAGATTCAAGTGTGGACTCGCCGCAGAGTAAGCTATCCCGAAATTGAACATCTCGCCCGACACTGGATCGAACTTGGGATGAGCAGCGAAAGGGCTGATGTCGTTGAGGGCGCCGCCGAAGTCATATTCGCCGCGCGTTTCGAGTGTGAGCGGATCCAATTCGCACGGCAAACCCTGCTCGCCAAAAGCCAGCACCGAGTTTTGATAGGGATAGACACTGACATTCAACGGGGATTCCAGCGCGATTCCTCGCTTCAATCGATCGGTTTCGAACCTTGTGCCGAAGGTTCGAAAGATTGGACCGTTGGCCTGTTCCTCGGCGACGAATTTCGCGCTCCTCACGAAGCGGTTAGTGAATCGCACGCGCGCGCCGGCAAAGTGCAAAGCGCAGACCATGCCATCGCCGTCGAGCCAATGCCGGTAATTCAGGTTGCCGCGAGCGAATCGCGCGGGACCGTTCACGTAATAGGACCCACGGACGAACTCGGGAACTTCGCCCTCGATGTCTTTGACCTCGTACGATTGTTCGCACGGCGTTAACGAGAAGACGCGTTCGATGAGTGGCGCGTAGTCTTCCATCATTAAGCTCCCACGCTTGCCAAAAGTTCCGGCTCGTCTTCGAGGAGGCGCCGGCCCTGTCCCTCGATCAGGCAACGAAGCACGTGTGGATCAAGTGTCCAGGGGTATTCTTCCGCTGATTCTGCGCAGGCCCGATAGGACTTGCGAATCTCTTCGGGATCGAAGAGCAGGCGGCTGATGTCGAGGCCTTCGACAAACCGGCGGTTGGTCAAAACATTCGCGTCGCCAATGACCGACGCACAGATTTGTGCCGCGATAAACCGTGCCATCTCTTTGAGATTGACCAGTTGTTCGTCGAGCACCTGGCGCGCCTCTTCGACCGAAACGCCGACGCGGTAGAAGGTCTTCTCCGCATCGGCGAGCGGCTTAATATCCGTAAAGTCGAAGTTAACAATCTCGCGCGGCGGCGTGCGGCTCTCTTTCTTCCACTGAAAGAAGTCGCTGATGAAGGACTGGAGGCTGCGGTTTATCCGGCCGAGCTGCGAGAACCGGTTGATGAACGCGGCGAGGAAGCGGCGATCGGTGAACAGATCGTTAATAAAGGGGAATACGTAATAGGCAAAGTAGATGGCCAACTCCCAGCTGT
>Ga0207428_10003189_pt1 | contig 16058 bp, 16 predicted proteins | sample RhiMethybrSRZTD1_FD_187600 | JGI IMG/M metagenome (GOLD analysis project Ga0207428, IMG submission 187600) | Populus rhizosphere microbial communities from Tennessee, USA - Rhizosphere MetaG P. TD hybrid SRZTD1 (SPAdes) (version 3) | ecosystem: Host-associated > Plants > Roots > Rhizosphere >...
AAGATGTGGTAGTCCATCGAGAGCCCGAACAGGATCACGAACAGGAAGATCGGCAGCCAGTAGGCGATGCCGCCGTTCGAGGTGAAGTCGAACAGGCTCTCGCCCCAGCCGTACTGGAAGATCAGGATCAGAGCGCCGTAGGCTGCGGCCACGGAGAGCAGGTTGAGCACGATCGCCTTCAGCGCGATCACGATCGAGCGGAACGTGACGAGCAGCAGGACGAAGGCGAAGATCAGGACGAACCCGAACACGATCGGCGCCTTGCTCTTCAGCAGCGAGTTCTGGTCGACCGACTGGGCCGTGGTACCCGTGACGGCAAAGGTCGCCTCCGGAACGTTCCCGATCGTGGCCGGCAGGATGTCGTTGCGCAGCGTGTTCAGCGCGTCGTTCGACGTCGAGTCGACGCCGCTGCCGACCAGTGGGATCGTCACCCGGGCGACGTCGTGAGAGGCGTTGACCTCGACGTCGATCGGTTTCTTCGCCTGGCCGCTCGCGAGCGACCGCACCTTCAGGGCCGCGATCGCCTGCTTCGTGGCCGGCGAATCGGTGTTCGCCTCGATCGCAACGATCGCGGGCGACACGTTGCCATTCGAGAAGGTGTCCTGGACGCGCTGGATCGTCTCCACGGTCGGCGCGCTGCTGGGCAGCGCCTCGAGCCCACTCTGCGCGGTGTGCAGCTTGAACGCTGGTACGGCCAACGCGAGTAGCAACCCGCCGGCCAGCACCGTTGCTAGGAGCGGATGGTTCAGGGTCGGTCTCAGGATCGCCTTCCACAGCCGACTCCCGCCCGCATCATTCCGGAAGCGGTGCACGAAGGGGATCCGCCCCTTGTCCACGCGCGGGCCGAGCCTCGAGAGCAGGGCCGGGAGGACGGTCAAGGAGCCGAGCATCGCGACCCCGACCACGATCATCGTCGCGATCCCGAACGAGAGGTAGGTCTTGTCGCCGGCGAAGAACAGCCCGGCCATCGCGATCAGGACCGTGAAGCCGGAGATCAGGACGGAGCGGCCCGAAGTAGCGGCCGCAACCGCGAGCGCCGCGTCCGGGTCCTTTCCGGCAGCACGCTCCTCGCGCCAGCGCTTGATGTAGAAGAGCGAGTAGTCGACGCCGACCGCAAGGCCGATCAGCAGGATGACGGCGTTGACGTTGCCGTCGGCCGGAACGACCTGGCTCGTGACGGCCACGAGGCCGATCGTGGCGAGAACGCCCGACAGGGCGAGCAGGATGGGAATGCCGACCGCGACCAGGCTCCCGAGCACGATCAACAGCACGGCGATCGTGATCGGGATCGAGCGCTCGCCGGCCAGTTTGAGCTGATCTACGAACATCTTGTCGAGCCCCTTGTCGGAGCTGACCCCGGCGTGACCCACGAAGAAGCCAGGGTGCTGCGTCCCGACCTTGTCGGTCGCGGCCGAGAGCGCGTCGATGTTGTCCTGGGCTTGATCGGCATCTCCCTTCATCTCCCACTTGACCATCGCCGCGTGGCGGTCGTCGCTGATGAGGGCCGCGTTCCGCGCGGTGTAGGGGGAGTCCAGGCTCTTGATCGCGGGGCTGGACTGGACCGAGCCGATCACGTCATCGACCGTCGAGCGGAAGGCCGGGTCGTCCACCGTTCGGCTCGTGCTCTGGACGAGCACGAACTCGGTCTGCGGAGCCCGCTCGGGGAAGGCTTTCTTGAGGATCTGGTCGGCCCTGTGCGACTGGCCGACGCCCGCGTCGTTGATGTCGATCTGCTTGAGGCCGAGGGCCATGTTCCCGAAGGCGAAGAGAAGTACGACAAGTGCGAGCCAGCCGAAAACGGCGGTTTTCCAGTGGGTCGCGCTCCAGTGGCCCATCCGGCCGGCGACGTTCATCGCATTCTGCATCTGCTTCGCGCAGAGGTCTGCAGGCGAGTGGTGGCCGGTCGGCTCTGGCTCGTCCTGGATCACACGCGTCTTCATCTCGCTCCTCTCGCAGGGTTCTTCCACGCTCGCACCCTTTGCCGGAGCGGGAAATACGGGAGACCGGTGCTTGGAGGGGCGGGTTTCTGGTGGTTTCCCCGACAGCCCGCTCTCAGGACCGCAGGAAGGTCAGCACGGCGAGCACGCGCCGCGACTCGTTCCCCGTGGACGGGAGGCCGAGCTTGCCGAAGATGCTGGACACGTACTTCTCTACCGCGCGGAGGGTGATCACGAGCCGGTCGGCGATTCCCTGGTTCGAGCTCCCCGATGCCATCAGCTCGAGCACCTCGCGCTCGCGCGGGGTCAAGCGCGCGAGCGGGTCGTCCGCTCGTTGGCGCGAGAGCAACGTCGAGACGATGATCGGGTCGAGAGCCGAGCCGCCGTTCGCGACACGCGTGACCGCGGCGAGGAACTCCCCCACATCGCTGATTCGGTCCTTCAACAGGTACCCGACCCCCTCGGCGGAGTCCGCCAGCAGCTTCAAGGCGAGCCCGAGCTCCACGTACTGGGAGAGGACGAGCACGGCGACGCTCGGATGCTTCTCGCGAATCTCGAGCGCGGCACGGAGTCCCTCGTCGTTGTGCGTCGGCGGCAGGCGGATGTCGACGATCGCGACGTCGGGCCGGTAACTGCGAACCTTGAGCAGGAGCTCTTCGGCATCCTCGACCTGGGCGACGACCTCGAAACCACTCTCTCCGAGCAGTCGCGCCAGCCCCTCGCGCAGGAGGACGCTGTCCTCGGCGATCGCTACGCGCACGGGATCTCCGCCTGGACCCGCGTCCCGCCCCCGAGCGGCGTCCACACGCGCAGCCGGCCACCCAGCGCCTCGACGCGGTCCGCGAGGCCGCGCAGGCCCGAGCCCCTTTCGGTGTCCGCGCCACCGTCGCCGTCGTCGACGATCTCCACCACGAGGTAATCGCCGCGCCGTTCGAGCGACACTCGGGCTTCACTCGCGTGAGCGTGCTTGGCGACGTTGGCGAGGCTCTCCGAGACGACGTAGTACGCGGCGACCTCGACACGCTCCGACAGCCGGTCCTCGACGCATATCACCAGCCGCACTGGCAACGGCGCATGGGCCGCTAGCGATTCCACGGCGACCGTAAGCCCGTGGCCGCTCAGCACGGCCGGATGGATCCCGCGTGCCACGTCGCGCAGCTCCCCGAGCGAAAGGGCGATCTCGCTTCTCGCCGCGTCGAGCTCCTGTCTCACCTCCGGCTCGTACGGCAGCCTCTTCTTGAGGAGGCTCAGTCGGAGCGACAGCGCGATCAGCCGCTGTTGTGCGCCGTCGTGCAGATCCCGCTCGAGCAGCTGGCGCTCCTTCTGACCGGCGTCGATCACGCGGGCGCGTGAGCCTCGGAGCTCCTCGACCCGCGCCCGTAGCTCCGCCTGGAGCCGCGCGTTCTCGAGCGACATCCCGGCCGCCGCCCCGACTCCCTCGAGCAGCTGGTGCTCGTCGTCGAGCGCGGGGTCGTGCACGAGCGCCGCGACGTGCTCGCCGTCGCGGTCGATCAGCGTGGCGGTGCGGGTGTCGTCGTCCGGAAGCCGCACCGGACGTCCGTTCACGTCGACGTAGGTCTGGAAGTTGGGCAGCCAGTACGCAAGGGTCAGCGAGGGGTCGCGCAGCGCGTGGGCGAGCGCGTCTCGCAGGTCTTGTGGTCCGGGCTCGTTGCCCAGCTCGACGATCAGATCGCCGACCGCCGAGCGCGCGAGCCGCGCGTCCAGCAGCCCCAGCAGGAACGCGATCGGCGAGAGCCCGACCACGAGCAGCGTGACCCGCTGCACTTCACGGAACCCCGGCACGTCGAAGGCCGCCATCACGAACAGCGCGGCGATCATCACCAGCGCGATCGCGAACGAGTCGATCACGAAGGCGATCGATCGTCGCCTCGGCAGGCCGAGGGTCCGCCGCCGCCGCGCGAGGACCCCAAGCCCGACTAGGCAGCACGCGCTCAACGAGAGCAGCTGTACGTCCTCCACCATCGCCACGAGGTCAGGCTGGCGCCAGACGTCCACGAGGTTCGCCGAGTCGACGCCACCTAGCGCGAGCTTCACGAGCTGTAGTCCCACCGCCGAGGTGTACGCCACGCCGACGAGCACACCCTCGAACCTCGACCGCAATCGTCCGTCGGGGAACGCGAGGCAGACGTGGAGGAAGAGAGCGGCCGGCACGATGTCGAAGGCGGCGCCGAACGTGTACGGGCCCGCCGACGCCGCGAGTTGCCAACCGGAAAACGCGCTCGCGAGGCCTCCCGCGACCATCAATGGCCCGAGCCGGCTTGCCGGGCGCCGCCACCACGCGATCACGCCCGCGGTCACGTAGGGAACCGCCACCCACTCCATCAGGAAGACCTGGACGGGGTCTGGGCTGCCCGCGGCCAGGGCGAGCCCGAGGGAGGCCGCTGCAGCAGTTACCGCGAGCGCGGCTGCCACCGGCACCGGTGACCACACGCGTCGGCGCGCGGCGTGAGTGAACTCCGCAGGCACTGCCGTCGCCATCGCCGCATCACCTCCCCCTGCGCCGGTGCGAGACAACTTTCTCCCGCGCGACGCCGCCGCGGTCGAAGGCCTGAAACTCGACCCTAGCGCGGATATCGCGCGAGCGCGAACCTTTTTGGCCAGTTACCCGAACCGCTCGCCTACCGGCCTGCCCCGTTGAGCGTCACGAGCGTGTTATGGGACGCTCGCGCGATGGGCGTCGCCACGGACCACGTCGCACGCCGGAACGGTGTGCGGGAACAGGTGTCCGCCGCGCAGGCCGAGACGAAGATCGCCGCCGCAGGCTTCGGTGTCATTGCGCTGCACGTTCTCGACGACAGCTTTTTCCAGCCCGAGCCGGGGACTTCGGTTGCCGACCACCTCGTCAGCGGGCTGCTCCCGGTTGCTGTCCTCGTGGGCGCAGCAGTGGCCTACCCGCGCCTACGCCCGGGCCTTCGGGCCGCGTTGGCGGTTGTGTTCGGAGCCCTGGGGATCGTGATGGGCAGCATCGAAGCCGCCTACTACGGCCCGAGCGAGGGCCTCTCGGGTGACGACTACACGGGCCTCCTCTCTGCCGTCGGCGGTGTGGTGCTCGTGCTTCTCGGCATCCGGACCGCCTGGCGGGGCAGGAGGCGCGACGGCTCGCGCGTTCGCCGCTATACCCGCCGGGCTCTGCTGGCCGTCGCGTGGGTGCTCGGCGGCTACTTCGTGCTCTTCCCGCTGTCGCTCTCGTACGGCTTCACGCACGCTGCACGGCTCGAGACGTCAAGCGGGAACCTCGGTGCGCCGTACCAGCCCGTTTCGTTCCAGTCCCGCGACGGGCTCAGGCTGGACGGCTGGTTCGTCCGGCCGAGGAACGGCGCCGCCGTGATCGTGTACCCGGGCAAGAAAGGCACTCAAAGACACGCGCGGATGCTGGTTCGCCACGGGTACGGCGTCCTCGTCTTCGACCGACGTGGCGAAGGGGCGAGCGAAGGCGATCCGAACGCGCTCGGCTGGGGATTCGACGACGACCTGCGCGGCGCGATCGCGTATCTGCGCAGCCGCGACGACGTCGACTCGAACCGGATCGGCGGGCTCGGCCTCTCCGTCGGCGGCGAAGCGTTCCTGCAGACGGCTGCCGAGACGACGGCTCTAGGCGCCGTCGTCTCGGAAGGCGCGGGCTACAGGTCGGTTCGCGAGAACGCTCTCCGCATGAGCCTGCGCAAGGTGCCGGAGGTCGCGTTCACCGGCGTGATGACGGCGGGCACTGCGGTGTTCTCGAACCGCCTGCCGCCGCCCAACCTGAAGACGCTCGTCGGCCGGATCGAGTCGACGCCGGTGTTCTTCATCTACGCGACGAAGGGTGCCGGCGGCGAGGACAACAACCCCGACTACCACGAGGCGACGCCTGGGCCGAAGCAGATCTGGAAGATCGACACCTCGCACACCCACGGGCTCTCGGCGCGGCCGAGGGAGTACGAGCGTCGCGTCGTGGGCTTCTACGACCGCGCGCTCCGTCGCTGAGCGCCGAGCGAGCGCGCTACCACTTGGAGCGGCGCCCGCGTCGGCTCGTGTAGAGGAGCTTCGCGGGAGCCGACTTCATTCCGGCTTCTTCGAACTGCTCGCGGTGCCCAAGCCGGCGAGCGACACGGCTGGTCTCGGCCCGCTGCTCGGGCAGCACGAAGGTGATCGCGGTTCCGCTGCGGCCCGCGCGCCCCGTTCGGCCGGTGCGGTGGACGTACCCCTTGTCCTCCTCGGGCGGGTCGAAGTTGATCACGTACGTAACCCCCTCGAGGTCGAGGCCGCGTGCCGCGACGTCGGTCGCCACGAGCGTCTGGACCTTGCCGCTCTCGAACCGGCCGAGGGCGCGCTCGCGGGCGTTCTGCGACATGTCGCCGTGCATCGCGACCGCGGCGACTCCGTGCTTAGAGAGCTTCTGGACAAGGCGGTCGGCGCCGCGCTTGGTCCGGACGAAGACGAGCGTCGAGCCGGGCTCGCGGATGTGCTCGACGAGTGTCTCGACCTTGGTGTCGGCGGTCACCGGGACGAAGCGGTGCTCGATCTCGCCAGGCTGCCGGCTCGAGGGCAGCGACCCTTCGATGCGCGAGGGGCTGTTCGTGTACCTGCGCGCAAGCGCGCCGACCTCGCCGTCAAGCGTCGCGGAGAAGAACATCGTCTGGCGGTTTCGCGGCAGCCGTCGGACGAGCTTGTCGACCTGCGGCTGAAAGCCCATGTCGAGCATGCGGTCGGCCTCGTCGAGGACGAACGTGCGCACCCTCCGGAGGTCGACGAGCCGGCGCTGGGCGAGGTCCTCCAGGCGTCCCGGGGTGGCGACCAGGATGTGCGCGCCCTCGACCCGGTTTGCCTGCGTGCGCAGCGGCACGCCGCCGTAGGCCGGAGCGACCGCCAGGCCGCGCGCCCGCGCCAGCGGCTCGAGCTCGTCCGTCACCTGCGCCGCGAGCTCGCGCGTGGGCACGAGCACGAGCGCCGACGGACGGCCGTCGGCCGGTTCTGTTCGCTCGACGATGGGCAGCGCGAACGCCAAGGTCTTGCCGGATCCGGTGGGCGAGCGCACGAGCAGGTCCAGGCCACGGAGCGCATCAGGCAGCGCGCGCTCCTGGATCTCGAAGGGATGGTTGATGTTGCGCGCAGCGAGCGCCTCCACGACGGGCGTGGACACGCCGAGCCGGCGGAACGACTGTTGTTGCATTGGGTTCGACTCCTTTTAGGGCTCGAGAATTGCCGACCTCGAAACGCCCGAAGGAGGACCGAGAAGCTCATCTCACCGGGCGGCAGGATTGCCACCCGTGCCCCCACCCTAGCAGGGGGCGGCTACCCTCCCGCGATGCCGAGCGAGAAAGCCGAGCGTATGACGCAGACCCAGAAGGAGCAGCTCGAGGCGGAGCTCGCCGAGCTGGAGGGCCCTCGCCGCGCCGGGATCGTCGAGGCGATCAAGACGGCCCGCTCGTTCGGCGACCTCTCCGAGAACTTCGAGTACCACGCGGCGAAGAACGAGCAGGGCCTGCTCGAGCGGCGGATCCGCGTGCTCCGCGACCGGCTCTCGCGTTCGGTCGTCGTCGACGACGAAGCCGCTTCCGACGGCAGCGTCACCGTCGGCTCGAGGGTCGAGCTCGAGGACGAGCACGGCGGGCACCTCTCGGTCGAGATCTCGAGCGTCGGCGGTGTCTCGCCCGACTCGCCGGTCGGCCGCGCGCTGATGGGCGCGAAGGAGGGCGACGAGGTCGAGATCGACGCGCCGAGCGGCGCCTGGCGCGCACGCATCCTCTTCGTGGGCCGCTAGTCGCTTTTGACCCATCGTGGTCAAGCGGCCGACCGCCTCGCGGTGCGATCGTGCTCGACATGGACACCGGTCGTGCGCTGACGAGCTCCTCCCCCGAGCTCCAGACCGCTTCCCGCCGCTCGCAACTCGTTCAGGCGCTCCGCTCCGTCGACCAGGCGATCGAAAAGGTCGGCGAGCGCGGTGAGGTAAGGGGCCTCCAACGCCTGCGCGATGACCTCTGCGCGGCGCTGCGGTTGCACGACGGGTATCCGATGGCGCAGCCGCTGGTTCACGCCTGAATCGGCCGGCTGCCGTTCCTCCAGGCTCGCGGCTTCCGGACAGGCACGGAAGCCGCTGGGCTTGACCGCGCGGTTGCGTGAAAGGCACACTCGTACCGTGTCCGACCTGCGCTCCATGGGTGGGGACGTCGAAAACGCGCTGGAACGGGTCGGCGTTCCGAGTTATGTGATCGACCGCCACGGCATCATCCGCTGGGTCAATCCGGCCGGGCGGCGCCTGGTCGGCGACGTACGCGGGCGGCAGTTCACCTCCGTCGTCTCCGCCGAGGAGACGCGCCGTGCGAAGGAGGCGTTCGCACGGAAGATCTCGGGCATCGAGAAGCACAGCGACTACGAGCTCGTGCTGATGGATGCGGACGGCGACCGCGTCTCGGTCGAGATCAGCTCCGTGCCGCTCTACAACGGACATCGGATCGTCGGCGTCTTCGGACAGGTCGTCGACGTCGACGACGACGATCCGCCTGAGGCACATCCTCATCTCACGCCGCGCCAGACGGAAGTGCTCCGGCTACTCGAGCGCGGCCGCTCGACCAACCAGATCGCGAGCGAGCTGCACCTCAGCACCGAGACCGTGCGCAACCACGTGCGGCACCTGCTCCGGGCGCTTGGCGTGCACTCGCGGCTCGAGGCCGTCGCCGCCGCGCGCCGCGCGCACCTGGTTGGAGCCTGACCGGGCCGCGGTGAGATTCGGCCGTATCCCGCTGGGGCCGATGCGGGGCGTCCTGACGGACGAGACGGAGCGCGCGATCGACGCCGCGCTCGCCGGGCCGCTGCCGGAGATGGTCGGCCGCGCGATCGTCGAGCAGCGGGTCATCGAGCGGGTGGTGGCCGAGATGCTCGCAGCCTCTGCCGGACGAGAGGCCGGGTCCGACGGAGTCGACGGCGTCGTCGAGCAGGTGCTGCGCAACCCGGCGCTCGAGCGCTGGGTTGCGAGCGAGGAGGCCACCCGGCTTGCAGAGGCCGCCACGCAGCGGCTCGTCCACACCCCGGCTTTCCAGCACGCGGTCGCGGAGATGCTTTCGAGCCCGGAAGTCCGACGGGCGCTCGCGCAGGCGGCCGGTGGGTACGGCGAGGAGGCCGCCGGCGCCGCCCGCGGCAAGGCGCGCGCCGCCGACGACCACGTCGAAGCGAGTGTCCACCGGCTGTTTCGGCGGCCGCGCCCGGCCGAGGCCGGGTTCGCCGGCGTGGTAACGCGCGGGCTGGCGCTGGTGGTGGATGCTGCGCTCGCGCAGGCGGTGTACCTCGTGCTCGCGGCGTCGGTCGGGCTGGTGCTCGGCCTCGCCGGTCAGCTCCACAGCGGCTGGCTGACGGGCTCGCTCGCCGGCGGAGGCTGGCTGATCGTCGTGGCGCTCTACTTCGTCGGCTTCTGGAGCGTGACGGGCCAGACGCCGGGGATGCGGCTGCTCAGGCTCCGGGTGCAAGCCCGATCCGGAGCGCCGCCGACGGTGCTGCGCTCGCTGCTGCGGCTGGCCGGGCTGATCCTCGCGATCATCCTGCTCTTCGCAGGCTTCCTGCCCGCGCTCTTCGACCGCCGCAGGCGCGCGCTACCCGACTTCGTCGCCGGAACGACGGTGGTGTACGCGCAGATCACCCCATGAGCACGATGCCGGCGACGCCCGTTCGGGCGACGCTCGCGCCGGCGTCGGAACAAGGAGGAAACCAATGTGCCGCTGGCTCGCGTACTCGGGCTCCCCGGTCCTGATCGAGCAACTGCTGTACGAACCGTCACATTCGCTGATCGACCAGAGCCTTCACTCGCGGCTCGGCGCCGAGACGACCAACGGTGACGGGTTCGGCATCGGCTGGTATGACGACAGACCCACACCCGGCGTGTTCCACAGCATCGAGCCCGCCTGGAACGACCGGAACCTGCGCGAGATTGCCGGCCACATCAACTCGCCGCTCGTCTTCGCGCACATCCGCGCGGCGATCGGGAGCCCGGTGCAGCAGACGAACTGCCACCCGTTCCGTCACGGCCGCTGGCTCTTCATGCACAACGGCGCGATCCGTGAGCTCGACCGTGTGAAGCGCGATCTCATCCTCGCCGTCGACCCGGACCTCTACAAGGAGATCCGGGGCTCGACCGACACGGAGATCCTGTTCTACCTGGCGCTGACGCTCGGGCTCGAGGACGACCCGCCCGCCGCCATTGCCCGCGCGGTCGGGATCGTCGAGGACGTCGGCCACCGCCACGGTGTCGAGCATCCGATCCAGATGACGCTCGCGATGAGCGACGGCGTGAGCATCTGGGCGTTCCGCTACTCGAGCGAGCGCGATTCGCGGTCGCTCTTCTACAGCACCGCGATCGAGACGCTGCGCGGCCTCTACCCGGACAACCCGCTCTTCCAGTCCGTGGACGTCGAGACGCGCCTGATCGTCTCGGAGCCGCTCGGCGAGCTGAAGGGCGCCTGGAACGCGGTGCCCGAGGCGAGCTACGGCGTCGTGCGGCCCGGCGAGGACGAGCTCCACGGCTTCGAGCCGGTGGCGCCGAGCGAGCCGGCGCTCACGTGAGCACGCGGGCCGTCGGGAGAGTCGGCGGCAGCGACCAGGCCGCCGAGGTCTGGTGGTTCTTCGTGGTGATCGGCTTTCTCTGGCTCGTCTTCGCGCTGCTCGTGTTCCAGGTCGACGCGGCGACTGTCCACGGGATCGCGATCCTGACCGGCATCGTCTGCATCGCGGGGGCCGGGCTCGAGTTCCTCACCGCCGCCGCGGCCTCGGGCTGGTGGCGCCTTCTGCGCATCGCCCTCGGAATCGCGTTCCTGGTGATCGGCGGGCTCGCCTTCGCGCACCCCCAGAACACCTTCAACGCGCTCGCGGCGATCTTCGCCTTCTACCTGCTCTTCGCCGGCGTCTTCAACATCGTCGTCGCCCTGTACGACCGGGGGCGCGAGCTCTGGTGGGGCCAGCTGATCATCGGCGCGGTCGAGGTCCTGCTCGCGTTCTGGGCGGCGGGCAACTTCGGCCACAAGGCGTTTCTGCTGATCGTCTGGATCGGCGCGAGCGCGCTGGCCGCGGGGATCACGCAGATCATCTTCGGGTTCCAGCTGCGGGCTGAGTCGCGGCGGGCGGACGCCTGAGCGTCAGCTCGAGCCGCGCTGCGACGAGGACCGTTTCAGCTCGCTCTTCTCGACTGCCAGCGTCACGACGTCGTTCTCGAGAGACGCGATCGCGTCCACGGGCACCGACATCTCCCGCCGCCACCACAGGTGCCCGCGCTGAAGCGCGAGCATGGTGATCACGCCGTCCTCGTCCACGACGACGCCGTTCACGGAGCCCAGGCGATGCTCGTCTTTCGAGTAGACCGAGCTGGTCAGGCGCAGCTCGACCTCCCCTTTCGGGACGCGGTCGTACATCAGGTTGACGTTCGGGTCGAGCTCGGGCTCGGCCATGTCGAGCGGCTCGACGCTCGGGACGACCAGCACGTCCTCCACGCCGACGTCCCACTGCGGGTTGTCCTCGGGCTGCTGGCCGGCCGGGAGGTAGGCGTACTCCCGCACCCGCTCGAGCCCGTCGAGCGTCTCCGCGGTGCAGAACAGCGAAACACCGCCGTTTGCGTCCTCGCCGACCAGCTCCAGCGAGACGAGTCGCGCCTCCTCGTGCTGCCGCTTCGGTTGGACCACGAGGTGCGTCACGCGCCTGCCGGGCCCGTCGACGACGATGTCGGCGAGCTCGCGGACGGCCCCGTCGGAGCAGCGAACGGTGGTTCCGAGCGCGAGGTTCATGCCGGTGCGGTTCTCACATTCCGTGTGTCCGCTGGCGCCGGTCGTAGAAGTAGCCGTACGCGAGGGCGATGACGCCGAAGAGGATCAGCGCGCCGAGGAATCCCCACCTGTACCAGGCGGCGCCGATCAGCAGGAAGAGCAGCAGTCCGCCGATGCCGACCGCCAGCGAGACGCCGATCACCCACAGCCAGAACTTCCAACCCAGCTCGTCCATGCCGCTCCCTTCCGAAAACGTCAGCTAGCGCCCAGCCTCGACCGCCTGTCCACGCGTAGCATCGCCCGGACCGGATGAAACGTCCAGCGCCGCACCCGGCGGCCTGCGCCGACGGATCGTGAAGGCCGCTCCCAGGCCGAGGATGAGCGTCGGGACGGCCGTCAGGAAGCGATAGACCAGCACCGCCGCGACGACTCCAGCGTTGTTTCCGCCGAAGCCGACGAGGGTGCCCGTCAGCGCGAGCTCGACGACGCCGATCCCGCCGGGAGTGATGGGAATCGATCCGACCAGACGCGCGAGCGACCAGGCGGCGAAGGCTTCGACCACGTTCACCTCGGACGCGGGGACGTCCAGCACTCGCAGCGATGTCAGGAACAGCAGGAAGACCGTCAGCTGCCCCGCAAGGGAGGAGAGCGTCAGGAGGTGCCAGCGCCGCTCGAGCAGGTCGCCCGCCTCGGCACGGAAGCGCTCGAAGCTCTCGCCGCTCCAGCCGACGGGGCCGCGCCTGATCTTGGCGAGCGCCCAGTTCGCGAACCGGGCGGCGACGTTGCCGATGTCCTCGGCGAGACGCGCGCTGAGCAGGATCAGCACGAAGCCCGCGACGACCACGCCCAGGATCGCGACGCCGACGAAGGCGATGGTCGCGAGTGCGGCGGTGCTCTCGCCGGTGATCGCGAGCAGGAACACCGCGACGATCGGGAACGTGAGGTTCAGGAACTGGTTCCAGAGGCCGGTCAGCGTGATCGCGCGCGCCACGCCGTTCGACGAGAAGCCCCAGCTGCGGAGGATGCCGTACGACCCGGCGACGCCGGCCGCGATCCCTCCGGGAACGACGATCGAGAGGGCGGTGGAGGCCTGCGTGACCGTGAACGCCTGGAAGAACGTGAGCCCGGGGAGCGCGACCATCCACGGCGGCGCGAACGTGACGAGGTTGACCGCCGTCGCGCCGAGCAGGGCGAGGATCTGCAGCCACGAGAGCTGCTTGACCACGCCCCAGACCTCGCCGTAGTTCGCGATCGTCGGCAGGAAGTAGACGAAGGTCGCGATGATGATCGCGGCGCTCGCCGCGACGAGCAGAACGCGCTTGACCACCGGGCGGGAGAGGCGCCTCACAGCGTTCCGCTTTCGGCCGTGACCACGTCGAGCCGCTCGCCCGGAGCCAGGACCCGCACGTCCACGTCGGGCGCGAGCTCGCGGGCCAGGCGCTCGAAGCGGGCGGGCGGCTCGTTCAGGACCGCCGCGTCGCGGCTCATGCCGATGCGCCGGTAGGTGCCCCAGTGGATCGGGACGGCGAGCCGGGGGCGGAGCAGGCGAAGCGCCTCGGCCGCGCCTTGGGGGTCGAGGTGCCCGCGCCCGACGCGCGGGCCCCAGCCCCAGATCGGCAGCAGCGCGACGTCCAGCGGTGCGAGGTCGCGCATCGCCTCGAACACGTCCGTGTCACCGGCGAAGTAGAGGCGCGCCGGCGCCGAGATCAGGTAGCCGAGCGACGGCGTCGCCGGCTGGCGCAGGCTGCGGCGGGCGTGGTGGACGGCGTGCGTGGCGCGAACGGTGAGCGCGCCGATCTCGAGCTCCTCGCCCTCGTCGAGCTCGACCACCGGGCCGAAGCCGCGGGGTTCCAGAAAGCGCCGGCACCCGGGCGGCACGACGTACTGACGGGCCCGAACGAGCTTGAGCGACGGCAGGTGCAGGTGGTCGTAGTGCGCGTGCGAGATCAGGACGGCGTCGAGCTCGTCGGCTAGCGGCTCCGCCGCGGGCGCGACCCGGAAGACGTGGCCGAGCCGTCGCCGCAGCAGCGGGTCCGTGAGCAGGCGAGCGCCCCCTGCCTCCACCAGAACCGTGCTATGTCCGACCCAGGTGACGCTCAGCCGCTCAGCTTCTGGCACGAATCCGAGCTGTTGAACGCCTTCTTCCACGTGTCGTCGCTTTGCAATGCCTTCAGCTGTGTGGACGTGTTCTGTAGATCTTGACTCATCGCCTGCACGGCGCTTCCCACCGCCGTGATCGAGGCCGTGACGTCGTTGCCCGAGGTATTGGCGAGGGTGTCACGGATCGCCTCTAGATTCTTGTTGAGGTCGTCCCCGAGCTGGTTCAGCGCCGACTTCGCCTTCTCGACCGTCTCGGTCGGAGGCTTGCCGAGCGAGTCCAGGTCGTCGCGCAGCTGCTTGTTCGCGTCGGCGACGCCGTTAGCCGCGCCCTCCAGCGACGACTTCGAGAGGTCTCCCTTCGAGACCTTCTCGCCGGCAGCCGTGACGCTGTTCTGCCAGTCGGTGAGCGCGCTGCACATCCCGTCGGCCCACTGCTCCGTCTCGGAGGCCGAGCTGCTGGACCCGCAGCCCGCGGCTGCGACGGCGAGCGCGACCGTGGCCACGGCGGCTGCGAGCCTGGAAACCGTCACGCCGTGACCTCCTTCTGCTCCGCGGCCGGGAACTCGCGCATGGTCTGTCGCCGCAGCACCTCCACGCCTGCATACACGAAGGCGAAGAGGATCAGCAGCGGGAAGATCCGCTCGGCGTCGGTCGGGCCGGCCAGCAGCACGAGGAAAAGGATCACCGTGACGAAGCCGTAGACGACGACGGGATAGTTCCGCATCGCCGGTGCGAGCGTGCGCCGAGACCACGTCGCGGGCCGCGAGGGGCCCGCGATCCAGGCCGCGAAGATGATCACGAGCCCGTAGATCACGCCGTTGATGCCGACGTTCCGCAGGAGCTCGGTTCCGATCGCCCACGTGGCGCTCACCGCGCCCTTGGTGTCGGGGTTGTTGTTGAGCGCATCCACGAGGTAGTTCCCCGCGAAGCGGCGCACCACGAGGATGAGTAGGCCGACCACGAAGACGCTTACCCCGACGCCAAGCAGCAGCTTCCGGTGGCTCCGGCCCAGGTAGACGGCGGCGGCGTACAGCGCAATCACGAGGAAGAAGAGGAAGTAGCTGAGCACTCGGACCACCTTGACCGCCTGGCGCGCCGTGTCGAGCTGGCTGCCCTTCATGATCGTGATCTTTCCGGCATCCGGCGGCAGGCGGCCCTCTAGCCGCCCGCCTAAGCCGAGCTGGTCCGCTAACTGCTTGACGATCGGTTGCAGGTTGAGGACGACGTTCCCACCGGTCGATTCGAGGACGTTGTGCTTCCCGTCCAGAAGCGCAATGAAGAGCTGGTGCGCGCGCCGGTTCGCCTCCTTCCAGAGCTGCTGGATGCGCGGACGCGCGAGCAGGTTGTCCATCGCGCGAGTTGCGGCCTGCTGGAGACCCACGGCGATTGGCGCCGCCAGCGGCTTGATGTCAGGCGGAAGCCGCTGTTGCAGGCGCTGCGTCACGTTGACGTTCGTGAAGACCTGGTTCACGACGTACACCGACAGCGCCGAGCGGATCCGCTCGTCCTCCAAGAGCCGGCCGCTCGCGTTCGTCCAGTTGTCCGTGCTCAGCGCCTGGCGTTTCACCCAGACGTTCAGCGCTGCGACGAGCCCGATCACCGCGGCAATGACGACGAGCGCCCAGGGCACCCACGAGCGCCAAGCCCAGCGCTCGCCTTTCACGGCCTGAGCCGTCGCGACGTTCGTCTCGGACACGAGGCCAGCGTCGCGCGGCTCCGGCACCGGTACATCACCCGGACTGGGTGACGCGGGCTGCCCGCGCCGGCTCCTGCCATGACCGCTTTGATGTGTGTCTGCGCTGTCCGTATCCTGTTCGGGTGCCTTCACATACCGCGGCAGGGGAAGCTGCGGAGCGTTGCGGGTGACCCCACCCCTCGATGAAGCGAAGGCGGCGTCGAGCCTCAAGCTGGCGCCGCCGCGCTCGGCCTTCGACTTCCTCGAATCGAAGATCCAGGTCCCGCCACTACGGGCGGGAACGGTCTCGCGCACGGCGCTCGTGAATCGACTGCGGGCGACGACGTCGGTCGCGGCCACCACCGTCGTTGCTCCGGCCGGCTACGGGAAGACAACTGTCCTCGCGCAGTGGGCGGCGCGCGACAGCCGTCCCTTTGCGTGGGTCACCCTCGACGAGCGCGACAACGATCCGATCGTGCTGCTGCGGCACATCGCCGCCGCCCTCGAGGTCGACGAGCCGCTCGAAGCCCGCCTCGTGGACGCGCTCGAGAAGCCCGGCGCGTCGATCTGGACGAAAGCGCTGCCGCGCCTGGCGAAGCAGCTCTT
>Ga0207428_10003190_pt1 | contig 16047 bp, 19 predicted proteins | sample RhiMethybrSRZTD1_FD_187600 | JGI IMG/M metagenome (GOLD analysis project Ga0207428, IMG submission 187600) | Populus rhizosphere microbial communities from Tennessee, USA - Rhizosphere MetaG P. TD hybrid SRZTD1 (SPAdes) (version 3) | ecosystem: Host-associated > Plants > Roots > Rhizosphere >...
TTGAGACGGGAGGACGCTATAAGATAACAGCGGGAACCTCGCATCTCATCGCGAACCGCGCGAAATCGGACTGCGTGTTCCTGCTTGTTCAGGGCGTTGGCAAGTACGACTTCATCAAAAGCGCAGACTAATTCAAACGCGTCCGTCAGGGCATCCGCTTTGTCCGCTTTGAGTCAGTAGCCGACATATGCGCTGCAATAAGCGATGTCCGCTTTACCCCAATAGCGACCGCGAAAGCGGACTCTCGCAAAAGGCCATGTCTGCTTTAGCCTCGAAAGCGGACGTGTGCGGTGCAACTAGCAATGTCCGCTTTGGGCCAAAAGCGGACATTCGTGTGATGAGCGTCCGCTCCTTCCGTTCGCTGTCTTCGTTTCGGAAGTGCTCAAGCACAAACACGCGGATTGCCGAGGATGGATTGCCCTGCTCAGGCGTGGCAACGATCCTGGCGATCAATTCCGAGAGCGGCACTCGCTCGCTGACCAGGCCGATGTCACCAATTGGCCAGAATACCGCTTTAGTATGCTTTTCAATGCTGACTCTCGTAAGCGCATCGAAGGCGGATAATTGCGACAGCCTCGCAGTGTTCGACGGCGAAGACTGCGTCGGGCACATCATGCGTACGCCGAAGTCCCCACCGGGCAAACCCTGGTTCTGGACGATTTTCGTAAGCGACAGGCATAGTAGTACAGTTGATCGCGGTTACGCGGCGACGCGCGAGCAAGCGATGGCCGATTTCGAGGCCCAGTGGCTCAGGCTCCCGAGGTCGGTTGAAAAAGAAAGAGCCTCGGGGACCATCCGCCCGAGGCTCGTTACGCAGACGCCACACCAAAAAAGTACGCAGCTAAACTAATACGCTCCTAGTTGTTTCCAAAAACTGAACTTGGCTCTTTTTGGTATTATGGTGAGTACAGCGCTTACTGCTATTTCTTCTCTGCTGTGCATTTGGAGGATAACCGCGCTTTCGACATATTCTCAACAAGCGGCCGCCTGGGTATATTCGGAGACCGGCAGTCTCGTGAGGTACTGCTATGCCGAAACTGCCAAGGCGTTTCCCGGAAAATACCAAGTACGTCGTTGAAGCTTGCGGGCCGCTCGTCCGGCGCTACGTCGAGCTCCCGAGCGGCAGACGAGTACATCTGCGGTCTCGAAAAGCGAAGCCATGTATTTGTGCGGAACGGGCTACAGGCGTCGTTCCGAATCAGGACATCACAAACAGCCCGACGTTTGATCGCCGAGTTTTCGCTTAGCACGTTCCGAATGCCGGACAGTTTTCTGAGCAGTCAACAGCATGCGCAAGAGTTATTCCGGCGCTGAAGAATTCAATTTTTCAAGTCCGCTTTGGGTCATGTGTGGATGGCGCTTTGGACAGTGCAATCGCCATGTCCGCTTTGGGTCAAAAGCGGACATTTGCGGTGCAAGAAGGCATGTCCGTTTTGCCCCCCAAAGCGGACATTCGCAAAATGTGTGCCCCCTTGGGCTACATCAAAACCAGCGCGGCGAATTTCGCTAAGCATATTGGCTCGATCGGCGGCAGGTCAGCTTGCGGTGGTCACTAGTCGTGCGCCCAACCACGCGCGCTTAAAAGCCGCCATGGCATCCTCACGCGTCGCTGCATAGCCTCGTTCGGCCGGCAAGTGCGGCGCTTGCACGGTGGCAACCCAAAACCAAGGTTGATTTTTTGGTGCATTTGCAGCGCGAAAAACGCGGCCAACGATTTCTCCTTTATTATCCCAGATGTCATAGTCGTCATCTGGCCGCTTGGCGCCTGAGTCACCATTGGCAGCATGAACAAGAATGAATTTTTGAATATTGCGCCGCATCGCCTTTCAGGACGGATTACCGCCAAGCCACCGCGCCTTGAAGTCCGCCAACACCTGCTCACGGCTCATGGGTTTCCATTGCGTAAGACTTTCACTGATGATCTTCATCGCTGTCATCATTGAATGGTTTAAGCTGGCATAGTGGACAATCCCCCGACTCAACCGCTCGCTTTCGCTGTGCAGCATGTCGCGCACGCGTTGCAGTTCGAGGATGACCTGATCAATTTCATCTGTCGAAGCGCTGGTTAGCGAATTCAGATTTGCAGCAGGTTTTTCAGTCGTGGCCCCACGCTCGCTGGGTTCCCAGCGCGCACCCGGGATAAATCCGTGGATGTCCGTCATCCCGCGCTCCCAAAAATCTTGCAAGAATATTCCCTCTTTTTCCATCATTTCAACGAGCCATCAGCCTTTCACGTGCCTCTACTTCAGCGCTCTCGTTTCTGACGATAATTTTCGTTTGCTTTCCGCAACGGCTACACGCGAAAGCCCTCATCTCGCCGTTTAGTTCAGCAGGAAGCGGCGAACGCCAAATGAAATGGGCATCCGCTTTGCAATGCGCGCAAGCAGTAAGCGTGACGCGGGTTGGCGATATGTCAGTAATCGGCGAATGCCGCTTCGCCATGAGCGCCCCCAAGCCGGGGTGCGACAAACTTTTCCCCATCGTCCGATGCGGAGGACAGATGGGGCACATCAGCACGCCAATCCAACTGGTCAAAAAGTTAGCGGGAACTCTGGCCGAATGCGGAGCAGCCAAATACCATTATACAAAAATTGTGCTCCCCAAGAATATCGCAGGCTTGCCGGTGGCGCAGGGACCCGAATGTCCGCTTTGGGTTGCCGGACATTCCGCCGTTCGTCACCTTTCCGGCAGCGGCTTGCTGGCGAGGGCCGATTTAACGATGAGGTACGGTTCTACCTCGGCCAGTTTAATATTAACGTGCAATTATTCATCAGTGCTAAACTTTAAGCCACGTCTCAGCATCCTGGTCAGTCAAGACGCAAATAAAAAATAAATCTGATCAGAGACCAGCGCGTAAGAGGCGATCATGAGTGCTCCGATCAGCGACGACGGCAACGATTCCGAACATAGTAATGCGCCTATGCGGTTTCGCGAGCAGCCGCGAATGCCTGCTGCCGCGCAGCTTTACGTCAAGTCGGCACCAACGGTTCCTTCGCCCACAGACGTAGATCAGGACCGGCAGACAAGGTCTGAATTTGCTCCATGGCCGGAACGCATCTCGGAGCCATCACGACGGTGGGGGGATAAGGCGATGACGCTGCTGGGCCGGATTGTAGTGGTGGTCGCATTTGCGGCTCTCGTCGGTTTGTTGACCGTCTTCGCGAAGCCGCTATGGCAGGGTGCAGGCGTGCTGCTCAATGCAGATTCGCAGACATCGCAAGCTGTCAAACCATCTGACCGACTTACAGCAAATAACGCGCCAGCGAATAACGCACTCATTCCAGCCACAACGATTGCAGCGGCCCCTGGCGCGGCGCCCTCTGCAACAGCGCCGGCGCAGCAAGCGTCGCTCTCACCGAGCCCGCAAGAACCGCGGAGCACCGTTCGGGGGGTAACCGCCAATGAAATTCGGTTTGGGATTTCCGCAGCATTGAGTGGTCCGACCAAGGAGCTCGGCCAGAATATGAACAGGGGCATCGTGGCGGCGTTCAACGTGGCCAACGCCAATGGCGGGGTGCACGGCCGGCAGCTCCGCCTCATCGCGGCAGACGACGGTTACGAGCCGGCTCGCGCCGCCGAAACAATGAGGCAGCTCTATGAGAAAGACCAAGTCTTTGGCGTAGTCGGCAACGTGGGAACGCCCACGGCGGTAGTCGCATTGCCCTACGCCCTTGAGCGCAAAATGCTGTTTTTCGGAGCATTCACCGGCGCCGGCTTACTCAGGAGCGATCCGCCCGACCGCTATGTTTTCAACTACCGCGCCAGCTACGCTGAAGAGACCGCCGCCACGGTGCACTATCTGGTGAAGGTCCGGCGGCTAAAGACGAACGAGATCGCGGTCTTTGCCCAACAGGACGCGTACGGAGACTCCGGCTTCGTCGGCGTCGCCAAGACCATTCGCTCGCTCGGAGGCAACGACAGCACAATTTTGCGGCTCAATTACCAGCGCAACACCGTGGACGTGGACGAAGCCGTCGCGCAACTCCACGCGTACAATTCCAACAAGAAACGCATCCCAATAAGAGCGGTGATCATGGTGCCCGCCTATCGAGCTGCGGCTAAATTCATCGAGAAGACACGCGATCTGTACCCGGACATGATTTATACCAGCGTTTCGTTCGTGGGCAGCACTGCGTTGGCCAACGAGTTGATGCTCCTGGGCAAAAGGTATGCAACTGGGGTCATCGTGACGCAGGTCGTGCCGGCGGTCGATGGCCACTCGTCGTTGGTGATCGATTACAAAAATGCGCTCGCCAAATACTTCCCGGGAGAGGCGCCGGACTACGTGTCTCTCGAAGGTTACGTGGCGGCCAACGTTTTGATCGCAGCGTTGAAACAGAATGGTCCTCAGCTGGACACCGAAAGACTGGTAGCAACTCTCGAGAATCTCCGTGACCTCGATATTGGGCTCGGCACACCCGTGACTTTCAGCCGATCCGAGCATCAGGGCGTGCACAAGGTGTGGGGTACACAGCTCGACGCGACCGGGCATTATCAACCCATTGACCTGCAGTAGCGGCAGCACGCTTCATTGTGGCTATCGATGTCCGCTTTGGGTCATAAGCAGACATATGCGCCGCAAAAAGCGAAGTCCGCTTTACCCCGAATAGCGACCGCGAAAGCGGACTCGTCGGCGCAGGTGACTACTTGGCTCTTTTCCACGTCACATGAGGGGTATATGGCCCGGCAGCAGATGGAATTGGATCAGCGGTGTATGACAGATCATCCCCATTCACCGTTACGCTGGTTTTTCTTTCTGATCCCTCCCAGTTCGGGAAGCTGCACCGCTCGACCTGCCAAGTGACGGTGTGCGCTGACTCGTCCACAATGTAGGTTCCGTAAAACGTGATGATACCCTGGACCGCTGCTTTGTTTTCCTCTTGGGTCCCTTCACGTCGATTGTTTGATACGAATTTGGGACGTCCTGAACCATAAATCATGTAGGAGAAGCGCCCAGCCGCGTCGAGCATGTAACGACCGGTAGGGTTTGGACCAAAAGTATCCAATCTAGAACCGTCCTGCCGCACTGCGTAGTTCGAGACAAGATCCCAAGTTCCGATCAGTTGCTCTCTGAGCGACGTCGTTGACTGTTGAACGAAGGCTGAATCCATTGGATGCCTCCTCTTGGACCGGGGCATCGTAGCGGCCCAAACCTGCACTGGGAAAGGCCGTGCGCTTCGAAAACAGGCTACTGAGCGGTCGAACTGATGTCCGCTTTGGGTCAAAAGCGGACACCCAATGTCACCGACCAAAATATTCGAGTTCTGGGTTTTGGCGACAAAAGAGTTGGTACTGTAAAATGAAAATCGACATCATTATTGTTTGGTGCGGCCGAGAGGACTCGAACCTCCACATCTTTCGATGCTAGCACCTCAAGCTAGTGCGTCTACCAATTCCGCCACGGCCGCATTTTGTCGAGCACGATCTGGTCCGTACGCCGGTTCCCGCCTTTCGGCATCATGCTCATGGGGAGAAGGACGAAAGGCTCGAAACCCCACGTCCTGATGATGGCGGTCCATGTAACAAATAGGATGTAGAGGGACAAGACCCGCGCACCCTCGCCGCAGGCCTGATTTTGCTGCGACTAGCGCATATCCGGCGGCCGGGGCAGCAGCTCCGCGACGTTGACGGCAATGCGATTGCCGTTCACGACGACGGTGCCCTTGGCCACCGGCAGATTATTGGCAAGGATGCTCACCGCGTCTGCTTCGGAGGCGTCGAGCTCGATGATGGCGCCACGACCCAGTCGCAGAACCTGGTGGATAGGCATAGCTGTGGTACCGAGCACCACGGTGATGTCGACGGCAACCTTGTCGAGTGTGGCCACGCTTGTTTCCTTGTTGTCGTTCCGCGCGTCCCGCGGGCAAGCGTCAGGTCACCACGGTATGGTGAATGAGTGGTTAACGCACGAAACACCTTGATTGTCGGGCTTCCCGCGCCTGCCGGATCGGCGCCGGCCGAGTGGCGCGTGAGCGATTCCCCCCTGTCCTACGAGGAGGCCGTCGCCACCATCGACGCGCGCGCGACCGCCATCGCCGCGGGGAGTGCGCCGGAGCTGGTGTGGCTGCTCGAGCATCCGCCCCTTTATACGGCGGGCACAAGCGCCAATGCGGCAGACGTCCTCGACGCTCGGTTTCCGGTCCACGAGAGCGGGCGCGGCGGGCAGCTGACCTATCACGGTCCGGGACAACGGGTCGCCTATGTCATGCTCGATCTCAAGCGCCGTACCCCCGACGTTCGCCGCTTTGTCGCCAGCCTGGAAGAATGGATCATCCGCACGCTCGCCTCGTTCGATGTCGTGGGCGAACGCCGCGATGACCGGATCGGCGTATGGGTGCGCCGGCCGGACAAGGGCGAAGGCTACGAGGACAAGATCGCCGCGATCGGAATCCGCGTGAAGCAGTGGGTGACACTGCACGGCATGGCGCTCAACGTCGCGCCGGATCTGTCGCACTTCTCCGGCATCGTGCCCTGCGGCGTCAATGAGACGCGCTACGGAGTAACCAGCCTCGCCGATCTCAAAGTTCGTGCGTCCATGACCGACGTGGATGCGGTATTGCGACGCGAGTTCGACATGCTTTTCGGCCCAATGGCCGGTCAAGCCGTCGGCAGCACCGAAAAGTCGCCACCGCGTCGTTCCGCGAGATCGACTTCGGTCCCTTCGCGCTGATCGAGCGCACTCACGCGCGCCGAAAAAGGCCCGCGCCGGCACGCCTCGATTGCAGCCTCGACATCGGCAGCAGGACCCGCGAACACGGCCTCGACCGAGCCGTCACGCCGATTGCGTACCCAGCCCCCCAGGCCACGTTGATGCGCTTCATCTTCCACAAAGGCGCGATAGCCGACGCCCTGGACACGCCCGCGCACGACGATATGGCGGATGACGCGATCGGTCACGCTCCGTCTCCCGCGTCGATGACGCGCGCACCCGTCCAGCGCGATGCCGACCATCGCTCAACCGACTGAACATAGGACTCCGGCAGTTTCCACCCGCGCGCGGCCGCGGCGACCATCTCGACATAACCCGGGCGCGGCTTGCCAGGCGCCCGCCGCCGCAGAAGGTAGATCATTGCGCGCACGCGCCGCCCTTCGGTCCGCACCGGCAAATGCCTGACATCGTAAAGGCCCTGGTGCAGCAGTTCGTAGGCATGCAGCGCCGCGATATCGCGCGGCGTCAGGCGCCAGAGAACGCCGTGCACGACATCGCCCGCACTCGGCGCGACTGAACCCCACCCTTCGAGGCCGACGAAGAAGCGGTAACCCTCAAGTGTGGCTGGCCCGATTGCCCGCGCGTTCGGGCACCGGCGCGTCATCGCCGCCCGGTTCATGTTCGAGCCATAGGCGAAGTAGAGGGTCATCGCCTCGGCATAGCAGAACTTTGATCGCTTCGTCAGCGCGCCCGCGTGGCGGCGTCCAGCCGATCGATCTCGCGCTCGTAGTCGTCCGGCGTTGCGTCTTCCTGATCCTCGTCGTGGATCGGATGCTGGTCGTTGCCGCCATCAGGCGCCGGGGTGAACCCGCCGCCGGCCGGCACTTCGCCCCGCCGTTCGTCGTCGCGTGGCGGCATTGAATCGGGCGGCGTCGGCGGCTGGTCGCGTCGCCGCAAATCGTCACGCAGTGCGTCCGGCGCGATGTTGGTTTCCAGGTCGACTTCGTCAGGCGCTCGGCGCCGCTGTCGCGGTTTGTTTCGCATGGCCTGGCTCCCTCTTGTGGTGTCGGGAACCAACGCTGCGACCTGATGGGGGTTCCTGGGGTTCCCTGACGGATTGCTTCAGGCGAACTCGAGAATGACAGCGTCGACCGCAAGACTGTCGCCCGGCTTGGCATTGATCTTCTTGACCGTGCCGTCGATCTCGGCGCGCAGCACATTTTCCATCTTCATGGCTTCCACCACCGCGACCGTCTCCCCCGCCTTGACCTCCTGCCCTTCCTTGACGGCGATCGACACCACCAGGCCCGGCATCGGGCACACGACTTGCTTGCCGGTGTCGCCCGCCTTTCTCACCGGCATCAGCCGCGCGTAGCCGGCCTCGCGCTCGGTGTAGACATAGGCGCGCGTCTCGACGCCGCGGTATGACAGCGCAAAACCATTCGGGATCGTGCGCACCTGAGCGGTTGCCGGATGGCCGTCAACCGTTCCGCTCCAGACCGGCGCGCCCGGCTTCCAGTCCGACACGACACGGGACGCGCGGACCTTGCTGTCATGAAACCGTACCTCGATCACGCCATTCTCGCGCTTGACGGTCAGTCGTATCTGCTTGTCGCCCAACCACACCGCCCGCTCGCTCTCGCGCGTCACGGTCTTGCCACCCAACTGTCCCGATATGCGCCGCTTGCGCTCGCCGAGCACGTGGTCGACGGCAGCGGCGACAGCCGCAAGCACTTTTGCCGTTTCGCCCTGCAGCGCGGCCGCATGAAAGCCGCCTGGAAATTCCTCGGCGATGAAGCCGGTCGAAAGCTTCCCCGCCTGCCAGCGCGGATGCGCCATCAGCGCGGCGAGAAACGGCACATTGTGACGGATGCCGTCGATCACGAAGGCATCGAGTGCATCGCTTTGGGCGGCGACCGCCGCCGCGCGCGTCGGCGCATGCGTCACGAGCTTGGCGATCATCGGGTCGTAGTAGAGTGAAATCTCGCCGCCTTCATAGACGCCGGTGTCGTTTCGCACAGTCACGCCGTTGGCGGTTTGCTCCTGCGGGGGCCGGTAGCGTGTGAGCCGCCCCGTCGAGGGAAGGAAATTGCGGTACGGGTCTTCGGCGTAAACACGGCTTTCGACGGCCCATCCGTCGAATGTGACATCGCTCTGCTTGATCGAAAGCTTCTCGCCCGCAGCGATCCGGATCATCTGCTCGACCAGGTCGATCCCCGTCACCAGCTCGGTCACCGGATGCTCGACCTGCAGCCGCGTATTCATTTCGAGGAAATAGAAGCTCCTGTCCTGCCCGGCGACGAACTCGACCGTGCCGGCGCTGTCGTAGCCGACCGCCTTGGCGAGCGCGACCGCCTGCTCTCCCATTTTCTTGCGGGTCGCGACATCAAGCAGCGGCGATGGCGCCTCCTCGATGACCTTCTGGTTTCGGCGCTGGATCGAGCATTCGCGCTCGCCGAGGTGGATGACATTGCCGTGCTTGTCGCCGAGCACCTGGATTTCGACGTGACGAGGATCCGTGATGAACTTCTCGATGAAGACCCGCTCGTCCCCGAACGATGACTTTGCTTCCGAGCGCGCGCGGGCGAAGCCCTCGGCCACCTCGGCCTTGCTGCGCGCTGTGCGCATGCCCTTTCCGCCGCCTCCGGCGCTGGCCTTGATCATGACCGGATAACCGATTTCCTCGGCAACCCTGATCGCCTCCACCTCGTTTTCGATCACACCGAGATTGCCTGGGACAGTCGATACCTTGGCGGCTGCAGCCGCTTTCTTCGACTCGATCTTGTCACCCATCGCGGCGATCGCCTTCGGGTTCGGCCCGATAAAGACAATGCCGGCGGCGGACAGCGCTTTCGGAAAGGCCTCGCGCTCGGAGAGAAAACCGTAGCCCGGATGCACCGCCTCCGCGCCGCTCTGCTTGCAGGCCGCGACGATCGTTTCGATCACCAGGTAGCTTTCGGAGGCCGGCGGCGGGCCGATCGCGATCGCGCGATCCGCCATCGCGACGTGCAGCGCGTCGCGGTCGGCCTCCGAGTAGACGGCGACCGTTTCGATACCCAGCTTGCGCGCGGTCTTGATGATCCGGCAGGCTATTTCGCCGCGATTGGCGATCAGGATACGCTTGAACATGCCGTCTTAGTGGCCCCAGATACCGGACATTTGGCTTGCTGCGTCAAATTGGAAAAGTCAATCGCCGGCCTCGTATCAGGTGGAAAATGCTTTTCCACCCGGTGCCTTAGCACGAAAGCGTTTGTTCTCCCTATCCGCGTATGGCCGCGCGTTGATGCTCTTTGGCACGCGCCCTATTCCACCTTGGGTGCGGTCGACTATATTAGGCACGACTTCATAGCAATTTGAGTGGAGGTTGGTCATGGCGTTGGCGATTGGCGATACCGCACCCGATTTCGAAGCTGATACCACGGAAGGCAAAATCCGGTTTCACGATTGGCTGGGCAATTCCTGGGGCATTTTGTTCTCGCACCCGAAAGACTTTACGCCCGTATGCACCACGGAGCTCGGCACCATGGCCCGGCTCAAACCCGAATTCGACAAGCGCAACACAAAAATCATCGGCATATCGGTCGACCCCGTCGACAACCACAAGAAGTGGGCGGTCGACATCAAGGAGGTCGTCGGCTTTGCGCCGAACTATCCGATGATCGGCGATACCGAGCTGAAGATTTCGAAGGCCTACGGCATGTTGCCGGCGAGCACCTCCGGCACCTCGGAAGGCCGTACGCCGGCCGACAACCAGACCGTCCGCAACGTCTTCATCATCGGCCCGGACAAGAAGATCAAGTTGATCCTAGTCTACCCGATGACGACGGGCCGCAACTTTGACGAGGTGCTGCGTGTCATCGATTCCCTGCAACTGACCGCCAAGCATCGCGTCGCAACGCCCGCGAACTGGAAACAGGGCGAAGACGTGATCATTGCCGGATCGGTCAGCGACGAGGAAGCCAAAAAGATCTGGCCACAAGGGTTCAAGGCGCCGCGGCCTTATATCCGCATCGTGCCGCAGCCACGCGGCTAGCGGACCCGAGTTTGCACGCAAAGGGCGCGGACGATAACGTCCGCGCCCTTCCTGTTTTATTTCGGCTGGGGGATTGAATGAACGACGCGGCCAACAAGCAACCGCCATTTGCCGAATTTCTCGGCCTCAAGATCACGCACGTTTCGCCCGAACGGGTGACCGCAGAACTCATCGCGCGCGATGATCTTAACAACCGTTTCGGCATCATGCATGGCGGCGCCCTCATGGCGCTTGCCGACAACCTCGGTGGCACGGCGACGACCGCCAATCTCAAGCCGGGTCAATCCACTACGACAGTCGAAAGCAAGACCAATTTTTTCGCGGCAGTGCCGATCGGCGACGTCGCGAAAGCGGAATGCACGCCGCTCCATCGCGGCCGCACCACCATGGTCTGGCAGACGCGCATCACGCGGGGAGATGGCAAACTTTGCGCGCTGGTGACGCAAACCCAGCTCGTTCTCGATCGCGGAAAGTAGCGATCAGCGGCGATCTGGCTTCGCCGCGCCACGGTTAGCCAATACGACGCCGACGGCGCAAACCAGCATGCCGAAAACCGACAGGGCGTCGAGCCGCTCGCCGAACAGGCCATAGGCGAACAACGCCGTGACCGCGGGCACCAGATAGAAAAGGCTCGCAAAGCTCGTCGCCGCAGAGCGCCGGATGAGCCAGTACATCAGCCCTACCGCTGCAATCGACAGAACCAGCACCAGCCAGGCGAGCGCGAAGATGAGCTCGCCGCTCCAGTGGATCACGCGCGTCTCGAATGCAAAGGCGCCGATCGCGAACAGGATGCCGGCGCCAAAATACTGCACGAGGTTACCCGCGCGCCAGTCGATGCCGCCGCAGTAGCGCTTCTGATAGAGCGTGCCGAGCGTGATCCCGATCAGCGAGAGAAAGCTGGCAAACCAGCCCAGCGACGAGCCTGCCATCACGATGTCCCGGTCATGCAGCACCAGGACGACGCCAATCAGCCCGAGCACGAGGCCGAGCCACTGAATGCGGGTAACCGTCTCGCCCATGAAGCGGTTGGCGATCGTCGACGTCAGGATTGGCTGCAACCCCGGAATCAGCGCCGATATACCGGCTGGCACGCCCTGGCTGATCGCGGTGAACACGCCGCCAAGGTAGAGCCCATGCACCAACGCCCCGGCCGTGAGGCTATGGGCGATGTCCGGCCGGCTTGGGAAACGCGCACCTCCAACGGACGCTATCAGCGCCATGAGCACGACGACAAAGACCATGCGCACAGCCAGGAACGTCAGCGGCTCGATATAAGGCAGGCCATAGCGGGCGCCTATGAAGCCGGTGCTCCAAAGCAGGACGAAAACGACCGGAGCAGTCGTAATCGCCAATTGGGTGAGGCGCGATGATTTTGGCGGCACAGGAGGCTTTGCTGACGGCGGAAGGCGGCACGCCTATACCATTTTTTACGCAGCGTTTCCTTGCCCCCTGTTGCCGGATGGGTCCCTATGCACAAGCCGCATGGGGGCGGCATCGGGGGCTTCGCAGCCATGAGACTGCTGGTATTTTACATCGTGTTTGTCGCAATCGGCGAAGCAATCGCTTACGTCGCCGGCCGGACCGTCGAGCTTTGGTCGCCAGTAACAAGTCTGCCGGTATTCCTCAGCGGCTTCTTCTTCGTGCTGTGGGCCGCCTGGCGGCTCGCCGTGAAGGTGGGCTGAGCTCAGGTTCCAACAACTCACGCGCTTGTTAAAGGAACCGCAGGTATAGCCCGCGGGTTTCTTCTATTCGGCACGAGAAAATATGTCGAATGGAAGGAGAACGTCATGACAGACCCGCGCTTTACCGACCCGCGGTATAACGATCCGCGGCTGAGTGACCCGGTGCTTCGGCGGGACGACAGTGCCGCCGGCGGAATGTGGGGCTGGATCGCGGGCGTCGCGGTTCTGCTACTGATCGGTTTTCTGATCATCGCCGGCTGGAACAACAACCCCAATACGGCGAGCAGCGGCTCGTCGCCGACGGCGACCAGCAGCGCAGCTATGAGCCGCACGCCGAGCACGACCGGTTCGGGCTCGACGTCGCCGCGGCCGGCCACGCCCGCTGCGCCAACTGCTCCGGCGCCATCGCAACCGTCGCAGGGCGGCGAGAAGTAGTAGGAATCAAACTGCACGATTTGACGAACGCCGCTCCGGCACAGCGTTGAGCGCCGGAGCGGTGGCGTGCCGGAATGTGTGACGATGAAACGGCGAGCCGGCGCAACGCCAAACGAAGTGAGTTAGCCCAAGATCGACGAGATGCCGAAGCCGAGGGTCGCGCTGACGACGGCCTCGATTGCCTGAAACTGGGTGCCCGTCAACTCATGGCTGACATAAGGAAATAGCGCCTGGCCGAGCGGCAGCATGAGCGCCGCCACAAGCGCAACGCAAAGCAATCGCATGAGCATATCCCTGTCGAGCATCGTGTCCTCCCCCCGCTGCTCTTTTTTTCCAATTGTGCACGCTGGATGCGGCCCGGGCAACCTCAGATCTTCAGCACGTCGTCGATCGGAACCCTGTAGCCGTTCGCCAGCCTGTTGGTCTCGTTCGCCATCCCCACCACCGCCATCAGCTCGCCGAACATGGCCTCGCTCATCCCGGCCCTGCGGGCGGCTTCCGTGTGGGTCGCAATGCAATAGGCGCAGCCATTGGTGACCGACACCGCCACGTAGATCATTTCCTTGACGAGCGGCTCGAGCGCGCCAGGCGCCATCACCTCTTTCACGCTTTCCCACGTCCGTTTGAGCGTCTTCGGATCGTGCGCGAGATATTTCCAGAAATTATTCACGTCGGGGACGTTGCGGGTTTTTTTGATATCGTCGAAGACCGCGCGCACCTGCGGCGACGCATCGGCATATTCGATTGGCGGGGGTGTGGGCATGAGGCACTCCTTCAGTGTTTCATTTTGTCATTGCCGGGCTTGACCCGGCAATCCATGATGACCCTGCTGTAAAGCCAACCTTAATTGAGGCTCTCAAGCGCTGAAATTCGTCATGGATGCCCGGGTCAAGCCCGGGCATGAAGCCGAGAGCATTGCACGCCCGGGAGAATATCCATGCCCAAGACGCCCGACTATTTCGCGGGGAAAACCATCATCATCACCGGGGCCGCCAGCGGCATCGGCCGGGCCACCGCGCTCATTTTCGCGCGCGAGAAAGCGAACGTCGTATGCGCTGATATCGACGAAAACGGCGTCAAGGAGACGGCGGAAAAGATCAATGCAATCGGCAGCCAGGCGTTGGCGCTTACCATCGACGTCACCAAACGCGGGGCGGTCAGGGACATGGTCCAGCTCGCCATCGACGGCTTCGGCACCGTGCATTTCCTGTTCAATTCGGCCGGCGCCGCCATCAGGCGCGCCAAATTTCTCGAGATCGACGACGATCTGTTCGACAGAACGTTCGATCTCAACGTCAAGGGAACGCTCTATCCGATGCAGGCGGTGCTGCCGCATATGCTCGGCAACAAGTTCGGCGTAATCGTCAACATGGGCAGCATGTCGCACCGGCGCGGCGGTCCGGGATCGTCGGTGCATTATGCCGCCGCCAAGGGCGCGGTCGTCACGATGACAATGGGCGTTGCGCGGGAATTTGCCACCCAGGGCATTCGCGCTCTCTCGATTTCACCGGGACCGATCCGCACGCCCTTTCAGGCGGCGGCCAGCAGCTCCCCCGAGCTCGTTCAGCGCTTTCTCGACGACGTGCCGATGAAGCGTTTCGGCGAGCCGGAGGAAATCGGAGAGCTTGTGCTCTTCATGTGCTCGGATGCCTGCGAATTCATGACCGCCGACACCGTCTACGTGAATGGCGGCGGCGGCTGGCGGTAAAAAGCCAATGCGCGGACGTGGACCCGCGCATTGCACTTGTGTTTTTCCGGCCTCCTAGGCCGCGACGTTTAGCAAACTGGCGTTCTCCAGTTCCAGCATCGCCGCCTTTTTTGCGTTGGCCATGAGCTCGGCCACCGGAACCGTCGCCATCTCGTTCTCCCGGACCAGCGGCAGACGCAAATACGGCGGCTCGCGGAACCAGACATACTCGTAGATGTGACCCGTTTCCGCGTGTTCGACGGCAATCGTCCGGCCATGGATCTTGATACCGAAATCCCTGACACTGCCCTCGGTCGCAAGCTTGGGTGACTGCAAACCAAAGATTCGGTGCAGCACGGCATCGATTTCGGTCGGGAAGAACGGTTTGTGCATCACGGCCGTCGCGCCGAGCTTGAATGCCTCGCGTTCACGCGCAGCATTATACTCGGCCGAGATCATCACGACTTTTGCCTGCGGGTTTGCCTGCATCAGCTTGGCAAGGGTCGCATAGCCGTTCAGTCCCGGCATGTTGACGTCGAGGAAGACCACATCGAACGTCTCCGCGGTGCATCGCTTGACCGCCTCGGCTCCGGAGTGCGCTTCTTCGATGTTCAGGTGAAAAATCGAGCTCGCCAGAACCTTGCGCATCACCTTCAGAGCGACCGCCGAATCGTCAACGAGCAGCACCTGCATCGGCGTCGACACGCGCTGATATGTCGACAGGATCGCCGCGATATCCTTGTTGCCGAATGGCTTGGTGAGAAACTCGTAAGCATCGAGCTGCCGTGCGAGATCGATGCAGCGCCGGTTGGCCCGCCCCGAAATCAGTGTCACGAAGGTTTTGTTGCCGGCAATGCGCGCTGCCCACAGGGCATCCATGCCGCCCATTGTCGGCATATGAACGTCGATGAATGCCAGATCGACACCATGGTCGAGCGCTTGCAGGCATTCCACGCCGTCAAAAGCATGGACGATGTTCGCAACGTATTCGGACGGCAACGCGTCGCGAATAAGCTGGTGAACAGTGCTTGCATCATCAGCGATAAGTACTTTCGTCGGTCTTTGCTGCATCAAAATTACCCTCCATCAGCCCACCGCAATGAAAATGCGGAACGACCTCAAACGTTCAAGGTCGGCACGGGGACTGACGAGTTCCTGGCTAATTTGTGCTTGGACAAGTGTCGCGGGTTTTACTCAATTGCGTCGCTGCTCGCACGGGCATACCGCTCACGACCAAAAATCCTTTGTATCCTCTTCGGGACCATGACCATAAACTGCTGAAAATTTTCGCTTGATTGGGGAATATTTGGCCAGCGCCGTAGTTAGTCGGCTCAGAGATTTAGCCGTGTTATGGGAGGGAGGCATGGGTAGGATCACGCTCGTCGCCGTTGTTGCTTCGGCCTGTCTGGTCGTGCCCGCGCTCGGGCAGCAGCCATCGGGCCCGCCCGTGGGACCCGACTGGTCGAAAATCGAGGTCAAGAGCTTCGACCTTGGCAGCCGCACCTATATGCTCGAGGGCTTCGGCGGCAACACAACGATTGCCGCAGGCGACGACGGCGTC
>Ga0207428_10003193_pt1 | contig 16038 bp, 19 predicted proteins | sample RhiMethybrSRZTD1_FD_187600 | JGI IMG/M metagenome (GOLD analysis project Ga0207428, IMG submission 187600) | Populus rhizosphere microbial communities from Tennessee, USA - Rhizosphere MetaG P. TD hybrid SRZTD1 (SPAdes) (version 3) | ecosystem: Host-associated > Plants > Roots > Rhizosphere >...
CGGAGCGTCCAGGCGACGTACGCGCCGTACGCGCACACGAGCGCGATCGCACCGACGACCTGGAGGGGCTTCGACGCCCCCAGCCCGAGCAGGAGCGCGACGACGAAGCAGCCCATGAAGAAGCCGAGGTCTCGCTGGAGCGTCGGCGCGTGCACGTCGAGCGCGAGCGCCTGCGGCCGCCGGTCGCGGTAGAGAACCGCGGCGAGGCCGACGAGTGCCATCGCGATCGTGGCGAGGAGCAGTGGGGCGCCGACGATCGCGCCCACGGCGACGTCGTCCGACCCCTCCTCCCCGCCGATGATCGCAACGACCGGGATCAGGGACTCCGGGAGTGCCGTCGCGACCGCCGCGAGCAGGCTGCCGACGGCGCCCTGTCCGAGGTTCACCATGCTTCCGAACCACTCGATCGCATTCGTGAAGAGCAATGCGCCGGCGAGCAAGATCGCGAAGCTGGCGGGGAGAAGGATGGCGGAGCTCATGGGGCCTCGACAGGTGCCTGGCGTTGCCCCGAAGGGCTGCTACCCGGCAACACCGTACTCGTAGAGGAGGGCGATGCCCACGATCAGCGCGGCGGCGATCACGAGCACCGATCGAATCGGATGGCGCATCTCGCCCGCGGCTCCGAGAGCAAGCGCGGTGAGCAGGAACAACGTCGCCAGAGCGATGATGACGACGGCAAGCAGGAACATCTCTATCGGCTCCTCCTCGCCGACATCTCATGACGACCATTCCCAACCGCCGGCCGAGCGAACCCTGGCGGCGACCGACGGGCGGCGATCGTCGAGCGGCCACGTAGACTCCGCCGCAAACGACGATTCGCCGTTTCTCGCGGGCGTGTCTGCGGCCGCCGGTCAGCGCGCGATGTAGCCGCCGTCCACGTACAGCTCGAGCCCGGTGACGAACGAGGCGTCGTCGCTCGCGAGGTAGGCGACTGCGGCGGCGATCTCCTCCGGCTCGCCGAGGCGGCCCATCGGCGTGAGCGCGGTCATCGCGTCCCAGACCTCGGTTCCCCTCGCCTGGTCGAGGATCGGCGTGCGGATGAAGCCCGGATGGATCGAGTTCACCCGGACGCCCTCCGTCGCCCAGTGGAGCGCGACGTTCTTGGTGAGGGTCCGCACCGCGCCCTTCGCGGCGTGGTAGGCGGGAGAGGTGCCGAACCCGCCCGAGGTGCCGAAGATCGAGCTGATGTTGATCACCGAGCCGTGCCCGGATGCCTTCAGCGCGTCCCCGCACGACTTCATGCCGAGGAACACGCCGGTCTGGTCGATCGCGACGGTGCGCTCCCAGTCGGACAGCGTCGTCTCCTCGATCGGCGCGAGGTCGCCGAGGCCGGCGTTGTTTACGAGGATGCCGAGGCTGCCGCGCTCGGCGAGCACGCGCTCGACCGCACCGGCCCAGCCATTCTCGTCCGTAACGTCGAGATGGACGAAGAGCGCCTCGCCTCCGGCGCCGCGGAGCTCGGCCGCCGCCTGCTCGCCCGCCTCGTCCTGCAGGTCGCTGACGACGACGATCGCGCCCTCGCTCGCGAGCCGGTCCGCGGTCGCGCGGCCGATCCCGCTCGCCGCGCCCGTGACGAGCGCCACGCGTCCCTCGAGACGTTTCATGCCGACTCCTTTCGTACGAGGCGGGCGGCCTCGTGGCCGCCCGCCTGACGACCCGATCTCACCGCTCCGTCGCGACCCACCCGCGGTCGGATGCTCTGCGCGAGTCCACGCCGTAGAGGTACGACAGCGGTGCGATCAGGACGAGGAACGTCAGGATCAGAACAGCGCCCATGCTCGGTCACCTCCTCTGCCGTGGATGATCGTCGAAACGTGTGCTCGGCCGTCGCGCCCGTGCGGCGCGTCGCCTGCCGAGCGGTGAAGAAGCTGACGAGGGGCACAATGCTCATCGCTCTCTGACCACAGGATCGCCCAGACGCGCGACGGCGTCCATCGGGTCGATGGTGCAGATTCGCGCGCCCGGCCACCCATCCGGCGGCCGATGCGCCCGTTCAGGGCCGGAGATCGAGCCGCCGCAACAGCTGCGCGTTCAGGGCCACGACGATCGTCGAGACGCTCATCAGGAGCGCGCCGACCGCCGGCGGCAGGGTGATGCCCCAGGGTGCGAGGACTCCGGCGGCGAGCGGGATCGCGAGGATGTTGTAGCCGGCGGCCCAGCCGAGGTTCTGGAGCATCTTGCGGTAGCTGGCGCGTGAGAGCGTCACCACGCCGACGACGCCGCGCGGGTCGTCGGAGGCGAGGATCACGCCCGCCGACTCGATCGCGACGTCCGTCCCCGCGCCGATCGCGATCCCGACGTCGGCGCGAGCGAGGGCGGGCGCGTCGTTGACGCCGTCCCCGACCATGGCGACCCGCGCCCCACCCTCTTGCAGCGTGCGGACGTGTCGCTCCTTGTCCTCGGGGAGGACCTCGGCGAACACCTCGTCGATCCCGAGCTCGGCCGCGACGGCGTCGGCGACCTGCCGCGCGTCACCCGTGATCAACGCGACCCGGATCCCGAGCTCGTGCAGGCGGTCGACGGCCTCGCGTGCCTCGGGTCGGACCTCGTCCTCGAGCGCGAAGGCGCCCTCCACCGTCCCGTCGCGGACGAGGTAGAGCACCGAAGCGCCGCGGCGGTGCCAGGCCTCCGCCTCCTCGCGGAGATCTCCCGGTACGTCGAGACCGCGTTCGCGCAGCAGCCCCGGCCCGCCGACGGCAAGCCGTGTCCCGTCGAGCGTCGCCTCCACGCCGCGGCCGCTCATTGCCCGGAAGTCGCCGGCCACCGGGAGCGGGCCGCGTTCCCGCGCGGCGGCCACGATCGCGCGCGCGAGCGGATGCTCGCTCTCCGATTCCACCGCGGCGGCGGCCGCGAGCACGGCGTCGTGGTCGCGCCCGCCCACGCCGGTGACGACATGCTCGCCGCGCGTCAGCGTGCCGGTCTTGTCGAACAGGACGACGTCGACGAGCCGGCTCCGCTCGAGGCTGAGGCGGTCCTTGACAAGGATCCCGTTGCGCGCGGCCAGCGAGGTCGAGATCGCGATCACGAGGGGGATCGCGAGCCCGAGCGCGTGCGGGCAGGAGATCACCAGCACGGTGACGGTCGTGGTGATCGCCTCGTCGCCGTCACCGAGGAGCATCCAGACGACGAAGGTCACGATCGCGGCGCCGACGGCGACGTAGAAGAGGAGCGCCGCGGCGCGATCCGCGATCGCCTGCGTGCGCGAGCGCGACTCCTGCGCCTCCGCCACGAGCCGCTGGATGCCCGCGAGCGCGGTCTCCTCACCGACGGCGGTGACCCGGAGGCGGATGGCCGAGTCGGTCGCCACCGTCCCGGCAGTGACGGAGTCACCCTCGGCCCGCGGCACGGGCTTCGACTCGCCGGTGATCATCGACTCCTCGAGCTCCGCCCGCCCCGCGACGATCTCGCCGTCGGCCGGGACGCGGCCGCCCGGCCGAACGAGGACGACGTCGCCGGGCTCGAGCACGTCGACGGCGACCGTCTCCGTCTCACCGTCCCGGATGCGCTCGGCCTCGTCCGGCAGCAGCTCGGCGAGCGCCGTCAGCGCGCCACGGGCCTGGCCGAGCGCCTTCATCTCCTGCCAGTGCCCGAACAGCATCACGACGATCAGCGCCGACAGCTCCCACCAGAACTCCAGGTCGAGCACGTCGAGCACCGAGAGCGCGCTCGCGACGAACGCAACCGTGATCGCGAGCGAGACGAGCAGCATCATCCCGGGCGCACGCCGTCGGAGCTCGTCGACCGCACCCGCCAGGAAGACCCAGCCGCCGTAGACGAAGATCACCGTGCCGAGGACCGGCGCGACGAGGCCGTCACCCGCGAACTGCGGCGCGGTGAAGCCGAACCAGTCCTGGATCATCTCGCTGTAGACGACGACCGGGACGGCGAGGATCAGCGTGACCCAGAAGCGGCGCCGGTAGATCTCCGCGTGATCGGCGTGGCCGCCGTGGCCATGGCCGTGACCGTGAGCGTGGCCGCCGTGGTCGCTCATGTACGAGCTACGGCTGGATCAGCCCGCGTCGGATGGCGTAGCGGGTGAGCTCGACGCGATCGCGCATCCCGAGCTTGTCGAGAATGTTCTGCCGGTGCCGCTCGACCGTCTTCACGCTGATGAAGAGCTGCTGCGCGATCTCCTTGGACGTGTGGGCCTCGGCGATCAGCTTCAGGACCTCGAGCTCGCGTGGGGTGAGGATGTCGAAGTGCGCGTCGTTGCCACCGCGCTCCACGTAGTCCCGCACGAGCGCGGTCACGGCGGAGGGGTAGAGGAACGACTCGCCGCGCATCACCTTCCGGCATGCCGCGACGATGTCCTCGTCCGCGCTCGACTTGAGCACGTATCCCGAGGCGCCGGCCTTGAGCGCCTCGAAGAGGAACTGCTCGCTGTCGTACATGGAGAGCATCAGCGTGCGCAGCTCGGGCTTGCGCTTGCCCAGCTCCGCCGCCGCCTGGATGCCGGTCATCCGCGGCATCGAGACGTCGAGGATCGCGAGGTGGACGTCCTCCGCGAGCGCCTTCTCGACCGCCTCGGCCCCGTCCTCGGCCTCGGCCACGACCTCCAGGTCGGGCTTGGCGTCGAGCACCTTGCGGACGCCGGAGCGGACGATCGGATGGTCGTCCGCGATCAGGATGCGTGTGACGAGCGGAATCGGCATCTAGACACCCACGCGCACGGGCGCGTCGACCGGCGCGGCGGGGACCTCGAGCCGAATCGCGACGCCGCCGTCCCGTCCGGGCTCGATCGCGAGCGAGCCGCCGACGAGCACGGCCCGCTCGCGCATGCCGCGCAGCCCGCCGTGGCCCTCGGGCACCGCCCCTCCCGAGAAGCCGTCCCCGTCGTCGGCGATCCGAAGCACGACGGAGTCGACGCCCGGCTCGAGCGCGATCGTGACCCCGCGTGCGCCGGCATGGCGGGCGATGTTCGTCAGGCTCTCCTGGGCGATGCGGTAGACGGCCAGCTCGGCGTCGGCGGTCAGCGGCGGCAGCTCTGCGGCGAACCGGCGGTCGACGGGGATGGCCGAGAGCCGCGAGAACGTGCTGGCGAGCTCCGTGAGCGCGCTGACGAGCCCGAGGTGCTCGAGCATCTCCGGTCGCAGCTCGCGCGAGATGCGCCGCACCTCCTCCAGCGCCTGCCGGACAGCCTGCTTCGTCTCGACGAGCTCGTCGCGGCGGTCGGAGGCGATCGCGTCGGCGACGGCGTCCAGCTGGAGGAGTACGCCCGTGAGCACCTGGCCGACCTCGTCGTGCAGCCCCCGAGCAATTCGCAGCCGCTCTGCCTCCTGGGCGGCGAGCGCGCGGCGCCCGCTCTCGTGGCGCTCGGTCTCCAGCCGGTCGAGCATCTCGTTGAACGCGTGGACGACACGTCCGACCTCGTCGTGCGCGCCGGTCGGCAGGCGCTGCCCCGGCTGGAGGAGGTCGACGGTCTCCATCCGCCGCGCAAGCCGGTCGAGGGGAGAGAACGCGCGACGCAGGAGCACGACGTTCGCGGCCAGCGCGAGGCCGAACCCGATCACGAGCACGACTGCCTCGGTCAGCCGAACCGGCCTGCTGACGGTGACCGGCGTGAAGAGAAGGAGCAAGGTCGCCAACGCAAGGAGCGCCGCGTTGACCGCGAAGACCCGCCAGAAGAGCGGAAATGGAGGAGTACTCATCTCGAAGACCGCTCAGGAGTTCTACCCCCGCGAAGCGCTCATCTGTCGGGTCCCCGCCCGGTGCGCGACTCGAGCAGGACGAGCACCGAGACGAACGCCGCGAGCACGAGGACGACGCCGACGAACGTCGCGGTGATGAAGAGCTGGGGGTCCATGGCGACCAGCTCGGCCGACGCGAGCGCGGTCGTCACCTCGGCAGCCCGAAGCTCGAGGGCAGGCAGTCGACGCCGCCGAGGTGAGACGGGTCGGCAGGGACGAGCCCACCGGCCGCGAGGACGAAGCAGCGGACGCAGAAGTTCCCGTGCCCGGTCTCGACCCAGGTTCGCATGCAGCTGTTGCTCGGGAGGTGCAACAACGACTCGCAGCGGTCGCAGCGGACGCGCGTCCGTGCGAGTGGATGCGCGTTCGGCAGGCGATCCACCACGTGGCTGTGGAGCTGCGGCTCGCTGTGCACGGCGCTCGGGGCGCGAGCCGTGACCGCCGTCCGCCCTCGCGCGAGTGACCGGGTCACGGCAGCACCGCACCGGGCGGGACGACCAGCACGGGACAGCGGTCATGGCCGATCATGTTCTTCATCTCACGATCTCCTGACGGGACGTTCACGCGTTGGGGGGCCGCGCCCGCCATCGGTATCCGCCCACGCTGCGGGCACGGCCAGCCCCTCCGGCCCGGCCTCGTGGGTCAGGCGCGGCGGGCCGGTCTCGGAAAGCTGCGGCCTCCCTCTCAGGCGGCCTCTCTCTCGAGCGTCGCCTCCGGCGACGGACTCACTTCGAGCAGCTCGAGCCCGAGGACGCCCCGCGGGGTCTCGACGTCGAGCCGGTCCCCGGGACGGCGCCCGACGAGCGCTCGACCGACCGGCGCCTCGACGGACACGCGGCCGCTTCCGACGTCCGACTCGAGTGGGCCGACGAGCTCGTACTCGTGCGTCGAGCCGGCGGCGAAGTCGCGGACGCGGACGAGCGTGCCGATCCCGGCGCGACCGTCCGCGGACGGCTCGACGATCTCGGCCGAGCGCACGCGTGCCTCGAGGAGCGAGATCCGCTGCTCGAGCTGCCCCTGCTCCTCGAGGAGGTCGCCGAGCGCAGGGTTGTCGTCCAGATCGCCGTCCTCCCGGGCCTCCCGGAGCCGCTCGCTCAGGGCGCGCCGCGCGTCGGTGCGCAGCAGCTCGAGCTCGCTCTCGAGGCGGGCGTAGCCCGCGGCACTGATCAGCACCGTGGTGTCGACGTCAAGCGGCTGCGTTGTCACCTTCGGCTCCTCTCGGTCGGATGACGGATCGCCATCGTCGCCCCCGCGTCCCGCCCGGGCAATGGGGCGCCGGCCCCATTCCCCGGCGTGGGGGCGCCCAACGCCGGATCCTGCGCGCCACGCGAAGATGGGGCCGGCGCCCGATTGCCACGCTGCACCGTCGCGGCAAGAGTCGGTTGCATGGAGACCGAGCAGACATGGAAGCGGGCGGCGTCGCTGCGGGACGAGAGGCGCGCAGATCGAGCGGCCGAACGACCCGTCGACGAGCCGAGACGCGCCTGGATCAGGATCCTCGTCATCACCGTGCCGTGTGCGGTCGTCGGGATCGCGGTCGGCGTCGCCCTCGCCTCGTCGGTCGCATCGCCCGCGGCCGTCGCGTACATCGCCGCTGCGCTCTTCGTCGGCGTCCTGGCCTTCGTGACTCATGTCGGAGCCGATATCCGATGACCAGGTCGGGGTCGCGGGGCGACAGCGTGTGGGGCGCACGCGTGGCTCCGGTGGTCGCCGCGGTCGAGCCGCGCACGGCGCCCGCGACCGCGGAGCGGGCCGCCCGCTTCGCGCGTGAGCTCGGCGCTCCGGTTGCGTTCGTGTCCGTGCGCCCGCGTCTGCCGACCGACACCCGTCGCGACGGCGACGAGCATCGGCTGAGCCGAGACCTGTTGCTCGGTCGCAAAGCCCTGGACATCGCGCTCGCCGCGGCTGCCAGACACGGTGTCATGGCGTACGGCGAGATCGTCGAGGGTGACCCCGCTCCGCAGATCGTCGAGTTCGCAGCGAGCCGCAACGCGCCCGTGCTCGTCGTCGGCCGCCGGCGAGAGACGTCCGGGCCGAGCGTCTCGCGGGAGGTCGTGGCGCTCTCCGCCCGGCCTGTCGTCGTCGCGGCCGAGAAGACAGGCGAATCCCGCCGCGCGAATCGCGAGAACTAGGGCTCGGGAGCGACGCCGCGCCAAATCGTCGCGAGCAGGCCCTCCGCGTAGTGCTCGGTGATCGGCGGCAGCCCGATCCGGAGGACGCGCACGAAGGGCGGAGCGGCGAGCAGGTCGGCGATCTGCTCCACGTCGGCGTCGCGACGCAGCGCTCCGCGCTCGGCCGCCCGGCGAAGGATCCCGACGAGCGCCTCGTAGCGCGGCTGGACGACCCGCTCGGCATACATTCGCGCAAAAACCGGGTTGGTCTGGACCTCGCCGAGCACCGCCGGGAGGATCCTCCCGTAGAGGGGATCGCCGAAGACCCGCACGAAGTCGCGGATCCAGTCGAGGAGGAGCGCGTGGATGTCATCTCCGTCGCGAAGGTCGATGTCGACGACGAGCTTCTGGAGGGCATCGGCGATCAGCTCCTCCTTCGACGACCAGCGGCGGTAGATCGTGTTTCGGCCGACACCGGCCCGAGCCGCGATCGACTCGATGGTGGCGGCCTGAAAACCGCGCTCGGCCAGGGTCTCGAGGGCCGCGTCGAGGATGTCCGTGCTGGCAGACGCCCGCCGCGGCCGGCCGCGGCCGGGAAGCTTGGGAGAGCGAACCGCCATTTGCGGAACGTACCAGTCTCGGAATACAATGACCATTACGGAAACGTTGGGTCTCGTAACGCATCGCGAGGAGAGACGGTGTGATGTACGCGAGGGCAGTCGACGACGCAGCCGAGCGCCTCGGCGCCCTTCGGCAGGAGGAGTGCGGGGCTCTCGGTCTCGCGGCCCTTGCGCTCGGGCTCGCGGTCGCGGTCACGCAGGTCCACCCGCAGCTCGCGCTGCCGCTCTTCCTCGGGGGCCTCGGCGTCGGAGCGCTCGGCCTCCGGGCAGTGGTGCTCCGCTGGGACCTCCTCGAGCGGCTCGCCGGCGAGCGGGACGCGCTCGTGATTCCCGAGGTGCGTGCCTATGCGAGCCGGGAGGCCACGATCGAGCGGCGCCGGACATTCGCGGCGATGCTCCGCCGCAACCTGAGCGAGCCGGGACGCGCCGGCGACCAGCGGCTCGTCGCGGTGGCCGACGAGCTCGACGCGCTCGCCGCCGAGCTCGAGGACGACGGGCTCGCGCTCGACCCGGTGGCCGCCGTCGCCTGCGTCAGGCTCCTGAGCGACCTCCCTGCGAGCCCTCTGCTCAACCCTGCGGCGCCGGTCTCCGACCTGCGCTCGCGCATCCGGCAGATCCGCTCGGGGTTCGAGCCGGGCCTGGCCGGCGCGCGCGACTGAGCTCAGGCGCCGGCCGGGCGTCGCCCGGCCGGGACACGTGGCTCCCGGCCGCCCACACGGGCTGTTCCGTCGGTCGTCCCGCCGCTCAGCTGGGAGCGGCGCCAGGGCACGACGACCTCGCGGACGACGATGTCGACGATCGCCGCGGCCGGGACGGCGACGAAGGCACCCGCCGGGCCGCCGAGGCTCGCGCCGACGAGCACGGCCACGAAGACGAGCAGCGGGTGGATGTCGAGCTGGTCGCCCTCGACGACCGGCGAGATCACATACCCCTTGAGGTTCTCGATCACCACCGAGGCGATCAGCGTCAGCACGAAGGCGCGCGGGCTGTCGAGCGCCGCGATCGCGAGGAGCGGAATGCGCGCGAGCCATGGGCCCGCACGCGGAATCAGCTCGCCGAATGCGACCACGATCGCGAGCGGCACCGCGAACGGCACGCCGATCACGATCAGCGAGAGGTACATCAGGACGCCGACGATCGTCATCACGATCGCCTTGGCCCTGAGGTAGACGCCGATCCGCGCCCAGGTGCGGTCGAGGATCGAGGCGACGTCATCGCGCCGCGCAGGCTGGACGAGCGAGAGGACGAAGCTGCGGATTCGCAAACGGCTCGTCACGAGGAGGAGCGAGATCACGAAGACGCTGAGCAGATCGAGGAACAGGGCGAACAGGTCGGCCGGGAGCGCGGCCGCCCGGTCGCCGGCACGGTCGAGGATCGCGTTGCCGAGGTCCGACACCTGCTCGTCGAAAGGCGGCAGGGCCGGGAAGTCGTCCCGGAGGTTCCCGTACGCCTCGCGAATGCCTCGATAGCGATCGGCGTAGTCCGGCGCCTTGTCGGCGAATTCCGCGACCTGGCCGAGCAACGGCGGCACGACCAGCCAGCCGATGCCGACGAGCACGGCGAAGACGACGAGGTAGATCAGCACGGCCGCCAGGCCGCGCGGAAAGCGAAGGCGCTCGTGGAGCCACTCGCTCGGGCCGGTCAAGGCCGCCGCGAACAGGACACTGATGAACAGGATCAGCAGGACGTGGCGCAGCCAGTACAAGAGCAGGAGCGCGACGACCGTGAAGACCACGAAGAGCAGGCCGACGAAGATCGGCATCGCGCGGTCAACCACCGAGTCACGCTGTGCAGCCGGGGCGGCCATGGGGGAGTGCTTACCCTTCGCGCGCCCCCGGGAAAACGGGTCGTCGAGATGCCTGAGAGCCCCCGGCAGGCTCCGCCCGAGGGATGCGGCACGATCCCGTCGGACGAACGCCCATGCCGACGCCGCTCAAAGCCCTGCTCGCCCTGACCGCTCTCGCCTTGCTCGCCAGTTGCGGGACGTCGCGCGCGGCCGTGACGGCGGCGCCGCGCGTGACCCTCGTCGCGGACTCGGTCGGCGGCGTGCTCTTCTGGCAACAGGATGCTCGTGACGACCTCGCCCGAGGCATCGATCTCCGGATCGACATCAGGACGTGTCGCCGGCTCGTCACCGACGGGTGCGTCTACAGCGGCGAGCGGCCGCCGAGCGCGCTCGCGGCGATCCGGGAGCTCGGGCCGGCGCTCGGGCGGGTCGTCGTGCTCGACGTCGGCTACAACGACGCGCCGGAGGGCTTCGACGCGGGGATCGACCGCGTCATGGGCGCGCTCGTCGCCGCGGGTGTCGACCGGGTGGTGTGGCTCACCCTTCGGGAGCGCCGTACGAGCTGGGCGGAGATCAACGATCGGATCAGGGAGGCACGGAAGCGCTGGCCGCAGCTCCAGATCGGCGACTGGGAGCTCGAGAGCCACGATCACGACGCCTGGTTCACCGACGGGATCCACATGAGCTGGGTCGGCGGCGCGGCCTTCGCGAGCTTCCTCCGTCCGCTCGTCCTCGCCGCGTGCGGGAACGAGTGCGGCGAGGGCGGCTCGATGCTCGCCGTCGCCGGGCCGCTCCGCGCGGCGCGCGTCGGGATGCGCTACGTCGACCGCTTTCGGGCGAGCGGCGGCACCCCTCCGTACCGACTCTCGGTCAAGGGGCTCCCCGCGCCACTCCGGATGCGCCCTGACGGGACGATCTACGGGAAGCCGAAGGTGCCCGGCGCGTTCCCGCTCGACGTGGAGGTCGTCGACGCCGCCGGGATCCGGAACGACGCGACCGTCCTCCTGAAGATCGTTCGCCGTTGAGGAGGGGCTCGCCACGGGCGGAGATCCGGACGGCTACGGGTGCCGTATGCTCGAGGGACCCAGTTTCGGCGGGCCCCCGAAAGAGGAGGGATCGGTGTATCCACCGCGCTTCGACTACCTGGCACCGGCGTCTGTCGAGGAGGTGATCGAGGCACTCGGGGAAGGCGGCGGCGACGCGAAGGTGATGGCCGGGGGGCAGAGCCTGATCCCCGTCCTGAAGCTGCGCATCGCGTCGGTCGGGACGATCGTCGACCTGAACCGCGTCGAAGGGCTCGACGAGATCGGCGAGGAGGACGGCCGGCTCCGGATCGGAGCGCTCGTCCGGCATGTCCAGGCCGATCGCTCGCCGCTCCTGACGAAGCGCTACGCGCTGCTCGGCGCGACGGCTCGGCTCGTCGCCGACCCGCTCGTGCGGAACCGCGGGACGGTCTGCGGCTCGCTCGCGCACGCCGACCCGCAGGGCGACTGGGGCTCGGCGCTCCTCGCCGCGCGCGCGAGCGCCGTCGTGCGCGGCCCCGAAGGCGAGCGGACGGTCCCGGTCGAGGAGCTCGCGCTCGGCCCCTTCATGACCACGCTCGCCCCGGACGAGGTGATCACCGAGGTGCGCGTGCCCGACCCCGGGCCGCGGGCCAGCGGGACGTACCTCAAGCTCGAGCGCAAGGTCGGCGACTTCGCGACGGCAGCGGTCGGGGTCCAGGTCTCACTCGACAACGGCCACGTCGGCGAGGTCGGGATCGGGCTGACCGGCGTCGGCGCGACGAACCTCCGCGCCAAGGCGGCAGAGGACTCGCTGCGGGGCGCCGAGCCCACCGACGACGCGATCCGGCTCGCCGCGGAGCTCGCCGCGGATGCCGCCGAGCCCCAGGCCGACCACCGGGGGAGCGTGGACTACAAGAGAAACGTCGTGCGCGTCTTCTGCGAGCGCGGGCTTCGCACTGCGATCTCGGCCGCCCAGGCCGGGGAGGAGGGACGGTCATGACCCAGCTCGAATCGCCCTCCGCCACGGCCGGCCTCCACCGGCTCGAGGTGACGGTCAACGGGGCGGCACGCGAGGCGTCCGTCGAGGCGCGCCTCCTGCTCGTGCACTTCCTGCGGCAGGAGCTCGGTCTCACGGGGACGCACGTGGGCTGCGACACGACCAGCTGCGGCGCCTGCGCCGTGCTCGTCGACGGGGTGCCGGTGAAGTCCTGCACGATGCTCGCCGTCCAGGCCCAGGGCGCGGAGATCACGACCGTCGAGGGTCTCGCCCAGGGCGGTCAGCTCCACCCGATCCAGCAGGCGTTCCACGAGGAGCATGGCCTCCAGTGCGGCTTCTGCACGCCCGGGATGATGCTCACGAGCGTCGCGTTCCTGAAGGAGAACCCGAGACCGACGGACGAGGAGATTCGCTTCGCCCTCTCCGGCCAGATCTGCCGGTGCACCGGCTACCAGAACATCGTGAAGGCCGTCCAGAGCGCGGCCGCGACGCTCGAGGAGGCGTAGAGATGGCGGCAACGCATGCGGTCCGAGGGATCGGCCACTCCGTCGAGCGCAAGGAGGATGCGCGCTTCATCCGCGGCCGTGGGCGGTACTTCGACGACATCACGCTGCCGGGGATGCTCCACATGGAGATCCTCCGCAGCCCCTATGCGCACGCGCGGCTCGTCTCGATCGACACGTCGGCGGCCGAGGCGCTCCCGGGGGTCGTCGCCGTCGTCACCGGCGAGCTGATGGCCCAGCACAACCTCGCCTGGATGCCCACGCTCTCGGGCGACACGCAGGCCGTGCTCGTCACGGACAAGGTGCGGTACCAGGGCCAGGAGGTCGCGTGCGTCGTCGCCGAGTCGGCGTACGTCGCGAAGGACGCGCTCGAGCTGATCGAGGTGGAGTACGAGCCGCTCGACGCGGTCACGAGCCCGCAGCAGTCCTCGTCCGAGGACGCGCCGCTGATCCGGGACGAGAAGGAGGGGCAGACCTCGAACCACGTCTACCACTGGGAGGCGGGAGACAAGGACGCGACGGACGCGGCCTTCGCGGAGGCGGATCACGTCGTCACGCTCGACACCTTCTATCCGCGCTCGCATCCGTCGCCGCTCGAGTGCTGCGGCTGCATCGCGGACGTCGACCCCGCGACCGGCAAGGCGACGATCCACCTCACGTCGCAGGCGCCGCATGTGCACCGGACGCTGTTCGCGATCGTCGCCGGGCTGCCGGAGCAGCAGATCCGGATCATCAGCCCAGACCTCGGCGGCGGGTTCGGCAACAAGGTGCCGATCTATCCGGGATACGTCGTGGCGACCGCCGCGTCGCTGCTGATCGGCCGCCCGGTGAAATGGGTCGAGGACCGGACCGGCAACCTGATCTCGACCGGCTTCGCCCGCGACTACCACATGCGCGGAGAGCTGGCGGTGAAGGACGGCAAGATGACTGGTCTGCGCGCCTCCCTCCTCTCCGACCAGGGCGCGTTCTACGCGGATGCGCAGCCGACGAAGTTCCGGGCCGGGCTCTTCCACATCGTCACGGGCTCCTACGACATCCCGGCCGCGCACGTCGTGGCCGACGGCTGGTACACGAACAAGGCCCCGGGCGGAGTCGCCTACCGCTGCTCGTTCCGCGTCACCGAGGCCTCGTACCTGATCGAGCGGCTCGTCGACAACGCGGCCCACGAGCTCGGCGTCGACGCCACGCGGTTCCGGCTCGACAACTTCATCCAGCCCGAGCAGTTCCCGTACCACTCGGCCACGGGGTTCGTCTACGACTCGGGCAACTACCCCGAGGCGATGCGGATCGCGCTCGAGAAGCTCGGCTACGACGACCTGCGGCGGGAGCAGGAAGAGGCACGGAAGGACGGGCGCCTGCTCGGGATCGGAATTGCGTCCTTCACCGAGGTCGTCGGGGCGGGGCACGGCAAGGACTACGACATCGCAGGCCTGCGGATGTTCGACTCCGCGGAGCTACGGGTGCATCCCACGGGCAAGGCGATCCTCAAGCTCGGCGTCAAGTCGCAGGGGCAGGGCCACGAGACGACGTTCGCGCAGATCATCGCGCAGGAGCTCGGGATCCCGGCCGAGGACATCGAGGTGCAGGAGGGCGACACCGACAACACGCCGTACGGGCTCGGCACCTATGCGAGCCGCTCGACCCCGGTCGCAGGCGCGGCGGCGGCGATGATCGCGCGCAGGCTGCGCGACAAGGCGAAGGAGATCGCGGCCCACCTGCTCGAGGCCTCGGCCGACGACATCGAGTTCGAGGCGGGCAACTTCTTCGTGAAGGGCTCGCCCGAGCCGTCGAAGTCGATCCAGGACGTGGCCTTTGCCGCGTACACCAACCTCCCCGACGGTCTCGAGGCGGGGCTCGAGGGGGTCACGTACTACGACCCGCCGAACATGACCTTCCCGTTCGGCACCTACGCGGTCGTGGTCGAGATCGACCGCGGCACCGGGCAGTGGCGGCCGGTCAAGGTCGTCGCGGTCGACGACTGCGGCGTACGGATCAACCCGATGATCGTCGCCGGCCAGATCATGGGCGGGCTCACGGAGGGCTACGCCACCGCGGCGATGCAGCAGATCGCCTTCGACGAGGACGGCAACTGCATCGGCTCGAACTTCACCGACTACCTGATCCCGACCGCCTGGGAGACGCCCGAGTTCGACCTGGGCGAGCTGACGACCCCGTCGCCGCATCACCCGCTCGGCGCCAAGGGCGTCGGCGAGTCGGCGACGGTCGGCTCCCCGGCGGCCTACGTCAACGCGGTGATCGACGCGCTGTGGCACGCGGGCGTGAAGAACATCGACATGCCGCTCACGCCGGACAAGGTCTGGGAGGCGATGAACGCGGCGGGCATGCCGGAATGAACGATCCGTCACCGCGACTGGATCGTGGGGCGGTGCTCGTCGAGGCGGGCCGGCTCGTGGCCGGCGGCAGGCCCTTCGTCCTGGCGACGGTCACGTCCGTCCGGCGTCCTGCGTCGGCGCGGATCGGTGACCGCGGCCTCGTCACCGAGGACGGCAGGCTCGTCGGCTGGGTCGGTGGCGCGTGCTCCGAGCCGGCCGTCGTGCGCGAGGCGCTCCGGGCGCTCGCCGAGGGGACGACACGACTGCTGCGGATCTGTCCGCCGGGAGGCTCGGAAGGAGGCGAGGGTGTCGTGGTGGCCGAGAGCTCCTGCGCGTCGGAGGGGATGGTCGAGGTGCTGATCGAGCCACAGCTGCCACAGCCGTCGCTCGCCGTCGTCGGTGAGAGCCCGGCCGCGGCAACGCTTCGCGAGCTGGCCGGCACGATTGGCTGGCGGGTGACGAGCGACCTCACCGCGGGGGCCGAGGCGGTCGTGGTCGCCACCATAGGCCGGGGGGACGCCGAGGCGCTCGACGCGGCGCTCGCCACCCCCGCGGGCTACGTCGGGCTCGTGGCGAGCGCGAAGCGGGCCGGCGTCGAGCTTGCCGCGCTGCGCGAACGGGGCCTCGACGAGGAGACGCTCGCCCGCGTGCGGAGCCCGGCCGGCCTCGACCTCGGCCCGCTGTCCCAGACGGAGATCGCGGTCGCGGTGCTCGCCGAGCTCGTCGCGTGGCGGCACGACCGCGCCTCGGTGGGCGAGCTCCCGCTCGAGGCGGTCGATCCTGTGTGCGGGATGAGGGTCGCGGTCACCGCGGGCACCCCGTCGGTCGAGCACGAGGGCACGACGTACTGGTTCTGCAGGCCGGGGTGCGGGAGCGCCTTCGCGGGCGACCCGGCGCGGTACCTCGCCTCGGCGTAGGCGCGACGCTCGCTCCGCAAGACCCGTGCGGCCACCCAGGCGACGGCTGAGACAACGCTTGTGTTGAATCAACACAAGCG
>Ga0207428_10003195_pt1 | contig 16023 bp, 11 predicted proteins | sample RhiMethybrSRZTD1_FD_187600 | JGI IMG/M metagenome (GOLD analysis project Ga0207428, IMG submission 187600) | Populus rhizosphere microbial communities from Tennessee, USA - Rhizosphere MetaG P. TD hybrid SRZTD1 (SPAdes) (version 3) | ecosystem: Host-associated > Plants > Roots > Rhizosphere >...
CAATGCCAGTTCGAACACATCACTAAAATCGCCTGAACACCATCAACCCACTGCACAGATCCGAGACGGCTATTAGCCCGCTTTGTGCTGCCAAGGCACGCCGGCAATGAGTGGTTCCTGAAAACCGGATGCCGGCGTAACCCGTTGCAACAGCAGTCCTTTCGCTTAACTCAAAGCGCCGTCACGCAATAGGTACTCGCGTTCCCCCTCCGGCGGCTCAGGAACGATTGCCGCGAAGAACCACGGCGATATCAATGTCACCAGCAAGATGGTCATCACCCCGCTGGAGAATAGCGCCAGCGCCACCAGCGTTCCCAGATCAATGACCGGCTTGTAGGCGGAAAACAGTAACGCGAGGAACCCCACCGAAAAAATCACCACATTGACCACGGTCGACCGCCCGACGCTGTGCATGGCCGTGAGAATCGCCTCATCGACATGCACGCCTTGCTGAACCAGCAACTTGATCCGCGACAGCAGGTGTACGGCGTAATCGACCACCCCCACCACCAGGAACGTCACCAGCGTCGTGCCGATATTCAGCTCGATGTCCAGCAGATACATACAGCCATAGACCGTCACCGAGGTGGTCAGCAGCGTGAGCATGCCAAGAATGCCCAGGCGTACCGACTTCAACCAGTACATCATCATCAGCGTGACCACCAGCAGCGCCAGAGAGAAGCTCAGCACCTGGCCCTGGGTGATTTCCTGCAACACTCCGGTCCAGATATAAGGCGTCCCGGCATGAGTCACCTGCAGGTTGGCCGGCTTGTTCACCAGCAACCAGGCATCCAGGCGATCGAGCATGTCCTGGTAATCGCTGGCGACCGAAGAGGTCATGGTGTAAAGCGTCAGCGCCTTGGAATAGTCGGCATTGAGCACGTTCTGCAAGTCAGAGCCGCCGCCGTTCTCGAACATCATGATGTGTTGCTCGATCAGCGAGTTGCCGTCCACCTCAAACGTTTCTGTCTGCCCCTCATCGTTGACCGACTTCACATGCTCCAGCGCTTGCGGCACGCGCAGATAGTCAGGATTCATGTCATTGAGCACCAGGTTCATACGCTTGACGTAAGTCGCCACCGAATAAGTGTAACTGACGTTCGGCTGGGACTTGATGAACTGGTCGAGCCGGTCGAGGAACTGCACCACTTCGGTGGTCAGAACACCTCGCGGGGTCTTGCTATCGAAGGCGATCCAGCCGGGAGACGTGCCGGCGACATGAGCCCGGTTGATGAACTCATCCGAGACCCGGACCGGGCTGTCCTTCTTGAAGTAGGCAATCCCTGAGTCCTCGATATTGACCAGGAAGGTGAAAACCGTCATCAGCGCCAACAACGGCAAGGTGACAATCAGGACTGGCTTGCGCCAGCGGATCAAGCGCGCACAGAACGCTACCAGGTATCGCGAGATGATCGACTCTTTGTGGACGGTTTTGCGCCGCGGCTGATCCTTGCCCCAGATGGAAATCCACGCCGGGATCAACAACAGGGAAATGATCAAGGCCGCCGTCAGCCCGATGGACATGAAGAGGCCGAAATTGCGAATGCTGACGATATTGTTGGTGGTGGAAATCATGAACGTAGCGATGGTGGTCACTGTGGTCAGCACCACCGGAGTAACCATCATCCGCATGGTCTCGCGGTTGGCCTCGCGATAAGACTTGCCGGCGTTGAGCTGCTCGTAATACTCGGCCATCACATGGATCGCATCGGCGCAGCAAATGGTGAACAAAAAGACCGGCAACACGCTGGTCAGCAGGTCCATCGGTACCCGAAACAGCGCCATCAGGCCCAAGGTCCAAATGGTGCAGAAGAGGATATTGAACAGCGGCAGAAGCACACCCAAAGGCTTGCGGAAAAAGAACACCAGCAGCGAAGTCACCAGCAGGAACACGATCGGGAACAACAAAGCCAGGTCATGATCGATGATCTCCTGCTGTGCCGCGATAAAGATCGGCATCCCGGCGATGAATACCTCATCGGTGAATTGCGGATGTTTGGCCTGGTAGTCCGCGACGATCTGACGAACCTGGTGATAGGCGCGTAGTTGAGCCTGGGCGTCGTCCTGTTTGGTCCCGAGTTCGGCGACCACCATGGCGACTTTCTTGTCGGCAGAGACGACCCCACCGACCATCTGTTCGTTGCCCATGATCTGCGCTTCGACGACCTTGGGGTCCATGTCCAGGCCATGCAGGGTCTTGTGAATCCACAGTTCGCCATCGGGGCTCAGGCTGATGTTTTCCAAGTCGGCCATGGAGGCCATTTCCTTGATCGGGTTGATCCGCTCGACGAGAAAACCGAGGAACTGCTGGTCACGCGGATCCCAGCCCTGGCTACGGGCGTGATCGCGCAAAACCTGGGCCTGGGCGTAATCGTTCTGGGAAAAACCTTCGCTGAGGATATCCGCGGCCAACAGCTGGGCGCGACTGTCCGCCCCATGCTTGCCAACAATGCGCTGCAGTTCGACTTCATCCTGCGCGTTGGCCAGCATTAGGCGCCGCAGGGCTTGCGAGAGCTCGAACTGGGCATTGAGCGATTCACTGTTGAAGACACTCTGCCGATTGTTCAGCGCCACCATGACCGAGTCGTAGGTACCGGTGAATTCGTGCTGAAGGTCGAGAATGGTTTTGCGCGCCGGATGGGATTCCTTGAGTAAATAAGGATTGGTATCCGACATCAGCGAGCCGAGTGTGTAGGTGAACCAGGCGGTGATCGCCACTAGCACAAACACAATCGCCCGCGCATAGCGCTCAACGAAGTTCAGGTATCGTTCCATGATCATGCGTTCCAGAAAGGTCGGGGCAGCTCTTAGCGAGCGGACACGGCAAACTCAGGCAGGTCGCCGGGCTTCAGGCCGCGTTTGATGGCGGTCTGGATAAACAGCCGGTCGTCCAGCTCGACGTTGTACTGCAACTGGTTGAAACGCAGCTGGGAGCGAGTGCCCGCGATGAAGTCTTCGGTTTCGCTCAGGGTGATGCTGTCGATCTGATCGACAGTCTCGACTTTCAGTGTGCGCATCTGTTTGAACATCACGCCTTTGACATCGAAGAAATCCTGACGCATGACCAGCAGATTCTTTTTGTCGATCCAGACCTTGAGCATGTTGTAGCCGGTCTTGGCCAGGACTTGCGCAGACGCTGGCGCGCGCTCGATGACATAACAATCCCGGCCGGCAATGTTCTCCTCCGCGACCAGAGTCTGGCGGTAATCGTTGGCCCGGATCTTGTCCAGGTCAGCATAGGAATAATCACTGCCCATGAAGGCGCCGCGCTTGTCGGTGGTGGAGATGCGCCGGGTCTGCCGGCTGACCGGCAAGTACATCCATTGACTGTCTTCGGCGCCCAATGCTTCGTGGGGGTTTTCAATGTGGAAGGCGACATCGCGCACGTCGTTGGGCGCCGAGAAAAACATGGTGAACTTGTCGCTGTCCGGATAATCCTTCTGCAGGTAGCTGAACTCGCGCACCCGGCTGTTGCCCTGCTTATCGAGCAGGACCAACGACACCTGCGACATGAAGCTCTTGCCGTCGTTGCGGTCTCTGGCCTGGCGGATGATTTCATCAGCGCTCTGGCCCTGGGCGGCAAACACCGAAGCACTCGTCAGCATCAACACACCAACCGTCAGGCTCTTGAATAGCGGCAACATAGAAATTTCCTTTTCATCATGTGAGTGAGTGGCTCGCCGGCGCACTGTGCACGCAGGCGCTGTAGGTTCAGAACCTGTATGTTTAAAACAAATAACCTGCCGAAAGCCGAACCTGATCGCGCTGGTCGTATTCGCCAAAGGGTCGGTCCTCCTTGCCAAAAAACACATCCACCTCCAGCCCAAGCTTGAGCCAGTCGGCCGGTTTGTAGGTGAAGATGCCCTGCAGCAACGCGTCGTCTTTGGCCGGCGGTGACATGGCCAGCGCCAGCCGGCTCTTGAGTCGGTCCCGCAGGTGGGTGCCTTCGGCGGACAGGGTGAATAGATCGTCACGTTTGTCCTGCAACATCCCGACTTGCCAGTCGAGCAGTTGCTGTTCCTGCCATTGCACGGAGATCAGCCAGTTGCGCAGCAGATAGTCGACGCCAAGCAGCGACTTGATCATCGGACTCTCATCACTGCCGTACTGGCGATAGGGGTTGGTCACTCGCCAGTCGTCGAAATAGGCCACCTCGCTACGCACGACAATACTGTGCCCGGCATCGATCGCCAGGCCGGCACCGCCCATGCTGTAACGCGGGAACTGCCGTTCCAGGCGAATTCGCTGATCGTCGGCCACACCCTCGACCGCATACACCGGATCTTGCTGACGGGCATTGAGTGCGACGAAGCTGGCGTCCACCGCGCCGATCTGGCCGTTGGCGCTCACACCATAGGAGAAACCATGTGGAGCGGTGTAGTCGGGCGTGGAGTCGACGATGAACGTTGCCGGGTCCGGCCGGGCGAACAGCGGAGCGTCGAACTCGCTGCCTTGGGCCGGTGCCTGGTTTTTCACAAAGTCGGTAACCCACAGAGCTTCCAGTTCCCACTCGCCCACCGGCTGGGTCAGGCGCACCATAGGCACCGCAATGCGGCTGTCTTCAAGCAGGGCAGTCAGGCCCTCGCGGAAGTCGAGCGGGTTGATCTGATCGAGCACTCGTAGTTCATCCGCGCGGCCCCAGACCACCTGCTGCCAACCCACTGTCAGCTCACCGTCACCGACGTATTGTCCCCAGTACAAATGCCGCCAGTCGGCGCTGAAGCGGTAGTCTTCCCGGGCTTCCTGGCTGTAGGGGTTATTGCCGTCATAGCGGGCGTCATAACGCACCCGGCCTTTGGCCTTGTAATAGCCGCTGTCCCAGTTGTCCTCCAGATTGGTCTTGAAGTAGACGGCCTTCTGGGTGATCTGGTTGTCACCGTGCAAACGCAGCGCGGTGGCCACGCCGACTTCAGCATCGGCATGGGCCGGCGTGATGTCGGCCCTGGCCAACTCCGGGCCCAGGCAGACCAGCACGGCAGCCAGCCCCTGCCTGAATCGCTCTCTGGCCATGACTACATTCCCAACCCGACGCCGCCATCGATCATCAGGCTCTGCGCCGTGACGCCTCCTGCTTCGGGGCTCGCCAGGTAACGCACCATCGCCGCCACTTCATCACCCTGGATGAAACGTCGCAGCGGCAATTTTTTCTTCGCGTTGCGCAAGATCTGCTCTTGGCTGATCCCCGCAATACGGGCTTGAGCCGCCAGCTCGCCCTGCAACATCGGTGTGTCGATCCAGGCCGGCAAGATTGCATTGACGGTGATCTGGCGGGGCGCCAGATCCATCGCCAACGCCTTGGTCAGGCCGATGATGCCGTGCTTGGAAGCGCAGTAAGCGGTGTTACGCACCTTGCCGGCGCGCCCCAGAATCGACGACATATTGATGATCCGCCCGCGGTCCGCCATCAGCGGCAGGCACAGTGAGGTGACATAGAACGTGCCGTTCAGGTTGACCGAAATCACCTTGTGCCAGTTGTCCAGATCCTCGGGCTCGTTCTCGTCGCAGACACCGGCACTGTTCACCAGTACATCGACATAACCGAGACGCGCGGCCAGCGTCTTGAACAGCACTTGCAAACTGGCAAGGTCGGCAATGTCGGCCCTATAGGTTTCGATGCTCGCGGCAAACACCTGCCCCGCCACCCAGTCCTGTAACTGCGGCAGATCCAGATCGAGCAGAATCAGACGGTTTCCAGCATCGGTGGCAAAGTTTTCCGCCACCGCCCTACCGATACCTTTAGCCGCCCCCGTGATCAAAAGCGTTCGTGGCGAGCTCATGGCATTTTCAACCCGCCGTTGACGGACAACACTTCGCCCGTCAAGTAATGCCCGCGCTCGGCGATGTACAGCACCGCCTCGGCAATTTCCCGGGGCTCGGCCAAGCGTTTGATCAACAGTCGCGACTGGACTTCCTGCTCGTGAGCCCCCAGCAACGCCGCCGTCATGTCGGTATTGACGATGCCTGGGGCAACTGCGTTGACGCGGATGTTGCGCGGCGCCAGCTCAACGGCCAGGGCACGGGTCAGCCCCTCGACCCCGCCCTTGGCGGCGGCATAGTTGCTTTGGCCCTTGCCGGGCTTTTGTGCGGCCACAGAGCTCAGGTTAATGATGCAGCCGCTACGTTGGCGCATCATGCCGGGCACGACCCGCTGACAGCAGAGCAAGGTGCCGATCAGGTTGGTCTGGATCACTTCGGTGATGTCATTGATCGACAGCGTTGCCAGCAAACCATCGCGCGTTATCCCGGCGTTATTGACCAGCAAGTCAATGCGCTCGAACTGCTGTTCGACGCGCTCGAAAAAGCCCTTGATGCTGTTGCCGTCCTTGACGTCGCATTGCGACGCCAGGCACTCGCGCCCCATGGCCTCGACCTCGGCACGCAGCGCCATCGCAGCCTCTTCGTCACGCACATAACTGAAAGCAATCTGATAACCGGCGCCGGCCAGTGCCAGGACAATAGCTTTGCCGATGCCGCGACTGCCCCCGGTCACTACCGCTATTTTGTGGTTCATGGCCGTTCCTTAGAGTGAGTTGTTGGTCTTGAACTGAGCGAGGCCGAAGCCATGGATCGCCGCCAATGCGCGGATCTGCTGCACTTGCTCACGGCTGATATCGCCGTAGGAGTAATGCTGCTTCATCCCCGACAACCCCATCAGGACCGACTCAGCCATGCAGGCATACAACTGCCCCTGTTTCAGATACGCCCGGACATTCGGCGCGAGCCCATCGCCGAGCGGTGTCTGGACAATGCCGCCATGCATGTAAAGAACATCCGCACGCTGACTGCTAAGCGCCTGATCAACGTTCAACGGCACCGCGATATCGCAGATCACACTGTTCTCGGCAAAATGCCCGGCATCCAGGAACGGCTGCGCAGCGTTTGCCGCACACAGCACGATGCGGGCTCGCTTGAGTGCTTCCAGATCATTGGTGACGGTGATGAACGCATTCACTCCGGCATGCTCCTGCACCAGCCGCGAGACACGTAGACCCAGGTCCGGGCTGCTGCCATGGTCCTTGAGCAATGTCTCGATGCCGTCGAGCTTGAGCAGACGCATCGCCAATCGGTCCTGTTCGGCGTTGCCCTCGAGGATCGACCGGGCGGCGTCGGCATAGATCAACTGTGCGGTTTTCTCCAGACGACGCACCGAGCCGTCGCGACCGCTGCCGATCAGGATCAGGTGATCGACCGTGGCCGACAGCATGGACGCGTAGGTTGAAGCCACGTTGCCGGAAGCCCCGACCACGGCCGCGGTTTGCTCATGCAACTCAAGTCGTTGTTGCTTGCAGCCTTGCTCGATGGCCTCCAGCCCCATGCCGATGGTCAAGGCGTTGCCGGATGTCAGGGCCATATCCGGGATCTTCAGCGCCTGACAGTTGTTGGTCACGATGGAGGTGTACATCCCCAGTCCGGCGACGCTGTAACCATCGGCGCGCGCATCGAGAATGCGGTTGCCGACCTCTTCGCGAATGACGTCCAGATCACCGCTGACGATGTAGTCCGCCATGGCGTTGGAGTCCATGCACAATGGATACAGGGTGAACTCCACCGCAGTACCGAGCCGCGAACGAATGAGCACCGGCCCGATCGGCGCAGCCCGTCGTTCTGGTGCAGTGCGCTTCATGAAAGCGCTTTTCTGTTCGGTGCTCAGCTGTCCTAACGACGGGTCGACATCGCCGAGAATGTCGGCATCGATCAGGTGGTTGATGAAAGCGACACGAGCGACGACCCGTGAGCCTTGGTCGGCTTTGATTTCGTCGGCGCACACCTGGAAACTGTCGTCACGCACCGGCACAACAGGGATCGAATCGGCACAAATAGTCGCCGCCAGCGCAAAGGCATCACCTCGACGAAGCATGTCGAAGACTTTTTGCAGCGCGCTGATCAACCCGTCGATTTCAGCGAAGGTGATGCAGGCCGGCGGCTCCAGGCGGATCACGTTGGAGTTGCTGCCCGATGGCGCCACGCGTAACGCTTCGAACTGCAGCAGGTAGCCGGCGATGAGATAACCCAATGCATCGTTGTACTGGGCCGAGGCCTGTACCAGTGAGCTGTTGCCGCTTTGGTCGTGCAGTTCGAAGCCGAGCAACAATCCTCGGCCGCGGACATCGGCGATCACATCGGGATAGGCAGCCTTCAGTTCGAGCAACGACGTCTTGAGGTATTCGCCCTTGTTGTGCACGTCCTTGAGCATGGCATTGTCGTCGGCGAACAGACGATTCAACGCCGACAGCGCGATATGACAAGACGCATCGTCTTCGGCGAACGTCGAACTGTGGATATAGCTGAAGTCGTTTTCATAGTGACTGCTGCGGATCACGGTCGCTGCAATCTTCATCAAGCCACCGCCCAGTGCCTTGGACAGGCAATAGTAATCGCCTTGTAGATTGAAATGGCTGCTGGCCAGGAAGGTGCCGGTACGTCCGAAACCCGACTGCACTTCGTCGACGATCAACGGACATTGCTGTTCGTTACACAGACGTCGCAACGCGAGGTAGAAATCCGCGGCGAACTCGATGATTCCGCCTTCCCCCTGAATAGGCTCAAGCAACACCGCGGTGATTGCACTGAACGCCTGCCGACCGACCAGTAACTGCTCACCGCTCCACTGCAGGGTCAGCCAGTGACGGGTATGGCGAGCCGGCAGTTCCTGGAGTTGATGCGGCTGTTGCGGATCGATGAACTCGACGTTCAGACCGAAACGGGCGAACGGTTGGCGATATTGCTTGCCGTAAGTCAACTGCACGGTGTTGACCAGCTTGCCATGGAAGCTGCCGCGCAGCGCAACGAACACAGGCTCCACATGCAGCTGCGCCAGGTTGTGCTGACGCACCGCCTCGACCACCTGACGTACCGTTACACTTTTGAGGTGGGCCGGTAGCAGGCCTTTGGGCAGATCAAGGTCATCGACATCCAGTTCCCGGTAAGCCCTGTCACTGGCTGTCAGTTTGGCTAGGGCAAAATCCAGTTTATCGAACTGCTTTTGCAGGGTTTTCTGACGACGATACTCAGCATGCTTGACGGCGATTTCCACCGCTTCGGCACCGCTGTTGGAGAAGGTCGAAATGTACCGTTCAGTGTTCTTCAACTCGCGATTGAAGGCTTCGCTGAGCGCACGACCCAACTCTCCCGCCGTACCGCGTATCGACATTTGCGCATTGAAAGGCACGTCGTCGCGCAGCAGGGTGCAGAGCTGGTCCACGAACTGCGGATCGTTGTGTCCGAACAAGGCTGCGCCGTAGCCACCGAGAAAGTCGGTAACGGTGACTTGTGCGCCGTTGCGGTCGCGATAGAACAATTTACTACCCAGAGCCCGCTGGAACTCGCACTCCAGGCCCAGCGCCTGCAACAGTTCAACGAACTTGGGGCGAACGAAATTACGGTAATCCATGACAGTCATATCCCTTGAAAGAAGAAAGCGGTTCACAAAAAAGCGTCAGGCGCTGGCTGCCTGGGCGCTGTACTGGAGTTGGTAACAAGCACTGAAACCGTTGTCGTCGCGGTTGATGACCAAACAGTCGCGCAGGATCGCCGAGCGACTGGCGTCCATCACAAAGGGCAAGTGCGCAGCGACTGGCCGCTGCAAACCGAGAATCGGCGGTACGCTTTGGGCCTGCAGGGCTCCGCGGGCCAGGATCAGGTCGACCAGACTGGGGGCCGCGCTGAGAATCCCGGTCACCGGCAGCCCACTGGTGATATGTGCAGCACCTGCACGGGCCAGGGTTTGGCTCAACTGACGATCCTTGCGCGGGTCGCCACTGCCCGCGCACACCAATAGATCGACTTGCTTGTCGGGCAGGTTCAACGCGTCAAGATCGACGTGCGCGGTCATACCCAGCAGGCACGTCTGCGGGGCATCGCCCAGATCCTCGCGTCGGCGCAGGATCAAGGCCGCCGCGCCCTCTCCGGCAATGCCGCCTGTACCTTGCACATCGAAAGGTCGCAACGTTTGCGAGCCGTCGGCGTTAATGACACCCGCCTGCACCAGCGCGCCAAGGGCCAGTGCGTCGAGCTCACTCCCGGAGCCGACGATGATAGCAGCGTCGATTCGCCGGCTCTGCAGTGCCGCGCAGGCCTCGCGCAGCGCCGCCAGATTGCCGGAGACGCCCTGCATATAGGCATTGCATTCGCACTCCAGCTTGAGGGCCAGACTGACCACACCCAGCAAGATATTACTCAGGCCTTTGAGCACCAGAAAAGGATCCTGCACCCGCTCCTGCAAAATCCGTCGAGCCAACAGACGCATATCGGCGCCCTCACCCCCGCGGCACTCGTGCAGCAATTCACCATAGGAGGCCAGCGATGGATGGGTGAATCCGCCCTGGCAGCAGTAGAGGCCATAGCGCAAACCGTCCTGGCCCGGCGCAAGATTTGCTTCGGCCAAGGCCTGGCGTACCGCACTGACGCCCCAGATCACGGCCGGCGAGCAGTAGCGCTGCAGATTCTGTGCAAGGTCCTGACGGCTGCGCTGGTGATCTTCATCCAGAATTTTTCCGAAGGCCGTCACCCGCTCGCTGTGAAACTGCCTGGAGTGCAACGGCGCAATTCCACTGCGCGACTCACAGACCGCCGACCAGAAACTCTCGACGCCCCAGCCGCTGGGCAATACGCAGCCAGCACCGGCAATCGCGACCTGGGTGTGGGAAGCCCTCATCATGCGTGCTCCCTATATTTGCCAAGCACTAGCGAGGTGTTGAGACCACCGAAACCGAATGAGTTACTCAGCGCCACATCGACCCGGCGATTGACCGCCTGATGGGTACAGTAGTCCAGGTCGCACAGTTCATCGGCGTCGTGCAGGTTGATCGTTGGCGTAATACGATCGTGCCGACAGGCCAGTGCCGTGACGATGAATTCCGGTGCGCCGGCGGCCGCGATCAGATGCCCGAATTGCGACTTGTTGGCGCTGATCGCCAACCGTCGATAGTGCTCGCGTTCAGCGAACACAGCCTTGATCGCCAGGGTTTCGGCGGCATCGTTGAGCGGCGTCGAAGTCCCGTGAGCGTTGATCAGATCCACCTGTTGCGGCGCGATCCCGGCGTCGTGCAACGCAGTCTGCATCGCCAGGGCCGCGCCACGTCCTTGCGGGTCTGGCGCGGTCACCTTGTAACCGTCCAGACTGCTGCCAAAACCAAGCACTTCGGCGTAGGGGATGGCGCCACGCGCCAGCGCCCGCTCCAAAGTTTCGAGTACGACAAAGGCACCACCCTCGCCCGCAATCAAACCACTGCGATGGCGATCGAAAGGCCGGCAAAGCTCGGTTCCCCAGCGCTGCTCACTGCTCGCCGCGCCCAACAGATAAAGCGCGGTCATGGTGTCCAGGCTCAACACAGAGTCAGCCCCACCGGCGATCGCCACCTCGACTTCGCCACGTCGAATCATCTGAAAAGCATTTCCGATGGCCTGGGATGCGCCGGCACAGGCACTGCTGATGTTGATTACCGGGCCTTCGCAACCGATTCCGTCGGCAATGAGCCGCGCCAGCCGGTCGTTGCTCTGACACAACGAACCGGCAGGATTGACTTGCTCAACCCGGCCCATCAAGTGGCGCCAGGCCGGGGTCTCATGAGGTTCGTCGGAGAATGTGAGCAGCATGTCCTGGAGCATATGCGCAGGCGCGCCAGAGGCACACAAGACGGCAGCTTCACGCAGCTGAGCGAGATGCAGACCACTGTCAGTGACTGCCTGGCTGGCGGCAACCCAGCCAAACCGACTGCGTTTTTCCAGGGGCATCTGCCAGGCTGGATGGCCCTGCAAATAATCAGGCAACAGGCCTGAGTCCACTGGAGCCGCATAGCGCACCGGAAATGCTCCGTCCTCCACGCCTTCGGGCTGCCACGGGCGTATGCAGTGCTCACCGCGTAACATCTTTTTCCACATGGACTGCCATTCGAAACCGAATCCGGTCACTGCGCCCATACCGGTTATCACGATCCTTGTCGCGCTCATGCGTGCTTCTCCATGACTTCATTGGCTAGCAATAGCGCACCCCAATGCCCTGCACGACTGTGATTGAGCAGCAGTGTGTAATGCGCTTGCGCCCGTTCACTACGATCGTCGTGAAACGTCAGGGCGACCTCCGTCAGCAAGGCACTCGCCCCCAGATCGCCCGTCATTTGACGGGAACTGTGAATAACCCGTCCTGTCTCTGCGAACAGGCTCATGAGCCGCGAATCCTGGGTATCCGCCACGATGCGTTCGACGTCGCTCAGGCAGAGTTTTTCCTGACTCAATGCCTGCTTGATGACGCTGTTCGCCACCGCATTCGAGCGCTCGGGCGACGCGCTATAACCACGGCCGAACCCAGCGACACGCAACGCCATCGGGCCGGATGTCGGCGCAGAGGACGTCAACAACACCGCGGCCGCGCCTTCCCCGTAAAGCTGCGGACCGGCGTTGACCGGGCACTCGGCATTTTCTCGCAGGTATAACGCCGGAGAGATGTTAGGACTGCTGCTGACCACGACAGCCGCTTCAGCGCGACCGTCGGCAATGTGATGAAAGGCTTCGATCAAGGCGTCGACACCGGCATTGCCCTGCGAACAGAAGCCACCCATAGGACCATTGCAGTGCAGCGCTTGCGCGACGTGAGCCATGACGCTGCTATTGAGCATCATCAATGCATGCAGGGGTGGTGTATGGGCAAAGAGCTGCGCGAGTAGTGCGTCGGGTTGCTCGCCGATGGCCTGCACCGCATCCCAACAAGAGCTGGGGCCATCTACTTCAGGGATGGCCGCCATGAGTGCGATCCGCTGCGAAGGCAGATTCAAGGCACTCAACGCCGGGGCGATACGCCCTGCACAGTACAACAAGCGTGCGCCTTGAGGCTCGACACCGCGCTGAATCTTGCGATCGAAAACGTCGGCGGGCAATCGCGGCGTTTTCACGCAATAGGCCAATCGGGCAGGGTCGAAATCCAGGGGTTGCGCGATCGTCAGCGGGCCGTGCAAGTCGGCGCACTCGCTGCCGGCAGCGTTGAACACCGAGGCGGCCGTGAGGTAAACGGGTCTTGTATCAAGTGTATTCATCTCATGCCCTCCCCAGAATCAGTGAACTGTTGACGCCACCGAAGCCGAACGAGTTGGAAAGCACGACATTGATCGGCTGATGCAACGGCTCGCTCAGAAAGTTCAGCTCGGGAAACTCAGCCTTGTCCGGGTCATAGTTGAGCGTTGGCAATAACACGCCACTGTGCAGGCTGATCAGCGACAGGACCGCCTCAATGGCGCCACTGCCCGCCAGGGAATGACCAATGGCCGATTTGTTGGCGGTGAACGTCACGTTGCTCACCGCGTCGCCAAATACCTGCTTGAGTGCCAACGCTTCGCTGCGGTCGTTGGCCTGTGTCGAGGTTCCATGGGTATTGACGTGCTCGACTGCGCGGCTCGTCAGGCCGGCATTTTCAATAGCGGCTGCCATGCATTCGGCGTACTTGCTGCCATCCCGGCTGCTGGAGGTGATCTTTTGCGCTTCGCAATAATTGGCGTAGCCCAAAATGCGGCCGATCGGGGTGGCCTTGCGACGCTCGGCATGCGGCCTGGATTCGAGAACGATCAGCGCCGAACCTTCGCTGAGCACAAAGCCACAACGATCCGGCATGAACGGGCGGCTCTGTTGATCCGCAGCAAAATCGGAGCGTTGGCACACGGCGCCAAGGCCGTCGAAGCTGTAGTACGACAGTTCGTGGGCCATCAACTCCACGGCGCCACAAATGGCTAGATCGATTTCACCGCGCTCGATGGCGCGATACGCGCTGCCTATCGCCATGGTCCCGGCAGCACAGGCATCGGAGTGAGTAGAAATGTGATCGCGAATGCCGAGAAATCGGGCAAGGTGCAGGGTCTGTTGGTCGACCCGACGAGAAAACGCTCCGCCCACTGGTTCGTGGTTTTGCAGATACAGATCAAGATCCACACTGCCTGCTTCGTCCATGTATCGACTGGCCTGCTGCAGATCCTGGCTCACACAGTATTTATTTGAGCCGAGAAACAACCCGCTGGCCACTCGAGCAAAGGCCGAAGGGGTCAGACCTGCATTCTGCAAAGCCTGCCTGGCGACGTACTCGGCCAGCACACTCTGTCGCGGTAATGCATCGCTCTGAACCTCAGCGGTCATTTCCTGCCACTGATGGTGATCGATATAACCGGCTGCGGTATTTGCAAATCCAAGCTCGGCAAACACCGGATGTTCACGAATACACGAACGCTTCTGGCTGATCCGCGAAAACAGCATGGCAGCGTCCAGCGCCATGGGCGCCACCAGTCCGTATCCAGTGACATAAACTTCTCGCAACCGCATGAAGAAACTCCTAGGCCGTTTCTTACAAGCGGGACGCGGCATACTTTTCCACCAGTTGGCGAGAGATTTCGTCCCCTTCCATCGGGACCAATCGGGCGCTGCAACCGGAACAGACCACCTGCCGACGGTCATTGAGACGTGCTTCGACGGCGCCACACTCGGGGCACGTCTGGGGCAAGTAGTTGAAGACGCTGTGGCACTGTTGCGCCCAGTTGCGCACCGTGGTGGCAGCGAACACATCCGCTGGCTGCATGCCGACCTGCAGTTGACCCGGGGCATAGGCGCTCAGGCTCTGTTCGAGAAGCACCACACCGGCTTCGGTGATACGGCCATTGTCGACAAACAGGGTGACGTCGCCAAAAACCGCTACCGCGTGATCCAGCACGCTGGTTTTCGGCAAGGTGCAGCCATAGGTGCGGCCCAACTGAAAACTCAGGTCGACGATATCCAGAGAGTCGGCGCTGAGGTCTTCCACGATACTGCTATGCTCATCGATAGCATCGACCTCCATCACCAGCAACCGCGCAAGCATTTCGCGAGTACTGGTAATAACGCTCTCCAATTCCAATGGATTGTTCATCATCTATCTCCTTTAAAGTGTGCGCTTGGGTATTAAGCAGTACCGCAAGAGGCTTGATTTCCTACAGCCTTTCCCTGCGGCGCGGGAGTGTAAACTCTCCCCTGAAGGGGAGAGTCAACGCGCCATCACGGTTTTTTAGACGAACTTTTTTCCGCTCGGGACCGGTACTTTGAGTACCTGTTTGATGCACAGAGAAAGTTGGTGGCTGAAAGAGTCGAGATGGAACGGAAGTTCCATCTTTTCGCACTTTTTAAAGAGAGTTGGTTAACTGATGGGGGCAGGTTTTGGCCATTCGCCAATCATCAAAGTGCTCAGGAACAATGCCGGCTCGGCAGCCCCCGCTTGCGTGAGAGAAAGCGTGGCAAAACAACCTGCTACCTGTACGACACTGGTGGAAAACCGTGCAAGGAAATCCCCTTGGGCACTGACTATGGCCCGGATCGCAAAGACCTTGGAAATGCCATTCATTGGTTGAAGGGCATCAACCCTCTTTAGCGCGCCGCACGCGGCCGCAAACTCGTCAGTTTAATCACTGAAGACAGCACGTAATCCAGAACTGATACTAGGCTCCATCAACCGGGACATCTCGCCTCGAGACTTGGAGAACGACATGACTACTCAGAACCTCAGCGGCAAAGTGGCATTGATTCAAGGTGGTTCCCGCGGCATCGGTGCAGCCATCGTCAAGCGCCTGGCTGCTGAAGGCGCGACCGTTGCCTTCACTTATGTCAGCTCGGCGGCCAAAGCTGAAGAACTGCAAGACAGTATCACCGCCAAGGGCGGCAAGGCCCTGGCCATCAAGGCCGACAGCGCCGACGCCGACGCGATTCGCGCTGCCGTGTCCGCTACGGTAGAAACGTTCGGTCGCCTGGATATCCTGGTCAACAATGCTGGCGTACTGGCCGTTGCTCCGCTGGCCGACTTCAAGCTTGAAGACTTCGACCAGACCCTGGCCATCAACGTACGCAGTGTGTTCATTGCCACCCAGGCCGCCGCCAGACACATGACCGAAGGCGGACGCATCATCAACATCGGCAGCACCAACGCCGATCGCATGCCCTTCGCCGGTGGCGGCCCGTACGCCATGAGCAAGTCGGCGCTGGTCGGCCTGACCAAGGGCCTGGCCCGTGATCTCGGCCCGCAAG
>Ga0207428_10003197_pt1 | contig 16021 bp, 7 predicted proteins | sample RhiMethybrSRZTD1_FD_187600 | JGI IMG/M metagenome (GOLD analysis project Ga0207428, IMG submission 187600) | Populus rhizosphere microbial communities from Tennessee, USA - Rhizosphere MetaG P. TD hybrid SRZTD1 (SPAdes) (version 3) | ecosystem: Host-associated > Plants > Roots > Rhizosphere >...
GTACTGCGCGCGCACCTCGAAGATCTTGTCGCCCGCGAACGGGTTGAAGACCGTCGTGTTGAAGACCTGCGGGCCCGGCGACGAGTCCTTGTCGTAGATGATGCGGCTGACGAGGGCGCGACCCTGCTCGTCCTGGTGCGCGACGAAGCAGCCCAGCGACGTGTTGATGCTCTCGGCCGGCGGCGCGTTGGCGTCGAAGGTGATGCCGCGGGGCGAGCGCATCTTGCGCCAGACCTGCCCGTCCGACGAGGGCACGTCGGAGGTGACCGTCGCGATGATGTTGTCGAAGCCGATGCCGGCCAGGCCGTCGGGGCCGCTCTCGTACACGAGCACGTCGTCGCCGCCGAAGTTCGAGATGAAGCCGTGGTAGGTGCCGCTGAAGAAGGCGATGCCGACGTACTCGCGCATGCCGACCGCCATGTCGTAGGGCCGGTTCAGGCCGTTGCTGATCAGCGTCTTGCGGACGTTGCCCGTGGACTGGTTGATGATCGAGATCGAGTTCGCCGCGTAGTTCAGGACGAACACGTCCTCGCCGTCCGGGTTGCACGAGACCGCCCGCGGGCCGGTGCCGACCTTGGTCCGCTTGAGCTCGGTCATGAACGTCGTCGCGTGCGTCGGGTCGGCATCCACGATCGACACGCTCGAGTCGCCCTCGTTGCTCACGAAGAGCTTGCGCAGGTCGGCGGTCAGCCCCAGGCCGTGCGGGTCGGGCAGCTTGAGCGAGGTCACGATCTCCATCGTGTTCGAGTTGAGCGCGTGGAGCTTGTTGTTGGTCTGGTCGGCCACGAACAGGAAGTTGCCGATCTGCTGGCGCGACTCGTAGTAGGGCGCCGAGAGGCCGCTGGGGTTCGCGAAGCCCGGGAAGTTCTGATTGTTCAGCGAGGCCAGCAGCGCGCCGGCGCCGGTGCTGGTCTTGGGCGGCGGACCGGTCTGGATGTACGACGGGTTCGTCACCACGGTCAGGCCGATGAAGGTGTTCAGGAAGCCGGCGTTCGGCAGCTGCGGCTTGTCGGCCGACGTGCCGTTGCTCGGGTTCTGCTTGGGGTTCAGGAAGATCAGGCCGTTCACCGGCTGCGGCGCGCCGGCGATGAAGGTGCCCGAGGCGTAGGAGAAGAAGCTGTCCGACGCGAACATCTCGTTGCCCTCGATGAGGACCGGGGGCTTGGCGAGGTCCTTCTGGTCGAAGATCACCGCGGTGTGCGGCAGGCCCACCGGGAAGCGCAGCGGCGGCGGGTTGGGCGTGGGCGGGTCGGCGATCGAGTTGTTGTCGAGCGTGCCCTGCTGCGGCGTGTTGTAGGTCTTGTGCCCGCCGAGGGTCCAGGGATTGTCGGGATCGAAGTAGAGCGTGTCGAGGAAGTCGCCGACCTCGATGTCCGTGACGATGCCGACCTTCGAGACCGGCGCGAGCACGGTCGTCGAGGTGGCGTTGTTGCCCTGCGTGATGCCGCTGCGGACGAGGGTCTCGTAGCCCGACGAGCCCTCGTTGATGCCGGGCTGTGGCGTCAGGCTGCCCGTCGCGATGGGAGCGCCGACGGCCAGGTCGGACTCGATGTTGTTGATCTGCAGGTTGGCGATGTTGCCCGAGGTGTAGCGGCCGAGGATGCCGAAGGCCCGGCGGTGGTCGCCCGCGAGCTCGGAGCCGCCCTGCACCCAGTTGAAGCCCGTCGCGTTGTTGAGCTGCGTGATCGCCGGCAGGAAGCGCGACGACTCGAGGTAGAACCGGAATTCCGGGTTGGCGAGGCCCCCATCGGGGAGGTTCGTCGTGTAGCCGTTGCCCGCGAGATCGAGCACGCCCGCGCCGCCGGCCGTGAAGCCCAGGTACAGCGACTGAGGCGAGACCGGCGCGTTGATGTAGAGCTTGTTGTTGTCGTGGCCGACCTGGAAGGTGCGCGAGACGTTGTAGCCGCCGGTCGTCAGGTTGTCGGTCGTGACCTGGTTCGTGATGCGCGCCAGCGCCACGTTCGTCCCGCCGTAGAAGAGCAGGCCGTCGAGGGACATCGGACCGGCGTTGACCTTCACGATCGTGTCGTTGGGAGTCACGAGCGTCTTCACGCTCGCGTCGGTGCCGAGGCCGGTGGTCTGGTTGAGCGCCTGGTAGGGCGTGAACATCGTGCCCACGCGCGTGTGATTGCCGTGGTTCGGGATCGTGTAGAAGGTCGTGCCCAGGCCGTTCATCGTGACGCCGAGCGTCACGACCAGCCCCGGCGGCAGCTCGACGAGCGGCTGGATGACGTAGGCCTGCAGGTTGTTCTGGTTCAGCGGGTAGATGTCGACCGGCACGACGCCGCGCGGCAACGAGGCCAGCGTGTTCTGCTGCGTCGGATTCAGGCCGTTGCTCTCGGCCGAGACCGGCGTGTTGATGTCGCTCTGGAAGTTGCCCGCCGCGTTGACCGGCACCGCGATGAATCCCTTGGTGACGTAGGGGCTGGCGACCGGCTGCTTGAAGCCGGTGAAGAAGTCGATGCCTGCCGGCTGATTGACGGCCAGGTAGATGCTCGCGGCGACCGGGCTGCCCTGGTTGGCCGTCGTGAACTGGTTGATCGGGTTCTGGATCGGCCGGGTGTTGCCGTTGAACGGGAACACGGTGCCGAGCGCCGACGTCGAGTGCAGCGTGTGCCGGCGCGAGAAGCCGACCGAGTTCGGCACGACCTCGCGGTCGAAGCGCACGACGAAGCGCGCGCGCGTCGAGATCGTGTTGATCGCGTCCGACGTGGGCTCGAGCACGTAGGTGCCGATGGCGTCCTGGCTCGGGTCGAGGATGTCGATCGTCGGGATCTGGCTGGTCGAGATGGCGATCGCGGCGCCGCGGTTGAAGGTGCCGTTGATCCCGCGCGGGTCGTTGCCGACCTGGCTCTGATCGACCGGGAAGCTGTGGAAGTACGGGTTGCCGATGGTCGCCCCGGCCGACCGCAGCCACCGGATGTCGACCGACACGAAGCCGACGGCCGCCGCGACCGTGTCGTGGTCGGTCTTGAAGTCGTTCACCGACCCGACCTCGGGCTCCGTGGCCCCGAAGACGCGTCCGCCCTTGCCGAGCGGGCTCGTCGGGCTCGGCAGGATCAGCAGACCGGCGTTGGCGCCCTCGCCGTCGGTGCCGTTCTCGTCGACGATGTAGCCCTGGGTCGACGCCGGCTGCGGGAAGGGCATGGCGACGATCGCCGCCGGGTTCTCGTGGGCGATGTAGGTGAAGACCGTGCCGGCCATGATCCGCTCGCGGGCCCCCGTGGGCACGCGGTCGAAGGTGGGCTGGCTCGGGTCGAGGAAGGCGAACTGCGGCAGGTCGATCGGCAGGCCCGTCGGGATCGCGCTGATGCCGCCCACGACGGCGATGCCGGGCACGTGCTCGGGCAGCTGGTCGGTGGCGTTCTTGTCGTCGAAGATCGGCGGATCGTGCGGGGGCGCCGAGACGTCCGGGTGCTGGACCCAGTGCTTGACGATGCCGACGTTGCCGGTGCCGCTCGGGCTCGAGGGGCTCGAGTCGCCGAGGAAGGAGTTGTCCGGGAACTGCGGGTTGAACACGCTGTCGCGGTCGATGCTGTAGGGGAAGGCCATCTGCAGGAACTGGTGCTCGTCGTCGGGAGCCGGGCCGCGCCCCGAGGTCGCCGGCGCGCCGCCCATCGTGTTCGGCAGCGTCGGCAGCTTGGGCGGCACCGCGCGTCCCGCGGGCAGCTCCGTCAGCGGGAAGTTGCTGAACAGGCCCGGCCCGCCCTCGCTCAGGAGATCGCCGCCGGTCACCTTGCTGTCGATGTCGCCGCCGGTGAAGCCCGGGAAGGTGAACTGCGTGAACGTGTTCATCGGCACCGTGTTGCCGTCCTGCGGCGCGCCGGTCGTGCTCTGCAGCAGGTCGTAGATGTTGTTGGCGCCGAGGATGTAGCCGGCCAGCGTGCCCGGCGGCAATCCGGTCAGGTAGCTGTCGAAGCCGCTCGTCGGCAGCGTCTTGATCGGCCCGCTCCAGTCGGCCGAGAGGTCGGTGCCCGACAGAGTCTGGATCTGGTTGAGCAGCGTCTGCTGCTGTGCGCTCGGCGCCGTGCCGATCGACGGGTTGCCCTGGAAGACCGGGATCAGGTCGACGCGCGACCACTCGCCGTCGCGCCCGGTCGTCGCGTAGGTCGCCACCGGCTGGTCGGCCGCCGTGGCGGGCACCGCTCCGGTGCCGCCCGTGGACGTGCTGCCGAGGCCACCCGTCTCGTCCACACCTCCACCACCTCCGCCGCCTCCGCAGCCGGTGAGACTCGACGCGACGACGAGACCTGCGACAAGGGCGATGCGCATGCTCATGGCGAAATCCTGCACAGGGAACGCGGACTCGTGGTTCGGGACGGGCGACTGCCCCCAGCGAGCCGCGTGGCTCTGGCCGAGCCGCTCAGTGCCGGTCGGCCAATCCGGCGATTGTCGGGCGCTGGCTGGGGGGGAGTCAAGGCGACCCGTTCGGAACGGGCGCGGTGTAGTCCGAGCCTGCGCACCGGTATCATTCGCGCATGAGCGCGCGGCGCGGGAGCGGGCTGATGCATGACCTGGCGGTCACGGCCGACGAGAGCGATGGTCCGCTGCGGCCCCGTTCCTTCGAGGAATTCGTCGGTCAGGCGCGCGTCGTCGAGAACCTGCGCACCTGGATCACGGCCGCCCGCCGGCGCGGCCGGCCGCTCGACCACGTGCTGCTCTCGGGCCCGCCCGGACTGGGCAAGACGACGCTTGCGCACCTCGTCGCCGCCGGGCTGGAGCGTCCGCTCAAAGGCACGTCCGGGCCGGCGCTCGAGCGCGCCGGCGACCTGGTCGGCCTGCTCACCGGGTTGGAGAGCGGCGACGTGTTGTTCGTCGACGAGATTCACCGCATGCCGCGCGCCGTCGAGGAGTACCTCTACGCTGCCATGGAGGACCTCGCTGTTGACGTCGTCATCGACCAGGGTCCGGCAGCTCGTTCTGTGAGATTGTCGGTCGCGCCCTTCACCCTGGTCGGGGCGACCACGCGCGAGGGCCTGCTCACTCATGCCTTCCGGGCGCGTTTCGGGGTCGTCGAGCGGCTGCAGCCCTACCCCACCGAGGATGTCGAGGTCATCGTCCGCCGCTCGGCCGGCCGGCTGGGCTGCGAGCTGGCGGACGGCGCCGCCCTGGCGATCGCCCGCCGCAGCCGGGGCGTGCCCCGCGTGGCGAACCGGCTGCTCCGCCGGCTGCGCGACGTCGCCGAGCTGCAGGCCGGAGGCCGGATCGACGGAGCGGTCGTCGAGGCCGGCCTGTCGATGATGGGCATCGACGCCCTCGGCCTGGAGGACCTCGACCGGCGCCTGCTCGTCGCGCTCTCGGCGCTCGGCGGCGGACCGGCCGGCCTCGCCACGCTGGCGGTCGCGGTGGGCGAGGAGGAGGACACGCTCGAGCAGGTGTACGAGCCGCACCTCATCCGCCTCGGGTTCCTGCAGCGGACCTCGCGCGGACGGCTGCTCACCGACGCCGCGCGCCAGCATCTCGGGCTCGCCGCGTCCGGCGGGCTGTTCCCCGCGTGAGCCGCGCGCGGCGTGTCGCGGCCGCGGTGCTCGCGCTGCTCGCCGTCTCCGCCTGCGTCGAGACCTCGCGCCCGCGGCGGCCCTCGACGCTGTCGTCGGCCTCGGCCTGGGTCGAGGTCGACGTCTCCGGCGAGACGCTCGAGTGCGACGGCGCCTACGTGCTCTTCGACGGGCAGGGCCGGCAGGTCGGCGAGGGCGCCTCGCTGCCCGCCGGCACGCCGGTCAGCGTGTCGCTCTCGGCGGTCAAGCTCGGCGCCGCCACGCTGCCGCCGCCGCCGCTCGAGCTCCGGCCGCTCGCGGGCGCCGTCGCGAGCGTCGACGGCCACCGCTACCGCGGCCAGCTGCGCGTCGACTACGACGTGCGCTCGGGCCGTGCGCGGATCTTCAACCGGCTGCTCATCGAGGACTACCTGCTGGGTGTCGTGCCCTCCGAGATGCCCGAGTCCTTCGGGCTCGAGGCGCTCAAGGCGCAGGCCGTCGCCGCGCGCAGCTACGCGCTGGCCGAGATGGCGCAGCGCGGCTGGCTCTACTCGGACACGCGCAGCCAGGTCTACGACGGGCGCCAGCGCGAGCGTCCGCTCGTGACGCGCGCCGTGCAGGAGACCGCCGGCGAGGTGCTCATGCACGACGGGCGGCCGGTCAAGGCCTACTACAACTCGACCTGCGGCGGCCGCAGCGTGCCGGCGTCCGCCGTCTTCCCCGACGACAGGACGCCGGGCGTCATGGAGCGCGGCGTCGTGTGCCCCGACTGCCGGCGCTCGCCCTTCCACGCCTGGGTGCGCCGCGTCCCGGCCGCGCGCGTCTGCGCCGCCGCGGGCCTGCCTCCCGCGGCGCTCGACTCCGTCGAAGCCGTCGTCGACGAGCGCTCGGGTCGCGCCGAGAGCTTCGTCGTGCGCGCGGGCGGCCGCGAGGCGACGGTCGCCGCCGACGCGTTCCGCAGCTCGCTCTCGAGCGGCATGCCGCTCGCGGAGCAGATCCTGTCCACGCGCCTGCTGATGGCGCCGCGCATCGAGGGCGACGCGCTCGTGCTCGAGGGCCAGGGCTGGGGCCACGGCGTGGGACTGTGCCAGTACGGCGCCTCGGGCTTCGCGTCGCGCGGCGGGACCTATCGCCAGATCCTCTCCCGCTACTACCCTGGCGCGGAGCTGGTGCCCGGGGCATGAGCGGCGCCGCGCGCTGGACCTGCGCGGCACGCTGCGGCGCGGCGCGCGCCGGCACGCTCACGGTGCGCGGGCGCAGCGTGTCCACGCCGGCCTTCATGCCGGTCGGGACCTACGGCGCGGTCAAGGGCCTGATGCCCGACGTGCTCTCGCACGTTGGCACGCATCTCCTCGTGGCCAACGCCTGCCACCTCCACGACCGCCCCGGCGCGGACGTCGTGGCCGCGCTCGGCGGCCTGCACCGCTTCATGGCCTGGGACGGCCTGCTGCTCACCGACAGCGGCGGCTTCCAGGTCTTCTCGATGCTGCAGATCGCGCAGCTCGACGACGAGGGCGTGACCTTCCGCTCGCCCATCGACGGGCGCAGCCTGCGCCTCGGGCCGCTCGAGGCCGTGCAGGTGCAGCTGCAGCTCGACGCCGACATCGCCATGAGCTTCGACCACTGCCCGCCCCTGCCGGCGTCGCCCGAGCTGCTCGCGCTCTCGGTCGAGCGCACGACGCGCTGGTCGGCGTTGGCGCGCGCGCGGCACGCCGAGCGCAACGCCGCGGGCCAGGCGCTGTTCGGCATCGTGCAGGGCGGCCTCGACGATGCCCTGCGCGCGCGCTCGGCGCGCGAGATCGTCGCGCTCGGCTTCGACGGCTACGCCGTGGGCGGGCTGAGCGTCGGCGAGGAGAGCGCCGAGCTGCGCGCCGCGCTGGGGCGCTACGCGCCGCTGCTGCCCGAGGGGCAGGTGCGCTACGTCATGGGCGTCGGCGCGCCCGGCGACCTGCGCGCAGCCATCGCGGCCGGCTTCGACCTCTTCGACAGCGTGCTCCCCACGCGCAACGGGCGGCACGGCACGGTCTTCACCGCGGAGGGGCCGCTCAACCTGCGCGGCACGCGCCACCGGCTCCAGGCCGGCCCGCTCGAGCCCGGCTGCGATTGCCCGGCCTGCACGCGCTGGGACGTCGGCGCGCTGCGCCACCTCTTCGTGTCACACGACCCGCTGGCCGGCGCGCTCTGCGCCGCGCACAACCTGCGGCACCTGCACCGGCTCGTCGAGCAGGCGCGCCGCGAGATCGTCGCGGGCGAGTTCGTCCCGCCCGCGACGGACGCCGCCCCGGCCTAGTTGGCTTCCGGCAGCGTCACGCGGTCGATGACGAGCACCGGCCCGTCGACGGGACCGAGGAACAGGCGGCGGCCGTCGAGCGTCACGCGCTTGCCCGCGAGGTCGGCGAGCTTGGCCACCTCGGCCGGCGCCGTGAGCTTGAGCACCTCGCCGTCCGAGCCGCGCAGCGTGTAGAGCGGCGCGGCGGCCGGGCCCTCGATCTGCACCACGCCCTCGCGGGTCACCGGCAGGCCCTTGCCCTTGTAGCGGAAGCCGAGCAGCAGCAGCCGCGACTCCTTGCGCTGGAGCGCATCCGGCGCCGCGGACACGGCCGGAGCCGCGGGCGCGGTCTGCGCCTGGGCGACCTTGGCGGTCGAGACGTCGGCGGTCGTGCGCATCGAGTGCACCGGATCGACCTGCTCGAGCGCCTCGCGCTCGCTCGCGGCCGCGGGCTCCTCGGCCTTGCGGTCCTTGCGGACGGCCGCGACCGTGGCCGCCCGGCGGCCGTCGCGCGAGGCGTAGAGCGAACGCCAGCGGTCGGCGGCGCCGCCGTCGGTCGTGGCCGGCACCTCGGTGTCGAGGGCATAGAGCGGCACCTGCACCGGCGCGAGGACGCGTACCCAGTCGCCGGCCTGCTCGAGCACGACGAGCGGCCCGGTCGGGCGGCTGAGCTGCCCGATCGGGAGCAGGCCGTCGGTGCTCGGGAGCAGGCGCATGTTCACGCGGTCTCCGGCCACCATGGCCGTGCCGCCGGCCGCGTCGATGTCGAGATACTCGCTGTGCATGTAGACCGGGAAGCCCTGGGGCACGAACACCTCGCGGAAGGTGCCCTTGAGCGCGCCGATGCGCACGACGGTCTGGCCGTCCAGCGAGAAGACTTGCGGGAAGTCCTGGTTCGCGTCGGAGCGCAGGGCTACGCCCTTGGCCGGCATCGAGTAGGCGCTGCCCGGCAAGGAGTCGACCTGGGCCGCGACGTTCGGAAGGATCTGGGAAAGGAACACGAACGAGAGGATCATGGTCTTCATGCCGGCAATCCTACGAATGGATCCGGCGCACCCAAGCCGAATACGCCCGAACATGCTGTTCCTTCTGCTGGCCCTCGCGGGGCCTCTCCCGCACGGCGGACAGTATCAGCCGCCGGCGCCCGACCACTCGGTGACGCCCGAGATCCAGGGCATCGTCGCGCAGCCGGGCCTGGGCCCCGAGCTCGTCTTCGAGCCCAGCCGCTGGGAGTGGTGGTTCGACTTCAACCAGGAGATGCTGCTGCGCCTGCGCGAGCGCCTCGCTCACAGCGCGGCCGCGGCCGCGTCGACTCCCTTCCATCCCGTCTCGGACGACCTGCGCACGGCGGTCGTGCTGCCGGCCCTCGTCGACGCCGTGCGGCCCGAGCCCCCCACCGTGAGCGGCATCCGCCGCAACCCGAACCCGCGCGACGTGCGCTCGGCGGCCGTGCTCGCGCTCGGCCACCTCAACCGGCCCGAGGCCGTGCCCTACATCGAGCTCGTGGCCGAGAACGACCCCGACCTCTTCGTGCGCACGCAGGCCGTCCTCGCGCTGGGCTTCAGCGGCAGCCCGAACGCCGCCGAGGCGCTCAGCCGCCTGTATCGCAACGATGACAAGGACCCCGAGATCCGCACCTTCGCGGCCGCCGGGCTGGGCCTGATCGGCAACGCGCAGTCGATCGACGTCCTGCGGGCCGGACTGACCGAGAAGGCCCTGTCCGCGCAGAACAACCAGCTCCGCGCCGGCAGCCTGTTCGCGGCCGGCCTGCCCGGCGACCCGGTCCTCGGGGCCGCGCTCCGGGAGCTCGAGCCGACCTGGCTCTACGAGAAGGAGCCGCAGGTCCGGGCGGTCATCGGGGTCTCACTGGGCCGCGTGGCGGATGCCGCCTCGATCGCGCTCCTCCTCCAGCTGCTCGACGACCCCGACACGCAGGTGCGGCGCTCGGCGGCGGCCGGCCTGGGCGCGGCGGCGGGCCAGCTCGAGCCCGGCGCGATCGAGCGGCTCATCGCGCGCTACGCCGACGAGTCCGACTCGGCCGTGCGCACGAACCTGCTCCACGCCCTCGGCGCCGCGCGCCGGCCCGAGTCGCGCACGTGGCTGCGCACGACGCTCGGGACGGCGACCTTCGAGTACAAGCCGCACGTCGCGCTCGCGCTCGGGATGGACGGCGACCCCGGCAACACGCCCGTGCTCCTGGCCGCGCTCGAGGACGTCCACGAGGAGTCGGTCGTGGCGGCCATCGTGCTGGGCCTGGGCCTGCTCGAGGACGACTCCGCCACCGACGTGCTCGTGGCCCGCTTCGAGAAGGAGCGCGCGCCGTATCTGCGCGGCTACCTGTGCCTGGCGCTGGGCCTCATCAATCCGCCGCGGCCGGCCCTCGCCGCCGAGTTCGAGCGCATGGCGCGCGAGGAGTCGGACGTCGAGCTCATCCGCTGGGCGCTCATCGGGCTGGGCCTCGTCGGCGACCGCGCGCGCATCGACGCGCTGGCGGTCGACGCGCAGAAGCTGAGCGGCACGGTCCGCCGCGCGTCGGTGCTGCACGGGCTGGGTCTCGTCGGCGACAGCGCGACCGTCGCGCCGCTGCTCTCGGTCTTCCACGACATGCAGCAGCCGGACTACGTGCGCACCTACGCGCTGCAGGCGCTGGGCGAGGTCATCGATCCGCGTCCGATCTCACCTGCCGCGCGCCTCTCCGAGTACGTCGAGCTGAATCACGACGTCGGCTTCCTCTTCGAGCTGTATCGGGTGCTGTAAGGGGTCGGGCCCGAGTCGAGGGGGCTCCTCCCGCGGGCCGTCCGTCGTGGCCCCTTGGTCGGAGCCCCCCTCGACGTCCGGCCCTGCGCCTCGGCACCCGACGCATCACGACGCCTCGCCCAGAAGAATGCAGTCGACCGCTGGCCCTCCGTTGGCGGTCGGGATGCACGTGGTCGTGCCTTCGTCGTTGTGAGCTCGACTCGGCGCGAGGTCCGTCGGCGGCGGCGTGAGGCGTCGCGGAGCGCGGGGCATGGGGCCCCCGCCCGAGGGGCCACGACGGACGGCCCGAGGAAGGGGCCCGTGGCCACCGCGCCCCTCCCGCCTCACACCGTCCGGCGATACGCCTCGTCGGCGGGTCGGAGCGGCCGGTTGAACCAGAGCGGCCGGCGCAGGTTCGGCGGGCCGGCGTCGGGGCGCGTCAGCGCCCGCCACTCGCGGAAGACCTGCTGCGACCTGGCCATGTCGACCGCCACGTCGCCGTAGCGGTCGTCCGGGCCGGCCTTCACGACGCGCACCTTCTGGTGCCAGCAGTGCATGCCGGAGACCGGGTCGGGGTGCACGGCGTGCGTGATGTTCTGGTGCACGCCCCCGTCGCGCCACCAGATGCGGCGCGTGTCCGGGTCGGCGTTGTCGCCCGGCTCGATGCCCGCCACGGTGCTCATCGTCCAGACGCTGCCGTTGCGCGCGAGGCGCACCGTGTTCACCGCCCAGCGGTTGGCGCGCGGGTCCTGGCTGCGCCGCCAGCGGCCGATGTGGTGGCTGCAGCACACGACGCCGGGCTTGACCGCCTCGGTGACCCAGACCTTGTCGACGAAGTGTCCGATCTCGGTCTCGACGCGCACGAGGTCGTCGGTGGCCAGCCCGAGCCGCGCCGCGTCCTCGCGGTTGACCCAGACCGGGTTGCGATGGCTGATCTCCGCGAGCCACTTGGCGTTGCCCGAGCGCGAGTGGATCAGGTTCGGGAGGCGGAAGGTCGGGAGCAGCACGAACTCGCCGCGCGCGCGGTCGAGGCGGCTGGGGTGCACGTGGCTGCGCACGTAGACCGGCCGGCTGTACTCGGGCCAGCCCCAATCGCGCATCGTGCCCGAGTCGAGCTCGAGGCGGCCCGAGGGCGTGGGGAAGCCCTTGCGCGGCACGCCGTCCTGCACGACGCCGAGCACCGCGCCCTGCGGCGTGAGCCAGCGGCCCTCCGCGTCGGCGGCTCCGCGCGCGGCGGCCTCGGGCGCCAGCGCGTCCTCGTGCTGGAGCAGGCAGCTCGACTTGACCTCGAACGCGCCGTAGCGCCGCATGTACCCGAGCGGCGAGAGCCGCTCCTGCGCGGCCGCTTCCGGCAGGCCGGGCACGCGCTCGAAGATGTGGCCGTAGTACTCGTCGACCGAGAGCGGCTGGCCCGGTCGCGACGGGCTCTCGAAGTGCTTGCGTACTCCCAGCGCGCCGTCCGGGTCGATGCGCCAGGAGAGGTCGATCCAGAACTCGTCCTCCTCCCAGACCTCGCCGGGGTTGGCCTGCCAGGTGCGCTCGACCGTCTTTCCCTGCCGGCGCAGCGCCTCGCGCAGCACCGGCTGACGGAAGGCGATCCAGAGCGCGTCGTGCGTCTCGTAGCTGTTCAGGTCGTGGCGCTCGCTGCCGTGGCCCATGGGCAGCACGTAGTCGGCGAAGAAGGCCGTCTCGTTCCAGGTCGGTGTGAGCGCGACGTGGCAGCCCACCTTGCTCTCGTCGGTGAGCATCTCGATCCAGGCGAAGCCGTCCGGGTAGGTCCAGACCGGGTTGAAGACGCGCGTGAAGTAGGTGTCGAGGCGCCCGCGACCCTCGCGCAGCAGGTGCGGCAGGACGAAGCTCATCTCGTAGTGGCACAGCGGCCACTCGCGCGGGAAGTGCAGCTCGTTCCACAGCTTCTGCGCCGGCGGGTTGAGCGGCAGGTCGGGCACGAATTTGTTCCAGCCGCTGGGCGAGGTGCCGCCGCGCGTGCCCAGGCTGCCGGTGAGCACGGTGAGCAGCTGCATCGCGCGCGCAACGGCCCAGCCGCCGAGGTTGCCGCTGCCCGCGGCGCGCCAGGTGTGGCAGGCGAAGGCCGAGCCCGCGGCGCCGATGCGCCGCGCGACGGCCACGATCTGGCTCGCCGGCACGCCCGACTCGGCGGCCGCGAACTCGGGCGTGAACTCCGCGTAGTCGGCCGCGAGCCGGGCCAGGAAGTCGTCGAAGCGCGGCTCGGCCGCGGGCCCGGCGCCGGCGGCCGTCGCGGAGGTCGAGCGGCGCAGGTAGTCGCGCCAGTTCACCCAGCGCTCGACGAAGCGCCGGTCGACGAGGCCCTCGTCGAGCAGGATCTTGGCCATCGCGAGCAGCACCGCCGCCTCGCTGCCCGGCTGCGTCGGCAGCCAGTAGGTCGCGCGGCTGGCCGTGTTCGAGAGGCGCGGGTCGAGCACCGCCAGCTCGGCGCCCGCCAGCATCCCCTCGACGATGCGCTGCGCGTGCGGGTTGAAGTAGTGGCCCGACTCGAGGTGCGCCGAGATGAGCAGGATGAACTTGGCGTGGCTGTAGTCGGGCGAGGGGCGGTCGTACTTCTGCCAGAGCGCGTAGCCGAAGCGCGCGGCGCCCGAGCAGACGTTCGTGTGGCTGTTGTGGCCGTCGACGCCCCAGGCGCGGAGCACGCGGTCCATGTAGCCTTCGTGGCCCGGGCGACCGACGTGGTAGACGACCTCGTTGCGCCGGCCCTCGGTCAGCGCGCGGCCGATGCGCCCGCCGATCTCGGCCAGCGCCTGCTCCCAGCCGATGCGCTCCCAGCCGCCCTCGCCGCGCGCCCCCTTGCGCTTGAGCGGGAAGAGGATGCGGTCGGGGTCGTGGATCTGGTTGATCGTCGCGGGCCCCTTGGCGCAGGTGCGCCCGCGGCTGGCGGGGTGCCGCGGGTTGCCCTCGAAGCGCTGGACCTGGCCCGTCTCCTTGTCGACGTAGGCGAGCAGGCCGCAGGCCGACTCGCAGTTGAAGCAGGTCGTGGGCACGAGCATGCGCTGGCGCAGCTGGCGTCGCGGCCAGGCCTGGCTGTCGTACTCGCTCCAGTCGTCCCACTGCGCCTCGGGCGGGAACTTGAGCAGCGGCTCGCCCGGCTCGACGAGCGGCTCGAGCGCAGCGTCTCCCGGCCCGAGCTCGGGGATCAGGCCGAGCGCCTCGGAGGCGCGCTCGAGCCACGCGCGGCGGCGGCGGTGGCGGGCGGCGCTCACGAGATCGGCAGCGTCTGCGGGACGCGCACCCAGAGGTCGTTGCGCACGGCGACGGCCGCGACGGCGAGCACGGCGGCCGTCGCCGCGAGCTCGAAGTGGCCGCTCAGCAGCGCCAGAGCGGCGCCGGTCGCGGCCCAGCTCAGCGCGAAGCGCCAGGCGCCGCGGCCGGCGCGGATCTCGCGCGCCGCCAGCCGCGCGGCACGGCTGCCGTGTGGCAGCGCGACCTCGCCCACGGCGAGCACGGCGTCCGCGATGACGCCGCCGAGCAGCGCGGCGCGCGCCGTCGGCCAGTCCGGCGCGAGCAGCACGCAGGCCGCCCCGCCGCCGACCACGGCGTGCGCGAGCATGTGGAACGGCGCGAGCGGGCTCTGCCACAGGTCGCGCGCCTTGGCCTGCCGGAACAGGAAGGCCGTGTAGGCGGCCGTCGGCAGCGCGAGCAGCCACGTCGCCCAGGCCAGCGCGGCCGGCACGCCCGTCCCCCGCCAGGTCAGCAGCAACCAGCTCGACGAGGCCAGCCCGAAGGCCGTCAGGATCCAGGCGCCGCGCACGAGCCAGCTCCGGGGGTTGCCGCGCAGCAGGACGTAGAGGAAGCGGTCCGGGCGCTTGAGGTCGACGACGAGCAGCGCGCCCGTCGCGGCCTGCAGCACGAGCGAGAGCAGGCCGCAGCGCAGCAGCAGCTCGGCCGGCGGCGCCGCGCCGAGCACCGTGGCCGCGAACAGCGGGACGAGCAGCGCGCCCGCGGCCACGGCCTTGGTGAGCAGATAGGCCGAGACCGGCCAGCCCCACAGCACGCCGGCCTTGGGCGCGTCGTAGACGCGCCGCGCGCCCTCCTTGCCGTCGGCGGCGCCGGCGTCGAGGAAGCCGGCCACGCCCAGCCCCTGCAGCGGGCGCACGTCGACGGTGTTGCCGCGCCCCGGCGGCGAGCTCGCCAGCGGGTCGAGCGCCGACGGCTGGCCGTCGATGTAGAAGAGCGAGGGCCGCGTGCCCTTCTCCGCGCAGCGCACCTGCACCGGCTCGGTCGCCACGAGCTGCGCGATGAAGCTGCCCGGGTCGGACAGGTCGCCGGCCACGATCGCCTGCTCGGGGCAGGCCACGACGCAGGCCGGCTCGAGGCCGCGGTCGACGCGGTGGCTGCAGAAGTTGCACTTGGCCGCCGTGTGGTTGCGCGGGTCGATGTAGAGCGCGTCGTACGGGCAGGCCTGCATGCAGGCCTTGCAGCCGATGCAGCGGCGGTTGTCGAAGTCGACGATGCCGTCGGTGCGCACGTAGAGCGCGGTCACCGGGCAGATCGTCGTGCAGGGCGAGTCGGCGCAGTGGTTGCAGCGCATGACGTGGAAGCTGCGCCGCACGTCGGGGAACGCGCCGGTCTCGACCTGCTTGACCCAGGTGCGGTTGACGCCGATCGGCACGTCGTGCTCGGACTTGCACGCCACGGTGCAGGCGTGGCAGCCGATGCAACGGCGGTTGTCGATCAGGAAGCCGAGCCGCGTCACGACACCTTCGCGACGCGCTGCTTCTCCAGGAAGGCGCCCACGCGGCGCAGGGCCTCGCGGATGTTGTCGACCGAGTTCGCGTAGCTGAAGCGCAGGAAGCCCTCGCCGTGTGCGCCGAAGGCCGTGCCCGAGAGGCAGGCCACGCCGGCGTCGGCGAGCAGGCGGTGCTCGAGGTCCTTGCTCGCCAGGCCCGTGCCGCGGATGTCGGGGAAGACGTAGAAGGCGCCCTGCGGCTCGACGCACGAGACGCCGTCGAGCGCGTCGAGGCCCGCGACGATCACGTCGCGGCGCCGCCGGAACTCGGCCACCATGCGCTCGATCTCGTCCTGCGGCCCGCGCAGCGCGGCGACGCCGGCCATCTGTGTCATCGAGGCCGTGCAGCTCGTCGCGTTCGTCTGCAGGCGCGCCATGGGCGTGGCGAACTCGGCCGGCATGATCCCGTAGCCGAGGCGCCAGCCGGTCATGGCGTAGGTCTTGCTGAAGCCGTCGAGCACGACCGTCCGCGCGGGGTCGCTCCAGCGCAGCAGCGTGTGGTGCTCGGCGCCGTAGGTGATGCGCGAGTAGATCTCGTCGGAGAGCACCCAGATCCCGCGCGCCGACGCGAGCCTGGCGATGGCGGCCAGCTCGTCGCCGGTCAGCATCGCGCCGGTCGGGTTGTGCGGCGAGTTCACGATGATCAGCTTCGTGCGCGGCGTGACGAGCGACTCGAGCTCGGCGACATCGGCGCGGAAGCCGCGCTCGACGCGCAGCGGCAGCGGCACGGCCTGGGCCCCGCTGAAGCGGATCATCGACTCGTAGATCGGGAAGCCC
>Ga0207428_10003198_pt1 | contig 16021 bp, 13 predicted proteins | sample RhiMethybrSRZTD1_FD_187600 | JGI IMG/M metagenome (GOLD analysis project Ga0207428, IMG submission 187600) | Populus rhizosphere microbial communities from Tennessee, USA - Rhizosphere MetaG P. TD hybrid SRZTD1 (SPAdes) (version 3) | ecosystem: Host-associated > Plants > Roots > Rhizosphere >...
ATATCTCGATGTATGGCAATTCGCGGAGGCAATAGTCGAGTTGATTGAGAGTCCTGCGCTTAGGGAAAGGTTGGGTCAGGCGGCCCGTCAACGCGTGACCAGGCTTCATTCGTTGGACGTGGGCGGGATGGCCCTGTGGAAAGTCTTGTCTTCAATAGCGCGCGCGTCTTAGACGATCATGGAGTTCCTGAGTGCTCCGTAGACTAAGTTTTTTGGTGTTTGTATAAATCAGAACAAGTGATATCGACACATCCAACGAAATTACAACCATCAAAGGAGAGCGGTTAGAGTACCGGTTAAAGCCGGTACTCTAACTCTAAACGCTCTCTCCCAACGTTTGTAGTTAAACTGGATATCGCCAGAAAAAAAACGCTAAACACAAGAAAACTTAGTTTACAAAGTACTGAGTATGTCCTCTTTGCGAGCAAAGCGCGATAGGACAAGATAGAGACACTATGGCGATCGGTTTTAAGCTCGGCGAAGAATTGGTTATTGTTCTCGAAAAGCCCCTGCGATGGAAATCAGCGTAGTTATACCCACACACAACCGGTCGGACGCCCTGGCCAAAACCCTACTGAATCTATCAAAGCAACAGTTTACCGGGTCGTGGGAAGTAATAGTGGTTAACAACCGCTCTACCGACGACACCGACGAGGTTGTCCGTGGACAGCGTTTTCCCGCGCCGCTGCGGCTCGTTCACGAAGAGAAACCGGGCGCGGCCGCCGCGCGCAACGCGGGAATAGCGGTCTCGCGCGGACAACACATCATCCTGATAGACAACGATATTCTCGTAGAACCGGACTTCCTTCGCCGGCACTACGACCTCCTGCTGTCGAACCCCGGCTGCTGGATAACGGGCCATGTTGTCAACCTGCCGGAGCAGCGCTCCACTCCTTTCGGAAAATACCGCCAGTCCTTGTGCGGCTATGTCCCGCGCGAATCGGACGGAGGCGAAGCTTACTGGCTTAACGGAGGCAACGTTTCGCTACCACGGGCGGACTGGAAGCGGTTAGGCGGATTCGATGAAAGGTTTTCGGGGGCGAGCGTTGAGGATTACGATTTCGCCATTCGCGCGTGGGACGCGGGGATCAAGATACTTTTTCGCCCGAGCATCGTGGCGATACACAACGACTGGGCCGGCTTTTCTATCGAAGATTATTGCCTGCGGCAGAGGCTGTACAGCCAATCCGAGCCTCTTTTCTGGAAGAAATATGGCGACCGGCACGTGAGAATGGACCTGGTACGGCAAAACCTCCCGCCTGATTGGAATCGTGATGATCCGGCGTTATTCGCCAAAAAGTTCGTCAAGAAGGCGCTTGCGACAAACAACCGGCAGGCGATTCTTTCGACCCTGTGCGCCTTCCTGGAGCGAAACTGGCCCTGGCCTCCGTTATTGCGCCGATTGTATAAGCTGATGCTGGCCGTGGCGATTTACCAGGGCTTTCAAGAAGGACTGAAGATTCACAGTATCGATTGTTCGGTTAAGTATGGATATCTCGATAATCATTGTTAACTGGAACGGGCGGGATCTCCTGGCCAGGTGCATGGGAAGCATTTTAAAACACCCGCCGAGCGCGCCGTACGAAATCGTCGTCGTGGACAACGCTTCGACGGATGGGAGCGTCGAGTGGTTGCGGGCGGCGCATTGGAATGGGTGGCTTAAAGACGCGAACTTGAGGTTGATAGAAAATAAAGAGAATGTAGGTTTCGGCAGGGCTAATAACATAGCTTTCAGTCAAACCAGCGCGCGCATGCTTCTCTTGCTCAACTCGGACACGGAGGTGAGGGAAGGGACTATAGACAGGCTTGTTGAGGCGGTGGAGTCGAATAAAAAGGCCGCGGGGTGTGGCCCAAAAATGCTAAACGCCGACGGCGGTTTTCGACCCACCGTGTATCGCAACCCGCCTGCCGTCTGGGAGATTCTGGTGACAGGACTCAGGCTCTATTATCTGCTTCCCAGCCGGATCCGCGCCGAGCTCCTGCTAGGGCCGCATTGGGACCATTCAAAGCGCCGTACGACCAGAACGTTGTCCGGAGCCGCGATTCTCTTACGAAGAGAGGTAATCGATTCGGTCGGAGGGTTCGATGAAGATTTTTATTTTTACGGCGAGGATATCGAATTGGGCCTTCGGATCGTGAACTCGGGATGGGATTTGTTATTTGAACCCGCCGCGCAGGTTGTTCATCACGGCAGCAAGTCCGCGCTGCAGAGATGGGGGCCCGAAGAGGTGCATCGTAGATCGATCGATGCCTCTTTACTGTGTTACAGGAAGTCGCTGCCCAGATTTCGATTTGTTGCGAATTGTCTGGCGAATTGCCTGGTCTACTCCTTTATGCGTATCTGGAGGAGAGCTCGAGGGGCTTCCACGAGAGATATCGATATTGCGCTCAGTGTTCACCGGGAGCATTTAAGGGAGGCCGTGTCCGGTCGGAAACGAACATGATACGCGCGCTTCACTTTAGCAACGCCATACTTCCTTACGACGTCGTGGATACGGCCCTCGTGAGGTTCGACAAGGCGAAGATCGATCTGCTGGCCCTGACCGGACTGGCCACGCAGCCGGCCGGCGATTACAGGGTGGGGGAGAAATACGAGGTACAAACTCTCGGTTACAAGTTTGAACGCCGGAACTATTCAAAGATGTTTCTGGCGTTAACGAATAAAATCCGGTCGTTTCGTCCTCACGTATTGCATGCCCACGGCTTTGACGAGAACCTAATCGCTTCACTGGCCGTCAAGGCGGCCCGCGTGCCATGTTATGTTATTGGCCGCCATTACTCCGATCACATCTATTTCCTGACGCGCGGGTTGAAGCGGAAGGTCTATCTTGCGGCGGAAAGCTTTTGTAATAAGGCGGCCACGCGGATCGCGGTCCCTACAGAGGGAGTCGCGCGCATCCTGACGGACCTTCAAGGAGTTCCCGGAGAGAAGGTGGCGGTCATTCCATTCGGCGTGGATTTTAACAGGTACCGCGCTTCATCTCCCGACGCCCCGTCCCGCTTACGCTCCGAGTATGGTTTGGAAGGAAGGTATCTGGCGCTAGCTTGCAGCAGGCTGAACCCGGAGAAGGGGCTGGAATATTTGTTGCGGGCGGTTCCGCGAGTGAGAGCGGTCAACGATGATTTTCGACTGGTGATGGTAGGGCGCGGCGCGCGCGAGATGGAGTTGCGCGGGCTGTGTAAGGAGCTCGGTCTTGAAAACATTGTGCGGTTTGTCGGATGGCGGAATGACGCGATGGATTGGATCGCGGCGGCGGATTTGGTAGTGCAGCCGGCTCTCTGCGAGTCCTGGTGTCAGGTCTTATTCGAAGCGCTCGGGTTTACCAAGCCCATCATCATGACGCCGGTTGGGGCTGCCCCTGAGGTGATAGGAAATAATGAGCGTGGCCGGTTGATTCCTCCAGGAGACAGCGGCGCGATAGCGGACGCGATAATCGAACTTATGAATGATCGGGAATTGGGGCGCTCCCTGGCCGAGTCGGGCAGAGCTTACATATACCGGAACATGGGCGCCGACCGCGCGGCGCGAAATTATGAAGAGCTATATTATGCGGCGCTGCGGCAGGTATGAGTTGCCCTCTTTGTGATCACCAATTCTCCAAACCGTCATGGATCGGCTCTACTTTCTACCGGGGCAGGGAATTTACCTACTCCGAATGCCTGTTTTGTAACTCGTCATATTGCGATCCGATGCCGGACGGGGAGACTCTGAGTCAAATGTACGGAGCCGATTATCAAAACAGCTTTGTAGCCGAGGCGCCGGACGAGGGCTCCAGAGAAGGACGCCGAATAATCGATCTGCTGAAGAAAATGGAGAAGGGGATGTTCGTGGATTATGGCTGCGGCGCCGGATCTGCGCTCATGGAGGCGGCGAAATTGAATTGGCGCGCCGTCGGCGTTGAGTTTGATGAAGCGGTGGCGGCGGAAGTCGAGAAGAAGACCGGGCTTGAGGTGTTGACCCATCGTCAGGTGGGGGCGCTCAATGGATTACGCGCGGACGTTCTTCACCTCGGCGATGTGATCGAACATTTGACGGAGATGAATCGCCAAATGCCGGAAATAATAAATCTGATAAGACCGGGCGGGCTGCTAGTGGCGCAAGGGCCTCTTGAAGCCAATCTGAACTTGTTTACTTTGACGATACGACTGGCCCGCTCTTTGCGACGTCGGCGTCGGACAGAGATGGCTCCTTACCATGTTCTGCTTGCGACGGCGAGGGGGCAGCGTTTGTTATTCCAGCGACTCGGCCTGAAAGAGGTGGAATATATAATCAGGGAGGTGGCCTGGCCGGGTCCGTCCGGGCTTTCTCTTTCCGATTTCCGCCGTCCGCGATCACTGGGACTATACCTTTTGCGCCTGGCGTCAAGGGCGATCTCCGAGTTGGGATTCGCGCAGATGGGGAACAGATATTTTTACGTGGGGCGGCGCGTTGACACGTGGGACGGACTTTAGTCTGTCCGCCCTGGGGACAGACTAAAGTCCGTCCCACGTTTTCGCCACGATTTCAGAGGACGCGGAGTGAAGGTTTCGCTTGTCGTGCCTGTCAAAAACGAGGCCGATTCGGTCGATTGTCTGATGGCAAGCGTCGCCGCGCAGACGCGGCGGCCGGATGAAATGATCGTCGTCGATGGCGGATCGGAAGACGGCACGCCCGAGATCATAGAAGAGTGGATGAGCCGGCGTTCTTTGTCGGATTGGGGGCGCGTCGTGCGTGTGGACGACGCCACGCCGGGGAAGGGGCGCAACATCGGAGTCGCCAATGCGAGGTATGACTGGATTGCGTTCACCGACGCCGGCATTCGAGTCGAAGAATCCTGGCTAGAACGATTGATCGAAGGCGCGGAACGCGATAATCAGGTTGACGTGATCTATGGAAGCTACGAGCCGGCGGCGGAAACGTTTTTCGAGCGATGCGCCGCCCTATCCTTTATCGCGCCGAAACGGTTGAGAGAGGGGCGGTGGATGCGCGGGCCGTCGATACCTTCTTCACTCATCCGTCGTGGAGTCTGGGAAGGGGTCGGCGGCTTCCCGGATTTGAGGGCGGCGGAAGATTTGATTTTTGTGGAAGCGATCGAGCGCAAAGGGTACAAAATCGCCTGGGCGCCGCAAGCGGTCGTCTGGTGGCGAATGCCGCCGACCTTCGGAAGCGCCTTTCGCCGCTTTGCGCTCTATTCGCTGCACAACGTCAGGATAGGCAGGCAATATGATTGGCATTACGGCGTCGCGCGGCAGTATGCGGTTTGGATCGCTTTCGTGATCCTGGGTTTTTTGTTGAGCGGATGGTTCTGGCTGGGGCCGCTGATAGGATACGGCGCGCGCGTGGCGAAGGGCATCTGGGCGAGGCGCGAAGGGCGCGGGTTGTTGTGGGCATTGAATCCGGCGCAGTTCGTGACAGTCGCCGCGATCCTGCTGGCGATTGACACCGCGATGTTTGTTGGTTGGTGGAATGCGCTTCTGAATCAGAACGACCCGAGGTGAGACAGACTAATGGTCTTTGAGAATTAATTGCAACAACGTAGGGGCAGACCTATGTGTCTGCCCCGGCTTGTGCGCACACTTCCCGGCCGGGGCAGACACATAGGTCTGCCCCTACGTTGAATTGCGTGGTTGCGCTTAATTTTCAAAGACCATTAGTCTGTCCGTAGTATGAATTATGGCGGTTAGCAAATGAGTGTCCCGTACACGCATTTGCCAACCAATCTAGGGGAGGACAGACTGAAATCTGTCCCACGGATGCGGACACTCTACCTTTGTTATTTCGGATTGCGGGAACCCCTGACGCAGACGCAGGTCTTGCCTTATCTGCGCGAACTGAGCCGAAGCCGAATCACGACACGTTTGCTGACCTTCGAACCAGACTGGCCGCGTTCATGGAGCGATGAAGAGCGCCGCGCCTGGCGAGAGGGGCTTCGAGGAGATGGAATCGAATGGGGGGCCCTGGCCTATCACAAAAAGCCTTCGGCGCTCGCGACGCTTTACGACATCCTCGTCGGAACGCTTGCCGTCGCGAGGCTGGCGCGTCGGGAGAGGATCGATGTATTGCATGCGCGGGCGCACATCCCGCTGGTCATGGCGTTGTTGGCTCGGAGGCTTTGCGGAGCGAAGATCATTTTCGACATCCGCGGACTGGTCGCCGACGAGTATGTCGACGCGGGCGTTTGGAGAACGACCGGGCCTGTTTACAGGACGATCAAATGGGTCGAACGAATCGGAATCGCCAAGGCGGAACAGATAGTCGTTTTGACGGAACGAATGTCCGCCTGGCTGGTGGAAGAGATGAAGGCGGACCCCGCGAAGATCGAAGTCATTCCCTGTTGCGCCGACTTTTCAAGGTTCGATGGAAAAAGCTCAGGCGCGGCCCCGGAGGCCGTCGCCGCCGACAGGTTCGAGGTGGTTTACGCAGGGTCGGTCACCGGCTTGTATTTACTGGAAGAGATGGCGAGGTTCTTTCTCGCTTTGCGCGAGCGGCGCCCGAACGCGTATTTGCGAATATTGACTGTTTCTCCTGCAACCGAAGCGTCGGAGACGTTGAGTACTCTCGGATTGGGAGAGGAAGATTACTGGATCGGGGCGGTTACGCCTTCGGAGATACCAGCTTATTTGCGTCGCGCGAAGGCCGGGCTGTCATTTATCAAGCCGGCCTTCTCTAAGATCGCCTCTTCGCCGACAAAAATCCCTGAATATTTGGCGGCTGGTATACCTGTGGTTTCGAATGCGGGCATCGGTGACACTGACCGATCGCTCTTGGACGACCGCGTCGGGATAGTCGTGAGGGATTTCAGCCGAAAAGCATATGACGAGGCTGTCGTCGCCCTTTTGGAACTACTGGACGACGCCGATCTCACCGCCCGCTGCCGCCGAAGCGCTTATGAACGGTTCGATCTGGAAAAGGTGGGCGCCGAACGATATCGCAGACTCTATCGAAGGATTTCAGAGGTAGGCGGTACGGCGCAGGGGGCCTAGAATGAATGGACAACCTGATAGCAACGATCTGTTTCTGGGGGGAGTTTTTCTACTCCTGTTCGCCGGGTTAGGAAGCTTTCTGCTGACGCTCACGCGCAAGCATAGCCAGACGCGGCGCGAGCAGATCACCATGTTTCTTTGCGCGCTCGGCGTCCGGTTCGCGGCTTCGGTCGTCGTATATGAACTGGGGTTGGTGAATGTGCTCGGCGATGAGGACAGCAGCGGATGGGTTTCCGGTCTTGCCCTCTCGGACGGATGGGACAGGCAGCGGTTGGACTTGCTCAGTCTGCCGGAGATCTGGGGGGAGGCGTACGGAAAACAGAACAGGGGCTTTCAATACCTGGCGGGATTGTTCTTCTTCATCACCGAGACTTCGGCCAGAATGCCCCTGGCGGCGATGAATTGCTTCTTCGGCGCGCTGACGGTGATATTGATTTATCGCACTGCGATCAGCCTGTTTTCGCGCTGGACGGCGGTTAGGGTTGGATGGGTCGCTTGTTTTTTCCCATCGCTGATCATCTGGTCGGCGCAGACGTTGAAAGAGCCGGTGGTCATCTTTCTAGAAGCGCTGGCGCTATACGCCTGTATGAATTTGAAGCTCTCAGGGTTTTCGGTGAAATACGTTCTGTTATGCGCGGCGGCGATCGTTCTGTTGCCGCCGTTCCGATTCTACGCGGCTTATCTGGCGGGCGCGGTAGCGGTCATGGCGCTGGCGATCCCGCATATCGGCGCGCGGATCGGTAAAGGCAAGTCCTCGTTTAAAACGGTTCTGGCGGCCCTGGCGCTTGCGGCGTTGGTCGCGCCGTTGGCCGTCTCTTCGGGGTTTCTGGCTCGCAATGAAGCCTCTCTCGAGAGGTTCACACAGTTGAAAGAGATCGCATCGTTCAAGAACAACGTCGCGGCGGGTTACGGCTCGGGTGTCGAGAGCGATTATGATCTGAATTCGGCGACGGGGTTGGCGATGGCGATTGGGGTCGGCTGGGCGCATCTATTGCTGGCGCCGTTTCCATGGCAATTACGCGGAGGCAGTTTGCGGATGTTGTTGACCACGCCGGAATTGGTGGTCTGGTGGTGGCTGGTCTTTATGGGATTGATTCCGGGCCTCTGGCACGTCTGCAAAACGCGACTGGCCGATGCGCAGCCGATGCTGTTTTTCATTGTCGGTCTGGGTCTGGTCTACAGCATGATGTTCGGCAACGTGGGACTGATTTTCCGGCAGCGCGCGCAGTTGTTGCCCTGGTTGTTGATCATTGCGATCGCCGGCCTGGAGCAACGCGCGATAAGGAAACTGCTCAGGCGCGGCGCCCAGGCGCCAGGCGTCAGGTTCCAGGCGTCAGATGTCAGGTGTCAGGTGTCAGGTGTCAGAGTCCTACCTGGAACCTGAAACCTGGAACCTGAAACCTGAAACCTGGAACCTGGAGCCTGGAACCTGAAACCTAACATGCGCGTCCTGTTTTTAACGCCGAATCCGATCGAGGCGGCTAACACTCGGTACCGCGTATATCAATTCCTGCCGTATCTGGAATCGCGCGGGATTGAGTGTGAGATCGCCCCGTTTTTATCGAGTGAATTGTTCCAGGACCTGTATAGGCGCGGACGAATCGTCCGTAAGATGGCCGGAATCGCCCGCTCGGCGTTGGGGCGTGTGGCCGACGTGATGCGGGCCAGACGGGCCGACGTGATTTGCTTGTCGCGGGAGGCGATGTTGTTCGGCCCCCCGGTGATCGAATGGATGGTCAGCAAGGTCGCTCGTCGTCCGATGGTTTTCGATTTCGACGACGCGCTCTTCGTTTCCTATGTCAGCCCGACTTACGGCCGGTTCGCCTCGTGGCTAAAATGCCCCTCGAAATTGTCGCGGATTCTGGCGATGAGCGCCCACATCATCGCGGGCAATGAATACCTGGCGAGTTACGCGCGGCGGCATAACCGCCGGGTGACAATTTTACCCACGGTGGTCGATACGGAATTGTTCGCCGGCGCCGGCCCTCTTCCGCGCCCTCGCGTCCATTCCGCCGCCGAGCCGATCAGTAAGCCGGTCGTAGGCCCGGTTGTGGGGCCTGTCGTAGGATGGATCGGGAGCCATTCTACGGCGCAATACCTGGACCTGATCGCGCCGGCGTTGCAGCGACTCGCTCGCCGCCGCCGGTTCGTATTTCGTGTGATCGGCGCCGGGCGCGATGTGCGTATACCGGGCGTAGAAGTGGAAAATCGCCCCTGGGATATGGCGACGGAGATTCGAGATTTTCGAGACCTGGACATCGGCGTCTACCCGATCCGCGATGACGAGTGGGCGCGCGGGAAATGCGCCTTCAAAGCCATCCAGTATATGGCCGCCGGCGCGCCGTGCGTATCATCTCCCGTTGGGATGACGACTGAAGTCATCAAAAACGGCGTTAATGGCTTTCTCGCCGCTTCGACCGAGGAGTGGGTCCATTGCCTGGACGTGCTTTTGGAAGATGAGTCGTTGAGAGTACGGCTGGCGCGCGAGGGCCGGATTACGGTAGAAGAGAAGTATTCTTTGAAGACGCATGCCCCGAGGCTGGCGGACGTCTTGGAGGCGGCCGCCGATGGAAGTAAGAATATGTAGCATGTAGGCCATATTCCACATTTCGTATGCCATATGAAATGTGGCGTATGAAATATGGAATATGAAAATCGAAGAGTGATTAGATGGCGAAACACAATATTTTAGTCACCGGCGGGGCCGGTTTTATCGGGTCGCATCTGGTCGATGCGCTCATTGCGCGCGGGCATCGCGTGCGAATTCTGGACGCGGTCGCGCCGCAGGTTCATGTCACTGGCGAGCCGCAATATCTAAACCCGGAGGCCGAATTCATTCGCGGCGACGTCTGCGAGGCCGCCGCGATCGATGACGCCATCGAGGGCGTTGATGTTGTTTATCACCAGGCTGCCGAGGTCGGCGTCGGCCAGTCTATGTATGAAATTCGGAAATTTGTCAGGGCGAACGACCTTGGCACGGCCGTGTTACTCGAGGCGCTTGTCAAGCGCAGATCGCAAATTCGTAAATTGATCGTCGCCTCATCAATGTCAATATATGGCGAGGGGGCTTATCGCAACGCCGACGGCGAGATCGTTTACCCGCCTATTCGTCCGGCGAGCCAGTTGGTCGAACGACAGTGGGAACCGCTCTGCCCCCGAACCGGCGCGGTTTTGACGCCGATCGGAACCACCGAAGAGAAGCCGCTGGTTCCGACGTCGGTCTACGCAGTCACGAAGCAGGATCAGGAGCAGTTCTGCCTGGTCGTCGGGCGGGCTTACGGCATACCGACGGTCGCGCTGCGCTACTTCAATGTTTACGGGACGCGCCAGGCGCTGTCGAATCCTTACACAGGAGTCTGCGCCATCTTCTCTTCGCGGCTGTTAAATGACCAGAAGCCGGTGGTCTTCGAGGACGGCGGGCAGACGCGCGATTTCGTCCACGTCAGCGACATCGTTCAGGCCAACCTGCTGGCGCTCGAAACCGACCGCGCCGACTACCAGGCCGTCAACGTCGGCACGGGCAATGCGACTTCGGTCAAACAAGTGATGAAGATGTTGGCCGAGGGGCTGGGCAAAGAGATCGAGCCGGAGATCACAGGCAAATACCGCGAAGGCGACATTCGTCACTGCGTGGCCGACATCACTCGCGCCCGCGCGCTGCTCGCCTATGGGCCGAAGGTGTCGCTGGAGCAGGGCATACCCGAACTGCTCGAATGGGTGAAGCGACAGGAAGCGAGCGACAAGGTGGCCCAGGCGACCGCAGAGTTGGAGAGTCTTCGTCTAGTTAAGTGAAGACTGTGCAAATTAAAGCTGAATGTAATCAACTACTTGAAACGATCTGATTTATGCGCATGGTTCGGTTAAGCACGGTGGCAAAAATTTTGGGGTGTATATCGTAGGGGCAGACCTGTGTGTCTGCCCCGGCGCCGCGCCACACGCCGAATCCGGGGCAGACACACAGGTCTGCCCCTACGATGGATAATGCCGGGTTATTTTTGCCTGTGCGCATAAGTGAATCGTGCGCAAATAATCGCTATGCGACATCATACAACTTGTCTTGTTTGTAACAGCGGCATAGTCGGCAGGAAAGAGAGATACCAGCATGCCTATCTCGTAAAGTGCGCCGGGTGCGGATTTATATTTTGCAGCCGGATACCAGCAGAAAATGAACTGTGCGAGCATTACCGTGTTTACAGCTATGACAAGCAGGAACAAGTTTCTCCTATTACCGTTGAAAGATATCATGAGCTTCTCGACGAGTTTGAACAATACAGAAAAAACAACTTATTGCTCGATGTAGGCTGCGGGGCCGGCTTTTTTCTGGAGGAAGCTATAAAACGGGGGTGGAAGGCGTATGGGACTGAATTGTCGGATGCGGCGGTTAAAGTTTGTTCGCAAAAAGGCATTCCTGTCGTTCAGGGCGGTCTGGACCCCGTAAAATTTGATGACACCCGCTTCGACGTGATCTTTTCATCCGAAGTAATTGAACATATTAACAACCCCTCGGGAGAGCTGCCCAATATATATAAACTGCTTCGAGATGGAGGCTTGTACTATGTTACTACGCCTAATTTTAATGGCCTGCTAAGGTATTACCTGAAAGAAAAATACAAGATCATAGAATACCCGGAGCACCTTTCGTATTATACGCCGAAGACTTTACACTTCCTGCTCAGCAGGAACGGACTTCAAAAGAAACGCCTGTACACAAGTGGAATAAGCCTGTCAATGCTGCGTATGGGCGCGGCGGAGAGCGAAGAACAGGTTGATTACGCAAGGTCGGCGGATGAAGACTTGCGGATAAAAATTGAAAAAAGATGGTATATGAAGTGGGTCAAGAGAGTTTTGAATTTCTTTTTTCGTGTCACAGGAACGGGGGCCACTATCAAGGCATATTATCTGAAGCCAGCGCAAATTAAAGCTGATTGCCGACAGCCACTTGGGATGCGACATCGGGCGCAATCCGGATGATCATGGGGTATATTTTGGGGTTGACCACGTTAGGTGATGCGGCGGCTTCGCTGGTCTGCGACGGCAATCTGGTCGCCGCCGCCGAGGAGGAGCGGTTCTCGCGCGTCAAGCATCACAGCGGGTTTCCGCATAACGCCCTGCAATTCTGTCTGGATTCTGCCGGGATCGGGATCGGCGATGTCGAACACGTCTCGCTCTATTGGAAGCCGTGGGTTCTGGGCCGCAAGGCCGCGCAGGCTCTGAAGTCGTTGGCCATCTCGCGGGATATGTTTCGCGCGCGCGTCGATCGCGGCGTCGCGCAGGTCGGCGAGAGCTACCTGGGCATGCTCAAATATCCGCGAATGATCAGGCGGCGCTACGGGCCGAGCGGTTTTCGGTTCCGTTACCTGGAGCACCATCTTTGCCATGCGGCCAGCGCTTTTCTGGTTTCGCCTTTCGAGAGCGCGGCGATCTTTACGTTGGACGGGACAGGCGAATCGACGACCACGCTCTTTTCTCACGGGCAGGGGACGCGGATTCGGCCGTTAAAGCGGATAAAGCTTCCGCATTCGCTCGGCCAGTTCTATTCGGCGGTGACCAACCTGTTGGGCTTCGACATGTTCGGCGGCGACGAGTGGAAGGTGATGGGGCTGGCGGCATATGGCGAGCCTGAATTTTACGACTTCTTCTCAAATCGCGTCCTGACCACGAACGGCAATTACGATTTCCGCGTCAACATCCGCGCGCTCGACCATCACCTTGCCAAGCGCTATCAATTCAGCGACGAGATCATCGGCGCCCTGGGCCTCCCCCGGCGCCCCGACGAGCCGATAAGCGAACGCCACCGGAACATCGCCTCCAGCGCGCAAAGGGTATTGGAAGACGTCGTCCTCCACCTGCTCGAAGGGCTGCATCAACAGACGGGGGAAGAGAACCTGTGTTTGGCGGGCGGCGTCGCGTTCAACTCGGTGATGAACGGGCGGATCATCACCGAATCTCCGTTCAAGCGGGTCTTCATTCAACCCGCCGCCGGCGACGCGGGCTGTTCGCTCGGCGCCGCCTTCCTGACCCACAACACGATTCTGAAGAATCGGCGCGTGTTCGAGATGGATCACGCCTACTGGGGGCCGTCATTCAGCAATGAGGAGTGCGCCGACGCCCTGCGCGAATCCGGGTTGAGATTCGAGGCGTCGCCGGATGAAGATTTGCTGCCCAGGGTCGCGCGCCTGATCGCCGGCGGGGCGGTCGTCGGGTGGTTTCAGGGGCGGATGGAATTCGGGCCGCGCGCGCTAGGCAATCGCAGCTTCCTCGCCGACCCGCGCCGCGCCGATATGCGCGAACTGCTCAACAAGAAGGTCAAGCTGCGCGAATGGTTCCGGCCGCTGGCGCCTTCGATGCTGGAAGAGTCGAGCGCGGAGATATTCGGCGTCCACCGACGCGACCCGTTTATGGTGACCGTCTTCATGGTGGCCGAAGGCCAGCGCGAGCGCATCCCCGCCGTCGTTCACGTCGACAACACCGCGCGCCCTCAGACCGTCAGCCGGGCGGCCAATCCGAGGTACTGGAATTTGATCAAAGAGTTCGAGCGGTTGACGGGCGTCCCGGCGCTGCTCAACACGTCTTTCAACATTCAGGAGCCGATCGTTTGCAGCCCCCGAGACGCGATCAGGACGTTCAAGGGCGCGAGATTCGACGCGCTCGTGTTGGGAAATAATCTGGCGTTGAGGGCGGCTCAGTGATTGAGGGTAGAAGATTGAGGATCGAGGATGGAAAATGGAACGGGACAAAGAGATGAAGATGAACGACGTTATCCGGGCGTTGAATCATTACAGCCGGTCAAGACGGGTGAGGATATTGGTGATTGTTTCCGTCTGTCTGTTGACCGCCTATTTCCTGACGCCTGTGTTTCTTAACAAGATAGCCGAGGGGTTGATTCGAGAAGACGGACTCGCCAAGGCCGATGTGATCGTAGCGCTAGGCGGAGACAATCGTTGCAACCGTGAGAAGAGGGCCGTGGAGCTTTGGCGCCAGGGCTGGGCGGACAACGTCGTCGTCAGCGGGATAAGCTACCCCTGGGGCTTTCACACGGGCGAGGCCGCGCGGAGGTACGTGATGAGTCTGGGCGTGCCCGGGGAGAAGATTTCGATGATCAGCGAAACCCTGAACACTCGCGCGGAAGCCAGAGCGCTGGATGATCTGATGCGCGAGCGCGGGTGGAACTCGGCTATCATCGTCACCGCTGCGTTTCATTCGCGAAGGGCGATGTATACGATCGAGAATGCGACTCCGGGCCGCAGCTTTTATTCGGCGCCTGTGCCGACGGGGTCTCCTGAATGGACGCCCCGCGCCTGGTGGTCGCGCCGGGACGACGTCTATGTGACCGTGCGCGAATTCGCTTCGTGGGCGAACACATTAGTGGGCGGGTGGCAATGAAGAAGCTGAAAAAAAGATGGGCGTATCGCGTGTTGATTTCGCTGGGTCTTCTGACGGCCGGCTGCGTCGCGCTCTTCTTCGCTTTGCCGAGCCTGCTGATCGCGCCGGCGAGCGTGGCGAAATCGGATGTCATACTGCATGGCGCGATCTCCAAACATTCGGCGGCCGATAAATACGTCATTGATTTGTACCGGCAGGGAGTGGCGCGCAAGATCGTTTGCGTCAGCTCTCAGGTCTCAAAGGACCTCTATCCGAGCGATTACGTGCGAGACAGCCTGATCTCGCAGGGCGTACCCGCCGAAGACGTCATCTCGATGCGGTTGCCGCTCGCGCCCTGCGGCGGGGCGGATTTGCCGAAGATTGTGGAGTTCGTGAAAGCCAACGGATGGAAGAGCGCTCAGTATGTCACGCACCCCGAAGACAGCCGCTACTTCGGCAGCCTGGCCCGCAGGTTTTTCGAAAGAGATGGCATCGCCCTAGCCGTAAGCTACTCGCCGGAAGACAAAGAAGAACTGACCAGGAATTGGCGCCGCACGCATTGGAAGGCTCAGCGCATAGTCAGTGAGACGATGATCATCGCCCTTGATCGGTTCTACTCGGAATGCCGCTGACTTATGGCGTTCTTCATATCAGTGTACGAGTTAATGGGACGCGGATACGGCGAATCATCGCAGATAAGAGCCAGAAAAGATCAGCATGAATCCGCTCTATACGCCGTATCCGCGTTCCATTTTGAATCCCGTAAATCCTGTCTAAAGCCTCCATGTGCGGAATTGCCGGAATAGTTTCGGAGACCAATGGGCCGCTTGAGTCTCGCTTGAGGCTGATGATCGACGCCCAGGCTCATCGCGGACCAGACGCCTGGGGCGTTTTGTCGGACGGGCGCTGCGCGTTGGGGCACCGCCGCCTTTCGATCATCGACCTTTCCGAAGCGGGCCGCCAGCCGATGTCGAACGCGCGCGGCGACATACAGATTACCTTCAATGGCGAGATCTACAACTTCCAACAACTCCGCCGAGAGCTTGAGGGCCTGGGCCACGCCTTCCGCACACGCACGGATACGGAAGTGATCATCTACGCCTACGAGCAATGGGGCACAGGTTGCCTGGCCAGACTGCGCGGAATGTTCGCCTTCGGAATCTGGGATCGGCGGCGGCGGCGGATCTTTCTGGCGCGAGACCGCGTCGGTAAAAAGCCGCTCTTTTACGCGCAATTCGGCGGCCATTTTCTCTTCGCCTCGGAAATGCAAGGGCTATTGGCCTACGAGCGCCTTCCGCGCGAAGTCGATCCGCGGGCGATTGACGCCTATCTGAGCTACGGTTACGTCCCCGCTCCGAGGGCCGCGTTCAAAGGCATTTACAAATTGCCGCCCGCCCACTACCTGACGCTCGATTTGAAACTGACTGGCTTTGAAAAACGAATCGAGCGCTATTGGTCTCTCGATTACGAACCCAAACTCCGAATCGGCGAAGACGAGGCCTGCGAGGTCTTGCGCGAGAAGATGACCGAGGCCGTGCGGTTGCGGATGATCAGCGACGTTCCGCTCGGGGCCTTTCTGTCGGGCGGCGTCGATTCGAGCGTCGTCGTGGGGTTGATGGCGCGACTCTCGGGCGCGAAGGTCAAGACGTTCTCGATCGGGTTCAACGAGTCCGCTTACGACGAGACCGCGCACGCG
>Ga0207428_10003199_pt1 | contig 16018 bp, 11 predicted proteins | sample RhiMethybrSRZTD1_FD_187600 | JGI IMG/M metagenome (GOLD analysis project Ga0207428, IMG submission 187600) | Populus rhizosphere microbial communities from Tennessee, USA - Rhizosphere MetaG P. TD hybrid SRZTD1 (SPAdes) (version 3) | ecosystem: Host-associated > Plants > Roots > Rhizosphere >...
CGCCAGAAAACGAGCGCGCGCTCCGCGCGGACGCACCGCTCGCGGCCCTGCGGCGCCGCGGGTAGACTCTGCGGGCTCGCCGCGATGTGGCTATTTGCCCATTCCCAGGCCGGCACGCAACGCCTCGAGCAGTTGCCCGTTGTCATTCGACAACTCCCAGAACATCGCGCCCGCGAGGCGCTGTCCGGCGATGTACTCGCCCTTCAGCCGCATCGATTGCGGATCCTCGTAGGTGATCCACTCTTTCCGCTCGGCGTTGTACAGCCAGGGCACCTTCGCGACGTCGTCCCAATAGCGCACGTAGCCAGGCGTTTTCAGGAAGGTCTCGGCGACGTTCCGGTAGCCGCCGACCTGCAGCGTGCCCGTTCCCGTGTTCCAGGGCGTGGACGACTCAACGCCCCGCCAGCCTCGTCCGTAGAACGGCACGCCGGCGGCGAGCTGGCGGCGCGGAACGCCTTTCGCGAGGATGGCCTGTACGGCGTCGTGGAGGTTCAGCCTGGAGTTCGACGGATCGTCGTGGTTGTAGAGCGCCGCGTTGAAACCGGCGCGCGATCCACCGCTGTGGAAGTCGTACGTCATCACGTTGATCCAGTCGAGCGACGCCGCCATGTCCGCGTACTCGAGCGGATCGATCGCGCGCGGGCCGGCGCCGACCGCGACCGTGAGCAGCTTCGCCGGGCCGATCGCCTGACGCAGCGCCGCCAGCAAGAGCACGTAGTTACGCGCGTCACGCGGCTGGCCCGGCTGCAATCCACCCGCGACGGGATGCTCCCAGTCGATGTCGATGCCGTCGAACTGCGGATACGTGCGGAGGAATGCGGCGCACGAATCGACGAACGACTGGCGCCGCGGCTCGGCCGCGGCCATGTCGTAGAACGGACCGGAGTCCGTCCAGCCGCCGACCGACATCAGAAATTTCAGGTGGGTGAACTTCTTCTTCAGCTCGGTGATCTGATTGAACAGCCCGTGCGGACAGCCGGGATCGGCGCAGTCGCCTGGATACACGGTCTCGGTCGCGGCTGCCGCGTTCCAGGTCAACCGGTCGTCGGCGTCGATCTTTCCGAAGGCGTAGTTCACGTGCGTCAGCCGATCGGCCGGGATCTGGGCCAGCGGGTAGCGGGCGGCCGTCCAGTCGGCGTAATAGCCGATGACCTTGAACGGAGCCGGAGGCGACGGCGTCTGCCAGCCGCCGCCGATGGCGAGAAATGTCAGCAGTGTGGCCGCGAGACGAAGCATGGTCCTGGCTAATTCTTGTAAACGATCTTTCCGCCAATGATCGTGTACGCGACCTTCGCCTGACGGATCTCGTCGTCCGGCACGGTGGTGATGTCTTTGGTCAGGACGGTGATGTCGGCCAGCTTGCCGAGCGAGAGCGTGCCTTTGATGTCCTCTTCGAAGGCGGCGAACGCGTTGCTGATCGTGTACGAGCGGAGCGCCTCGATCCGGGTCATGCGCTGATCGCCGTAGAACACCTTCCCGTCGTTCGCCTTGCGAGTGACGGTCGCGTAGTAGCTCGCGATGGGATCAATGTCTTCGACCGGCGTGTCGGTGCCGTTCGTGACGACGGCGCCCGACTTCATCAACTTCTGCCAGACGTAGGCGCCTTCTTCGGCCCGCTTCGCGCCGAGGCGCGGCTCGACCCATGGCGCGTCGGAGGTGCAGTGGATACCCTGCATCGACGCGATCACGCCGAGCTGACCGAAGCGGGGAATGTCCGCGGCCGAAATGTGCTGCGCGTGCTCGACCCGCCAGCGCAGGTCCTTGCCGTTCTTGCCGTTCTTCTTGAACGCTTCCTCGTAGACGTTGAGCACTTCGCGATTGGCGCGGTCGCCGATGGCGTGGATGCACACCTGGTATCCGGCCTCGAGCGCGACCTGCGCCTGCTGCCGCATCTGCTCGACCGGCGTCGTGGCGAGGCCGGAGCTGTCGGGCTTGTCCGAGTACGGCTCGAGCAGCCAGGCGCCGCGCGATCCGAGCGCGCCGTCGGCAGTGATCTTGATCGCGCGCACGGTCAGCATGTTGCTGCCATAGCCGACGACGCGGCCGGTGGCGAGCGTCTGCGCGTTGCCGCCGCGGATCATCATCCAGAGCCGCACGTTCATCCTGCCCGCGTCGATGGCGCGCTTGACTCGATCGACGACTTCGAACGACGACCCGGCGTCCTGAAAGCTCGTGATGCCCTTCGTGATCGCCTCGCGATCCGCCAGTTCGAGCACGCGAACGCCGCGTGCCTCGATTTCCGCGGCGGTCGGCGTCGGCGCGCCGGCGCCGCGGCGAATCAGGCCGGACGCCGTTTCACGAAGCAACCCGGTCGGCTGCCCTTTTGCGTCTTTCAGAATCTCGCCGCCCGCGGGGTTCGCGGTCGTGGCCGTGATGCTCGACAGCTCCATCGCCTTCGCGTTGGCGAACGACGCGTGTCCGCTCGCGTGGGTAAGAATGACGGGGTTGTTCGGTGACACCTTGTCGAGCGACGCGTGCGTCGGAAACCCTTCGACGTTCGGCTGCGGCGTCGAGCTCCACTTCTCCTGGTGCCAGCCGCGCCCGATGATCCACTCGCCGGGCTTGGCCTTCTCGGCGGCGAGCGCGACCATGTGCACGATCTCGTCCCAGCTCTTCGTGTTCTGGAGCTCGAGGTTGAGCTTGCCCTCGCCAAGGCCCGTGAAGTGGCCGTGCCCCTCGATGAACCCGGGCATCGCGAACTGCCCGTTCAGCTCGATGACCTGGGTCGCCGGCCCGATGAATCGCGCGACGTCGGCCGTCGTCCCGACGGCGACGATGGCGCCGCCGCGCGCGGCGATCGCCTGCGCTTCGGGCACGCGTGCGTCGAGCGTGACGATCCGGCCGCCCCGGAGGACGAGATCGGCCGGCGCGACCGCCGGCGTCTGCTGACTGACGACGGTCACGCCGCCGGCGACGGCGAGACACAGCACGGAACAGAGCGCGGCAAATGGTTTCATAGGGTTGGCGTCCCGAATACCCGCGAAAAGTTACCACCAAACAGTTGCGCCTGAGCGTCCGCATCGACGTCGAGGCGATCGAGGATCTCCCGCTGCGTCGCGTGAATCCCGCGCTGCCAGCCACGGGGGAAAAAGGACGAGTCGGTGCCAAAGAGCAGGCGCGCGGGCCCGAGCACCTCCAGCGCGCGGGCAAAGACATCGGCCAGCGTGAGTCCCGGCTGGTAGCGGATCCAGTTGTTGGAGCTCGACGTGTCCAGCAGGATGTTGGGCGCGATCTCCGCCGCCATCAGGGCCTCACGAAAGAAGCCCGCGCCGAAGTGCGGAATGATGACGGGCACCTCGGGATGGCGGACGGCCGCGGCCGCCACCGCCAGCGGATCGCCGAGCCGCACGTCGAACCGGCTCGGCAGGCCGAGCTTCTTCCTCACGCCGACCGACAGCACACCACAGTGCACGAAGACCACGCGACGGCGCAGGGCCGCAGCCGCAAAGACCGCATCGACCGCCGGATCGTCGAGGCGCACGTGATGCATGGCGGGGAACAGGCAGACCGTCGTGAGCGACGAGTCGGCGAACGCCCGATCGAGGCGCGCCGCGGCGTCGGGCCCCGACGGGTTGAACATGAACGCGCCGACGAACCGTGACGGGTGCCGCGAGACCGCAGCCGCCACCGCCTGCTCGTCGCCAGGCACGCTCGCGATCAGCATGGCGCGGGCGACCTGGTGCTTGTCGAGCTCGGCGATCCAGCGATCGGCGAGCGTCGTGTCCTCACCGGGCGGATCCCAGCCGAGCCGCGCGGGCAGGCTGTCGGCCGCGTCCCCGGAGGCCGGCGAGGCGACATCACGTCCGAGCGTGCGAAAGAACGACGAGGAGAAGAAGTGACAATGTGCGTCGCAGATCACTTGTAGCCCAGCTTCCGCTCGGCGAAGAGAAAGGCGGGCAGCGAGAGCGCCGCCAGGCCGGCCGCCGCGCCGAACGCCAGCCGGAACCCGTAGTGATGAATCAGCCAGCCCATCGTGGACGAGCCGGTCCCGATCCCGGTATCGAAGGCCGCGAGCATCGCGCCGAACGCGGCGCCGCGGCGCGACATCGACACATGCGCCATGACGTACGACGTGAACGCGGGATACATCAGCCCGAACCCGGCGCCGAACACGAGCGCCGCGACGAGAAAGGAGCCGGTGCCCTGCGCCAGCGCGAGGATGAAGAGTCCGAGCGGCGGCAGGGTGAGGCACGGCAAGAGCACGTTCCGGTGCCCGCGCCGGTCGAGCGACGACCCCATCGTCAGACGGCCCGTCAGAATCGACACCGCCATCGCGCCGAGGAACAGGCTACGCGGCGTGATGTGCAGCTCGTCGGCGAAGAACGCCGAGAAGCTCGTGAGCCCGCCGTACCCGAACGAGATTAGCGCGAGCGAGATCGACAGCAGCAGCACCCGCCACTCGATGAACCGGCCGTGATGCGTGACCGTGGCTTCGTCGGCGGGATCGCGTCCGAGCGCGCCGGAATGATCGTCGGGCAGGCGCCAGGCGATCACGGCCATCAGGAGGTTCAGGACCGTCATCTCGAGGCTGAGGACGACCCACCCGTGCTTGTAGACCCAGAAGCCGAGGGCCGGCGCGACCGCGATCGCGAAGCTCGACGTGAGTCCCCAGTACCCGAGCCCTTCGGCCCGCCGGCTGCGCGGAATCGTCGCCGTCATGTACGCGCCGGACGCCGACAGCAGCCCCGACCAGAACAGACCATGCGCCGTGACGACCACCAGCAGCCAGCGGTAGTCACGGATCAACGCGTAGCTCGCCGTGAACAGCGCCAGCACGAGGCTGACCACGATGAGCACGTGCCGCTGCCCGAGACGGTCGCCAATCGTCCCGGTGAACGGGGCCGATAGCGCCGACGAGTACGTCAACAGCCCGAGAAACAGGCCCGCAGCCGCCGTGCCGCCGCCGAGCTCCACGATGTGATACGGCGCCGTCGGCAACAGCTGGAACACCGACACGAACACGGTGAAGCTGTACGCGCACATGATGAAAAACCGGGGCGTGAACAGCCGGTCGCGCATAAGCGCTCAAGTATGCACCAGCACCCAGCACCGCCGCACCCGGCGCCCGCACAGTGCACTGTGCACAATGCACCGTGCACCGTTAAGATCGGTGCATGTCCGATCGTCCTTCGAAGATTTGGAAAGAAATGCCCCTCGACAAGCGCATCCAGGCGGCCGAAGCGTTCTGGCGCGACGAAGAATCGGCTGACATCCAGGCCCAGCACGTCGAGGCGATCGTCACAATCGCGCGCCGGCTGAACTTCCGGCCGAAAAGCGTGCAGGGGCTGCCCGTCGAACGGCGCGCGAAGCAGCTCGCGCAGATCAACGAAGTGTCGGACGCGCTCGCGACACGCGCGCTCATCGCCTATCACTTCGCCACCCAGCGGCCGGTCATGACCACCTTCCTCGACGCGCTCGGCCTCGCCCACGAAAACGGCCTCATTACCGCCGAGGACGTCGCCCCGCCCGATCGCGAGCACCTGACCGCCGCCACCGCCGCCCTCCTCGCGGCGCACCCGGCCGACGACGCGATGCGATATCTCAGGACACTCGTGACGCTTGATGGCGACACGTGGGTGAATCTGCCGGGTGTTATTGCGGCAACCCATTGAGGAGCGCGGGGTTGCGGTGGTACCCGACTTGCTTTTCCGTCCAGTGATTGGGCGGCGGCGTCTTATGCTAAGGAATATGTGTCCCCGCCGTTCGTGGGCATTTGCCGTGATCGTGGGCGTGGCCCTCTGGACCGCGGGCACCGGACGTCTGTCCGCGCAGGCCACAACACCGGCCCCGCCTGTGGTGCTACCTCCGCTGCCGGAGCCCCTGCCGGCTCCAGCCAGTCAGGTGCGACCGCCCGAGGCCACGACGAACCTCGACCGCATCCGCACGGCGCTCAGCCGGGAACCGGCGATCAAACTCGAGGATCACCGGCTCAAGTTCTACGTCGAGATCATCGCGCGCTGGCCAACCTTCCAGGATTACATCGGCAAGGACGCCGACCTGATGAACGGACCGGTCCGCGGCAGCGGGATGACGCACGCGGACTTCCTGGCGCACGTCACGCCCAACATGTACGGGACGAGCGGCGGCATCAGGCCGGTCGAGGCATTGCAGTTTTCGATCGTCAACTGGCTGGGCCAGTCACTCGCCAGGAAAGCGATCGAGAGCTTCCGCAATGGCCGCGACGAGTCGGATCTCAGACGGATCCGCCAGCGGATCGAAGAGGAACTGGCCTCGCTCAGAGGCAAAGGCGGGGGTGGCGACGAACCGCGTTAAGTTAGAAGTGAGAAGCCAGAAGTTAGAAGTAAGAGTACGCTTGTCCGAGCGACACGCGCCCAGTAACTTCTAACTTCTGGCTTCTCACTTCTCACTTGATCCAGGTTCTCCCATAATCTTGCCGATCATCCCGTTCCACGGCGGGATCACGATCGCCACGGCGCCGAACGCCTTGGCCTGGCACGCCAGGCGGATCAGCGGTCGTTCGCCGTCGGTCCCGGAATAGCCAAACACCTTCATCCGGCGCCCCTCGTCGTTGGGCACGACCGGCGAGAGCTTTTCGGCGCCGGCGAGCACGCCAATCCAGCACGTCCCGCACGAGGCCGCACGGCATTCGACCGGGATCGGTCCTTCGTTGGGAATGCACCGGATGTCGCGCGAGCGATAGTCGCGCTTGTCCTGCTGCGCGCCGCCCGTGATTTCCTGTCCGTTGATGACCTGAAACGTCGCGTCGGGATCGCCCTCGTCGAAGGCGACGGTCCATAGTTTGTGATTGCCGCGCATGAACCCGAACAACCCCTGCCAGTCGTCCTTCGCGCGCCGCTGCAGCACCTGGTGCGGCGAGCGGACCCTGGCGGCGTCGGTGAGATTCATCTGCCCCGGCGCGGCCGCCATCGCCGCGGCGCCCGCCTGTCGCAGCGTCATCAACCCGACCGCCGTGATCCCAAGCAGCCGATCGCGATCCACGCGGGTCGTCCGCACCGCCGCATCGGCGATTTGCGTGATCATTGCCGGCAGCGCCGCCGGCCAGCTGTCGGCGGCCGCGATTGCGGCCTTGACCTGCGGCCAGTACCGATGGGCGTACAGGAACCGGTGCGACGCGTCGATCTGATCGGCCAGCCGCCAGCGGCCCATCAACCCGAGCGTCCGCACGGTGGCCGCGACGTCCGTGGACTGCTCGAGCGCCCGATGCAACTGCAGGGGATAGAACGCGAACCAGATCTTGGTGGCGTTGCGATCGATCTCGTGTATCCCTGAAGCGAGCGTGTCAATGGCGCGGCGCCAGTCGGCCGCATCGAAGCGGCACAGGTCCGCGTACAGACGATCCATCCCGGTATTGTAGTCGGGACGGTCATTCCTCTCTCAAGAGGCTCACCGGATCGATGCCCATCGCGCGGCGAGCCGGACGCCAGCACGCCGCCGCCACCATCAGGCACATCGCCGCCACGACAGCCGCCCACGTCGCGCCGTCCTGCACTTGAACCTGGTACTGGACGGATGCCAGCACTCGCGACAGTCCCCACGCGATCGCCACGCCCGCGACGAGGCCGCCACCGAGGACAATCGCGCCGTTGCGATAGACCAGGCGCTTGAGATCCGACGGCGTCGCGCCGAGCGCGAGCCGAATCCCGAATTCACGCTGCCGCTGCTGCACGGCGCGCATCAGGACGGCAAACAGTCCGCCGCCCACCGCGATGAGCCCGATGACGGCGAACGCGATGGCCACGATCGACCCCGCCCGCGGCCGCGCGAGCTCCGCAGCAAACTCGTCGGCGACCAGACGCCCGGCGCCGACGATGGATGAGCTCGCCGCCGATCGCAGCGCGGCCCGCATCGTGTCGGCTGGCGGACAGGCCGCGTGGCAGCGGACGGTGAGACTGCCGGACGCGCTCGCGAGGGCACCGGCGGGTGTCAGCAGCGGCTCGTAGACTTCGGGACGGTCGAGCCGCGGATCGTTGTCGGCGTTGCGAATTTCGGACGTGACGCCGATGACCCGGAACGTCCTTTTTCGAAACGACATGCTGCGTCCGACCGCGGACGAGCTCGGCCACAGCGCGGCCGCCGTCGATCGGCTGACGATGATCGCGTCGGGATCGTCCCCGGCCTGGAACGTGCGCCCTTCGAGCAGCCGGATTCCGAACACGTCGAAGAACTCGGGGGTGACGTAGTAGCCGTTCATCACGAGCCGGATCGGGGTCGCACCCGGCGTGTCCGGCGTCACGTCCCAGAAGTAGATCGCGCCGGCGCTCGGAGGCACACCGGACGACAGGGTCGCCGCCTCGACACCCGGAATCGACTGCATCGCCGCGCGCACGGTTTCCACGTACGAGTACCGGCTCGCATCGTCGCCGAACTTCGCCGCGGGCGTGGTGAGGTTGAACGTCACGAGCCGTGCCGCGTCGAAGCCACGATCGACGTGAAGCAGATTGACGAACGACCGCAGCTGAATGCCGGCGGCCACCGAGAGCGCGATGGCCAGCGCCACTTCTGCGACGACGAGCGCGGTCGTCATCCGGCGCGCGCGGCGCTCCGGCGTGGCGGACCGTGACGCGGTCTGTACCTGCCGCGAGAGATCGCCGCGGGTGCCGATCCAGGCGGGCAGCACGCCGGCGATCACGATGGCGAGCCCGCCGAGGATGGAAGTCGCCGCGATCGCGCGCGGGTCGATGTCCACCGGGTTCAGCGTGGCCCCGATGATGTTCGCGGGCAGATACGCTCGCGCCAGCGCGATGAGGCCCGAGGCAGCGAGCAGGCCGATGCCGATGGCGGCGACGCCAATCGCCACCTGTTCCCAGACCGCTTGCCACATGAGCCGCGGACGCGACGCCCCGAGCGCGGCGCACAGCGCGAACTCGCGCCGCCTGGCGCCCAGCCGCGCCAGCATCAAGTTGGTGACGTTGACGCACAGCACGAGAAACACAAGTCCGACGCTCGCCGCGAGGACCTTTACCGTTCCGCTCGAGTACGTGTCGAGGTAGTTCGAGCCGAGCGGCACGAAGAGCACGCCGCGGCGTTGCGGCTGGGGATCGCTCGCCTGCAGGAGGTCCGCGGCGACGCGCATGACGTCCTCGCGCGGGACATTCGCGGCCAGCCGCGCGTAGACGTACCCAAGGGCATTCGGTTGATCGTGCGGCGGCGCCGGCCGTTCGAGATCCAGCGGGCGCCAGACGCCGGTGCGAAAGAACGGAAACCGGAACGACGCCGGCAGGACGCCGACGACGACGAGCGACGCCCCGGAGATGTCGACGCGCTTGCCGACGATCTGCGGATCTGCCGCGAACTGCGTGCGCCAAGTCGTTTCGGCCAGGATCACGCTCTCGTTGGTGTCGGAACGGCCCTCGCCCGGCACGAACGTTCGGCCCAGCAGCGGTTTCACACCGAGATCGTCCATCAGGCCCGGCGTGATCCTGGCGCCGGCCATCGTCACCATGTCTTCACCGGTCCCGAACCGCGCGGGTTCCTGACGGATCGCGTACACGCCGGCGAAGCCGGGGTTCGCGCGCCAGGTCAGCGCGAGCGAGGGGCGCAGGTTGACGCTGGAGTTGCGCGGGCTTTCACCGACGGCGAGCCAGACGAACGTGTCGGCGTCGCGAAACGGCGCCGGCCGCAGGACGAGCGCGTCGAACACGGTGAACATCGCCGACGAGATGCCAATGGCGAGGCCGAGCATCGCGACGGCGAGGAGCGCCGAGCCTGGTTGCGCGCGCAGCCGGCGCAGGGCGTGTTTGAGATTGTCCATCGCCATCCAGGAGCTCCTTGTGATCGCGCCGAACGCACGGCGCTTCGGTAACAACGTGACGGTCGACCGGCGGCCAAACCGTGCGGCCACCGCCTGCTGGCAGAGATCCAGACACTCGACGGTGCCCGTCCGCGCGAGATCGAGCCAGCCGCCGCGGCGGTAGGCGTCCTCGCAGAGATCGGTCATCGTCCGGGCGGCCTCATCGGCGTGCTCGGGCGAGGCGGCCCGGGCGAGATACCGTGCGCTGCGCTCGAAGAAGTGGATCGTTCGCATCGGCGTGCGGCCTATGCGCGCTTGATGACGTGCTTGCGACGTGCGTCGCTCAGCACCGATTCGAGCCGCCGCGCCTCGGCGGCCAGCACCTGACGCCCGAGCGGCGTGAGGCCGTAATACTTCCGTCGAGGATCGTTCTTGATCACCGGGGCCCCCTGCACCCCGGCTCGCTTGATCGGCGGGGTCCCCTGCACGCCGCCTGGGCCGCTCGTGTTCTCAATGAGCGCGTCTTCGAGCAGTCGCTGCAGCAGCGTGTACAAAGTCCCGGTCCGAAGCGTGATGAGCCCGTCGGTTCGCGACCCGACCTCCAGGATGATCCCGTAGCCATGGCGTTCTGTATCTGCCAGAGCGAGAAGGACTTGGAACGCGAGCGGGGTAAGCGGCAGGAACGACCGCGGGTCGACAGGGGGGTGAGCCACGACGCCTCCAGATGCGTAGATCAGCAATACATCTCTTACAGATGCATCTGACGCAAGGTGAGGCCGTTTGGTTGGGTGCCGGTCGTCTATCGCGCCCGAACGACGATGGCGTCGCTGACCGCGCGGGGGCCGGCGGCGTCGGAGGGCTTGTTCACGATCTGCCCGTTGATCACCATCGTCGACGATCCGCCACCGTCGAGGTTGAGCGCGTCCTGGAGGTCGAGACGATCGGCGAGCCGCACGAGATCCGGCAGCGTCATGCCGATGCTGTAGTTCGGCTGGCGCCCATCCACGACCACGAGCCAGATCGCGCCGCGCCGATCCACGCCGATCACGGTCCGTGGATGGCGCATGTCGATGAACGTCTGCGGGTTGAGGTTCTCGGTCTCGCGCCACGTGGTGATGGGCTTGCCTTTGTGCTTGAGCAGCCCGGCGCCGTTGATCACGTGCTGCGCCTGATCGAGGAACTTCGACGAGAGGCCGAGGCGCGTCGTCCACGCAATCGGCAGTGAGACGCGCGTGCCGCGCGCCAGCGCGGCCAGCCCGTCCGGCGGCTCGAGCCCGCCGTACGACAACACCGCGCCGTTGCGCGGAATCGGCGTCTTGCCCAGATCGCGACGGATCTCGGTGACCGTGAGCGGCGAGCCCGACAGGACCCACTCGATCCCGTTCGCCGCGGTGTCCGTGTCGCGGTGGTAGGACGGCGTGTACAGCATCAGCTTGCCGCGCTCGCGCGTCGTATCCACGCCGTCGATGCGGACGAGGTAGTCGCGGCCGCCGGCACGAACGTCCAGGCTCATTCGCGCGATCGCCTGATCGAACTCGAGCTGCGGCCGCGCGCCAGCCGATGCTTTGATCGCGACGATGCCGCGGAAGGCGGCCGTGTCGCTCACGAGCTCGCCGGCGACCTTGAGCAGCCCGGCGGGCTCGCCGTTCTTGACGTTGAAGAAGCCGCCGTTGACGGCCGCGACCGCCTTGTAGCGCGCGGCAATCCCGTCCACCCGCTCGGCGTCCATCACCTCGCCGTTCGACAGGCCGCTCGCGAGGGTCACGCGGTTGGGATCGAGCCGCAGCAGGTACAGCGCAATCGGCCCGGCCTGATCAACGAGCGCCTGACCGGTCGATCGAAACAGGTCGATCCCGGGCGCGACCCGTTCGGCCGCACCGAGCCAGGACGCCTGTGCGAGCGTCAGGCACGCCGAGAGAACGACGAACGCGAGCACGCAGGATCGTAGGTAGCGCGGCTCGGGCTGTGAGCCGCGAGGCGCGGCGGCCTGTACGTAGCGCGGCTCGGGTTTCGAGCCGCGACTCTGACCAATCCCCGCAATCACGTCCTAAGTCTGCCCTCAACGCACTCGCGGGATCCACTCGCGCCGGCGCTCTTCGATGCGGCGTTCGGACCTCGGCCGCTCATGGCATGTCTTTCGCTCCGATCGGGCAGATGCACCGGCGCCCTCCCCGCCTTTCTGGCTTCGATTACCTCGGTTCCTACCGGTATTTTGTGACCTGCTGCACGGAAGGACGCTGTCATGTCTTCGTGAGTCGCGTCGTGGTCGATCACATGGTGGTGCAGATTCTGCGATCCTGCCAGCGTTGGGACTTTGCAGTTCTTGCGTACGTGTTCATGCCTGACCACATCCACCTGCTGGTTCAAGGAACGACCGCTGCGTCCGACTTTCGAGCGTTCATGAAGAACCTGCGAAAACGGACGTCAATGACCTACAAGCAATTCGCCACGCCGGCTCTGTGGCAGGATGGCTTGTTCGAGCGGGTGTTGCGAGACGACGAGACAACCCTGACGGTGATCGACTACCTGTTGATGAACCCGATCCGGGCCGGTCTGGTGGACCAGGTCGACAAATATCCGTTCTGCTGGTCAATCACGTTGGAGTGATCGGTAGGTCGCCGTTCACACCGCGAGCCGCGCTACGGCCCGAATCTTCGCGCCTCACAATCCGAGGCGCGCTACTTCACGGAAACACTCTGAATCTTCGCGCCTTCGAGCACTTTGTCGAGGACGTCGAGGCCGGTCCGGACCCGGCCGAAGACGGTGTAATCGTGATCGAGCCGCGGCAGGTCCACGAGGTCGATAAAGAGCTGCGCGTCGCCAGTGTCGCGGCCGCGGGTGGAGATGCCGACGGCGCCGCGGACGTGCGGGTGCAGGCCGAGCTCGTCGCGCAGATAGCGCGGCGTGGCGCCCGCGTATTCGTTGGCGCCCGGGCTGCCGCCCTGGATCACGAAGTTCGGCACGACGCGATGGAACGTGAGCCCGTTGTAGACGTTCGTGCGTGCGAGGGCGGCGAAGCGCGCGATCGTCACCGGCGCCTGATCGACGAACAGCTCGAGCTCCATCGATCCCAGACCTTCGAGCGTGATGATCGCCGAGGTCGGAAGCGTCATGAGCTGAGGGCTGTTCGCCTGGTACGGATAGCGCTGCCTGGGCGCTGACGCCTGCGCCGGTGCGGCCGCCGGCGTCTTCGCCGCGTACGCCTTCAACGCGGCCGCGCGAACCTTCGGGTCGTAGTCGTCCGCGAACGCGGCCAGCTCGCCTGCGCGATCGCCCGGCAGGAGCTCTTCGAGCCGCTCGACGATAGCCACGCGCGGATCGCGTGAGGTGTCGGTGAATTGCGCGCTGAGCCGGCGCATGGTCTGGAGCAGCGCGTCGTTGACCACGGCGCGACTGTCGGCCGGCGTGCCGCGCAAGGCGATCGCGGCCGTTCGAATCAGTTGGTAGTCATTCGTCTTCAAGGCGTCGACCGCCGCCTGGGTCACACCGGTGCTCTTCAGCCGGACAAGTCCGTTCAGCGCAGCCTCACGGACGTTCGGTTCGCGATCGGCCGCGAGCGTGACGAGCGTGGCTTCGTCATTGAGCGCGACAGCCGCGGCCGCAGCGGCCGCCCGCACCTGCCAGACGCCATGCGCGACGGCGCCCTTGAGACGCGAGCGCGCAGCATCGGGACTGACCCGCGCCAACGCCACGAGCGCCCGTGCTGGCACATGCCAGCGGATCGCGCTCTCTGGCCGGCCGATCTCGTCGGCCCGGACGATCACTTTCTTCAGTGCCTCCGCCGCGTCGGTGCAGCCGGCCGGAAGTACGTCGAGCGCGCGCAGGACGACGCTGGTGTCCGGATCGTCGAAATACTGTGCGACCGGCGCGCAAAGCTTGCCGCGCTGGGCCTCGCTACCGATCGGGCCCAGAACGTCGTACCGCACCTGAGACGCCGGATCGCGGACGAGACGTTCGGCGATGCTCGCCATCTCCGTTTTGGAAAGATCGAGCCGCAGCGCCACGAGGCGGCGCACCTGCCAGTCGGCGTCGCGCGACGCGCGTTCGAGCGTCGCGGTGTCGTCGTCGCGCGCGGTCTGCAGCGCGATCATCGCGAGCCGGCGAATGCGCGCGAGCTGATCGTCGGCACCGGCCGGCGGCTGGGCTGTATCACCAGTGGCCGTCAGCTCGCGCAGCCGCTGCCGCGTCGTCAAGCTCACGGCGCGCTTGGGATTCTGGCGGAACAGGACCTCGAGCCCCTTTACTGCGCCGAGCAACTTCGTGGGATTCGCGGCGGCGGCCACGGACTGCGTGACCAGCCAGGCTTCGACCTGGTCGCGCGCCGTGTCGGTGGCGTAGCGCAGACGCGCGATGGTCTCGAGGATCGTGGCCGCGACATCGGCGTTCTGTTCGCTCGCGTAACTGGATTCGAGCTCGACGCGCGTTCTCAGCATCGTGGCGGGTTCAGTCGGAACCGCTGCGCCGTACTCGCCCGGCGTTCCGGAGAGCGCCGTTCCGATCGCGTACGCCGCCTCGCGACGGACGCGGGCGTCCGGATCCGTGCGCAGCAAACGAATCAGCTCGCCAGACGCGGCGGCGGGCACGCCGATTCGGCCGCGGGCTTGCACCGCGAGCCGTCGCAATTCCGGATCCGGCGATCGCAAGGCGGCGTCGATCACCGCGGCTTCCCGCACCTCGCGATGGTCGGGCGCGTGTCTGCCACCGCACGGCGTGAAGCCACGGCTGTCCCCGGCGAGCACGACCGTGTCGCGCCGGAGCGGGATCTCCGGGATCCGCTGGTCTTCGCCGCAGGTGAACAGCCCATCGGTCAGGAGTTCTGGCACGGTTTGGCGATCGGTCACGCCGACGCCGAGTCCCAGCCCGACGGCCGCGGTCGCGTCACCCGCCCGCGCACGTTCGAACGGCGCCGCCAGTCGGCCGATCCGCTCGTCGAGCGCTGACGACGCGGGCCCGACGACGAGCCGTGAGACGCTGCGCACGGCTTCGCCGTACCACTTGCGCCACGCGGCGGCGATTGTCGCCTCGCGCGCCTTCGCCGCCGACGTATCCTTGTCGGCCGCCGCGATCTTCGCGCCCTCAGTCTCCTCGAGCGCGACCCGCCCCTGTCCAGCCGCGGCGACGACCTCGGCGACGTGGCCCGCCTGCGACTCGTCGGCCGACGCCAGCAGCCACGCGGACGCGCCGACGGCGACGCCGACGTTCTTCATCTCCGCCGGGCTCGTCTTGTCCGGCGTATCGAAGTTGGTGTGGTAGTAACGGTCGGTGAAGTGCCAGTTGAGAAGCGACGGCACGCCGGCGCTGCCGAACACGGTGTGATCGCTGCCGCCCTCGTACGGATTCGTCTTGACGACCCAGCCGGTCTTTCGTGCGACCCGCAGACACACGGCGTAATGCACATCGTTGATGAGATCGCCCTTGAGCTGTTCCGCGCCCACGTTCCCGCGCCCCCACTCGGAGTGCGGATCCCAGGGCCGGTCCCACACCGCGCCAGGATCGGGATAGCGCTCGATGAGGAAACTGCCGCCCGTCTTCGCGACGTCCTCGCCCGTCATGTCGAGCGAGAACATGTATTTCACTTTCTTGGCGTCGTCCGGATGGGTCTGCAGCCATTGACGGCTGCCGCCGATCTCGGTGAGGAAGAGAAACGTCAGCGTGCGCCCGGGCGCCGGGATCTTCCCCGACTTGATCGCGGCGGCCATTGAAGTCGCGAGCTCTGCGAGGGTGGCCACACCGCTGGCGTTGTCGTTCGCGCCCGGCTCCTGCACGTGCGCGGCCAGCACCACGCGTTCGTCCGGCGCGACGCGGCCGGGGATTTCGGCCACGAGCGTCCGGACGGGGTTGTTCACGAATGAGCTGGCGATGGTGACGCGGACCTCAACCCGAGCCGCCTCGCGGCTCACATCGCGGGCCCCAGCCCGGCCCGCGCTACGAAGCGCCTCTCGCAGCCGCGCCACCGCGCGCGGGGAGGCTTTGAACCCGAAGCCTTTGCGCGCCTCGTCGTACGGCACGCTGCTCCACTGCAGGATGTCCCACTCGTTGCGTGGGGTCGGCTTGGCACCGGGCGGATCGGCATTGAGGTACGCCGGCAAGGCGCCCGAGACAACGCCAATCGCACCGTGCGTGACGACGGCCCGGCGCCAGAGTTGGCCGGCGTCGGCGTCGCCGAGCACGACCGCGCCTTTGAGATCCTTGCCGGTATAGTCCTCGTCTCGATCGCCGCGGCCGACGTCGACGAGTGGCGCGACGACGCCGCCCGGCGCGGTCGAAAAAGAATTGATGCACAGCGCCAGGCGCTCTTTGTCGCGC
>Ga0207428_10003204_pt1 | contig 16006 bp, 23 predicted proteins | sample RhiMethybrSRZTD1_FD_187600 | JGI IMG/M metagenome (GOLD analysis project Ga0207428, IMG submission 187600) | Populus rhizosphere microbial communities from Tennessee, USA - Rhizosphere MetaG P. TD hybrid SRZTD1 (SPAdes) (version 3) | ecosystem: Host-associated > Plants > Roots > Rhizosphere >...
GACACGGGCGACCCCGGCAAGTGGGTCATGACCATCAAACTGTCCCCCGGCTCGCAGCTCGCCGGCTGGTCCCGCTGGGACGCCGCCGTGTGGGACTACTCGCCCTGGGACCTCTGGCAGTAGGAGCCGACCATGCCGATCCTCGTCCCCACCACCGGCACCGTCATCGCCTCCACCTGGGGCAAGTCCGTGGCCGACGCCCTCAACTCCCTGACGACCCTGTCGGCCACCCCGCCGGCGTCGCCCGTCGATGGCCAGTACTGGGCCATGTCACCCGCCGCGGGGATCCTCTGGCTGTTCCGGTACAACGCGACCGGCGGCACCCACAAATGGGAGTTCGCCGGCGGCTCACCCCTCATCGGATTCGACGCCACCAGCGGCTCCCCCGCGTCCGGGTCCTGGGCCCTCGGGTCGCCCTCGCTCGTCGTGGCCCGCGCCGGGATCTATACGGGGTCATGTGTGTGCGAGGCCTCCGCTCCTAGCGCGATGCGCATATGGATGGGGATCACGTCGGGGGCGGCCGCCTCGCCCTTCACCTCGCAGGGCCCGACCGTCGCGGCGAGCTCGTTCGTCTCGCTGGTCGCGCCCGAACGTGAGACCACCGTGACCGCTGGCGCCACGATCTCCGCCACCTACACCGCCAGCGCCCCCGGCGGATCGGTCGCCGGCCGCCAGATCCGCGTGGTCCCCCGCGCTGTGAGCTAGATGGATGCCGCCGGTGTCGCCGCCGTCGGGATCCTCGCCCTGGCCGTGGTGCTCGCCGCCGCGCTCATCGCCCACCGTCGCGGCGGCCTGCACCTCGACGTGCGAATCTGGTGGGGCAACGGCCGAGGCCACGACCCCGAGCCGGATCAGTAGCTACTGACCTACTGAGGTACTGACCATGCGTGAACTGGTCTGGTTCCCCCTGCTGGACGACTACCCGACGACCTCCGGGTACGGGCAACGGGTCGACCCGATCACCGGCGCCCCCGGTGGGTGGCACCGGGGCGTCGACTACGGCGCCCCCCACGGCGCCCCCGTCATCGCCCCCTGGGACGGCGTCGTGACCACCGGCTACGAGGCCGGCGGCGCCGGAAACTGGGCGTGGGTGGTGGACGGTCCGAACATGTTCAAGTCGTTCCACCACGCCTCCCACGCCGTGTACTCCGGGTGGGTGGCGGCCGGCACGGTGATCGCCTACATCGACTCGACCGGCTCGAGCACCGGGAGCCACGCCCACCTCGAGCTGTGGGACAACGGCGTGAACATTGACCCGACCGGGTACTTCGACCGCGCCCCTCTGTACCGGGAGGACGAAATGACCGACGACGACTGGGCCCGCATGCAGCAGATCGTGTCCTCGGCGATCAACGAGGCCATGAAGCTCTCCTACACCGGCGCCCGCGCCCTCGCCTGTGACGGCGAGGACGGCGTCTACGAGATCGTCATCCACGACGGTCAGGTGTGCCGCCGGCACATCCCCACCCCCGACCAGGTCAAGATGCTGCAGTGGGTCGACCACCTCGCCGGCACCGGCGACGGCTCCACACGGCGCATCACCGACCCGGCCATGCGCCAGGCGTTCCTCGCGCTACCCGTCGTCTAACGGGACCGGCCAGGCGAGGTCCTTACGGATCACCACGACCTCCCCGCCGGCGCCAAGAGACGTGTCGAGGGCGTCGGCCAGGGCGGCCACGAGGGCGCCGAGGGACACCGGGTTGCCGACCAGGGTCACCAGGTGTTGCCCGCCCCGCCCCTCGACGGTGAGCTGCACCTGTTCGCCGAGCTGCGAGTAGACGCCGGACACGACCTGCGGTAGCCCGTCGATCACCGCCACCATCGGCTGCAGGCGGTTGTCACCCACCGGAGGATCCCCCGCGCTCGTCACCCGTGCCCTGACCCGGGATGACGAGGGTCGACCGGTGGGTCTCGGCCCGGCCGGCGTCTACGAGAACGTTGTGCAGACCGAGGAACAGGCCGTGTAGCTGGTCGCCGGTGCCGACGAACGTCAAGAGGGTCGCGTAGCGGTCGTCGATCAGGGCGACGTGATAGCGGTCCTCGGTCTCGTCGCCGACCGGGTTGACCTCCAGCGAATAGGACCGGTCGTCGAAACCGATGACGAAGTGACCGATGTGTGCCATCCCCCCAGGGTATCAGTAGGTCAGTAGGTCAGTAGGTACTGCAGTAGCGTCGGGTCATGACCACCATTGTCTGTGCCAACGTGAAGGGCGGCGTGGGGAAGACCACGACCGCCGTCCAGCTCGCCCTGCACGCCGCCGCCATCGGCCGGCGCACCCTGCTCATCGACGCCGATCCGGGCCGGTCGGCCCTGTCGTGGGCGACCCGGGCCGAGTCGTGGCCACATGACCGGGCACCGGTGATCGCCCACCACCAGCCCGATCTGCCCCGGCGCCTGGCCGGCCTGGCCATCGGGTTCGACTTGGTCGTGATCGACACACCCCACGACCCGACCGGGGGCGGGCAGGTGGGCCCGATGCTGGCCTCGGCCCTGGCGGTGGCCGACCTGCTCGTGGTGCCCACCTCCCCGGCCCCCGCCGATCTTGACCGATTGGAGGATCTCCTCGCCGCCATCGAACGCGAGCAGGCCCGCCGCGACCTCGACTGGCTGGTCGCCCTCGTCCGGGTCGACCTGCGCCGTAAGACCATCTCGCACGAGGTCGTCGAGGCCATGATCAGCCGGGACCTGCCGATTCTGCCGATCGCCACGCACCTCGACCCCGATGGCCAGTACGTGGCCACCTCGACGTGGGTGCCCGAGCGGGCCGCCGTCGAGGACGCGTTCGGTACCGACCAGCTCCTCGTCGAGTACTCCGGGCTCGTGTCCGCCGTCCTGGCCCGCGCCGCCGGCGCGACCGGCGCCGCGATGGGGGTGGGGGCATGAGCCGGGGGAAGCGCACCGAGGCCCTGGCCCGCCCGGCCATGCCCGCGGCCCCGACGCCCATGGCCCGGCCCGCCCGGCAAACGCGCCGGTTCACGATCGACCTCCCGGTGAGTGATCACCAATTGCTACGCCAGTGGTCGGTCGAGGCCGAGGTGCCCGCCTCGCTAATCGTGCTCGCGCTGCTCGAGCTCGCCGACAATGACCCCACGATCCGGCTCCGGGCGACGGCCACGGCGGTCGAACTCATGTCCGCTCGACGGTCAGTAGGTCAGTAGGTACTGACCTACTGACCTAGCCGCCGGGGGCGTGACGCCGGTGTCAGATGAGGTGCAGATGCCCATGAACCAGCACACCTGTTCGTCGGCGCCGCGCCCCCGGTGTGCCCAGGTCAACCAGTATATGTGCTGCTCAGAGGCCATGTCGGGGGTCGCGTCATAACCTAGATTATGGGCGGAAAAGCACACTCCCCAACCTGCAGGAACCCTGAAGGGTCCTGTCCCGGCACCGTGCGTCGACACGCAACTACCGTGCAAGAATGACACCAAATACGCGAAACGGCCCGCTGACCAGAGGAGAGGTACATCCCCAGTCGGCGGGCCGAATCCAGAACAGTCCCAGCAACCCTTCGCCAAGGAAAGCAGGTGACCGTCGTGCATTCTACGCGATCGGATCATGAGCCGACCACCGGGCCGGCGGTGGAATCCGCCACCCAGCTCACCCTCGCCACCCCCAACCACGCCGCCGTGCAACACCGCATGCGCGACCTGCTCGCCGCCGTCGAGGCCGAGCACAGCGCGCGGCACGTCGCGGCGATGACATGGCTCGCCCTGTACGCCGACCGGGCCGGCGTGGCACGCATCTCCCTCGCCCAGCTCGCCCGCGACCGGGGGTGGGACAAGTCGAACCTGTGCCGCGACGTGCGTGCGCTCGTCGCCGGTGGCCATGTGATCCGCCGCCCCAACCCGGCCCGACAGGGTCACTACCTCTACGTGATCCCGGCCATGGAGTCGCCCGTCCGCAGCCTCTAGGGGGTGGTCACCCTGACCACTGGGGGGTGGTCACCCTGACCACTGGGGGGTGGTCACCGTGACCACCCCATAGAGAGACCACTACAGAGACCACTACAGAGAGGCGCCTCGCCCTCCGGGCTCGGGAGGCCCGCACGACTTCGTCGCACGTGCCGCCGTGTGCTGACGCACGCGTTTCTGTTCGCGCGTGGGCGTTCGGAAAACCCGCGCGCGTATACGGGGAACGCTTGTTCTGCGTGAGGCACCAGTGGATACGATGCGCAGCGTGGTCGAGCAGCCCAGGCTCATCCCGCCGCCGGAGCGGGCGCTGAAGTCGGCCCGGGACGCGGTGCGTCGGGCCCGGGAGGCCGCGGGCGACGGCAAGCCGCCGAAGTGGCAGCGGCCGTGGTGGGATCCCCCATCCGTGTCAGACCCCCCGGGTACTGTCGAGGAGGTGCCTCGCGGTCGACTCGCCGCCGATCCCCAACCGCATGGCACCCGGGCGCGGTACAACTACCGCCAGAACCCGTGCCGGTGCGTGCTGTGCCGCACGGCGAACGCCCGCTACCAGGCCGCCTACCGCGGTCGGGTCCGGGCCGAGGACCGATCCGCGTCGGCCCCGCCCGGGCCCGGCCCGGCCACCCTCGTGCGGTGATGAGCGGGTACCTCGCCGCCACCGTGGCCGCCGCCGCGCTGGTGGCCCGCTTCCCCATGGCACTAGCAAAGGCCGCGCGGTTCGACGAGGACACCAGTCGACTCGCCGCACAGGCCGGCGCCACCGAGGCCGCGGTCGTCGTCGAGCTGGCGCGCCGTGCCGCGGTCCATCCCGAGGCGGACCTCGAGGACCTGGTGGTCGTGCTCGGCGCCGCCATCGCCGAGGGATCGTGGCCGTGAAGGCCTACGACGAGGGCGAGCACCGGGCCATGTCGGCCCGCCTCAAGGCCGAGGTGGTCGCCTGCTGGCGGTGTAGTTCGCGGGCGACAACTGTCGACCACTGTCCCCCACTGTCCCGTCACTTGCACCGCGCCGGCACCCGATGCTGCGAGCTGCGACCGGCGTGCGCCCGCTGCAACTACTCGACCGGCTCCCGCCTCGCCCGCCGGGCCCGCCGGCCCTCGCCCACCTCGAGGTACTGGTGAAGTCCGATCCGTTCGAGTCCCTGCAGGCCCGGCCCGAGTTCGTCGAGTCGTTGCGCGTCATGGTCCCGCTGTACATCCACCAGTGGCGGAACGCGCCGTGGCCCCAACGCCGGGCCCGGGCCGAGTGGTGCGCATCGGTGGTGGCGACGCACGGCGACCAGATCCTCTACCGGGCCAAGGGCAAGCGCGGCCACTGGTCCAAGGGCACCGACCCCAAGGTCTGGATCGAGGGCTCGCCCGGGACCGCGGCCGCGTTCGCCGCCCTGGCCGAGGGCATCGCCCTGTTGGCCATCACCGCCGAGGGCGGGTGCGAGGTGTTCGGGATGCACTTCTGAATGAGCGTCCCACTCAACACCAGCCCCGAGGCCCTGGCTCGCATGCGCTCGAACCTGCAGCTCCTCGGCGACCCCGTGCAATTCGCCCGCCGGTACGTGCGCGCCCGTGGCTACCACCAGCGGGCCCGGGACTTCGACGACGTGCTGGGCGTGGCCGTCGACTGCTGCGTCAAGGCCGGTCTGTCGTGGATCGACAACGGCCAGGGCGTGGCATTCACCACGTGGTGCTGGCGGTACATGGACCGGGAGGTGCAGCGCACCCTGCGCCGTGACTCACGCTGGACCGCCGAGCTCGACGCCGGCGAGCGCAACGTGCTGCTCAACCGCTGGACCTACCGATCCAGCCTCGACGCCTACCGCCAGGTCGAGGACCGCCAGGTGGTGGTGGACCTGGTCGAGCGAGCCCGGCTATCCGAGGTGCAGCGAAGGGCGGTGCTGATGTACGCCCTGCATGGTGGTAGCGATGGGCCACCACCTCGAGGCCATGCCCCACTCGGGAACCTCGGTGGTGGATCGGCCGTGTTCCGCACGGCGCGCTGGCACCTGCGCGTGCAGGCCAAGCGATGGGCCGATCGTGATGACGAGTGGACCAGGGCCCGTGATAGGGCGCTCTCGGCGCGATGATGGTGCACCCGCTCGGGGCGGGATAGCTATCCCAGGCCGCCGACTTTTGGGGGTGGCCGCTCCGACCGCTGCCTCCCCTCGGTTTTCTCTCTCCACCAGGATCCGCACACCCCAAATCGCTGTTACACCACGGGGAGTGAGCTATGGCGAATCAGCCCCGATTGCCTGGGATGCGCCGTGATCGGCGCCGAACCGGCCGGATCCGCCGAGGCCTCGACGAGACGCTCAAGGCGATGCGCGACCTCGGCCGCCTCGAGCCGGTCGACGCCGCGCTGGTCGCCCTGGCCCGGGTGGCGGCCGACGAGCTCGACGAGGCCTGCCACGACGACGAGGAGTCCCGCTACACGCGGGCGACGTTGATCGCCCGCTACGCCGGCGTGCTGGACACACTGGTGGGTCATGAGCCAGGTGCTGACGCCGGGCCTAGCCTCGACGAGCTGCTCGCCGCGATGGGCGACGAGACGCCGGCCTGAACGCCCCACCCGCGGGCCCGGGGTCGCCAAGATCGCCCGCGCGCTCGGCCGGCCGCTCATCCCGTGGCAGCGCGCCCTCGCCGATGTCGCCGGCGAGATCGACCCGGACACCGGGCGGCTCGCCTACCAGCGCGTCGTCGCCATCGTTCCCCGCCGAGCCGGGAAGAGCCTGCTCCTGCTCGCCGAAGGCCTCGACGCCGGGCGCACCCACCGCCACCGCAAAGCGTTCTACAGCTCGCACCGCCGGGAGACCGCGGCGGCCATGTGGCGCGACGACTGGATCCCGTGGGTCGAAGAGAGTCCCCTCGGCCGGTACCTCACCGTGCGCCGGGCCAACGGGTCCGAGTCGTTCCGATGGCGCGGCGTCGGCTCGACCCTTCGCCTGCTCCCGCCCGACGGCGACGCCATGCGCTCGTTCGCCGCCAACCTGGCCATGGTCGACGAGGCCCGCGAGTTCGACGCCGGCCAGGGCGAGGCCGTCGAGGCCGGCATGTTCCCCACCATGGCCACGGGCGCCGGCGGCCAGGTCTGGATCACCTCGAGCGCCGGCGACGCCGCCAGCGAGTGGCTGATCCGCTGGCGCGACATCGGCCGCGCCGCCGCCCTCGCCGACACCGGCACCGGCACCTGCTACGTCGAATACGGCGCCCCCTGCGACGACGCCGGCGAACTGCTCCCGGGCGTGGACCTCGACGACCGGGCGGTCTGGTACGCCGCCCATCCCGGCCTCGGCCACCACGTCCTGCTCGACGCCCTGGTCGCCGACCACCAGGTGATGCGCCCCGACACGTTCGCCTGCGAGTACCTCGGCGTCTGGCCCGAAACCCGCGTCGACCGTGAGCTCGTCGACGGGTGGGCCGCCACGTGCAACCCCCGGGCCGAGTTGGTCGGGTGGCCGGCGTTCGCGGTGGAGACCACCGTCGAGCGCGACCGCTCCGTGATCGTCGCCGCCGGGCGCACCCCCGCCGGCGTGGTGACCGTGGAGCTCGTCGAGGACCGCCCCCATGGCCCGTGGGTGGCCGAGCGCCTCGCCGAGCTCGTCGACCGCCACCACCCACTTGCCGTCGCCTGGGACGCCGGCGGGCCGGCCGCGGCGGCCCGCCGGGAGCTCGAGGACCTCCCCGCCCCGCCGGCCCCGCTCAACACCCGCGACGTCGCCGCCGCGTGCGGGGCGCTGCATGACCGGATCCTCGCCGGCGGGATCGTGCACCGCGACGACGACCGCCTCACGACCGCGGTGGCCGCGGCCCGCCAGGTCCGGGCCGGCGGTGCGTGGTTGTGGGACCGGCGCGAACCTCAGGCGGGCCCGCTGCTCGCGGCGGCCCTCGCCACGTGGGCGCTCGAGGACCGATCCCGGACCCCGCCCACCGTCACGTGATAACCTCCCGATGGTTCAACATGGATAGCATGTAACAACGGTTAGTGTCACAGGGCGCCCTGTGCGGTGTTACACGGGCCGGTATGGGTGATCGGTCATCCGGCCCGCTCTCCGACCGTCACAGGGCGATGTGACCGGTGGACGGGACTAACGGGTTACTAGACGCTGGTGGGGCAGTGCCGTTCTTCCCTCGTATCCGGAGCCTTCCCGCACCACCGGTACCGCCGGCACCGCCGCCGGGTGCCCCGCCACCCCCGGGGATGGCGGGGCACGGCGCCGTCCCGCTCGACCCGCTCACCGCGTTCATCAACGCCGCGGTCGCGGCCCGGGCCCTGGGCGAGCCGTTCGACCCGTTCGGCATGCCGGTGGTCGTCGCGTGCCGGGGCCTGCTCGCCGATACGGTCGCCCAGCTCCCCCTCGTCACCCTGCGGGGACGGCGGCCGCTGCCGACCCAACCGACCCTGACGCTGCGCCCGAACCGGTTGGAGCCGCGGTGGTTGACGTTCCACCGCCTCGTGAACAACCTCACGCGGTGGGGGTACGGGTGGTTGCGGGTCACCGACTGGGACGCCTCTGGGCGGCCGACCGCGGTGCGGGTGCTGGACGCGTCGGAGGCGACCGTCGAGTTCGACCCGGTCACCGGCGACATCGACACCGTGTGGAACCAGGGCGACGAGCTCGTCCCCGGCCTCGAGGTGATCTGGATCCCGTTCACCGTCGAACGCCGCGCCAGTCTCGGCGAGGGTCCCCTCGCCCAGTGCGACCGCGCCCTCGCCTACCTGGCGCAGCTCTGGACGATGGCCGGCTCGTTCTGGGAGGCCGGCTACCCCTCGCTGATCGTGTCGGTGAAACACCGGTTGGCGCCGGGTCAGGCCAGGGCGATCAAGGACCAGTTGATCGCGTCGATGGGCGGCCGCCACGAGCCGGGCGTGGTCGACCAGGACGGCACCGTCGCCCCCGTCGGCGCCTCCCCGCTCGAGGCGCAGCTTGTCGAGAGCTTCGCGGTGGCGAACGCCGAGGTGGCCCGGGCGATGCGTATGCCGCCCTCGCTGGTGAACGTGGCCGCCGGCGACTCCCTCACGTACGCGACGGTGGCCGAGGAGTTCCGCCGCTGGTTGGCCACCGGGCTGTCCTCGTATCTGTTCCGGATCGAGGGCGCGTTCGATGACCTCACCCCCGCCGGGCAGCGCACCCGGTTCGACACGACCGAGTTGTTGCGCTCGGACTGGACCGCCCGCGTCAACGCCTACACCAGCGTGCTCGCCGGCCAGGCCTGGATGAGCGTCGACGAGGTCCGCGACCTCGAGGGCCTGGACCCGATGGACGTTCCCGATCCGGCGCCCACGACCCTGACCGACGCCGTCCCCGGCGCCTAAGGAGACCACCATGGAACACTGCAGTAGCTCAGTAGGTACTGACCTACTGACCCACGCCCGGGCGATCGTCGAGGCCGAGACGCCGACGCTTGAGACCCACCTCCGCCGGTCCTCGACGCCGGCCACCCTCGATCCGGCCGGGTCCCTGTACGGGCGGCTGGTGCCGTGGGACGAGGTGGCCGAGGTGTCCGACAACGGCCGCCGCCGCTACCGCGAGAGCTTCGCCCCGGGTGGTCTCACCGCTAACGGGGTGGTGCCGGTCTACCGGGGCCACATCGTCGACGACGCCGGCCGCCTGGTGCGCGGCCCGCTGATCGGGCGGGTCGATGACCTCGAGTCCCGCGAGGACGGTCTCTACGGTCGGGTCACGCTCGCCGATGTCGCCGCCGCCCAGGAACTGCGCGCCCTGGCCGAGCTCGTCGGCGCGTCCTTCTCCGTCGAGTTCGACGACCACACCCCGACCCGCGCCAGCGAGGTCCGCCGCACCTCGGCGGTGATGACCGGCCTGGCCGTGCTCACCGCCCCCCACCGCGGCGCCTACGCCGGCGCCGAGGTCCTTTCCGTACGGGCCGCCCCCGATGACCCCGACGAGGACGACCCCGACGAGGGCGAGGGCGACGAGGGCGAGGGTGACGCCGCCGAGGTGCCGGCCGAGGGCGGCCCGCCGATCGCTAGGGCGATGATCGAGCGCGAGGTCCTGCGGGTGATCGGCCGGGCCGCCGGCCGCCCCCAACCGCACCCGTTGGCCCGGTTCGATTCGGCGTTCGAGTTCATGGCCGCCGCCCGGGCCTCGCGCTCGGACGAGCTCGGCCGGATCTTCGCCGACGCCTACCACGACCACGGCCGGGTCCTCGCGAACCAGATCACCACCGACAACCCGGGCGTGATCCCGCCGGGCTGGTTGTCCGAGGTGTTCGGCATCATCGACTTCGGCCGGCCCGTGATCTCCGCGGTGGGCACCCGCCCGCTCCCGCCCGCGGGGATGGAGATCGATTGGCCGTACTTCGACGGCGATCTGAAGACCCTCGTCGGCCAGCAGCTCGCCGAGAAGACCGAAATCACATCGGTGAAAGTTTCGCTCAAGAAAGCGTCGGTCCCGCTGGTCACCTACGCCGGCGGCTCCGACATCTCGTGGCAGCTGATCCGCCGCTCCCAGCCCTCCTACCGGGAGGCCTACCTGCGGATCATGCAACTCGCCTACGCCGCGGTCACCGACGAGGCCGCCACCGACTTCATCGCCGGGATCACCGGCGGCCAGTCCGTCGACTGGGACCCCGCCGCCGCCGACCCCGACGGCACCCTCCTGCGCGGCGCCATCTTCCAAGCGTCCGTGCTGGTGCAGCAGGCGACGGGCCGGCCGGCGTCGTTCGTGCTCGCCGCCCCCGACGTGTTCGTCAAGTTCGGTGGCATGCCGATGATGGTGCCGACCAGCTACGGCACCCAGAACGTGGCCGGCACCGCCACGGCGAGCAGCTTGGACGTGAACGTGTCGGGCCTGTCCGTCGCCCTGGCCCCCGACCTCCCGGCCGGTACCGCCATCGTCTCCAACCAGTTGGCCGTGTCCTGGTTCGAGGACGGCCCGTTCGTCGTGTCCGCCCAGGACGTGGCCAAGCTGGGCGAGGACGTCGCCATCTGGTCCATGTCGGCCATGGCCGCCTTCATCCCCGCCGGCGTCGTCGAGCTCTCCAACACCACCCCGCTCGCCGCCAGCCAGTCGAGGACCGCCAAGAAGTGACCGACGCGGAGCTCGCCGCCGCGGTAGCCAACGCCATGGTCGTGGTGTTGGGGTTCCCGCCGTCGCCGGTGCCGCCGCCGACGCGGGTCACCGACGCGTCGACCGCGGCGGTGGCGGTCGCTCGCCGCTACCTCTACGGCGACGAGGAGACCCCGACACCACTACCCGACCCCGCGACCGGCCCCGACCTCTACGCCGGGCTCATCGCCCTCGGCATGCGCATCTACCACGACCCCTCCGCCCCGGGCGGGATCATCGGCGGCGACGCCTACACCGGCGCCGCCCTCCCCGAAGACCTCGTCGCCCACGTCCACCACTACCTCGACCCCTACCGCACCGCCTGGGGGATCGCATGACCGCTGCGAATCTAATCGCATGCAGTAGGTCAGTAGCTACTGAGGTACTGCAGTGACGGTGGCGGAGTTGCTCGAGGTGATCCGCTCCGGGTTCGAGGCCGCCGCCCTCGCGGTCACCGCCAGCCACGCCGCCCCCGCCGAGGTCACCGGCGCCCCCGCCGTGATCATGCGCCCCGCGGATCCCTGGCTGGTACCGAACCGGCGGATCGGCACGTGCCCCGAGGTGCGGTGGATGGTGCAACTCGTCGGGGGCCGGTTCGATCTTCCCACCTCGCTCGACACGCTCGCCATCGGCTACCTCGGCGCCCAGGGCGCGCTACACGCCGCGGGGGTCGGGAACGTGGGCCCGCTCGGCGAGGTCATGCCGACCTCGATAGCCGATGTCCCCATGGTGGCGGCGAGCTTCCTCGTCACCCTCGCTTACGACCCGGGAGGCCCGTGACCCATGGGCAACTATTTCGATGACGTCCAGATGACCCTCACCGCCCCCACCGGGACCGGTACCGCCGTCGACGTGTCCTGCGACGTCACCTCCGCGACCGTGGTCCCGGACACCCCCGAGGAGATCCGCCGGCGCCTCTGCGGCAGTACGACCCTGGTCGGGACGACCACGTGGAACCTCGAGCTCGAGTACGACCAGAACTGGGCCGCCGGCGCCACCGGCCCCCCGATCGTCCCCCAGGGTCTGTCGGCGTGGCTGGCGGAACACGCCGGCGAGCTCGCCGACTTCTCGATCACCTGGCCCGCCGAGGGCACGACCGCCACCGGCGTCGTGCGGGTCAAGGCCGGCCCGTTCGGGGGCACCGCCGGCGAGGTCGCCGAGGCCTCCGTGACCCTCGGCCTCGACGGCGAACCCACCTTCGCCGACGCCGCCACCACCGCCACGAGCGAGGTCGCGGAGGATGAAGCCGCGTGAGCGCCCCGGAACCGACCGCCTACCAGCCGCCGAACCGGGCGGCGCGGCGGTCCGCGACCCTGCTGTTCCGGTTCGAGCTCACCGTGGGCGACACCAAGGTCCGGGTGTCGACCACGCCGGGCGATGTGCGCCGGGCCCGCCACCTGCTCGCGGCGGAGGGTCTCCCGTCGATCGACGCCATCCTCGCCGCCGAGGCCGGGTCGGAGTCGATGGAGTTCCTGTCGCTCATGGCCTGGTTGGCCATCCGCCACGAGGACGACTGGGCGACCGTCGAGCTCGAGGCGTTCCTCGACCAGCTCACCGAGATCCTCGTGCTGCGCGACGAGGGCGACGACCGCCTGCGCCCTACGCCCGCGGGTCCGCCGAACGCATGATCGTCGAACTCGCCATCGCCACCAACACCGCCCCCGCCGACTGGTGGGACGAACCCGTCGAGGTCCTCGTCACCGCGTCGGCCGTCCTCCACGAACGCGCCCGCGCCGCCAAGCAGGCCCGCCGGTGAGGACCTCGGCGACGTCCTCGGGTGGCCTGCAGGTCGGGATTCAGGTCGATGGCCTGAAGGAGACCCTGCGGGCGTTCAACGCCTACGGCCGCGACGCCAACAAGGAACTGAGGGCCGCCGCCGGAGGCCTGGTCGACCAGCTCGTCCCGGTGATCATGGTCGCCGCCGGCGCCGCCGGCCCCCAGGCGGCCCTCGCCGCCAGCAGTGTGCGCCGCGTGTCGGACCGGGTACCAGCCATCGGCGCCGGCGGCACCCGCCGCGTCAACCCGTCCCGAGGTTCCACAAGATCCTTCGCGACCCGACCGAAGAAACTCTCGAACAAGGTCACCGGTGGGGACGTGTTCTTCGGGGCCGAGTTCGGTGGGGGCCGCAAGCCGACCACCCGCCAGTTCCCGCCGTGGACCGGGACCGCCGGCCGCTGGTTCTTCCCGACCATCCGCCGCGCGACCCCCAAGTTGATGGCCGACTACCGGCGCGTGCTCGACGACCTGGCCGACCGGTTCGACCGCGGCGGAAACGAGTAGACGGTGGCGGGCCGGGACATCAAGGTCCGGTTCGAGGGCGACGCCACCGACCTCGTCAAAGCGTCGAACCAGGCCGAGCGCGCCGTCAATGACGTGGCCGAGGGCAAGGGCGGCAAGGGCGGCCTGTCGGGTCTAGCCGGCGGCCTCGGCGCCCTCGGCGGGCCCGCCACCCTCGCGGCGGGCGCGCTCGTCGGCGTCGGCATGGCCGCGTGGGACATGGCGTCCGCGGCGATGGAGGACCAGAAGTCCGCCGCCCTGCTCGCCCAGAACCTGCGTTCCGCCGCCGGTGCCAGTAACGAGGCCGTCGAGGGCGCCGAGGACTTTATCTCCGCGCTGTCGATGCAGGCCGCCATCGCGGACGACGAGCTGCGCCCCGCGCTCGCCTCCCTGGCCCGCGGTACGGGCGACACCGCGCTCGCCCAGGAACGATTGAAGCTCGCCACCGACATCGCGGCGGGGTCCGGTAAGGACCTGAACACCGTGGCCGAGGCCATGATGAAGGCCGAGCAGGGCAACATCGGCGCCCTCGGCCGCCTCGGCATCGAAACCAAAAACGCCGCGGGCGAGACCATGACGCTCGAGGAAGTCCTCGCCGGCGCCGCCACCCAATTCAAGGGCGCCTCGGACGCGGCGGCCGGTACCGCCGAGGGTGGCCTGGCCCGGGCCGGGATCGCGTTCGGGGAGATGAAAGAACAGATCGGCTCGGCGTTCCTGCCCGCGATCGCCGAGGTCGGGAGGGTCTTCGCCGAGGTCCTCATGCCGGCGTTCCAGCAGCTCGTCGCGTGGGTCCAAGAGAACTGGCCGGCGATCTACGCCGAGTACATCGAACCCGTCATGACCTCGATCAAAGACCTGATCAATGAGGTCGTCGTCCTGGTCATGGAGATCTGGCGCCAATGGGGCGACGAGATCCTCGCCGCGACCAAGCTCTATTTCGGGACCCTGGCCGATTACATCAAGTTCATCCTGAACGTCATCACCGGGATCATCCGGTTCGTGACCGCGCTCCTGAAGGGCGACTGGGAAGGGGCGTGGGAGGCCGTCAAGGGGATCGTGTCGTCCGGGATCGACTACGTGGCCAAGCTGTTCGAGCGCCTGGGCCCGCTCATCATCGACGCCATGAAGGGCCTGGCCAGCCTGATCACCGCCCCGTTCCGCTCGGCGTTCAACACGATCGCCGACCTCTGGAACAAGACCATCGGGTCGCTCGAGTTCACGTTCCCCGACTGGATCCCCGGGTTCGGCGGCAAGACCATCGCGGTACCGGACATCCCCACATGGAACGCCCCGTTCGGTATGGCCGCGATGGCCGGCGTCACCGTCGTCATGCCTCAGGGCTCGGACGGCTACGACGTCGCCCGCGTGCTCTCGTCCTACCAGCGCAACGCCGGCGGCCTCGCCGGCGCCACCCCGGCCCTCGTGTGATGGGACTCTCGTGGCCGACCATCCCGGACCCCGGGCCCGACGTCGCCCGGGGCGCCAACCTCGTGCACGTTCAGGTGCTGCTCCCGCACGCCACCGATGTGTGGGACGGCGCCCTCTGGGATGTCGGCACCTGGGATGCCAACACCCCGAGCTCGTTCCTGGACGTGTCCTGCTATGTCGACGGGATCAGCATCGAACGCGGCCGGAAGGACCCTATCGGGCACATCGAACCGGGCCGGTGTGCGTTCAATCTGGACAATGACGAGGGACTGTTCACCCCGTGGAACACCCTCGACCCGGACGGCCGCGACCTCGGCTACCCCCTGTTCGGGCCCGGGATCCCCGTGCGCGTGGCCACCTACGCCGGCGACCTGTTCGTCGGCCTCGTCACGCAGGTCGCGGAGACCGACGACACCGACTGGCCCGTCGTCGGGGTCGCGGCGGTCGACCCGCTGTCTCTCGCGGCCGAGTCCAATCAGGCCGCCCTGGCCGACGTGGGCGCCGGCGACCTCGCCGGCGCCCGCATGACCAGGATCTTCGACCGGGCCCGCCTCCCCGGGTGGGTCGACCGGAACTGGTCGACCGGCGGCCGGGTCGGCCTGCAGGCCACCAGCCTGGCGGCAGAGGCGTTGACCGAGGCGTGGCTCACCGCCGATAGCGACGGCGGGATCCTGTTCGCCACCCGCTCGGGCGTCATCCGCTACCTCAATTCGCTTGAGCTCGAGGGCCCGGCGTGGACCGAACCGGTGGCCATGATCGCCGACCACCCCGACACGGCATCGATGTGGGATGTCCCGCTCTCCGTGTACTGCCCGGCGTCGTACACGTTCACCGCCACCCGCGATGCCGTCGTCAACCGGGTCTCGATCGCGTGCACCGGCGGCACCGCGTTCATCGCCGAGGACGCCGGATCGATCGGCCGCAACGGGGTCCGTACCACCCAACGCCACGACCTCATCTACCAGACCGCCGCCCAGGCCACCCACGGGCCCTGGTTGGCGGCGAACGCCCTCGACCGCCTGGCGCACGCCGAGGTGATCCTGTCCCCGATCGAGGGGTTCCCCACCGACGACGACGACTGGTGGACGCTGGCGCACACCCTCGACATGCATCACCGCCTCGAGGTCGCGCGCCACCGGTGGGACCAGGAACTGCGCGTCCTGGGCACGGTCGACAACCTCGCCCACCGCATAACCCCCGGCGTCGACACGGGCGACCCCGGCAAGTGGGTCATGACCATCAAACTGTCCCCCGGCTCGCAGCTCGCCGGCTGGTCCCGCTGGGACGCCGCCGTGTGGGACTACTCGCCCTGGGACCTCTGGCAGTAGGAGC
>Ga0207428_10003208_pt1 | contig 15982 bp, 8 predicted proteins | sample RhiMethybrSRZTD1_FD_187600 | JGI IMG/M metagenome (GOLD analysis project Ga0207428, IMG submission 187600) | Populus rhizosphere microbial communities from Tennessee, USA - Rhizosphere MetaG P. TD hybrid SRZTD1 (SPAdes) (version 3) | ecosystem: Host-associated > Plants > Roots > Rhizosphere >...
GCGGTCGGCGATGGTCTTTTCGTCGAAGACGATCACGTCGGCGAAATATCCGGGGCCGAGTTTGCCGCGATTTTTCAGGTCGAAGGTTTCGGCGACTTGAAGCGAGCTGGCCTGGATCATTCTGGGCAGCGTGATGACGCTGCGCTTGAGGACGTATTCGCGTATCTTGCGCGGGTACGTGCCGTATTTGCGCGGGTGTCCGCCGGAGCCGTCCGAGCCGGTCATCACCCAGGGCTGTTTCATGAAGTTTTCGATGTCGTCTTCGGTCATGTTGAATGAGGTCACGCCGGCGTTGCCCGCCTTGATGATCTCGAGCGCGGTTTCAACGGCGCTCTTGCGGCGCGATTTTGCTATCTCGTCCAGGCGTTTGCCTACCAGGCCGTGATCTGCGCCGCCCCCGCTGATCGAGCGGATCAACAGAGAGTTTGCGCCACCTCGACGCTTCAGGTTCTGCTCCATCTCGGCGATCAGCCTGGGGCGGACGGCCGGATCGTCAATTCGTTTGAGCATCTCCTGCCTGCCGCCGGCTTCGGCCCAGCGGGGCAGCAGCGCGGCGCTCAGCCCCGTGCCCGACGCGACGTATGGATATTGATTGGCCGTGAGGTTGACGCCCCCGGAGCGGGCGCGGTCGATGATCTCGATGGCCTTCGCGCTCTGGCCCCAGACATCGGCGCCGAGAGCCTTGATGTGCGAGATGTGTACGGGAATCTTCGCCTCGCGGCCAATGCGGATCACCTCTTCAATCGATGCGAGCAGCCCGACGGTGTACGAACTCTCGTCGCGCTGATGCGTGTCGTAAACGCCGCCGCGTTCGGCCGCGACTTTGGCCAATTCGATCACCTCCTCGGTCTTCGCGAAATTGCCCGGAGCGTAATAGAGGCCCGTGGACAGCCCGAGCGCGCCGTCGTCCATTCCCTGTCGCACGAGCGATTTCATCTTTTCGAGTTGTTCCGGCGTCGGGGCGGCGTCGCTCATTTCCATCACTGATTGCCGGACGGCGCCGTGGCCGACGAAGGACGCGATGTTCACGCCGACGCCCTGCGATTGCAATTGCTCAAACGCTTTGGCGAGCGGAATGCGGCTACGGCCGTCATTGCCTATAAAAACCGTTGTCACGCCCTGCGTCAGGTAAGGAAGATTGGCGGCGCGCTTATCGTCGAAGATGTCGTCGTCGGCATGCGTATGCGGATCGATGAACCCTGGCGCGACGATTAAACCCGTCGCGTCGATGACACGCTCGGCCTGAAGATTCTCTTTCGCGGCGTCGCCGATAAACACAATGCGGTCGCCCGCTACGCCGACGTCGGCTTTGATCGCATCAGTCCCGGCGCCGTCAATTACATTGCCGTCTCGGATCAGGACGTCCAGTTTCGATATGCGCTGCGACTCTCTGGCGGGCGCGGCGGCGGTCTTCGCGACTTTGAGATGCTTGTCGAGAAACTTCGCAGCGGCGTCGAAAATCTCCAGCCAGTGGCGGTGAAGCAGGAAGTCGTGAACCTCGTCGGGGTAAACGATCACTTCATGCTGGACTTTCAATTCGCGCAGCCGCCGCGCCAGGTCCACGGTTTGCGCGAAGGCCACGTTGCGGTCGTCGTCGCCGTGGATCAGCAATACGGGCGAGCGCCATTTTTCGACCGAGCCGATGGGCGAAGATTCGATCGCGATCTTGACGGCGTCGCGGCCGTACTCGATCCGGTCCGTGTTGGAAAGTCGCAGCGACCAATCATGCACGCCGTGCAGGTCGACGCCGACGGCGAAGAGGTCTGAATTGCGAGCCAGGCCGAGGGCCGTTAGAAAACCGCCGTAACTGCCTCCCCACAGCCCGATCCGCGATTGATCAATGTCCTCGCGCGAACGCAGGTAATGCGCGGCGGCGACGACGTCCTGATATTCCGAAGCGCCGCGCGGGCCGCCATTCTTCGCTTGCCGAAACGCGCGGCCATAGCCGATGCCCAGACGATAGTTGACCGACAAGACCGCGTAGCCACGGCTGGCCAAATACTGATTGAAGCCGTAGGCGTTGTGGTAGTAGTACATATTGTGCCAGCCGAGCATCATCTGCCGGCTCGGGCCGCCATGCATAAATATCACCGCCGGAAGTTTGTCTTCCGGCTTCGCGTCCGGCGGGAGGAAGATCTGGCCGTGAATGTCGAGTCCGTCGGCGGCTTTGAAGATAACTTGCTGCGGCGTGACGAGTTTCGAAGAGGGAAAGTTTCTAGGCAGCGTTTCCGACGCAATCAATTTAGTAAGTCGATTAGCCGCCCGGCCTGCGGCCATGGCGCGTAATCCCGCCGGCCTTTGCGCGTCAGAGCTTAAGTAGACTATGTATCTGCCGGTGTGAACAGGCCCCCACTCAATCGCCTCTCCTTCGGTAAAGCTCTCGGGCTTTTCTGTTCCCTCGACGCCAACCTGAGACAGGCGCCGACGGTCAATATCGCCACAATTCGAAGAATAAGTGATCGCGCGCCTGTCGCCGGTGAAACTAAAGGTTTCGACTTCGCATTCGCCAGGCGTCAGTGGCCTGGCTTCGCCGCCATTCGCCGAAATCGAATACAGCCGCATCCACCCGTCCGCCTCCGAAGCGAAGACCAGCCGGTCGCCCGCCGCCCAGTTCAACACCTTAGCGCCAGCCATTCGAGGGTAGGAGTCGTTCAAAGTATTGCCGCTACGCCAAACTTCTCGCGCTTCGCCTGTCGCCCCGTCGGCGACCCAGATCGCCCACGGGTCCGGTTGGTCTTGAAAGATCGCGCGAGGCTGATTGCCGCGCGCCGGCTGGCGAATGAAGGCGATGCGCTTGCCGTCGGGCGACCATCGCGGCGCGCTGTCGCGGTCAATCGAGGGCGAGATGTATTTGATTGCCTGCTTCTCGATATCGTAGACGCCGATGAGACTGTGCGTGTTGCGCGAACTGTTGAAGGCCAGCTTCTTTCCGTCCGGCGACCACTGAGGCGTGATGTTCGATCCGCGCGCGGCGAAGAGCTGATGCGGTTCAGATCCTTCGGCGATTTCGACGATGTGAATCTGATCCTCTTTGCTGAAGACGATGCGGTTGTCGACGGTCGAAACAACGGGCGATTCGCCGTCGGCCAGTCTTATGACGCGCCCCCCATCCCACGACGCGGCGTAGATGGCTTGCGCCGCGCCCGAAGGGTCGCTGGTCGGATTCGGGATTTCGCCCGCCGAGTTCGGATTGCCTCCGCGCACATAGACCAGCCATTTGCCGTCGCGCGTAAATGATAGATCGGTTATTTCCTGCCCTGTGTCTTCGTTGTATTGCGTCAGTTGGCGCGCTTTGAAATCGGGGCCTTCTGCGCCCCAGGCGTTGCGTTTGCCCTGGGCGTCGAAGACCCATGCGATGCGATCACCGGCCGGCGCCGCAACCAGGTCGGACGGGAAGGGCGAGCTTAAGATCTGTTCCAGCGTGAAGCCGCTGTCTTGCCGCGCCGAAGAGCGCGAATGTTTGACGACACCCCCCGCCTCGAAGACAAACAGCGAGGTGAGGAGGAGCAGGGTGAGCAGGCGCGCGGTTTTCATAGGGATCCTTTTTCAGTCTGGTTTTAAAGATTGGTTGCCGACCGATACGATCGATACAGTACCGCGAGCGTTAGCGAGCGGCCGACCAGTGAGACAGCCGCTTGCTTACGCGCGCGGTATTGTACCGGCGTTTGAAGCTTGTTTGCCGACTAATGCGATCGTCGGTCTGAACTACAGCGGGAAACTATAAAAATTTTCTCCCGCGCTTTGCAAGACCATTTCGACTCGCCGTTCAATGGACACCAACTCACAAATCGGCGTCAAAATTTAAAGATGGGCGAAGTCCCGCCGCCCGAAGTCTGTGTCTGATTCAGAATTCAGGAGAGATTCTATGAAACTATGCCCAAAGTGTGGCCAGAGCTTTGCTGACGGATTCTTATTTTGCCCGAAAGACGCTGCGCGGCTCGAGAAATACGACCTGCGCGCGCGCATCCGGCGCGATGATGAGTTACATTTTCTGATCGAGAGCGAGTCGCTGATCGCCCGATTGAAGCGCGAGATGGCGGGCGCGCTCGACGAATTGAGAGTCAACCCGCGCGCCTTTCTGCGCGGGCTGCTGCGCGGCGAAGGAAACACGCGGCAGCGGAAGAGGATGTTGGGCGCCGGATTCGCCTCGGGACTGCTCGTTTACGCGTCGGTTATCGTGGCAGTCACGCTGATCGGGCTGCTCAACATCTCAATGCCCAAATCGGGCGTGGTCGCCATATCCGATCCTTATCCATTGAATGATGTCAACCTCCTACTGCCAACCATCCGCATAAAGGCCGAAAAAAACCAGGCGAAATCGGGAAAGGGATCGCTAGGCGGTAGCCTGCGTCACCAACAGGATCCGGGAGGCGGAGGTGGAGGTAATGATCAGAAGCGGACCAGCAGAGGCGTTATTCCTACTGCTTCTAATCAGCAGTTGGCTCAGCCCAATCCCGAACCTCCGGTGATTGAACATTCGACGCTCATCATCATACCGTCTGTCATTGCCGATCCGAAAACTCTGCCACAAATGAAAGGGCAAGTCGGAATGCTGGATAGTCCGCCAGAGGCTCCTCCTTCACGCGGCTCCGGCCCTGGAAGCGGAATCGGGCCTGGAATCGGGCCTGGTTACGGTCCTGGAAGGAATGGCAATTTCGGCAACGGACCTAATCGTAGTGGCGGCGGGCCTTATGGATCGGGCGACGGTCCCATCGGTATGACCGACAAATTGAAACCGACGATTCTCTATCGCGAGAAAGCCAAATACACCGAAGCGGCCCGTCAGAACAAAATCCAGGGCACAGTCATGTTGACCATCGTCTTCGGCGCCGACGGACGCATCCACGACATCCGCACGGTGCACGGGCTGCCAGACGGATTGACCGAGAGCTCAATCGAGGCGGCCCAGAAAATACGCTTTCATCCGGCGGTTCTAAACGGGAAGCCGGTGAGCGTGCGCGCTACTCTCGAATACACCTTCAATCTTTACTGATGCCCCTGCTCCTGCCCTAAACCGCAGCCGCGCGGAGACGCAGAGTCAGGGAGTGAGTTGGACGGAGAGCGGGAGAGCGGGAGAGCGGGAGAACGGGAGAACGGAAGACAGGGGGATAAGGAGAGAAATAACCTTGTCCACCCTTGTCCCTTCGTCTCCCCTTCCCCCGCTCTCCCCATCCCTCTCTCTTCGTTCCCGCTCTGCGTCTCCACGCGGTTGCGGCCTTTTATCTTCTTTCTCGTTCGGGTTAACGGGATTGCCCCTGGGTACGCATCGCTTCCAGCGTGCGGTCGTTGGGGAAGACGTATTTATCGGAATCAGACGCCCCGGAGTCGCCTCGCTTGCGTCTAGTAATTATCATTTGCAATCCCGCATATCCGGTCCGAAGCGCGCTGCAGGTCTCCAATTGGCCTTCCGTCCAAGACTGCACGCTGGAAGCGATGCGTACCCAGGGATTTTTGGAGGAAACATGTCCCTATCAGCTTATAAAGATTTGCTCGATGGTTTCAAAGTTATCTTGAGTCTATTGCTTCTCCTTCTCGCCCTGACTGACGGCGCTCTGGCGCAAGCCGGCGTTTCATCGGCCGCCGCGGCTCGCGCCCGCTACCTGTCCGAGATGGGATCGCTTCCCGCGTCTCGTGAGGTCGCCGTTGAAGAGTTCGTCAACTATCACCGCCATCAGATTGGAAGCCCAAAGGCCGACGAGGCCGTAGCCCTGGATGTGCGATGGGGAAATGATCGGGCGCCTGGCCCCGGTCAGGAAGCGGTTTTACAGATCGGATTCAGCACATCCCTGGCGACCGACCGTCAGCAGTTACGCCCCGTCAATCTGGCCCTGGTGATCGACAAGAGCGGTTCGATGGCGGACGCGGATAAAATCTCCAGGGTTAAATCAGCGCTTCTGGCCCTGGTCTCCCAACTCCGCGACACTGATACGCTATCCATCGTCGTCTTCGACACGAACGCGCAAGTGTTATTGCCGGCGCGCAACCTGGCGGATCGAATATACATAAAGCAATTGATCCGGAATATCGCCCCCGACGGCTCCACCAATATTCATGAGGGTCTGATGCTTGGGTATCAGGAAGCTCGCAAGAGCTATCGGAAAGACGCGACCAATCGGGTAATCCTCCTGACCGACGGGATCGCCAACCGAGGCGAGACTGAACCGGAGAAGATCGCCCGGGATTCTCTGCGGTTCAATGATCAGGGCATTGACCTCTCCACCATCGGCGTCGGCATGGACCTGAATAAAGACCTGCTACGCGAACTAGCCAAGAGCGGGCGCGGGTTGTTTCATTTCGTGGCGGACGCCGAAGACATCGAGAAAGTATTTATCAAGGAAGCTCAGAGCCTGGTCTCGCCTGTGGCTTATGAGCCGAACGTGGATATCGCCTACGATCCAGCTCTGGAGCTGGAACAGGTCTATGGTTATGAGCCTCAGCTCCGAAAGAGCGGGGTGAAAATCAAGCTGGATAACATGAATCACGGCTTGACCCAGGTGATTATGCTGCGCTTCCGGCTTGCGAACAGGAGTATGTTCTCTTCGTCGCTGTCAGTAAACGTCCGCCTTTCTTACTATGACACGGAACAGAAGGAACAGGTCGTAAAGATACAAGAGTCATATCTGACGGCGAAAGACGGCCCGCCGGGCGACATGCTGAAAGATCCCGAAGTGGGCAAAAACTACAGCATCGCACAGATTGCGCAGGCGATCCGCGACATGGCCGAATCCTGCGAGGCGCGACGTTACCAGGAAGCGGAGAACCTGCTCGCCTCCGCGATCGATAAAACATACCAGCGTTATCCTCACCTGGAAGACGCGGACATCACGCGAACACTGACGATGGCTCAAAAATACCGGAGTCAGATCAGAAAATATAACCAACAAAGGGACGCGTCGAGCGACAGGTGAAGAGTACCTGATCCACTGCGACCGGGACGCGCAACAGGGCGGTTGCATTGCGTTGATGGCCCCGCCCTGGCGTTCCGCGACCCGGCCGCCTTCTATTCGACGCGCGGCGGCAAACAGTCAAACCCTAATTATCAGCCCGAAGCCGCTGCCTGTGAATGTCGAACGACCGGCGCTCGATCCGGCCACTTATTCAGGAATAACAAACCACGGGGAACACGGGAACACGGGGATGTTTATTTTGCTCTTCCCCCTGTTCCCCGTGCCCCCCGTGGTTGATTCAACCCGAATATTCAAATCGAAGACGCTATAAGCTAACTATGTATAGTCAATCTTCATCCGCGCAAATGCTCGCGCAGAAACTTTCCGGTATGCGACGCCTTCACATTCACGATCTCTTCGGGCGTTCCGACGGCGACTATTCGCCCGCCCTCGTCGCCGCCCTCAGGCCCGAGGTCGATAATCCAGTCGGCGGTCTTGATCACGTCCAGGTTGTGTTCGATCACGATGAGCGAGGCGCCAGCGTCCAGCAGGCGGCGGAATGAGGAGAGCAGTTTGTTGATGTCGTCGAAGTGCAGCCCCGTGGTCGGCTCGTCAAAGATGTAGAGCGTGTTGCCGCCCGCGCTCCTGGCCAGGTAAGAGGCCAGCTTGACGCGCTGCGCCTCGCCGCCGGAGAGCGTGGTCGCCGATTGGCCCAGCCGCAGGTAGCCGAGTCCGACGTCGTCGAGGACTTTCAACTTGGCGGCGATGCGGTTGCTGTGCGCGAAGAACGCCATCGCCTCGCGCACGGTCATTTTCAAAACCTCGTGAATGTTCTTGCCCCGGTATTTGACGTCGAGGATCGAGGATTTGAACCTGGCGCCTTTGCACTCCTCGCAGACCAGCTCGACGTCGGCCAGGAACTGCATCTCGACTGTGACCGTGCCGTCGCCCTCGCACACGTCGCACCGCCCGCCCGGAACGTTGAACGAGAAATGGCTGGCGTTGTAGCCGCGCGCCTGGGCCTCGCGCGTCGAGGCGAAGGCTTCGCGGATCGCGTCGTAGACTTTGATGTAAGTCACCGGATTCGATCGCGGAGTGCGTCCGATCGGGGATTGGTCAACGAGGATGACGTCGTTTACGAATTTGCCGCCGTCGAGATTCGCGAAGTTTCCGACCTCGCCCTGCCAATCGCCGCGCTGACTCTTGAGCCCCGCGTAGAGGCAATTATGCACGAGCGTCGATTTGCCGGAACCGGAGACGCCGGTGACGCAAACGAGCGCGCCGAGCGGGATGGTCACGTCGATGTTTTTCAGGTTGTGCTCGCGCGCCCCGCGCAGGACGACCTGTTTTTTGCCCGCCGCGCGATGCTCCTTCGGCGTCTTGATCTGGGCCTCGCCGCGAAGGTATTTCCCGGTCAGCGAAGGTTCGTTCTTCAGCAGCCCCTTAAAATCGCCCTCGAAAACGACCTCCCCGCCGAGTTCGCCGGCGCCGGGTCCGATGTCGATGACATGGTCGGCGGCGCGCATCATCTCGGCCTCGTGCTCGACGACGAGCACGGTGTTGCCGATGTCGCGCAGGCTCTTCAACAGCCCGATCAGCCTGGCGCTGTCGCGCGGATGCAGGCCGATGCTCGGCTCGTCGAGCACGTACAAAGCGCCGACGAGCGACGACCCGAGGTGGGTCGCCAGTTGAATCCGCTGCGCCTCGCCGCCCGAAAGCGTCGAGGCCAGGCGGTCGAGCGTCAGGTAGTCCAAACCGACGTCGAGCAGGAATCTCAAGCGGGAGCGAATCTCGACTAACAACCGGTCGGCGATCGCGGACTGCTCTTCGGCCAGCGAGAGGCCGTTGAAGAACGCCGACGCGTCCCTGATCGGAAGGCCGCAAACTTCGGGCAGCGTCTTCCCGCCCACGAAAACGTCGCGGGCTTCGGCGCGCAGGCGCCCGCCCTTGCAATCAGGGCATTTCGTGTAGCCGCGGTATTTCGACAGCATGACCCGCACGTGCAGCTTGTACTTCTTCGTCTCCAGCCAGTCGAAGAGCCCTTTGACGCCGTCGAAGCCGTCGTGGCCTTCGATCACGGCGCGCTGTTGCTCGACGGCCAGTTGGGAGAAAGGTTTGTTCATCGGAATGCCTTCGCGGCGGGCGAACTTCTTCAACTCGGTCCGCCACCATTCGAATTGCGGTTTGGTAAAAGGCTCGATGGCGCCCTCTTCCAGTGACAGCTCACGGTTCGGGATCACCAGATTCATGTCCAGGCCGATGGTGTTGCCGAAACCCTGGCATGTCGGGCAGGCGCCGAAGGGGTTGTTGAAGCTGAACAGGCGCGGCTCTGGCTGCGTGTAGCCGAGCCCGCAATTCTTACACTCGAACTTTTCCGAAAACGAAAGCAGTTGAGGGCTGTCGCCGGAGGATTGAACATTGGCCTGCCCGTGGCCTTCGCGGAAGCAGATTTCGAGCGAATCGACCAGGCGGCTTAGCGAATCAGCGCGGACCGCGAGCCGGTCGACCAGAACATAGACGTTCTCGAAATCTTTTTTCTGGTAACTGTCGGGGGTTTGCAGTTCGATGACCTCATCCTTCGCGGCGTCGTAAAGCCGTGTGAAGCCACGCCCCATCAGGCTCATCAGGTGGGCCTTGACGTTGATCGAGCCGGCGGAGGACTTCTTCGCGCGCTTCTTTTTCACCCGGTCGCTACCGCGCCCGGTACTGTTAACCGCGGCCGCCTCGATGGGGTCGCCGTTTTCGCCAACGACAGCGCCCGCCGAGGCCGGAAAGAGGACGTAAAAACGCGTCCCTTCGCCCAATCTCATCACCGCGTCGGCTATGGATTCCGGCGTGTCGCGTTTGACGGTCGAGCCGCAGCGCCGGCAGACGGTTACGCCGACCCTGGCGTAAAGCAGCCTCAAGTAGTCGTAAATCTCGGTCTGCGTGGCCACGGTCGAACGCGGGTTGCGCGTCGAGTTCTTCTGGTTGATGGCTATCGCAGGGCAAATGCCGAGCACCTCGTCGACGTCGGGCTTGTCCATCCGCTCCAGGAACTGCCGGGCGTAAGCCGAGAGCGATTCGACGTAGCGCCGCTGGCCTTCGGCGTAGACCGTGTCGAAGGCCAGCGACGATTTGCCCGATCCGCTCACCCCCGTCACCACCGTGAGCGAGTTTACGGGAATCGTGAACGAGATGTTCTTGAGGTTGTTGACGCGCGCGCCGCGCACAATGATGTTGTCGAGATCAGACATTTACTACTCCGAAGTGGAACAGACTGAAGTCTGTTCCACAGTGGCCTCAGGCCAAAATTTTCGATAGGCGCGAAACTACGATTTTAACGGAACACGGCTGAGGCTGACAATCGGGTAAGTTCTGTGACATACTTTCCGCGTTTCCCCCGTAGGTATTATCCAATTTACCTTCATTTCATGGAAACAAACGACGTTTATATATGCCCCACAAAGATTATCAGAGCCGCGAGCGTCCATTGATTGAGCCGCACTCGCTATCGCTCGCGGCATTGATTCTTATTCGAAGCTCACGAACGGAGGAAAACAGATGAGAAGATCGGGATTGACGATCGCCTGCGCGATACTGACCCTGACATTCGCGGCGGTCGCGTTCGCGCAATCGGGCGGCGAGAAAGACCTGCCATATGTCAAACGCGCGACGCTGGCCGTCCGCTACGCCGAGAACAAAAAGACGTCGGTCAACCTGACCGGGACTTCGCTGGCCCCGCGCGTGCTCGGTAAAGTCAACGTCGAGTACAAGAAAAACGACGCTCGCATCAAGATCAAGGTCGAGAACCTGGACAGCCCGCAAACCTTCGGCCCGTTCTACACGACGTTCGTCGTGTGGGCGGTCACGCCCGAGGGCCAGACCGAGAACCTGATGGAGTTGCCCAGCGGTTACGCCGCCGAAATTCAGACGCAGAGTTCGGCGCAGACCTTCGGCGTGATCATCAGCGCCGAACCGCACAACGCGGTTAAGATGCCTTCGCGGAAAGTCGTCGCCGAAACGGCGCTGCCGAAAAACTCCGACTATGGAGTCCAAACCGTCCAGGCCGAATACCGCGCCGACAAAGGCAATTTCTACGAGACTCAGGAAGACTCGATCTTGAAGGCCGATTACACCACGCCGCGATTGGTGCTGGGCGCGCGGCGCTCGATCGACATCGCCCGCCGCGCCGGCGGGAAGGAATTCGCCCGCGAAGAATTCCGGCAGGCCGAAGAGAAGTTGGTGACGCTCGAACAGATTTGGCCGCACAATCTGAAAGTCGATACGAAGTTCAGCGGCCTGGCGCGTGACGTGATGAGATTGGCGCAGGTCGCGCGCGACCTGGCCGTCGAGCGCGAGATCCAGGCCCGCATCGAGGACGAGCGCCAGGAGCGAATACGCAGACTCGAAGAAGCCCGCGCGCAGGCCGAGGCGGCGAAGGCCGAAGCCGAACGAATCAAGCTCGAAGCCGAACGCGCGCGCGCCGAGGCCGAGTTGTCCAAGGCTAGAGCCGAGGTCGCCAAGGCCGAGGCCGAGAAAGCCGAACGCGCCGCCGCCGAAGAGCGCGCCCGGCGCGAAGAGTCCTCTCGCCAGGCCGAAGCCGCCCAACTCGCCGCGAAAGCCCGCGAAGAGGCCGCCCGGCTCGAAACCGAACGCGCCCGCGCCGAAACCGAACGCGCCAAACAGGCCACCGAATCAGCCAAACGCGAACGCGACGCCGCGCTGCAAAAACTCTACGTCTCACTCTCCGAGATTCTCGACACGAAACGCGAAACTCGCGGGTTCATCGTCAATCTCGGCGACGTGCTCTTCGACACCGGCAGAGCCACGCTCAAACCGGCCGCGAGAGAGAAGCTGAGTAAATTGGCCGGCATCCTGCTCGCCTATCCAGGCCAGTTGACGCTCGAAATCGAGGGCCATACCGACTCGGTCGGCTCTGACGAGCTGAACAACAAACTCTCACAGAATCGCGCCCAATCGGTTGGCGATTATCTGACCACGGCGGGCGTCAAATCTGAACGCATCAAAGCCGTTAGCGGCTTCGGCAAAACCAAACCGGTCGCCTCCAACAACACGGCCGCCGGGCGCCAGATGAACCGCCGCGTCGAGGTCGTGATCGACGACTCGGAGGCGCAGGCCAAGCAGAATTAGACCCGAAGTGGGCGACGGGGCGACGGGGGACAGGGCGAAGAGGAGAAAGGGAGAAGATTATTTCTCGCCCCATCGCCCCGTCGCCCTGTAGCCCTGTCGCACCGTCGCTCGTTCCCCATTCCCTGTTCCCACTCCCCAAAAGTCATGACCAACCGCGCCATATTTCTCGACCGCGACGGGACGTTGAATGAAGAAGACGGATACATCACCTCGCCCGAACGATTTCGACTTTACAGTTTCGCGGCCGAGGCCGTGCGATTGATCAATCAATCTGGTTGGAAGGCCATCGTGCTGACCAATCAGTCGGGCATCGCGCGCGGTTATTTCACCGAAGCCACGCTGATCGAGATTCACGAGCGGATGGAAGAATCGCTGCGGTTGCAAGGGGCGCGGATTGACGCGATCTATTATTGCGCGCATCACCCCGATTACGGGTCGTCGCCCTATCGCCTAGAATGCGATTGCCGCAAACCCAGGCCCGGCCTGGCCGAGAGGGCGGCCAGGGATTTCAATCTCGATCTCAACCGATGCTACGCCGTCGGAGACCGCTATCGGGACATCGAGGCCGGCCACGCCCTGGGGGCTCGGGGCGTGATGGTCATGACAGGCTTCGGGCGCGAGGAATACGAGACCGAACGCCTGCGTTGGCCGCGACAGCCGGATTATGTCGCCGGGAATTTGCTGGACGCCGTGAAATGGATTCTGGGGCTTGATGGTGTGAAGAGGTGAATAGATGCCGGGCGCCCTTTCACCCCTTTACCCTCTCACCGCTTCACAAAATTTATGCGGATTCTGATCGTCAAACTCGGCGCCATCGGCGACGTCGTTCACGCGCTGCCCGCGCTCGCGGCGCTGCGGCGTTCGATGCCCGACGCGCGCATCGCCTGGGCCGTCGAGCAGGGGGGCGCGGCGCAGTTGCTGCGAGGGTGCGCGCGGCTGGACGAATTGATCGAACTCGATCTGCGCGGTTGGCGGAGGAGCCTGATGAATGTCGAGACGCAGATCGCGATCCGCAAGGCGATGGCCGGACTGCGCAAAGCGCGATTCGACCTCTCGCTCGATTTTCAGGGGCTGCTCAAATCTGCGATGGTCGCCCGGCTGGCGAGAATCCCGCGCCGCATCGGATTCGCCCGCGAGGCTTTGCGCGAACCGGCGAGCGCCTTTATGCTGACCGAGCGCGTGGCGGTCGATGACGGCGATCACGTGATCAAAAAGAATCTGAAGCTCGTCGAACATCTCGGCTGCGACGTGTCGGGAGAGTACGAGTTCCCAATCGCCCTGTCGGGCGAAGACGAACGGTTCGCCGGAGAGCAAATCGAGCGATTCGACGGGCGCTTCGCGATCCTCAACCCCGGCGGCGGGTGGCCGACCAAGCTATGGGGCGCCGATGGGTTCGGCGCAATCGCTGACCGGCTGTGGGAAGCTTACGCGGTGCGTTCGGTCGTGACTTACGGCCCCGGCGAAGAGGGGCTGGCGCAATCCGTGGTTGATCATTCGCGCGCGAACGCGGCGACCCCTCTCGCCGCCACGCTAAAGCAACTCTTCGCGCTGGCGCGAGGCGCGAAACTCTTCGTCGGCGGGGACACAGGGCCGATGCACATCGCGGCGGCGGCCCGGACGCCGATCGTGGCCGTCTTCGGCCCGACCGCGTCGCGCCGCAACGGGCCGTTCACGCCGGACGACGTCGTCGTCGAACGCTTCGACCTCGATTGCCGCGTCGATTGTTATCGCCGCAGTTGCGATCACACCTCGTGCATGAAGATTCCGGTCGAGAACGTGTGGCGTGGGATCGAAGAGAGATTGCGGATTGCGGATTGCGATCCCACAGCTTGATCAGAGTGAAAATGAATATGAGCGAACAGGCAACGGAATACAGTCTACGGTTTTTGATCCAGCGGCTGCGCGTTCCGGTCGGATTTTTCACGGCTATCCTCTTCGTCTTTTTTTCTAGACCGACGTGGTGGTCACTCGCGGTCGGCGTTCCAATCGCCCTATGCGGCGTGATCTTTCGCGCGTGGGCCTCAGGCCATCTGCGCAAGAACGCCGAGTTGGCGGTGGGTGGCCCGTACGCATTCACTCGGAACCCGCTCTATTTCGGCAGTTTCGTTATGGCGACCGGCTGCGCCGTCTGCGGCGGCAGTTTATGGTTGGGCCTGTGGCTGGCGGCGCTCTTCCTGGCGGTCTACCTGCCGGTGATGCAGGCAGAGGCCGCTCACGTGCGCGGGCTCTTCGCCGGCGATTATGAAACCTGGGCGGCCAACGTCCCGTTTTTCGTCCCGCGCGTGACTCCTTACAGAAACGGCCGGACACAACGCTTCGATCCGCAGCAGTATATGCGCCACCGCGAATACCGGGCCGCAATCGGTCTCGCTATCGTCATCGCCGCCCTATCGCTGAAGGCGGCCAGAGTCTTCTTTTGAGTTCGAATCAGCGCCGCGAGCGGTAGCGAACGTCCATCGATCAAGCCGCGCTCCCTACCACCCGCGCCGATCATCTGGGACACATATGAAAAGACCACTCATCACTTCACTATTGGCTATTGCCCTCCTTGCGCCGCTCGGCGCCGGTCGGATCGGCGCGCAGCAGGCAGGCCAGAATCAGGCAGGCAAAGAACAGGCGGCGAGCCCCACTGCGGCGGCGCCGACCTACACTATCGCCACGTTGCAACGGGATTTCAAAAATTCTTTTCCGATCCCGGCCGGCGAAAAGCTCGAATACGAGGTCAGACTCTCACGCTTCCCGATCTACGCCTCACTCGGCGTCCTGACATTCGATAATCTGGGCGTGGTCACAAGCCGTCAGGACTCAGGAGCGGCAGCGGGCGATCAACAGAAAGCCCCCACCCCTTTGATCGAAGGACTGAACACCGAATTCACGCCCGCGCCCGACGAACAGCTTTGGCGCCTGCGCGCCACCGCAGTGTCGAAAGGCATGTTCACCTCGATAATAGGCTTTGACGCGAGCTACCGCTTCGAGACGTTGGTCGATTTGCGCGATTTTTCGGCGCGGGTCAACTTCAAAGAGGAGAAGGAAGGCAAAAAACACATCGTCCAATCCACCATCTTCGACCGCGCCGAACAGCAGGTCAGATACCTGACCACCGATTTGGCCAAACCTGACGCGCCACCGCGCGCCAAGCCGCTGCCGCGCGAGGATGGGATGCTCGGCCTGCTTTCGGCCATCTATTTCGTGCGGCTGCAAAAGCTGAACGAGGGCCAAATGCTCAGCTTTCCCGTCAGCGCGGACGAAGCGAATTTCCTGTTTGAAGTCCTCGTCGGCAAACGCGAGAGCCTCAAGACCGAATGCGGTAAGGTAAAGACCGTCAAGCTCGAACCGAAGCTCTTCGGCCCGGGCCGCTATTTCAACAAGCTCCAGGGCGAGATGACCATGTGGGTGAGCGACGACAGCAAGCGCACGCCCCTGCGACTGGTGGCTAGAACGTCCAAGGGCACAATCACGGCGAAGCTCCTCAATTTCAAGAATAAGTGCAACATCCTTGAGCAGGGAGACGAAAAACGCGAACTAGACGGAAATAAAGGAACAAGCGGAAAAGTTGAAAAATGAGCCAGTACACAGAGGTCATCTACGAAGTCAAAAACGCCGTCGCGTTAATCACGCTAAACCGCCCGGACAAACGCAACGCGCTTAATGACCGGATCATCGCCGAGTTGCGCGGCGCAATTATCGAGGCCGAGGCCGACGATCAAATCCGCGTCGTTATTCTGCGCGGCGCGGGCAAGGATTTCTGCGCCGGGGCCGACCTGGCCCAACTCGAAAAGTCGGCGCAGGCTTCGGTCCTCGAAAATCTTGAGGGCGCGTCGCGGATGGCCGAGCTCTTCCTGACTGTGCGCGGATTAAAGAAGCCCGTCATCGCCGCGGTTCACGGGCGCGCGCTCGCCGGGGGCGCGGGGCTGGCTTCGGCCTGCGATCTGGTCATCGCTTCGCGCTCGGCGCAGTTTTGT
>Ga0207428_10003212_pt1 | contig 15972 bp, 17 predicted proteins | sample RhiMethybrSRZTD1_FD_187600 | JGI IMG/M metagenome (GOLD analysis project Ga0207428, IMG submission 187600) | Populus rhizosphere microbial communities from Tennessee, USA - Rhizosphere MetaG P. TD hybrid SRZTD1 (SPAdes) (version 3) | ecosystem: Host-associated > Plants > Roots > Rhizosphere >...
TGGATGTTCATCCAGGCCTCCTGTCCCGGGTGAGTAATGACTTGGCAGCCACTACTTTCCCCAGGTCGGCCTGGGTGAACAACCTCTTGCTTCGTCACAGCTAGATCTCCCACGGCGGGTCGACCGTCATCCTGAGCTCGAGGACGGTCGGCCCGTCGGCGGCGAGCGCCGTCGTCAGGGCGGCGCCGAGCGCGTCCACGCCGCCGACCCGCTCGCCCCGCGCCCCGAACGCGCGCGCCAGCGCCGGAAAGTCAGGATTGGCCAGGTCCGTCTCGCCCCAGCGGCCCTGGAACATCGTCTGCTGCAGCCACTTGATCGCCCCGTACCGGTCGTCGTTCATGACGAGGAACACGACGGGCAGGCGATACTTCACCGCCGTCGCCAGCTCGTTCACCGAATACATGAAGCCGCCGTCGCCGACCACGGCGACCACGGGACGCTCGGGCCGCGCGATCTTGGCGCCGATCGCCGCCGGCACGCCGTAGCCCAAGGTGGCCGAGCCGACCGGATAGAGAAAGGTTCGCGGCCGGACGACCGGGAAGCGCCACTCCATCCAGTAATTGATGCCGGTCTGATCGCTCACGACGATCGCGTCGTCCGGCAGCGCCGCCCGCAGGGTCTCGATCAGATGAGCCACCTCGGCCGTGTAGCGCGCGCTCGCCGCGGTCCGGAGGCTCTCGCGCCAGCGGTGATCCCAGCCGGCGCGCGGCGCGCCCGGGCCCAGGCGCTCGAGCAGACGCGTGAGCCCGTCTTTCGCGTCGCCGACGATCGGCAGCTGCGGCTTGAACAGCTTGCCGATCACGGTCGGGTCCAGATCGAGATGGATCAAGGTCTGCGACGGCGCGAACGAGAGGTTCAGCAGAAGCCCCTGGGTCGATCGGTGGGCGAAGCGGCAGCCGACCGCGAGGATCACGTCGGCCGCCTTGATCACGGCCTCGGTCGCGCGGCTGTTGGGCAGGACGCCGTGCCACAGCGGGTCGCGCTCGCTGATCGCGCCCCTGCCCATAACCGTGGTGATCACCGGCGCGCCCAGGCGCCGCGCGAGGCCGCTCAGCTCGGACTCGGCCTCGGCCGCGATGACGCCGCCGCCGGCGATGAGCAGCGGCCTGGACGACGCGGCCAGCAACCGCGCCGCTTCCTCCATCGCCTCGACGTGACACGGCGGCCGCCGGCCGTGGCCTCCCGCGTGCGCCGCGCCCTCGACGCGGGCGGTGAGGAAGTCGTTGGGGACCGAGATCGCTATCGGGCCGGGGCGGCCGGTTCGCAGCAGATTGAACGCCCCGTGGACCGCGCCCTGGATCGCCGACGCCTCGGTGACCGCTTCCGCCCACCGCGTGACCGGCTTGAAGCAGTCGATCTGGTTGACGACCTCGTGCAGGGCCCCGATGTCGCGGCCCACCAGCGGCGAGGCGACGTCGGACATGACGACGAGCACGGGCACCGATCCCGCGTAGGATTCGACCAGCGGCGTGAGCGCGTTCGTCGCACCCGGGCCCGTCGTGACCACGACCACGCCCGGCATCCCCGAGGCGCGCGCGTACCCGTCGGCCATGAAGGCCGCACCGGCCTCGTGGCGGGCGAGCACGTGTGTGATCCCCGACTGTCGGATGAGCGCGTCGTAGATCGCGAGATTGTGGACGCCGGGAATCCCGAAGACGTGGCGGACGCCCTCGGCCCTGAGCGTCTCCACGATCCATTCGCCGCCGGTTCGCGCGGTCACGTCGGGGCCACGCATCAGAGCATCGCCTTGAAGCCGCGATCGATCGCGACCTCCACGAGGCTCGGCCCGGAGTGCGTGAGGCACGCGGCCAGCACCGGCTGGAGGTCCGCGGGCTTCTCCACGCGCTCGGCGCGCACGCCGAGCGAGCGCGCCAGCCCCGCGTAGTCGATGACGGGATCGACCAGGTCCATGCCGGGATAGATTCCGCGCTTGGCCGAGGCCAGATCGAGGCTCAGCATGCCGGACTTGAGGATCGCGTACGAGGAGTTGTTCGGGATCACGTACGTGATCGGCAGCTGGTAGTGCGCCGCGGTCCACAGCGCCTGCGGCGCGTACATCACCGAGCCGTCCCCGATCGTGGCAACGACCTTGCGCCCGGGCGAGCCGAGCTGCACGCCGATCGCCGCGCCCATGCCCCAGCCGAGCGTGCCGGTCTTGCCGCCGTAGAACGAGCCCGGCGTCGCGAACGCCATGTAGCGCAGGACGAACGGCAGCGAGGTGGCCGACTCGTCCACGACGACGACGTCCCGCGGCAGCAGCGAGGCCAAGGTGTGCATGAGGTGCGCCTGGCCGATCGGTGTGCGTGTGGCCTCGGCCTCAGCGGCCGCGCGCACGCGCCGCATCAGCTCGGCCCTCGTGTTGCCGATCTTCTCGACCCGTGCGGCGGCCGCGGCACGCTCCGCCTCGGTCATCTTCGCGCGCAGCGCGCCGGAGAGCTCGGCCAGGGTCGTCTTCGGATCGGCCGCGATGCCGAGCGCGACCGGGTAGCTGCGGCCGATCTCCCACGGATCGTCGTCGATCTGCACCACACGGAGGCCGCGCGGGAACGGCCCGCCTTCGGTGTGCAGGAACCACGTGAAGACGTTCGCGCCGACGATCAGGAGCGCGTCACACTCCTCGAGCGCCTTGCGGACACCGGCCGGAGACGGAAAGAGGCCGCCGCGCCAGAGCGAGTGGTCGCCGGGAATGTTCGTGCGGCGATAGATCGGCTCGCCGTGCACGCGCGCGCCCATGAGCTCGGCCAGCGCCGTGAGCTCGGGCACGGCCTGCGCGCGCGCGACGCCGTCGCCCGCGATGACGATCGGCGCGCGGGCGCTCGCCAGGAGCTCCGCGGCGCGCGCGACGGCGCCCGCGTCGGGCCGCGCGCGCGCCGCGATCGCCGTCGGCCCGGCGCCCGTGTCCTCGACCGCCGGGCCCATCAGGTCCATCGGCAGCGAGAGGAACACCGGGCCGGTCGGAGGCGTCAGCGCGACCTGCAGCGCGCGCCTGAGCGCGACGGGCGCTTCGTCCGCGCGGCGGACCTCGTACGACCACTTGGTGAATTGCTCGGCCATGCGGACGAGATCGGCCGCGAGAATCGGCTCGTGCATGAGGAAGCGCGTATCTTGCTGGCCCGCCGTCACCAGCAGCGGCGTCTTCGAGCGGGCGGCGTTGTGAAGAATCGAGAGGCTGTTCGCGAGGCCGGGCGCCACGTGGACGTTGACGACGCCCACCTGCCCCGACGCCTGCGCGTAGCCGTCGGCCGCCGCCACCGCAGTCGCTTCCTGCAAGCCCAGGATGTACTCGAGGCCGGAATCGGGCAGCGCGTCGAGAAATGGCAGCTCGGTCGTCCCGGGGTTGCCGAACAGGTAGCGCACACCGGCGGCGCGCAAGGTCTCCACGAGGACGGCGGCGACGTTCATGGGGGGAGCATACTACCGTTCGCGGCCGGCCTCGCCCGCGGCGCGCGCTCGCTCAGTTCGGCCGCGGCGTGGGCGTGGCGCGACCGAATCGGAGGTACTTCTCGTCGATGGCGGTCCGGATGTCCGGCAGGCTCTTGCCCTCGGCCTTCATGCGCATCACGTCCCGCGTGATGTCCAGGCACAAGGTTCAGGTCGCGGCGTGACTCGTGAACGTGACGCGCTCCGCCGATTCGGCCTTGACGTAGCACGACCGGTTCGACGTGTGGCCGAAGCCCGCGCAGCCGCACGTGCACGGCATCCAGCGCAGCGTATCGGCGTTGTCGACGGCGAAGGCGTAGAGCCGAGCGGTGTCGCCCTTCACCGCGAAGCGCGGGAGCTGGCCCCGCGGCAAGGTCTGATTCTCGTCGCCGATCTCGTCGACGGTGACCGGCTGCGCGTCGGCGGCGAGCCACCAGATCGCCCCGGCCGCGATCAGTCCCAGGGCCAGGATCAGGCCGAGCGCCCGCTTCACGCGCTTCGCCTCAACGGGTATTCGCGGCCGGCCAGCCGCAGCGCGCCGCGCCCGGTGCCCTCATCGTAGTCGGCCAGCGCCAGCAGCTGGAACGCCGCCGCGCGGGATAGACGCGCCTCGAAGGCGCCGCCCTTGACCGCGCAGTACGGCACGTCGCCGGGACCGACCCGCAGGGTGGCCGCATCCACGTCGGCTTCGGTGCCGTCGCTCAGGAACGCGTGCAGCGTTTCGCCGCGGCGTTCGATCCGCGTGACGACGAAGGGCGCGTCCTCGACCTCGACCGGGATCCGCACGCGCGTCTGGATGAAGTAGCCTTCAGCATCGCGCTTGAGCTGTGAGCGGAGGTTGGTGAGGATCCCGGCGTGCGTGATCAGGACGTCGTCGTCGAACCAGTCGCCGTCGACGTCGATCCTGAGGCGCGGCAACCGCCACTGCGAAGGCGGCGTCGCGTCGGGAGCCCCGGTGCCCTGCCCTTCGGCTTCCGTCATTCGAACACCACGCTGGCGAAGGAGACCATGCCGTTGGGATCCGGCCACTGTCCGTAGCGCGTTACCGTCCCGCTCCCGCCGCCGAGCGCACGCAGCAGCGCGTAGATCGGCGAATAGCCGCAGATGCGGCGCCGGTCGCCGTCGCGCGCGACCGAGTCGAAGAACGCGTTCGGGTCGACCGCGGCGACCGTCTCGAGCATCTCGCCGTCCTCGCGCTCGATGCGCGCGAGCTCCGGCGCCCCGACGGGTTCGCCGTCGCCGAAGCGCGGGCCCATGTGGGCGAGATCGGCGCCGGCGATCAGCGCGACCCGCCGCCCGCTGGCCGCGATGGTCTCCGCCAGCGCCTCGAGGAACCGCGGAACGCGCGCGTCGTCGTCGGGCTGATGGCCCTGGTGCATCGCCTCGTGAGCAAAGCTCGTCAGCACCGGCACGATGCTGATGTCGCGCCGGTCGGCGTAGAGATAGCGCAGGAACACCGCCTGCAGCTCGATCGAATGCTCGACGCGGTGGGCCAGCTCCGAGCCGAAGCAGTCCTGCCGCGCGCGCTTGGCCAGCGCGTCGACGAAATCGCGATCGACTCGCACGTCGCCCATGGGGCCAGCATAGTCCTTCCGGGTGAGCGCGAAGGGATGCTCCATGCCGGCGTGGCAGGTGCCGAGGATCACGAACAGGTCGGCCTGGCTTCGCTCCGCCAGCTCGCGATAGGCCCACGCGTAGGCGGGCCCGCCGCGATGGTAGTCGATGTGCGGCGCGATCACCGCTCGGACCTCGGGCGCAGCGCTCGGGCTGCGCCCCTCGGGCGCGGCGCTCGGGCCGCGCCTCTCGGGCGCCGCGGGTCGCGCGCCTTCGATCGGGCCAGGTCCGTCGGGCGGGGCGAAGAAGCCGTCGAGCATCGCGCGGAGCTCGCCGGGCTCGCCCGCGTACGCGGCGCCCGCGTGCGCGGCCGGACGAACCGGCGAGGCGAGAAACGTGCCGTCGACGACGGCCCGCCGGTCGGCGAAGCCGGAGCTGTCGAGGAATCCCTGCTGGTCGAGCGCCTCGGCGATCTCCTCGATCTGCCGCCGCTCGACGAGCTGACCGTGACGGCGCATGACCGCGGCCTGGATGTCGGCGACCGTGTGGCCACCGTCGAACAGCGAGACGATCTCGAGCAGCGGGCCGTGCAGCAGGACGATCGCGTCGGTGTAGCCCGCGGGATCGCGAAGGGCGATGCAGGATCGCCCCTCGTGCTCGACGGGAAACGCCTCGACGTGGCGCAGCCTGGGGACGGACTCGCTCATCGAACGATGCTGATCATCGAAGAATATTCGCTGCGCTCATCTAAGAAAATTCAGCGCGGAGGCCACGTAGATGCGCGCGGCGTCGACCAGCTCGGCGACTTCGACGTACTCGTCGGCCTGGTGGGGAATCAGGCGATGTCCGGGACCGCACGTGACGATCGGGATGCCGAGCTGCATCCGGAGGATGGTGCCGTCGGTCGAGCCCGGCACGCCGCCGAAGACGGCGCGCCGTCCCGTGGCCTGACGCACGCCCGCCACCATCGCCCGCACCAGCGGCTCGCTCCGCTCGACGCGGGTCGCGAGCCTGAAGCCGTTCACCGGCTCCCATTCGATCGTCGTGCCCGGACACCGGGCCGCCGCGCGGCGGCACGCCTGGTCGATCTCGCCGGCCACCGCCTTCTCGTCGGGCCCGGGAGTGAGACGCACGTCGAGCAGCATCCGGGCGCTCGAGGGAATCACGTTCGATTGCTCGACGCCCTGCACCGGCGAGCGCGCGATCGTGGGCGTCACGGTCGGCGGACGGAGATGCGGGCTCCTGCGGCAGAGCTTCCGCAGGCGGCGCTCGAGGGCAGGAACCTCGTTGAGCAGCGCGCCCAGCGCCGTGATCGGATTCACGCCGGCCTCGGGCATCGCGCCGTGAGCCATATGCCCGCGGATCGCCACCCGCGCCCACACGACGCCGCGCTGCTCGAGGCAGAGCTCGTTCTGCTCTGGCTCGCAGATGATCGCCGCGTCGAGCTCGCGCCCGATCGCGGTCGTGCACAGGTGCTTGGCGCCGAGCATGTCGCCCTCCTCGTCGACCAGCGCGCCGACGACGAGCCGGCCGTTGAGCGAGAGGCCGCTGCGCTTGATGGCCGTGGCTGCCGCCATGGCCGCCGCCAGACCGCTCTTCATGTCGGCGGCGCCGCGGCCGTAGATCCGGCCGTCGACGAGCTCGGCGCCGAAAGGAGGATGCGTCCACTCCGCGGGGTTGCCCTCGGTGACGACGTCGGTGTGGCCTTCGAGCAGGAGGCTCTTGCCGTTCCCCTTCTCACCGCGCCACGCGAGCACGTTGGGACGGCCGGGCGCGACCTGCTGGACCTCGAGCTCGAATCCCTGCTTGGCAAGCCACGTCTCGACGTGCCGGGCGACCGCTTCCTCGGTAGCGCCGGGCTCGCCCGGGCGTACCACGCTGGATATCCGGATAAGGTCGCGGGTGAGCTCGATCAGCTCCGCTTCATCGAGGCAGGCCAGCGCTGCGTTGACGGCCGTGGCGCCCGCGCGGGCCACGGAGAACTACTCGTGGGGAAAGGACAGGATGACTGCGTCGAGCCGGATGACGCGGTACTCCTCGCCGGCGATGTAGAAGTAGTGGCCCTCTACCTCTTCGGCCGACTCCTCGAAGGCCACCACGGCCTTGAGGTCGGGCATTTCGCGGAAGGCGTTGGCGCCCTCGTCGAACCCGTCGCCGCGCGCAGTCACCTCGCCGTAACGGATCGGCGAGCCCTTCGGGCAGTGCACGCGGACGTCGGCGGGGCCTTCCGCCATCAGTCGCACCAGGAGGTTGATTCCGTAAACCTGGATCGGAATGGGCGGCGTCATGGGCCGATCATACCACGCTGAATTTTTTCGCTCCGGTCCGCCGCGTCACCGCGCATCATGCGCTTCCCGGCTCGGCGGCGTCGCTTGTCGTGAGCTGTCGCGGGTACTCCGGCGCGTCCGGCTGTCGCGGCGCCTGCTCGATCGGCGTCAGCGGCGCGATCTCGTCGCCGGCCGCCGCGCCGAGGTCGCGGAAGCGCCGGGCCGAGGGCAGCACGCGCGTCTCCATCGATCCGACGAATGCGTTGTAGGCGTTCACGGCGCGGCCGAGCGACGTGCCGACCGAATCGAAGTGGCCGGCGAGCGTGCGCAGCCGATCGTAGAGCTCGCCGCCGAGCTTTCTGATCCCCTCGGCGTTGGTCGCGACCTGCTCCTGCCGCCAGCCGTACGCGATCGCGCGCAGGAGCGCCACGAGCGTCGTCGGCGTGGCGACCACGACCTTGCGGTTCATGCCGTCCTCGATGAGCTCCGGGTCCGCCTGCGCGGCCGCGCCGACGAACGACTCGCCCGGGATGAACATGACGACCAGCTCCGGCGTGGTCGAGAACTGCTCCCAGTACGCCTTGGCGGCGAGCGCGCCCATGTGGTCGCGCACCTGGCGCGCGTGGCGCGCCATCGCGGCGTGGCGCAGGTCCTCGCTGACCGCGCCCATCGCCTCGAGATAGGCCGACAGCGGCACCTTGGCGTCGACGACGATCGCGCGTCCTCCCGGCAGGTTGACGACCATGTCCGGCCGCAGCCGGCCGCCGTCGGTCTCGACGGTCACCTGTTCGACGTAGTCGCAGTGCTCGGTCATCCCCGCGAGCTCGACGACCCGGTGCAGGGTCACTTCACCCCAGCGTCCGCGCACCTGGGGCGATCGGAGCGCGTTGACGAGATTGCCGGTCTCGCCCTGGAGCTGCTCGGAGAGCCGCGCCAGCCGCTCCACTTCGGATCTCAGGCTCCCGTACGCCTGGTCGCGCGCCTGCTCGAGGCCACGGATCCCGCCCTCGTAGCGCTCGAGCGCGCTCCGGAGCGGGGTCAGGCTCGCGTCGATCTCTTTCTGGCGCTGGCCCAGCCGCTCCTCCGCGAGCTTCAGGAACTCGCTGTTGCTCGCGCGAAGGGCTTGATGGCTCAGGGCCTCGAACGTCTCCTTGAGGTTCACGCGCGCCTCGTCGAAGACGCGGCGCTGCTCGTCGAGGCTCTTCTTGGCCTCGTCGAGCCGCGCGTCCGAGTCGGCGCGCTGGCTGCGCTCGGACGCGATCTCGCGTCGCACGCCCTCGAGCTCGAGCGTTCGCTCGCCGAGCTGGCGCCGGAGCTCGTCACCCCGAGCCTCTAGCTCGCCGATCCTGACGTCGCGCGCCCGTCGCGCGGCCTCGCCGCGCGAGGCGAGATACGCCCAGGCGGCGAGCCACGCGATGCCCGCGCCCAGGACGAACCCGACGATGACCAGCATCGATTCAAGCACGCGGCGCGGCCCTCCCTCGCCAGTGCCGGCAGACCGTCTTGAGGCCGCAGGGCGCGCAGACCTTCGCGTCCCGGCGGTCGAGACAGTCGCCCGACATGCGCTTGTGACAGAGCGCGAAGTCGAACTTCACCGGATCGGCGGCGTCGATCGCCGCGAGCCGGCCCGTGATCTCCTCGGCCATACGCCAGTTACGCGACCGCCGGGTCGTGAGGCCGATCGAGCGGCTGATGTTCTCGATGTGGGTGTCGATCGGCATCACCAGCCGAGACGGCGACACCGACGTCCACAGCCCGAAGTCGGGCGGCTCGCGCCTCACCATCCAGCGCAGGAACAGGTTCAGCCGCTTGCACGGGCCGCCGAGCGAAGGCAGCGGGAACAGGTGGCGGTAGCCGCGCGAGATGCGCCCGCGCGGGAACACCTCGCGGAGGTCGGCGTCGAGGAACGCGCGCGAGAACCGCTCGAGGGCCGGGCCGATCGACGCGCCCTGGTCGGCGTCGCCGGCGAGAAAGCACTTCTCGAGCGTCCCGTAGCGTGAGAGCAGATCGCGCGCCGCGATGCAGAAGGCCACGAGGTCGCGCGGTCGATTGAACCGATACCAGAAGTCCTCGAAGGCCGCCGCGTCGCGGCGCGGGTCGAACGCCGACACGAACGCGGCTGGCGACGGCCCCATGCGAGCCAGCACGCCCTCGAGCTCGGCGCTGAACAGGTCGACGCGGCCGTAGGCGAGACACGAGCTCAGCAGGGCGACGAGCTCACGGTCGCGCGGGGCGGCGTAGCGAAGGGGGAATCGGATGGCGTCGAGCTCGACCCGCGTGGCGTAGTCGAACTCGCGATAGAGCCGCTCGAGCGGCTGCCGCAGACGCTGCGCTGCCGTCATTCGAGTGCCTGGCGGCATGATACCATGCGCGATCATGCGGGTCGGCGTCGTCGGCCTCGGCGCAATCGGTCGGCCGCTCTGTCGCGCCCTCGACGAGGGCATTCCCGGCCTCACCCTGGCGGGCGGCACCGCGCGCGACCGCGAAAAGGCCGAGCGCTTCCTGAAGAGCCTCGGCGCTCCCGCGCCGTTTCTCTCACTGGACGACCTCATCCGCGCTTCCGATCTGGTCATCGAGGCCTCCACGCAGACACATCTTCGAGAAGAGATCGCGCCCAGGACGCTCGCCGCCGGCAAGGATCTCGTCGTGCTCTCGTGCGGCGGGCTGATCGGCCGTCAGGACTGGATCGACCTGGCCGCGGCCAACCGCTGCCGCATCTACGTGCCGTCCGCGGCGATCGCGGGCCTCGACGGCGTCAAGGGCGCGCGGGTCGGCACGATCGACTCGGTCACGATGGAGACCCGCAAGCCGCCGCGCGGTCTGGCCGGCGCGCCCTGGATCGAGTCGCAGAAGATCGACCTCGACGCGATCACCAGGGAGACGCTGATCTTCGAGGGCAGCGCCGCCGAGGCGTGCCGCGCGTTTCCCGCCAACGTCAACGTCGTGGCCGCGCTCTCACTCGCGGGGATCGGGCCGGAGAAGACGCGCATCCGGGTCTTCGCGTCGCCGGAGCAGCCGCTGAATCGCCACCGGATCACGGTCCAGGGCGAGTTCGGCCGGCTGTCGATCGAGATCGAGAACGTCCCGTCCGAGAATCCGCGGACGGGGAAGCTGTCCTACCTGTCGACGATCGCGTTCCTGAGGGACCTCTCCGCGACGCTTCGCGTCGGCACCTGACGCCTCGCGGCGGCGTACCTACTCCCGCGTCGGCTCGCCCTGGTGCCGGTCGAGGACCTTGGTCATCGCGCGGCCCTTGTCGGGGTGCTCGTCCTTCGTGATGCCGTAGGCGTCACGGCCCTCGTGGTCCTCGGGCAGGTACTCGGTGATCGGCAGGCCGTCCGATCGAACGAACAAGAGGCAGTGGCAGTACTTGTACTTCTGCATCTCGTCGCAGGCGCAGATCCAGCGCCGCTGCTTGGCCTCGGCAGCCGGATCCGGATAGAAGTTGCAGGGGCACAGCGGCTTGCCCACCTGCTCGATATGACGGGCGAGGCCCGTCACCACCGTCTCGGTCACGGCCCGGTCGGGATGGAGCGACGAGCCCGACTTCTCGGCGTACTTGCGCGCGTACGCCCACATCTTGTCGATGTTCGCGGCCGAGGGCTGCTGCTGTTGCATGCGTTCTCCTCGACTACGACGCGCTCAGCGCCGCGTCGATCGCCTTCGGGTTGAAGCCGGTGAGCCGCTTGTCACCGATGAGGATCACCGGCAAGGACAGAAGGCCGAGCGCCATCAGCTCTTCGCGGGCCTTCGGGTCCTTTCCCACGTTGCGTTCCGTGAACTGGACGCCCTTTTGCGATAGATACTCCATCGCTTTGTGGCAGGGCCCTCACCCAACGTTGCTGTAGACCGTCACCGATGGCGGCATCGAGCGCTCTCCTTTCGCGAGTGCACTGCGCCAGCATGATAGCGCACTAGTGGGTGTCCGTGGCCTCCAGGAAGCGCTCCGCCTCGAGCGCCGCCATGCAGCCCGTGCCGGCCGCCGTCACGGCCTGGCGGTACGTGAAGTCCTGAACGTCGCCGGCGGCGAACACGCCGGGCACGCTGGTCGCCGTGGTGCCGGGCTTGACCTTCATGTAGCCGTTCTCCAGGAGCTCGACCTGCCCGCGGAAGATCTCCGTGTTCGGCTGATGTCCGATTGCCACGAAGAGCCCGTCGACCGGCCGCTCCTCGCGGTCATCGGTCTTGAGGTTCTTGAGACGGACGCCGGTCAACTTGCCGCCTTCGACGCCGAGGATGTCCTCGATCACGGTGTCCCAGATGAACTCGATCTTCGGGTTCTTGAGTGCGCGCTCCTGCATGATCTTGGAGGCGCGCAGACTGTCGCGCCGGTGGACGACGTCGACTCGCCGGCCCAGGCGCGAGAGGTAGAGCGCCTCCTCGAGCGCGGAGTCCCCGCCCCCCACGACCATGATGTTCTGGTCCTTGAAGAAGAAGCCGTCGCAGGTCGCGCACGTCGAGATGCCACGGCCCATCAGCTTCGACTCCGCCGGGAGGCCGAGCAGCTTCGCGGAGGCGCCGGTGGCGATGACCACGGTCTGCGACTCGAAGCTCTGGTCGCCGGCCTTCACCACGAACGGACGCTTCAAGAAATCCACGGCCGTCACGTCCTCGGGGATGAGCTCGGTGCCGAAGTGGGCCGCCTGTTTCTGCATCGTTTCCATCAGCTCCGGGCCCTGGATGCCCTCGACGAACCCGGGATAGTTCTCGACGAGCGTCGTCAGCATGAGCTGGCCGCCGTACTGCGTGCCCGTGAGCATCAGCGGTGACAGATTCGCGCGGGCGGCGTAAATGGCCGCCGTGTATCCGGCCGGTCCCGATCCGATGATGACGATCTTGCGAGTGGCCATGCTCTTAGGATACAGGCTGGCCGGTCAGAGCTTCAGGATCGCTGCCAGCTCGCCCAGGTCGCGGATCTCGTACGTGGGCGCCTTGATGCCGGCCGGCAGCGGCTCGCCGTCGCGGTTGATCCACACCGCGTCGATCCCGACTTGCTGAGCACCCAGCACGTCCATGTCGGCGCGATCTCCAATGAACAGCGAGTCGCTGGCCCGCACTCCGAGCCGGCTCAGGGCTGCGTCGAAGATGTCGCGTCGGGGCTTGCGCCAGCCGATCTCGTCCGACACGACGATCGTCTGGAAGAGGTCGACCACCCCCGCGCGCTCGAGGATGTCGAGCGCCGTCGGCGTGTAGTCGAAGTTCGACACGACCGCCAGCTTGTAGCGCTCGGCGAGCCGGCGCAGGAGCGGGCCGTGGTGCGCGGGAAACTCGGCGGCGCGTCCGAGCGCGTTTCGATGCGCGTCGATCAGCGAGCGGCCGAATCCCGCCGGGAGCGCGCTCTCGTCGAGCCCGAGCGTCCGGAAGAAGTGCGCGAAGCGCTCGGCGGCCGCCACCTCGCGATGGTCGATCGCCCTGAGGCGCTCGGCCTCACGCCAGCTCTCCCCGAGAGCCTCGTAGCATCGGTCCAGCCCGACCTCGGGGCACTGGGTCTTCAGGATCGCGTGCAGCAGGCCCGCGGAGGAGCGCACCGACTTGCCGTTGATCTCGATCTCGGGCATGCGCTCGCGATCGAAGCGGACCAGCGTGTCGAACAGATCGAACAGGATCGCGGTATACCGCATCAGAGTGGCTTTCTCCCGGCGTAGCCCTCGTCCAGGCCGTGCCAGTGTCGGATCTCACGCTCACCGTATTTCCAGCACAGGTTGACCTCGCGGCCGTCGCGCAGATGGAGGAAGTCGACCAGGCCCAGGCCAAGATCCTTCGGCGCTCCGCCGAGCTCGACGATCGCGCCGAGGCCTTCGCGGATCTCGGTAGTTAGCCGCTCGACCCGCTCGGTGTCGGCGCGCCATGCCCGGCGGTCGAGAACGCCGCCGCCGGCCAAGCTGATCCGCTGCTGCTCGGCCTGCATCCGCTGTTGCGCCTCGCCCGCCTCGGCGTGCGCCGACATCACCCGGCCCATGAGCCGGGAGAGCTCGGGGATCAGCGCCTCGACGTCCGCGACCGAGAAGTAGCGCTCAGCCACGGAACGGCTGCTCCACGAAGATCGCGTGCACTTCCTTGGGCCCGTGAACACCGCGCGTGAGCGTGAGCTCGATGTCCGCGGTGCGGCTCGGTCCCGTGATGAAATTGATCGCGCCGCCCCGTGCCGACGCCGGGTCGGCATGCCACGCTTCGAGGAACACGCCAACCTGACGCAGCGACTCGAGCAGCGCGGTCCGGTCGAAGACCGCGATGTGGCACGGCGGCAGCAGCGACGTCGAGCGCGGTCGTCCTGCGCCGGACACGAGCACCAGGGTGCCCGTTTCCGCGACCGCGAGATCGACGCCGGTCAGCCCGAGGTCGACGCGCGCGGCGATCGAGCGCAGCCGCTGCCGCTCGACGTCACTGGTCGGCTCCGTGGCCGGCATCTGGTGCACGTCGAGGCCGCGAGCCCCGAGCGCGGGCCCGAGGTCGGCGCCGAGCGCTGCGGCGTGCCAGGCCACGAGCCCGCGGGCTTCGCGCTCGCGCGCGATGCGGGCGACCGCGTCAGGCACCATGTCGATCGACGCAACCCTGTGGAACACGCCGGCCACGCCCTCGAACTCCCGGCGGAACACGTCGAGCGTCTCGGGCCAGCGCTCGGCGAGCTCGCGCCGGATCGACTCGGCTTCCGCGGCCGGATGCTGAGGGCGCCTGGCCGTCTCGGCCGCGAAGCGTGCCGGCGCGCGGCGGACCTGCTCGCGGATCCGCGCCAGGAATTCGGCCTTGGTACTCACCCGCGTAGCTCGCGGTCCGTGGCCCACCGCTCCTGGAACGTCCGCGCGGCCACTGCCGGCAGGTCGCGAGTCCGCGTCCACTCGCCGAAAAAGAGCGGCACGCGGCCGATGCGCCCGCCCGCAACGAATGGACGCTGCAAGAGTCGTCCGGCTCGAGCCGCCAGGCGGTAGAGTCGGGGACGCTGGAGCAGACGGGCCAGCAGCGCGAAGACGACGCGCTCCGGCCACGGCGCGATCTTTCGTTCGTCGACCTCGCGCCTGAGCTCGATCAGCATGCGCGGAATGTCGATCCGCACTGGACACGCGTCCGCGCATGCGCCGCAGAGCGACGAGGCGTGGGCGAGGTCACGGACCGCCTCGGTCCCCTCCATCATCGCGGTCAGGAGGATCCCGATCGGCCCCGGATAGGTGTAGCCGTACGCATGGCCGCCGATCTGCCGGTAGACGGGACAGACGTTGAGGCAGGCTCCGCAGCGCAGGCAGGAGAGCGCCTCGCGCAGCGGCCCGTCGATCTGCGCGATGCGGCCGCCGTCGAGCAGCACCAGATGGAATTCCTCGGGGCCCTCGAGCTCGCCCCCGCGTCGCGGCCCCTGGACCAGCGAGGTGTACACGGAGAGCTTCTGGCCGGTGGCGCTCTTGGCGAGGATCGCGAGGAACACCATGAGGTCGCTCATCGATGGGACGACCTTCTCGACGCCCATCACCGCCACGTGCACGCGCGGCAATGAGGTGACCATGCGCCCGTTGCCTTCGTTGGTGACGAGCACGATCGTGCCGGTGTCGGCCACCGCGAAGTTCGCCCCGGTGATCCCGATGTCCGCCTGAAGGAACTTCTCGCGCAGCTCGGCCCGCGCGATGCGGGTCAGCGCCTCTGGGTCGGGCTCGGCCGGGCGCTTGAGCTCGCGCGTGAACAGCTCAGCCACCTGCCCCTTCGTCTTGTGAATCGCCGGCGCGATGATGTGCGAGGGACGCTCGTGCGCCAGCTGGATGATGTACTCGCCCAGGTCCGTCTCGACCGGCGTGATCCCGGCCGCCTCGAGCGCCTCGTTGAGGTGGATCTCCTCCGTCGCCATCGACTTCGACTTGACTGCCATCCGGGCGCCGCTCGCGCGCGCGATGTCGACGATGATCGCGCGCGCCTCGGCCGGCGTCGCCGCGTAGTGCACCCGCCCGCCGAGCCGCTCGACGTTGGCGATCAAGGTCTCGAGGTGGTGGTCGAGCTGCTGCAGCGTCGCTTCCTTGATCGCGCGCGCCTGGTCGCGCAGCGCCTCGCCGTCTGGGAAGCCGGCGAAGGCTTCGCGGCGGAGGCCGATGAACTTGGTCGTCGCGATCGTGAGCGCTTCCTGGAGAAAGGCGTCCTGCATCGCGCCGCCGGCGCGCTGACGGAACGGCGTCGCGAGGTCGCCCGTGCTCATCGCTCCCCGCCGAGGAGCTCGGCGAGGTGGACCGCGCGCACCTTCGATCTGTTGCGCGTGAGCCCGCCGCCCATCTGCATGAGGCAGCCCGCGTCGCACGCCACCAGACAGGCGGCGCCGGTGGCCTCGACGTTCGCGACCTTCTTGGCGAGGATCTGCGCGGACACCTCGGGCAGCCTCACCGCGAACGAGCCCCCGAAGCCGCAGCACTCGTCGGCGCCGGTCAGCGGGACGAGCTCGGCGCCCCTGAGCTTGGCGAGCAAGGTCCGCGGACTCTCCGATTCGTGGAGCCCGCGCAGGAGATGACACGAGTCGTGGTAGGTGACGCGGCCCGGGACCGTCGACGAGAACTCCGTCACGCCGAGCACCCTGACCAGGAACTGCGAGAACTCGTGGGTTCGCGCGGCGAGATCCTCGGCCTCGCGCGCCAGGCCAGCCTCCGCGAGAAGTCCAGGGTATTCGTGCTTGACCATCCACGCGCACGAGCCCGACGGCACCACGACGTGCTCCGAATCGCGGAACAGGGCGGCCGTGCGGCGGGCGACCGCGGCGGCCTCTGCA
>Ga0207428_10003215_pt1 | contig 15963 bp, 10 predicted proteins | sample RhiMethybrSRZTD1_FD_187600 | JGI IMG/M metagenome (GOLD analysis project Ga0207428, IMG submission 187600) | Populus rhizosphere microbial communities from Tennessee, USA - Rhizosphere MetaG P. TD hybrid SRZTD1 (SPAdes) (version 3) | ecosystem: Host-associated > Plants > Roots > Rhizosphere >...
TGGCCTCGATCCTGCGGCCCGCCCCGCCCGCGCAGCAGCAGCCGCCGCCGCAGCCGCCGCAGCCGCCGCCCCCGCCGGCCTGAGGCCCGCGGCTCGGCGCGCGATCGCAGCGAGCGTGGTAGCCTGCCGGCCATGCTCGCGACCGCCCGGCGCTCTCTCCCGGACGGCCGCCGGCTCGGCCTGGCGCTCGCCGTCGCGCTGGCCCTGCCGGCCGTCCGCCCGCTCGCCCAGCTCGACCCCTGGGACGACCCCGCTCGCGTGCTCGTGATCTACAACACGAGCTGGCCCGACGGCGACGGCGACGGGGTGCCCGACAGCACCGAGGTCGCGCAGTACTACGCGCTGCGCCGCGGCGTGCCCGCGGGCAACCTGCTCGGGCTGCCGCTCACGCCGGCGGGCGAGGCCTACGACAGCAGCCAATGGGCGCTGTTCTGGTCCGAGCTGCGCGACCCGCTCGTTGCCGCGCTCGCCGCGCACGGCGAGACCTCGATCGACACGCTGCTCTTCTGCTACGGCGTGCCCTACCAGGTCGACGTGCCGGGCTGGGGGCCGCACTCGATCGACAACGCGCTGGCCGTGCCCTTCGCGCTGGGCACGCCGGCCGCGCCGCTGTTCAAGAGCACGCAGTACGTCAACCCGCTCAAGGAGACCTCGCCGCACATCGGCGCGGACATCGGCCACTTCGACCACGCGCTGCACCAGTTCACGGGCACGACGATGTACCTGTGGGCGCGGCTCGACGGGCTGTCGGCCGATCACAGCAAGGCCCTCGTCGACCGCGCGCTCTACGGGCAGGCGCACATCAGCCCGGCGCCCGGCGCCTACGGCGGCTACGGCTACGTCGACACGCGCTTCGGCCAGTACAGCGACGCCTTCCTGCTCGCCGAGTACCCCGTCGGCTACCTCGAGTACGCCGATGGCGACGTCTCCATGGCCTACGGCAAGTTCTTCGTCGAGCAGTCGGGCTTCCCGCTGCGCTGGGAGCCGTGGGAGACCGAGATCGGCGAGCCGGGCGCGGTCTTCAGCGACCTCGCCGGCGCCGAGTTCGCGGACGACGCGCTGTTCTATGGCGGCTGGTACAACTTCGCGAAGTATCAGCACGCCTGGGAGTGGAAGACGGGCGCCTTCGCCTGCGACCTGAACAGCAACTCGGCGCAGGGCATCCGCAGCGCGGGCACGGCCTCGTTCCTGGCCCAAGCCTTCCAGGAGAACCTGACCGCCGGCGCGGGCGTGATCGCCGAGCCCTTCCTGAACGGGCACAACCGGCCCGACATCTTCCTGGCCTACATCCTCGACGGCTTCAGCTGGGCCGAGGCCTCGGCGATCTCGGATCCCGGCGTGAAGTGGCAGTCGCTGCACCTGGGCGACCCGCTCTACCGCATCGACCCGGCGAACGCGACGCTCGACACGACCGCGCCGGCCCCCATCGTGTGGCTCGGCGCTGGCCACTCCAGCCTCGAGTACGTCCTGCCCGCGGTGGCGGGCGACGCGCCGGGCGGCGACGAGGTCTTCCGCGTCAGCTCCATCGCATTGGGGTCGAGCCCGGCGGTCACGCCGTCCGCGGTCAACCAGCCCGACGACCGCCGCCGGCAGATCGTCTTGCTGGGCAGCGCCGGGGGCCCGAGCCTGATCTGGGTCTCGGCCGCGGTCGTCGACCCCTCGGGCAACGTCGGGGTCACGCCGCTGCAGCACTTCGTCGGCCCGCCCATCGAGCCGAGCACCGCGGTCGTGGCCGTCGACGACGCCGACGTCTCCCGCTCCGAGCCGCTCGTGCTGCGCTTCTCCTTCGGCGCCGCGGGCGGGCTGCTCACGCACGTCACCGGCTTCGCGATGACGGTCTCGCTGCCCAACAAGGGACTCGTCGACTTCCCGGTCTCGTCGATCCTGCTGCCGCTGGCCGGCAACTACCTGCTCACGCACAGCCTCGACCAGGTGAACTTCGCGATCGTCTTCCCGCCCGGCGCCTGGCCCGACGGCCCGGCGACCTTCAAGGTGTCGCTGACCGCGAACGGCCAGACGGCGACGAGCAGCGTGGACGTGACGGTCGGCGGCTGATCCGGCCGTCGCGCCGCCGCGGACGCCGCGACGTCAGCGGCCCGCGCCCTCGCTCTCGACCGCGCCCGCGCTCTCGGCGACGACCCACTGGCCGCGGTTCTCGTTCCACCAGCGCTGCCAGTCGGCCTTGGTGCGCCCGGGGTGCGCGCCGGTGAGCTTCTCGAGCGCCTTGCACAGCGCCTCGCCCTCCTGCAGGTAGCCGGCGCCGCCGCCGCCCGAGGCCCCCATCACCGCGACATCCAGGCTCACACCCTCCTGGAGCGTGCCGACCATCGGCTTGCCGATGGCGGCGTTCTGCGCCACCTCGACGTCGAAGCCCTGCACGAAGGCGATCTGCCGGCCGACGAAGATGTTGCTGCGCGGCGCCGAGAAGCCTTCGCCACCCGAGGACTGCAGCGTGAGCAGGCGCACGACGAGCGGCTCGACCGCCCGCCGGTGGCCCATCTCCGCCATGGCTTGGGCCGCGTTCGTGCGGATGGCCGACGAGCGGCTGCCGAGCGCCTTGAAGAGCGGCAGGAGCAGCGCCTCGTCCTGCGCGTCGCGCAGCGCGAGCGACGCCTGCCGGCGCACGTCGGGCGACACGTCGCGCACCGAGCGGCGCAGCAGCTCGGCCAGCTCGGTCTCGGAGTAGCCGGACACGGGCGGCTCGGCGCCCGCGGCGAGACGGCGCAGCGCGAGCGCGGCCATCTCGCGATTGCCCGGCTGGCGGTCGAGCAGGCGCGTGCCGAGGTCGTCGTGCAGTGCCTGGAGCGTGGCCTCGTCGGCCGCGCGGGCCTCGCTCACGACGCCGGTCAGGGCCAGCTCGCGCAGCGCGGGCGGGGCCTTGGCGGCGAAGTCGAGCGGCGCGGCGCCGGCCGGCAGGCCGACGTGCAGCTCGTCGCTCCGCAAGAGAGCGCGCGCGTCGGGCTGGTCGGGGTCGGCCTCGAGCACGTCATCGAGCTGCGCCAGCGCCTCCTTGTACAGCCCCTGCTCGACGCCCCACTCGGCCACGGCGACCTGCGCCGCGGCGTCGCCCTTGCGGGCGTCCGACTTGCGCTGGCGCCACTCGGCCAGCGCCTCGTCCTCGGCGCGCGCCGAGACGACGAGCCCGGCGGGCAGCGCCGTCCAGCGGCCGTCGCGCTTGACCTCCCAGTGGTCGTCGACGAGGCGGCACTCCTCGCGCAGCACGCCGCCGTTCGGCGCGTGGAGCAGCCGGCGCGCGGTCCGGGTCTGGGGGTCGACGGGCGCGCGCGGCGCGTCGGCCGGCGCGTCGGTTGGCGCGTCGGCCGGCGCGGCGTCCTGCGCCGCCACGCCGGTGGCGAGGAGGAGCACGCCCAGCATCGAGAGGAGCCTGTGTGACATGGTTCGATCCTCCATCGGCGCGGCCCCGTCGGCCGCGCTCTAGCCGGGCGGCCCCTGCGTGTCACCGTCGCTCATGGCGTGGTGGCCTTCAGGCCGTTGCTCGCCGCGTAGCCGAAGGGCGCGCCCAGGTCCGCGATCCACATCTGGAAGTACAGCGACGTCTGGCTGGGCAGGCCGGGCGGCCAGGTCGTCCCCAGCGTGAAACCGCCGCCGGGGTTCGTGACGTTGCCCATCACGATGAGTGTCGGCGACGGCACGAGCACGCCGCCCTTGAAGGGCGCGTCGATCTCGGCGATCCCGATGAACCAGGCGAGCGGGCTGGCGAGCTGCGCGCCGCTCAGCGTGAAGGCCACCGGCGTGCCGGCGACGAGGTCGCCCGTGCCGATCAGCACGGGCATGCCGAAGCTGCCCGCCAGGCCGTGCCCGAGGTCGGTCCAGGTGCCGACGGAGCCGAGGTGCGCGACCCAGCCCTCGTAGTCGCCGCTCGGGTTGGGCCCGTAGCCCACGATCGTGCGCCCGTCGGCCGAGACGGCCATGGCCACCTCGAGCGTCCAGCCCGTCAGGTCGAGGCCGAGGTCGTCCTGGAGCACGGACTTCAGCGAGCGCATGCCGTCCGCGGCGGTCCAGACGAAGGCCTCCATGCCCGTCGGGCCGACGCTCTGGCCGACGACGACCGAGCCGTCCGCCGAGACGCCGTTCGCGCGGCTGAAAGCCGAGCCGCCCTCGATGTCGCCCAGGCTCGCCATGCCCGCGCCGCCGGCGGCCGGGTCGGACCAGCGGAAGGCGAAGACGCCGCCCGTCGCCGCGCTCAAGCCGACGATCGTGTTGCCGTCGGCCGACATCCCGAAGGCGTTGCCGCCGAAGCCACCGCCCGGCAGGTCGCCCAGTCCCACCATGCCCGTCGCGGCCGTCCAGCGCGCGGCCTCAGAGCTGGCCGGACCGGACGCCGGCGAGGTGCCGTAGCCTCCGATCTGGCTGCCGTCGGCCGAGCAGGCGGTCGCGACCGAGAACAGGATCGAGCCGGGAATGTCGCCCAGCGCGGCGATGCCGGTGCCGCCCGACGACGGATCGGTCCAGCGGAAGGCCTCGGCGCTCAGCGTGCCCGAGCCGGCCGAGCTGCTGTGCCCGACGACCACGCTGCCGTCGGCGTTCACGCCGTTCGCGATGCTGAAGTTGTCGCCGCCCGGCAGGTCGCCGAGGTCCTGCAGGCCGCCGCTGTGCGGCCCGGGCTCGCGCCAGCGGAAGGCGTGGCCGCCGTTGGCGCCGCTGCTGTCGCCCACGATCGTGCTGCCGTCGGCGGAGACCGCGTGCGCGTTGCTGTAGCTCGCGCCGCCGGCCAGGTCGCCCAGGCCGACGAGGCCCCCCGCGAGCGTCCAGCGGAAGGCCTGGTCGCCCGCGCTCGAGTTGCTGTAGCCACACACGACGCTGCCGTCGCCCGAGACGCCCTGAGCCGAGCTGAGGTTGCTGCCGCCGGGCAGGTCGCCGACGCCGGTGAAGAAGGGCTCGCCGGCGCGCGCGGCCGGCGCGCCCGCGGCCGCGGCCGTCAGGAGAGCGGCGACGACGACGGGCCGACGCACGAGACGAGCCAGCAGGAGCCGCGACACGAGAGACCTCCGACGTCGGACCCGCGGATTCTAACGCGCCGCGAGGAGGGCGCCGAGCGTGCCCGAGTTCTTGAAGTGGTCCCACAGCAGCCACTTGAGCGGCGGGCACCATCTGTAGCGGCGGCACTCGAACATCGGGATGACGTGCTCGAAGCTCTGCACCCGCGCTCCCGCGCCGGCCGCCAGGCGCTCGATCCCCTCGCGCCCGAAGGAGTGCTGGTGGCCGTAGAGGAAGTAGTCCCGGCCGCAGTGCGGGCAGAGCGTCTTCTCGATCGTGATGTGGTAGGGCACGGTCAGCAGGACCGGCCCGCGGCTCACGCGCACGAGCTCGCGCACGGCGGCCTGCGGGTCGTCCAGGTGCTCGAGCAGGTCGGTGCAGACGACGAGCGCGAAGGAGCCGCCGCGGAAGGGCAGCGCGTAGACACCGGCCTGGCACACCGGCAGGCCGGCCACGCGGCTCGCGGCGCGCTGCACGCGCTTGACCGAGAGGTCGACGGCCACGACGCGCGCGGCCAGCCGCTGCTGCAGGTCCTGCGCCAGCGCGCCGTCGCCGCAGCCCACGTCGAGCACCGGGCCCTCGAGCGCCGCCCGCCCGCGCCGCGCGAGCAGCCGCCGCACGAGCGTGCGCCGGTGCAGGAAGGCCGGCTCGGCCTCCGGCGTGATCGCGTAGGTGTCCGCCTCGTACTCGTAGAAGTCGCGCCACTCGCGGGCGCGAACCGCGCTCACTGGACCGCGATGGCCAGATGGTTCGTGACGTGGCGGAGCTGGTTGGCCAGGCCCGGCTGCCCGAGATCGAGCGTGATGGCCGCCACTTGCAGGGTCATCCCGACCAGCGCCGGGTTGGGCGGCAGGATGAAGGTCGCGAGGTCGGTCGCGTCTGCGGGCATCGGCCCGACGACGCCCGTGAACGCACCGCCCGCGCTGGGGTCGGGCAGCAGCGCGCCGAAGAGCACGTCGTAGTTGAGCTCCAGCTTGCGGCCGTCCGGCAGCGGGATGCCCGGGTTGAAGCCGGTCGACATGAGCACGTAGCGGTACAGGTTGGCGCTGCCCGGCAGGTCGAGCTCCATCCCGAAGGTCTGGCCCGTCTTCGCCGGGCCGATCTGCGTGAGCGGCGTGAAGCGGAAGCGGCGTGCGTCGACGTCGAGCGTCGTGCCGAGCGTGGCGAAGCCGAACTGGAACCACTCGCCCGCCCAGTCGACGGCGACGTCGGGCATCGTCTGATCGCCCGCGAGCATCGAGTTGACCACGAGCTCGGTGCCGAGCGGCTGGCCCTGCGAGTTGAAGCGCTGCGCCCGGACGTCGCCGAAGCCCAGGCCGGCCGAGCGGTCCTCCCACACGACGGTGAAGTTGCCGACCCAGTCGCAGGCGACCTGCGGCTTGAGCTGGTCGGCGCCCTTGGTCGTGTTGACCTCCCACTCGGCCGAGAGCGGGAAGCCCAGCTTCGAGTAGCGTCGGGCGTGGATGTCGGTCGCGTTGGCGTCGGTCTGGTGGTCCTCCCAGACGACGACGCAGCGCCCGATGCCGTCGGCGGCCAGGCGCGCCTCGCGCTGGTCGCCCGGGTTGGTCGTGTTGACCTGGAACTCGCCGCCCACCGGGGTGCCGGAGGCGTCGAAGTAGCGGCCGAAGACGCTCGTGCCGTTGCCGGCGCCGCCCTTGCCGTTGAAGTCGACCCAGGTGAAGAACATGCTCCCGTCGCGCCACACCGCGGGCACGGGGTCGATCTGCTTGGCGTTGAACTGCGCGACCTCGATCTCGCCCGTCTGCGGCACACCGTTCACCGTGTACAGGCGCATGTAGGTCTTGCTGCCATCGGTGCCGCTCCAGCCCACGACCCAGCCGCCGTTGTTCGGCCGCGCGGCGATGAAGGGCTCCCACTGCGACTGCTGCGCGGTCACGTTGACCTGGAAGTCGGGCCCGATCGGGGTGCCGTTCGGGTTGAAGATGCGCGCGAAGACGCCCATGTCGAAGCCGTCGTTCCCCTGCCGGTCGCTCCACGCGACCATGAAGTGGCCGCCGTCGTCGACCGCGACCGAGGGCTCGTCCTGCGTGCCGGCCGTGAAGGTCGTGTCGCACTGGATCTGGTTGGTCAGCGGCACCCCGACGCCATTGAAGACGCGGGCGTAGACGTCGCCACCCGCGGCCGAGGCCCAGGCGACGACGACGAGCTGGCCGTCGGGCCGCATCGCGATCGAGGGCTCGTACTGCGTGAAGCTCGTGGTCTGGTTGATCAGGAAGTCGCTGCTCGTGGCGAAGAAGTGGCTGCCCGAGACGCCGCCGCCGGCGTCGGTGTCCTGCGGAGGCAGCGCCAGCGCCGGGGCGCAGAGGGCCGCGGCCGCGAGCAGGCCGCACAGCAGGTTTCGAAGGGTGTCCATGCGGCGGGTCAGGGTATCACCTCCGTCGGCCGGCGGGGGCAGCCGCGAGGCGCTCGCACGGACCCGCGCCGGATGTGAGAGTGGACCGCCATGCCCGCGCCGCTCGTGACCTCACCGGGCTCGCCCCTGCACCGCGCGGAGCCGGTGCGCCCGGCCGCTGCGCCGCTGCCCCTGTGGGTCGACGCGCTCGTGATCCTGTGGCTGGGCCTGCTGCTCATGACGCCCTTCCCGGCGCCGGGGCGCTACCTGGCCGGCGACTCGCTGCGCTACGCGGCCATCGCCAAGACGACGCTCGAGCGTGGCGACTGGCTCGAGCTGCACCTCGGGCCGCAGCCCTACTTCAACAAGCCGCCGCTGCTGTTCTGGATCACGATGGCGGCCTTCCAGCTCTTCGGCGCGAGCACCTTCGTGGCGCAGTCGACGGGCGCGGTCTTCGGCCTGGCGATGCTGCTCGCGACCTGGGCGCTGGGCTGCCGCCTCGGCGACCGGCGGCACGGGCTGCTCGCGGCGGTCGCGCTCGCGACGACCTACGTGTTCCTGAAGAACGGCCCGGCGCTGCGCTTCGACGCGCCGCTGGCGCTGTGCGTCATGGGCGGCATCGGCGCGGTGTGGGCCGGACGCACGCGCCCGGCGCTGCTGGCGCTCTTCTGGCCGACGGTCGCGCTCGCCGTGGCCTTCAAGGGGGTGGCCGGGGTGCTCGCGCTGCCCGTGCTCATCCTCTGGTCGCTGCTGCGCCGCGACCTCCATCCCTGGAACTCGTGGCGCTTCTGGTCGACGCTGCCGCTCGTGCCGCTGCCGGTGCTGCCCTGGGTGCTGCACAACCTGCGCGTCCACCCCGAGCGCTTCGCGTCGGTGTGGTATCACGACAACGTCGAGCTCAACCTCGAGATCGACCGCGGCAGCCCGCCCTTCGAGAAGTTCGCCCAGGACCTGATCTACGAGGGCTGGCCCTGGGCGCCCTTCCTGCTCCACGGCTGCTTCCTGGCGGCGCGCGCGTTGTGGCGCGGCTCGCGCGAGGACCGCTGGACGCTGCCCGTGGCCTGGATCGCCGGCGTCCTCGGGCCGCTGCTGTGCATGTCGAGCGCCTTCTCGCGCTACGTGATCCCGCTGCTGCCGGCCTCGACCTTCCTGGTGGCCACCTCGCTGCTCACGCTCTGGCCGCGGCTCGTCGGCCGGCGCTTCTACGCCGGCCTGGCCGCCTTGCTGCTCGCGGTCAGCGTCGCGGTCGCCGTGGCGGGCGACCGGCTCGTCAGCGACCGCACGCCCGACGTGCTGCGCTTCTCGCCCTGGCTGGCCGCCCACGCGCCCGACGCGCCGCTCGTCCAGCTCGGCGAGCGCGTGGGCGACGCGCTGCAGGCCTCGTCGGTGTTCTACCTCGACCGCGAGATCGAGCGGCTGCCGCCCGACGAGCTGCCGGCGCGGCTCTCGGCCCGCCCGGCCGTGCCTGCGATCGTGGACCACTCCGACGCCGGGCAGCTGGCCGCGGATCTCGCGGCCGGGATCCGCTCCGAGGTCGTCGTCGAGGGCGTCGGCTTCGACCTCGTGCTGTTCACCCTCGAGCCGCGCGGGAGCTGAGCCGGCTCAGCGGCGCCGGGTGCTCGGCTGCTCGGACTCGGCGCCCTCGAGCGCCGGCGCGGGCACGGCCGCGGGCAGCTCGGCGGCGCCGTTGAGGAGCGCGGCGTTCCCCGCGTGGAGGTAGCGCGGCTTGCGCAGCTCCTCGCGGAAGCGCTCGGTGACGATCGGGTTGACGTCGATGGACGCGTTGCGCCAGCCCATCTCGCCGTAGTGGCCCGTCACCGACCAGTCGACGTTCACGTAGTGGAAGGCCTCGATGTTCGGGTTGGCCTCGAGGAACTCGAAGTAGGGCGCGAACCACGCGGCCCAGTCGGCTTCGCCGTCGGCCGGGTCGGGCGTGAGCTCGACGAAGGCCGCCGACGACTCGGCCAGGATCACCGGCTTGTCGTGCTCGAGCGCCATGCGCAGGAAGGCCTCGCAGCGCCCGGCCGGCGCGAGCGCGACGCCGCTCTCGCGCGGGCCCGCGAAGTTGTTCGTGTGGAACACGTCGAGACCGAACCAGTCGACGACGTCGTCGCCCGGGTACCACAGCGGCCCGCGCTCGGGATCGACGTCGGCGAAGTCGCTGGGCGCGTCGGGCTCGTAGCACCAGACGAAGGCCGCGTTGGCCACGCCCTCGGCGCGGAAGATCTCGACGATCTTGCGGAAGGCCGCGGGGAACTCGAACGGCGTGTAGGGGTTCCAGCGACCGTTGAACTCGGCGCCGATGCGCACGAAGACCGGCCCCTCGATCGAGCGCACCGCCCGGGCCACGTCGCGCACGCGGCCGTCGTACTTGTCGCCGTGCGCGATGTCGGCGTCGATGCCCTGCTGCTCGTCCTGGGCGTCGAGCCCGAAGAGCGAGATGTCGAGGTGCGGGATGTAGCCCTTCGCCGCGAGGTCGGTCATGCCCTCGCGCGTCGCCGTGACGCGCGTCGCCCAGGTGCGCGGCCAGTCGCCGATCGGCAGGAAGCTCAGCGCGGTCGCCGGCTGCAGGGCGGGGTCGTCGAGCGCGCGCAGGTAGGACTCCCGGCCCGCTTCCCAGTTGCCCATGCCGTGCAGCACGCGCCCGAGCGGCGGCTCGAACTTCGCGCCGTGCAGGAACGCGCCCACCTGCGGCTGCGGGTCCGCGGGGCCGACGGCGACGAGCGGCCCGGTCGGACCCTCGGCGCCCGGCGTGCTGTCGGGGCCGCCGCCGGCCTCGGCCGCGCCGCGCGCGATCCGCTCGCGGCGGTGGAGCATGCGGCGGTTGACGACGTCCTCGGGCGTGTGCTCGTCGCGCTCGGCGGCGGGTCGCTCGGGCGCGGGGGGCTCGGGCTCGCCGGCCGCCGGCGGCGGCTGCTGTTGCTGCTGCTGCGCGCGGCGGCGCGCCTGCGCGGCCTGCGCGTCCTGCGCCGGCTGTGCGGCCGGCGACGACGACGGCGGCGGGTCGGGCCGCAGCGCGATCGGCGGATCCGAGCAGGCCGCCAGCGCCGCGGCCGCCGCCAGCCCCGCGGGCAGCAACGCGACCACGAGCAGCCCGAGGCAGCCCTGCTTTTTGGGCGGCGCGGCGGATGCCGGGTCGAGCGGCTTGCCGCACTGCGTGCAGTTCGGCCGCAGCTGCTTGCGTGGGTCGCCCATCGGGTTCTGGCCACCGCAGTGCGGGCAGTACCAGACCGAGCCGGGCTCCGGCGGCGTGTCGCGGAAGTACAGCCGCTCGGAGAGGTCCTTCTTGCAGGCCTCGCCGCACAGCACGTTGCCGTAGAAGGTCACGCCGGCCCCGGCCGTGTCCTTGCCGCAGTTCTGGCAGTACACCATCAGCGCTCTCCGCGTTCGTGCCGGTCCGCCGGACCGGGCGCGCAGGATACCGCGCCGGGTGCGCGGGGATCAGCGCCGGCCGAGGCGCCGGAGCACGGAGGGCGCGAGCAGCGCGACGACGCGCATGCCACCGGGCTCGGGCTTACCCCGCAGCCACGCGACGCCACCCTTGCGCAGCGCGAAGCCCGACGACGACGTCGGATCGCCGAGGACGAGCCACGCGACGAGCTCGCCGGTCCACGGCTCATGGCCCACGACGGCGACGCAGTCGCTGGGTATCGCGCCGTGCAATGCGTCGAGCAGCTCGCCCGCGGGCTCGCGCGCGAGAGCCTCGGAAATTTTTCTCTGAGCCCCCGCGCGCAGCAGCGGATCGAGGAGCTCGGCGGTCTGCTCGGCGCGTCGCAGCGGGCTGTGCAGGACGAGGTCGAAGCGCAGCCCGAGCCGCCGCAGCCCGCCCACCGCGAGCCGCATGCGCCGGCGCCCGCGAGGCGTCAGCGCGCGCTCGTCGTCGGGACGGTCGGCGGAGTGCTCTTCCGCAATCGCATGACGCACGACGACCAGATCCATCGCGAGGGCCTCGCTCGGTCGGCGACCGGGCTGCGCCGACCCGGGATGAACGTTGCATGAAGCCCGCGGATTGTGGCAGGGCGGCCCGCCGGTGGACAGGGCCCCATCGTCGTGACATCTTAGGCCAGTCCATGGTCGGGATGCCCATCACCGGACGGCGTTCGCCTCCCCACGGCACGCGCGGCCCGCACGACCTCGGCGACCCGGCGCTCTACCTCAACCGCGAGCTGTCCGCGCTCGAGTTCCAGAAGCGCGTGCTGGCCCAGGCCCGCGACCCCGGCACGCCGCTCCTCGAGCGGATGCGCTTCCTCGGGATCTGCAGCACCAACCTCGACGAGTTCTTCGAGATCCGCGTGGCCGGCCTCAAGCAGCAGGTCGCCTACGGCATCGACGCGCCCAGCAGCGACGGCTTGACGCCGCGGCAGGTGCTCGAGGCGATCGCGGTCGAGGCGCACGCCCTCGTCGAGGAGCAGTACGAGCTGCTCGACGGCGTGCTGCTGCCCGAGCTCAGGGCCACCGGCATCGAGCTGCTCGCGCCCGCGGAGTGGAACGAGGCCCAGCGCGCCTGGATCGCCGAGTACTTCCGCACCGAGGTCGCCCCGGTGCTCACGCCGATGGGGCTCGACCCGGCGCACCCCTTCCCCCGGGTGCTGAACAAGAGCCTGAACATGATCGTCTCGGTCACGGGCCGCGACGCCTTCGGGCGCAGCAGCGGCATCGCCGTCGTGCAGGTGCCGCGGCCGCTGCCGCGCGTGCTGCGCCTGCCGGCCACGGCCGGCGGCGGCGCCCACTGCCACGCGCTGCTCTCGTCGATCGTGGCCACGCACGTGAGCGAGATCTTCCCCGGCATGGAGGTGACCGGCTGCTACTCCTTCCGCGTCACCCGCAACAGCGACCTGTGGGTCGACGAGGAAGAGGCCGAGAACCTGCTCGCCGCGCTCAAGGGCGAGCTGCCCAACCGCAACTACGCCGAGGCCGTGCGCCTCGAGGTCGACGACGAGTGCCCCGAGGCCGTGGCGCAGGACCTGCTCGCGCACACGCACCTGGCTGCCGAGGACCTCTACCGCTGCCGCGGCCCGGTCAACCTGCACCGCCTCGCCGCGCTCTACGAGCTCGTCGACCGGCCCGACCTGAAGTACCCGGCCTTCACGCCCGGCCTGCCGGCGCGGCTGCGGCCCGAGCAGGACCTGTTCGCGGTGCTGCGCCGCGGCGACGTGCTGCTGCACCACCCCTTCCAGTCCTTCGCGCCGGTCGTCGACCTCGTGCGCCAGGCGGCGGCCGACCCGCAGGTGCTGGCGATCAAGGTCATCCTCTACCGGACCGGCTCGCACTCCCCGCTCGGCGACGCGCTCATCGACGCCTCGCGCGCCGGCAAGGAGGTCACCGCCGTCGTCGAGCTGCGCGCGCGCTTCGACGAGGCCGCGAACATCGAGCTGGCCACGCGCCTGCAGGAGGCCGGCGCGCTCGTGGTCTACGGCGTGGTCGGCTACAAGTGCCACGCCAAGCTGCTCATGATCGTGCGGCGCGAGCGCGGCAAGGTGCGCCGCTACCTGCACCTCGGCACGGGCAACTACCACCCGGCCACGACGCGCGCCTACACCGACTTCGGCCTGATGACCGCCGATCCCGCGCTCGGCGAGGACGTGCACCGCATCTTCGTCGAGCTGACCGGCCTCAGCTCGCTCACGCCGCTGACCAAGATGCTCCACTCGCCCTTCACGCTGGCGCGGCGGCTCACGGCGCTCATCGACCGCGAGGGCGAGCGCGCGCGCGCCGGGCGCAGCTCGGGCATCCGGGCCAAGCTGAACTCGCTCTCCGAGCCCGGCATCATCCAGGCGCTGTACCGCGCCAGCCAGGCGGGCGTGCCCATCGACCTCGTCGTGCGCGGGATCTGCTGCCTGCGCCCCGGCGTGCCCGGCGTCTCCGAGACGATCCGCGTGCGCTCGATCGTGGGCCGCTTCCTCGAGCACAGCCGCGTCTACTGGTTCTACGCCGACGGCGCGGAGACGACCTGGCTGAGCAGCGCGGACTGGATGAGCCGCAACCTCTTCCGCCGCGTCGAGACCTGCGTGCCCGTCGAGGACGAGCGCCTCAAGCGCCGCGTCATCGAGGAGGGGCTCGACGCCTACATGGCCGACAACGAGCAGGCCTGGATCCTGCGGCCCGACGGGCACTACGTGCGCGCGCGGCCGGGCGACAAGCCGCGAGCCGCGCAGGCCCAGCTCCTCGCGCGCCTCGCGGCGCGCCGCGCCGGCGAGCTCACCCGGTCGAGAGCGACATCCCGGCGGAACCCAACGCCACGCTCTCGTTGAGCAGGTCGGCGCGCGTCAGCGGGTGGCGCGCCAGCCACCCGCGCGGGAACGAGACCCGCAGGCGGTGCGACCCGGCCTTGAGCCTGATGGTCGGCAGCGGCCGCGGGCTGCGGCTGCGCGTCAGGCACACCGCCAGGCGCAGCAGCGCGCACAGCCGCAGCGCCTCGGCCTCGCGCGCCGCAGGCAGCGCGCGGAAGTCCTCGACCTGCAGCCGCCGGCGGTGGCTGCCGACCAGCGCCGCGAGCACCTGCTGCTCCTCGCGCGAGAAGCCCGGCATGTCCGCGTGGCGGGCGATGTAGGCTCCGTGCTTGTGATGGCCGGCGAAGCTGACCGAGAGCCCGATCTCGTGCAGGCGCGCGGCCCAGGCCAGCATCTGCCGGCTGTCCTCGCCGCCGAGGTCCCAGGCCCGCGCCACCTGCTCGAGGAAGGCCATCGCCGTGCGCTCGACGCGCGCCGCGTGCTCGAGGTCGACGTGGTAGCGCTGGCTGAACTGCCGGATCGTGCGCTGGCGCGCGTCCTCGTGGCGGATGCGGCCCACGAGGTCGTAGAGCAGCCCCTCGCGCAGCGAGGCCGGCGTGATCTCCATGCGCGCGATGTGCAGGCTGTCGAAGGCCGCGATCAGGATCGCCAGCCCGCCGGGCAGGATCTCGGCGCGCTCCGGCGGCAGGCCCGGCAGGTCGAGCGCGTCGGTGGTGCGGGCCTCGACGACCGCCTTGCGCAGCTTCTCGAGGCCGGCCAGCGTGACGCCGCGCTCGGTCCAGCCCTGGGCGCGCAGCATGGCCTCGATCGCGAGGATCGTGCCCGACGAGCCCACGCAGCGCTCCCAGCCGACGGCCTGGTAGTGGTGCTCGATCGACTGCAGCTCGAGGCGCGCGGCGATCACGGCCTCGTCCATGCGCCTGCGGCGGATCTCGCCGTGCGGGAAGAAGCGCCGCGACCAGGTCACCGCGCCCATGTAGAGGCTGTCGGTGGCCACCGGCTCGAGCCGCTCGCCGAGGATGCACTCGGTGCTGCCGCCGCCGATGTCGATGACGAGCCGCCGCCCGGCGTCGTCGGCCAGGCTGTGCGCGACGCCGAGGTAGATGAGGCGCGCCTCCTCGCGGCCGGAGATGACCTCGATCGGATGCCCCAGCTCGCGCCGCGCGCGGAGCAGGAAGCTGCGCGCGTTGGCGGCCTGGCGCAGGGCGTTGGTGCCCACGGCGCGCACGCTGCCCGCGGGCAGGTCCGCGAGGCGCTGACCGAAGCGCCGCAGCACGCCCAGCGCCTTCTCCTGGATCTCGGCGCTCAGCCGCTTCTTCTTGTCGAGTCCCGCCGCGAGCACGACGCGCTCGCGCAGCCGGTCGAGCACGTGCGGCTGGCCCCCCGCCATGCGCGCCACGACCATGTGGAAGCTGTTGCTGCCCAGGTCGACCGCGGCCACCATGTCGGTGCGCGGCGCGGGGCGCGCGGCGGGACGCCGGCGAGCGCGACCGCGCGAGCGCCGGGCGCGACGGGCGCGCCGCGGGCGCCGCGCACGCCGCGCGGGTCGTGCGCGTCGTGCGGAAGGACGGACGGTCCGGCGAGCACGGCGGGCCATGGGGCGCGGCGATGGTGACATACGCGGTCGGAGACATCCAAGGCTGCTCCGCCACGCTGCAGCGCCTGCTCGATCGTCTGCGCGGTGCGGGCTTCGACGAGCGCGCCGACACGCTGTGGCTCGCGGGCGACCTCGTCAACCGCGGGCCCGGCTCGCTGGCGGTGCTGCGCTGGGCGGTCGAGCAGGAGCGGCGCATGGGGCCGCGGCTCGTCGTCGTGCTCGGCAACCACGACCTGCACCTGCTCGGCGTGGCCGCTGGTGTCGAGCGCGTGCGCGAGGGCGACACGTTCGGCGACGTGCTCGCGGCGCCCGCGCGCGAACGCGACGAGCTCATCGGCTGGCTGCGCCGCCGGCCGCTGCTCCACCGCGCCGACATCGCCGGCCGGCCCCACCTCATGGTGCACGCGGGCCTGCTGCCGCAGTGGAGCGCGGCTGACGCGGCCAGGCTCGCGCACGAGATCGAGGACGAGCTGGGCGGCGACGACTGGCCGCGCGCCCTCGCCGAGCTGCGACGCCACAAGCGCAAGCCCTGGAGCGAGCGGCTCACGGGCGCCGCGCGACGCGGCGCGGCGGCCTCGGCCCTGATGCGACTGCGCACCTGCACGGCCGAGGGCCGCCCCTGCGACGGCTTCTCCGGCCCGCCCGACGAGGCGCCCCCGGGCTGCCTGCCGTGGTTCGACGTGCCGTCGCGCCGCAGCCGCGACCACCTCGTGGTCTGCGGACACTGGGCCACGCTCGGCCTGCGGCTGCGCGACGACCTGCTGGCCCTCGACACGGGCTGCGTG
>Ga0207428_10003216_pt1 | contig 15962 bp, 6 predicted proteins | sample RhiMethybrSRZTD1_FD_187600 | JGI IMG/M metagenome (GOLD analysis project Ga0207428, IMG submission 187600) | Populus rhizosphere microbial communities from Tennessee, USA - Rhizosphere MetaG P. TD hybrid SRZTD1 (SPAdes) (version 3) | ecosystem: Host-associated > Plants > Roots > Rhizosphere >...
GGCGGCGCCCGGCGCTGTCGAAAATGCAAACGTGTCCGCGCCCAGACCGCCGCTCAGCGTGTCGTTCCCGCCCCGCCCGTCGAGCGTATCGTTGCCGGCGCCTCCACCCAGCGACTCGGCTGCGGCGCTGCCGCTGATCTGATCGTTGAAGGCATCGCCGATCACGCTCTCGATGCTGGTCAGCGCGGCGCTGCCCTGCCCCGCGTCGCCGCCGCCCTTTAGCGTCCCAGCGGCGAGGTCGACCACGATCGCGCTCTTGGCGAAGCCGCCGAAGTCGAGCGTGTCGAAGCCTGCGCCGCCGTCGATCACCTTGGTGCCGTAGCTCGGCACACCGCCGCCGCCGAGACGGATGAGGTCGTTGCCAGCCCCGGCCTGGATGGTGTCGTCACCGCCGCGCGGGTTGAAGAAGTTGGCGCCATCATGGCCGACGAGGACGTTGGCGCCATTGTTGCCTGTGAGGCTCACCGGGTTCGCCGGAGCGGACACCACCGTGAGGTTCTCGAACCCGTCCGCCAGTGTCCAGTCGAACTCGGTCACCACCGTGTCGACGCCGCCCGAGTCCGAGAGCACGTCGCCAACGCCGACGATATAGGTGTCGTTGCCGAGGCCGCCGTTCATCGTGTCGGCGCCGCCGAAGCCCTGCAGCAGGTCCCGCCCCGCGGTGCCGTTGATCGTATTGGCCGCGTTGTCGTTGGCCGTACCCGAGGTGATGTCCCCGAAGAGGAGCCGGCTGCCGTCGGCGAAGGTGGTGTTGCTGACCGATAGCTGGAGCGGGCTGACGTTCTGCAGCGTCACGTCCTTCCCGGTCTGCGGGCCGCTCACGACGTCGATGCGGATGTTGCTCCCGACCTGCGTCACCCTCAGGTCGGCCGCTGCAACCGTGGTCTGATCGAAGTTGAGGACGTCCGCGGTCGGATTGAAGACGAGCGACTGCCCGTCGCTCAGCGCGCTGAAGCGAAATACGGCCATGACAAATCTCCTCGACGCTAAATTACGGTAATGTCGGTCGCGGCAAGGGCCGGATGACCCTGCAGGGTCGCGACGAGCTGCGCCGCTCCGGTGCCGCTGCCGTCGGCGTCGTAGTAGAGGTTTCCGGTGGTGGTGTCGTAGACGACCCGGTCGCTCGCGTCGCGCCCGGACGTGAAGCCCGCCCCGGCCGCAAAGCGCGCATCGCCCGCAGCGAAGTTTCCGTCGGCGCCCAGCGCCGTGAACGTTGCGTTGTCGAAGTTCAGCCGATCGGAGGCCGACACGAAATCGGTCACCTGGTCGACGTTTCCGGCGTTTGGCGCCGTATCGAACACGAACGTGTCCGCCCCGAGGCCACCGGTCAGCGTATCGTTCCCGCCGCGCCCATCTAGCGTGTCGTTGCCGCCCCCGCCGTTCAACGACTCGGCCACGCTGCTGCCGCTCAGCCGGTCGTTGAAACCGTCACCGAACACCTGCTCGATGCCGATGAGCTGCGCGCTGCCCGCTCCGCCGGTGCCGCCGCCGACGAGCGTCCCGGCGGCAAGATCCACCACGATCGCGCTCTTGGCGAAGCCGCTGAAGTCCAACCGGTCGAAGCCCGCTCCGAGATCGATGACCTTGTTACCGTAGCTCGGCACGCCGCCCCCGCCTAGCGTCACCTGGTCATTTCCAGCCCCGCCCTGGATGGTGTCGTCGCCGCCTCGCGGGTTGAAGAAGTTGTTGCCCGAGTTGCCCGTGAGGACGTTGGCCGCGTTGTTTGCGGTGAGGTTCAGGTTGGCGCTGCCCGTGACCGTCAGGTTCTCGAACCCATCGGCGAGGGTCCAGCTCGCATCGCTGATCACCGTATCGATGCCGCCCGTATCCGAGAGCACATCGCCGGCAGTGACGATGTAGGTGTCGTCCCCCAGTCCGCCGTTCATCGTGTCGATGCCGGCTCCACCGTCGAGCGTGTCATTACCGTTGGTTCCGTTGAGCGAGTCGTTGCCAGCGGTTCCCTGGATGTTGGAACCTGAAGCGGCGTTGCCAATGATCACGATGTCGCTCGCAACCATGCGCGGTGAACTCTGCACAACTGCGATCGCGTGCTGCTGGATGGAGCCGGTTCCATCGGGATCATAGAAAAGGTTGAGACCGTCGTAGATGAGGCGATCGCTCGCGTCATGAGCCGCCTGCCCAAAAAAGAACCGCTCGTCGGTCGCGCTGAAGCGTCCGGCCGCACCCAGGTTTGCAAACCCGGTGTTGTCGAGCTGGATCGTGTCGGTCCCGGAAACGAAGTCCAACACGTGGTCCTGCTTGCCGCCAAAGCCAGGGTCGGCCAGGAATCGGAATACGTCATTGCCGGCCCCGCCGGTCATGTCGTCCGTGGAGCTGGCCGCACCGACAAGCGTATCGTTCCCGCCCGCGCCATCGATGTTGTACTGACTGATGTTTCCGGCGGCGACGATCGTGTTGTCCAGAGCGTTGCCCGTGCCGAAGCGACCTTCGAACAACGTGAGATTCTCGATGCCGGTCGGAAGCGTGAAGTTGTGATTGCTCCACACCGTATCCGTTCCGCCCGCATCGACGATCACAGTCGCGTTGGGCCGCAAAGGATTGGAGAGGAAGTCGTAGATGTCGTCCCCCAAGCCTCCGTCGAGCGTATCGGGCGCTGCAGGGTTGGGATCCTCGCGGTCCTTCAATCGGTCGTTACCTGCACCGCCATGCAGCACGTCGGTGCCGAAACCGCCGCTGAGCACGTCGTCGCCGCCGAGGCCGTCGATCGTATCGTTGCCATCGGTCCCGGCAAGCGTGTCGTTGCCCTCGGTTCCGACGATGTGGACGCCGGGCGCCCCGGCGCCGCCGAAGGCCAGGATGTCCGTGGCGGTCAGCGCGGGCGCGCCCTGCAACGTCGCGATGAGCTGGCCGCTGCCTGCGCCGCTGCCGTCGGCGTCGTAGTAGAGGTTTCCGGTGCTGGTGTCATAGACGATGCGATCGTCCGCGTCGTGCCCGCCCGTTGCGCCGGCTGCTGCGTGAAAACGTGCATCTGCCGTAGCGAAGCGCCCCGATGGGCCCAACGCCGCCATGGCACGGACATCGAGGTCGAGCGTGTCGCTTGCGGAGTGGAAGTCGACGATGAGGTCGGCGTTGGCAGCGCCCGGGGTCTGATCGAAGACAAAATGATCTGCCCCCGTGGGTTGGGCCAGGAGGCGGCCGAACCCGTCCCCGTCGCCCGTCAAGGTGTCGTTGCCGGCACGCCCGTTTAGAGTGTCGTCCCCGGAGTATCCGGCGAGCTGATTTGCACCGCTCGTGCCGCTCACGAGCGACGACCCAGCCCCCTGCAGGGTGGCATTCTCGATGCTTGTGAACGTCGCGTGGCTGGATGCATCGTTGACGTCGCTGTACGTCCCTGCCGCCAGATCCACGATGGCGTTCCCACCAACGATCTTGAGCGTGTCGACGCCCTGTCCGCCGTCGATCGTATCCGTGCCGCTGCCGAAGAAGCCCTCGACTCGGATCAGGTCATTGCCTGCTCCGGCGTCGACACTGTCATTGCCTTGGCTGATCCTGATCTCATCATTCCCGTCGCCGCCCGAGATCCGATCATTTCCCGTGTTGAACTCGCCGCCGTTTTCCCCCGTGTCGCCGTCATCGTCGAGGGAGTCATCGCCAGCTCCACCGACGAGCGTATCGTCGCCGGCCGCTCCCAAGATGACGTCGTTCCCGCCGAGGCCGTCGATCGCGTCGTTGCCGGGCGTCCCGACCAGGAAGTCGTTCCCTTCAGTGCCTTGGATGGTGGTCGAGCCTGATTGCCCCGTGACGGTGATGTCGATCGCGGTGAGCGTGGGGGCACCGGTCAGATGGACGACCTTGATCGATGCGCCTGCGCCGTTGCCGTCGGCGTCGTAGTAGAGGTCGCCGTTTGTGGTGTCATAGATCAGGCGGTCGCTCGCATCCTGCCCCGACGTGAGGCCCGCACCCGAAGCGAAACGCGCGTCGCCTGGAGCGAGGTTGCCCGCTCCACCCAGCTGCGTGAATCCCGCGTTATCGAACTGCAGCCGATCGGTGGCGGAGACGAAGTCCTCGATCTGATCGGACCGGAAAAGAGTCGCCTGTGACGGAGGCTGACTAAAGACGAACACATCATTACCGGCTCCGCCGGTCATCGAGTCGCTGTCCACCCCGCCGATGAAGGTGTCGTTGCCGGCCGCGCCGTCGACAATATAGCCACCGTCCTCGTTCGTGCCCGTCCTGATGACGTTGTCCAGGGCGTTGCCGGTCCCCCTGAACGCCTCGCTCAGCGTCAGGTTCTCGATACCGTCGGGGAGAACGAAGCTGTGATCGGTCACCACCGTATCGATGCCGCCGGCGTCGACGATCGTATCGGCTGCCGGAAAATCGAACGCAAAGGCGCGCAGCTCATAGGTGTCGTTACCCAGGCCGCCGTCCAGAAGCTTTGCGGGCATGTCCTGTCCGCGGCCGACAATCAGCGTGTCGTCGCCGTCACCGCCTCGGAGCGTATCCGCGCCGCCGAGGCCGTCGATCGTGTCATTGCCGCCCAGACCGGAGATCGAGTCATCGCCCGCGGTTCCGGTCAGCGAATCGTTGCCTGCCGTGCCTTGGATGATGGTGGGTCCGCCGGCCTGACCCGTGACCACGATGTCGGTCGCGGCGAGCGTTCGAGCCCCCTGCAGCGTGGCGACGAGCTGCGACGCCCCCGCGCCGTTTCCATCGGCGTCGTAGAAGAGTTGCCCGGTAGTGGTGTTGTAGACGACGCGGTCGTCCGCGTCGTGCCCGCCCGTAGCGCCGGCGGCCGCGAAGAAGCGCGCATCTCCCGCTGCGAATCGCCCCGACCCGCCCAACTGCGCCATGACGCTCGCGTCGAGGTCGAGCGTGTCGCTCGCGGACTGGAAATCAGTAATGACGTCGGCGTTGGCAGCGCCCGGCGTCTGATCGAAGACGAAATGGTCTGCACCCGGAGAACGCGGAAAGTCGAAATCACCGCGGTCGCCCGTCAAGGTGTCGTTGCCGGCGCGCCCGTTGAGCGTATCGTCACCAAAGGCTCCCGCGAGCTGATTCGCCGCATTCGTGCCGCTCACGAGAGCGGACGCGGCGTTCTCGATAGTGACATTCTCGATGCTTGTGAGGGTCGCGTGGTTGGACGCGTTAAAGACATCGGTGAACGTGCCCGCTGCCAGATCCACGGTTGCGCCGCCGCCGATAATCTTGAGGGTGTCGATGCCGTCGCCGCCATCGATTGAAGAGCTGCTGAAGCCGCCGAAATCGGGAGTGGCAATGACGATGACATCGTTTCCTGTGTCGCCCTGGACGGTGTCATTGCCCTTGCTGACGAATATGAGGTCGTCGCCCGCTCCACCGGAGATCGAATCGTCTCCGGTGGGCTGGCTCTGATCGCTCCTGGGGTCAAGGTCGTCCGTAAGCGTGTCATTACCCGCCCCGCCGAGGATCGTATCGTTGCCGCCGCTGCCCGAGAGCGCACTGCCGCTGTCGTTTGCGACGAGGCGATCGCCAGAGAAACTGCCCAGGGCCTCTTCGATGTTCGAGAACGTCATGCTGCCCGACGCTGTGGTCGCCGTGCCGGCGCGAAAATCAACCACGCCAGCGGAGTCCAGCACGATCCTGTCCAACTCGGCCCCGCCATCCGCGACATCGTTGCCGGCCGAAACCTCGATCCAGTCCTGATGGTCGCTGCCGACGAGCGTATCGTTCCCGGCTCCGCCATTCATGAAGAACCCGGAAGAAGTGCCTTCATTCCGGATGACGTTGTCCGCGGCGTTGCCGAACAGTTCCGAATCTCCGAAAAACGCCGCGCCCGTGCCGCGGTACGTCAGGTTCTCGAGCCCGTCGGGAAGAGATGCGAATACGCCATTTTGGCTGCTGTTGATGATGAGCGTGTCTGTCCCGCCGGCATCGACAATTTGATCCGCAATTTGGAATCCGCTGCTGGTGGTGACATACGTGTCGTCGCCCAGGCCACCGTCCAGGGTGTCGGCGCCAGCGCCACCGTCCAGAGTGTCATTGCCGCCGCCGCCGATCAGCGAATCCGCTCCGTCGAGGCCGCTGATGAGATCGTTGCCGCCGCGGCCGTCGATCGTGTCGTTGCCGGCGGTTCCGGTCAGGGTGTCGTTCCCTTCGGTGCCCTGGATCGTGGTCGAAGCTTGCCCCGTGACGACGATGTCGGTCGCCGCGAGCGCCGGTACGCCTTGCAGCGTGGCGACGAGTTGCGAAGCCCCGGTACCGTTGCCGTCGGCGTCGTAGAAGAGCTGCCCGGTAGTCGTGTTGTAGACGAGCCTGTCGCTCGCGTCCTGTCCCGACGTAAGTCCGGCGCCGGCTGCGAAGCGTGCGTCGCCCGCGACAAAGCTGCCTGCACCACCGACCCCGAACACCGCATTGTCGAAGCTCAGCTTATCCGTGGCCGAGACGAAATCGGTCACCCGATCCACGTTGCCGGTGCCCGGTGTGGAGTCGAACACGAAGGTGTCCGCGCCCACGCCGCCCGTCAGCGTATCGTTGCCGACGCGGCCATCGATGGTGTCGTTGCCACCACCGCCGGCAAGCGACTCCGCCGCGGCGCTGCCGCTGATCCGGTCGTTGAAGGCGTCGCCGACCACGCTCTCGATGCTGACCAGGGTGGCGCTGCCCTGGCCCGCGTCGCCCCCGCCCCGCAGGGTCCCGGCCGCCAGATCCACCACGATCGCGCTCTTGCCGAACCCGCCGAACTCCACCTGGTCGGTACCCGCGCCGCCGTCGATCGTCTTGTTGCCGTAGCTCGGTACCCCGCCGCCGCCCAGACGGATCAGGTCGTTGCCCGCTCCGGCCTGAATGGTGTCGTCGCCGCCGCGCGGATTGAAAAAGTTGGCGCCGGAGTTGCCGGTGAGGACATTGGCGGCGTTGTTTCCGGTGGCGCTCACGTCGCCCGTGCCGGTCAACGTAAGGTTTTCGAACCCGTCGGCAAGCGCCCAGCTGATATCGCTCGAAACTGTGTCGGTTCCGCCGCTATCCGCGAGCACATCGCCCGCGGTGACGAAGTAGGTGTCGTTACCCAGCCCGCCGTTCATCGTGTCGATGCCCGCCCCGCCGTCGAGCGTGTCGTCGCCCGGCGTACCGGTCAGCGAATCGTTACCGGCCGTGCCGATGATCAGCTCGCCGCCCGCCGGCGACGCTGTGCCGGTTTCGATCACGATATCCGTGGCCGCCAGCGACGCGCCCGGCTGCAGCGTCGCAATCAATTGCGCGGCCCCTGCGCCGCTGCCGTCGGCGTCGTAGAAGAGATCGCCCGTGCTGCTGTTGTAAACGATGCGATCGTCCGCATCGTGCCCGGAGGTTGCCCCCGCACCGGCGAAGAAGCGGCCATCGCCCGCTGCAAGATTGCCCGACGCGCCCAACGCCGTCATCGCCGTCGAATCGAGATCGACGTTGTCCGACCCGCTCGCGAAGTCCGTTATCCGATCGGCGTTCGCAGTTCCGAACTCGCCGAAAAGGAAGCTGTCGCTGCCCGAACCGCCGGTCAGAGAGTCGTTCCCGGCGCCTCCGCGCAAGGTATCGTTGCCGGCACCCCCATCCTGCGTATCGTTGCCCGAACCGACGAAAAGCGAATCCGCGCCCGCTCCGCCTGTTCTGCTGCCGTCATTGATGACCCGCCATGTGACGCTCTCCTCGAGACTGGAGCGGTCGAGGCGCACCCAGTCGGTCGGATCGTAGGCGCGCGCGGTAATCGTGAAATCGCCGCCGGAGCGGCCCAGCGCAGCGAGCGAAACCTGCTCGCCCTGCTGCGCGAAGAGCGTGCCGTTTACCGACCAGTCAACCTGAATGACCGTCGGATCGATCGTGTCGACGCTGAACGCGTCGACGTTGTGCTGAACACCCGCATTCGCGCTATGTGCATCGAGCGGATCGACGAACTTGTAGAAATCGAGCACGAATTGCTCGCGGCCGACCGCGTCGAACGGCGTATTCAGAAAGTTCATTTTCGAAGCGGGCGACGGATGCCAGATGCCCTTACTGTCTCCCATGCCTCCTTCGTAGGCGCCGATCACCCCGACGCCCGGCTGGTCGTAGCCCAACCACTGCGCCCACTTCGCCCCGGTGGGATCGGTGGTCAGGTCCGCAAAACTGGGCTCGCCCGCGGCCCAGAGGCCTCCCGGCGTCGAATACTGATCGCCGAGGTTGGCGAAGGAGTGGCCGATCTCATGTACTGCGGTTTCCAGAGCGAGTGACTCTCCGGCGGCATAGGTTGCCCACTCGCCGCCGGTGCCGCCATGTTGCGGGTCGTTCACCATGGCGACTCGCATCTCGGGCGATATGGAGGTCCCGGAAAGCGCTTGCGCTACGAGCGCGTCGGCCTTCGCGTCATTGATGGTCAGCGCGCGCTCGACACCGCCGGTGCCAAAGGTCGCGTCGAGCGCCGTATCACGCATCACTCCGTCGTCGGGATGGTCGGCGCCGGATTCGGTTGAGTCGATCTGCACGAGGTGTACGTCGAAGAAAGACGCGTAGCGGCCGAAGGGTTCCGTCAGCGCGGATCCGTTGAACAGATAGCCGGCTAGGCTGTTGGCATCGGCGTCGAGCTTGCCGGCGGCGATATCGGCCGCGGTGTACCCATCGTCGACGATGACGATATCGATCCGGTTGTCGCTCGGTCCGTGGTCCACGAGCGTTCGCAGGGTCGCCGTCGGGCCGTCCACAACGATGTCCGTCGCCGCCAATGCCGCTCCCGGCTGCAAGGTCGCCACGAGCTGGGCCGCGCCGGTACCGTTCCCGTCCGCGTCGTACAGAAGCTGGCCGTTCGACGTGTTATAGATGACGCGGTCGTCGGCGTCATGACCGCCGGTCGCGCCCGCGGCGGCGTGGAAGCGTGGATCGCCTGCGGCGAACGCGCCCGAGGAGCCGAACTTCGTCATGGCGCTGGCATCGAGGTGGATCTGGTCGACGCCGCTTGTGAAGTCGACAATATTGTCGGCGTGCGCCGTTCCCGGGGTCTGGTCGAAGATGAACTGGTCGGAGCCCGCGCCGCCTTCCAGGCGATCGTTTCCGCCGGATCCGTTCAGCGTATCGTCGCCGGCAAGGCCGGCGAATGAATCGTTTCCCGACCCGCCTTGCATCAGATCGGGGCCGCTCGTGCCCACACGGTCGACACCGCGCGAATTCATGACTACAAAGTCCAAGCCGCTGGCAGTGCGACCGTTCAGACTGAAGAGCAATTGCGCCTGCGCCGGGCCCGTCCCGTCCGGGTCGTAACGGACCTCGCCCGTTAAGGAATCCTCGATGATTCGATCGTCCGCATCATGCGCTGCCGTTACACCTCTACCGGAAAAAAACCGGCCGTCACCGAAACCGAAACCTCCGTCGGCCCCAAGATTGAAAAGCCCCGAGCCGTCGAGCACGATCTTGTCCACGGCCGATATGAAGTCGGTAATGGAGTCCGCATTCGCGGCTCCTGCCTCGGCGTAGACGAAGCTGTCCGACCCCGGACCACCCGAAAGAAAATCGATGCCCGCGCCCCCGTTGAGGGTGTCGTTGCCGCCTTGCGCGGTGATGGTATCGTTACCTGCGAGCCCGACGATCGAGTCATTGCCTTCGGTGCCGTCCAACCTGTCGTTGCCGGCGGTCGGCTGTCCGGGATTCGGTTGCGTCTGCCCCGTCACCGCGAAGTCAGTCGCGCTCAGCGCAGGCGCTCCCTGGAGGGTCGCAACCAACTGCGAAGCGCCGGCGCCGTTGCCGTCGGCGTCGTAGAAGAGCTGGCCGGTGGTGGTGTTGTAGATGAGGCGGTCGCTCGCGTCCTGGCCCGAGGTCAAGCCTGCACCGGAGGCAAAGCGCGCATCGCCGGCGGTGAAGCTGCCCGCCGCGCCCAAGCCGGTGAAGATGGAGTTGTCGAAGCTCAGCTTGTCGGTTGCCGAGACGAAGTCGGTCACCTGGTCTACGTTGCCCGCGACCGGCGCCGTGGTGAACGCGAACGTGTCCGCGCCCGCACCACCGGTTAGCGAGTCGTTCCCGCCCCGCCCATCGAGCGTGTCGTTGCCGCCGCCTCCAGCCAACGACTCGGCTGCGGCGCTGCCGCTGATCTGGTCGTTGAAGGCGTCGCCGACCACGCTCTCGATGCCGACGAGCGTGGCGCTGCCCTGCCCCGCGTCGCCGCCGCCCTTGAGTGTTCCAGTGGCAAGATCCGCAACGATTGCGCTCTTGGCGATGCCGCCGAAGTCGAGCGTGTCGAAGCCCGCGCCGCCATCGATCACTTTGGTGCCGTAGGTCGGCACGCCGCCGCCGCCGAGACGGATCAGGTCATTGCCTGCCCCGGCCTGGATGGTGTCGTCGCCGCCTCGAGGGTTGAAGAAGTTGTCGCCCGAGTTGCCGACGAGAAGGTTGGTCGCGTTGTTGCCGGTCGCCGAGATATTGCCCGTGCCGGTCAGCGTGAGGTTCTCGAACCCGTCGGCAAGCGTCCAGCTGATGTCGCTCACCACCGTGTCGACACCGCCGGTATCCGAGACTACGTCGCCCGTGCCGACGATGTAGGTGTCGTTACCTGCGCCGCCCGCCATCGTGTCGGCGCCGCCAAAGCCCTGCAGCAGGTCGCGCCCGGCGGTGCCGGTGAGCGAGTTGGCGAGGTTGTCGTTCTGCGCGGTGGAGTTGTCGCCGAAGAGGAGCTTGCTGCCGTCGGCGAAGGTGACGTTGGTGGTCGCGAGCTGCAGGGGGCTCACGTTCTGCAGCGTCACGTCCTTCCCAGCCTGCGGGCCGCTCATCACCTCGACCCGGAGGTTCGTTCCCACCTGCGTGACCTGCAGGTCCGCGGCCGCGATCGTAGTCTGATCGAAGTTGAGGACGTCCGCGGTCGGATTGAAGACGAGCGACTGCCCGTCGCTCAGCGCGCTGAACTTGAACACTGCCATGACTACCCCTCCAGAGGGAAACCCAAACCCGGGCAGCACTCTGCGCGCTGAATGTGCTGTAGGGTTTTTCCTAGCGTAGCCGCGCCAGCACAGTGCAAGGCTGGCGACAGCCCTTTCAGCAGACTTACACGCTGACCTTGATCCTGTCGGCCTACGGACACTCTGATAAAAGCGGCGTGGTCGTTCCGGTGAACGGGCGTTGCTCGAGGGAAAACTGGGCCCCCGCCTTCGCGGGGGCGACTTCCTCAGATGTTCCCTAGTCGACCCGCAGCTCGACTTCGCCCAGTCCTTCGATCGAATACTTAACGAAGTCGCCCGGCTTCATGTTCTTGGAGGTGATGATGCTGCCGGTGATGACGACGTCGCCGCGAAGGAGTCCCCTGCTGTGGGCGGCGAGATGGTCGGCGATCCAAGCGACGGAATTGAATGGATGACCCATGGCGTCGCCGCCGTTGCCTTCGCCGACGAGGCTGCCGTTGACGCTCGCGCGGCCGCGCACCGCGGCGAGGTCGAGCGCCTTCCAATCTGTCACGGGATACCCTAGCACCGCGCCTTCGTTCCAGGTGTTGTCGGCGATGAGTTCGAAGGGATGGCTGGCAAGTTCGCCATAGTCCGCCTGGCGATCATCGGCGAGCTCGATCGCGGGCATCACAGCGCCCACCGCCATTGCCACACGCTCGCGCGTGAAGGGCGCATCGGCCGCCGGCAGGTCCTCCTCGAGCAGCACCGCGATCTCGAATTCGACGATCAGCCGCAGGTAGTCGGACGCACGGACTACGGCCGGCGAGCGCAGCAGGCCGGACTCGAACATCGTGCCGGCCTGCGGCCGGTCCACGCCGACGAAGCGCTGCATCGCCGGGCTCGCCAGCGCGATCTTGTAGCCCGCGATGGCGCCCCGCTTCTCGGCGCGCAGCGCGACGAACGCGTCCTGGATCTCGTAGGCGGCCTCGCTCGTGCGCGGCGCGAGCTCCGGCGGGAGCGGCCGGAACGGCTCGCGCCGCTCGTGCGCCTCGTGAAGGGCCCGGGCCGCGCGCGTGAACCGCGGTTCGCTCATCCGCGGCCGCTCATCCGCCCGGGATGGACGTGGCCGCACGCCGGGCAGCGGCGCTCGCCGGCATAGAACGCCTCGAACAGCGGCGGCAGGTCGGCGACGATGTCCTGCACGTTGACTTCGACGCGGTGGATGCGGGTCCAGCAGCGCGGGCAGTACCACTCGAAAGCGTCGTTCACGTCGCGCGGCCGCATCTTCTCCACGACCAGGCCGATCGAGCCTGCGGGCCGCTGCGGCGAATGCCGGAAATGCCCGGGGATCAGCAGGATCTCACCTTCGAGAATCGGGATGTCGCGCGGCCTTCCGTCCTCGATCGCCTTCAGCACGATATCGCCGCGCAGCTGGTAGAAAAATTCCTCGTAGGGGTCGTCGTGGTAGTCGCTGCGCGCGTTGGGTCCGCCGATCACCTGGATGATCAGGTCCTCGGCCTCGCGGAACACGAGCTGGTTGCCGACCGGAGGCTTCAGCAGGTGCGCGTGGGAGTCGATCCAGCGGCTGAAATTGAAGGCGGAAAGCGCCACGGGCGTTTCTTCCGCAGGCATTCTAGAATAGCGCTGCAGCGCCCCAGAGACTATAAGATGAAACTCGACTCCCGGACGTATGCCGACACGCTGGTCGTGGCGCCCGCCGGCAGGCTGGACCACGACAACTGCGAGGCGTTCCGCGCCGGCCTGCAGCCCCTCCTCGACCGGGCGCTCGCCAGCCGCCAGCGCATCGTGGTCGACCTCTCCGGCCTGGAATACGTCTCCTCGGCGGGCCTGCGCTGCTTCATGCTCGCGGCCAAGCAGGCCGGGGCCCAGGGCGGCAAGATCGTGCTCGCGGCACTGCGCCCGGTGGTGGCCGAGATCTTCCAGATCAGCCGCTTCGACCTGGTGTTCGAGCTTCACCCTTCGGTCCGCGAGGCCCTCGCCGCCGTGTCGGCGGACGCCGCCGCGGCCTTCGACCGGGGCTAGCGCGCCGCGATGCGCGTGCGCTTCTGGGGCACCCGCGGCTCGATGCCGGTGTCGCTCACGTCGCTCGACCTGCGCGACCGCCTGGCGCAGGCGCTGGTCGCCGCGAGCGGCCGCGGCCTCGACGACATCCAGAAGGCCGCCGCGTTCGTCGAGCACGAGCTCGACTTCGCGCTTTCGCACACCTTCGGCGGCCATTCCTCGTGCGTCGAATTCGAGCCCGGCAGCGACCAGTACTTCGTCTGCGACATGGGGAGCGGCGCGCGGCCGTTCGGCGCCCACGTGCTCGCGCGCCAGTCGGGGCGGCCCGCGGTGGTCAACATCTTCATGTCGCACATGCACTGGGACCACATCATGGGCTTCCCCTTCTTCGGGCCGGCCTACGTCCCGGGCACGCGGCTTCGCATCTACGGCTGCCACGGCAACCTGGAGGAAGCGCTGCGCCGGCAGCAGGAGCCGCCCTCCTTCCCCGTGCCGTTCGCGCACCTCACCGCGACCATCGAGTTCGTGCCGCTCACTCCCGGCGAGACGCGCGAGGTGGCCGGCGTCAAGGTGACGGCCGCGCCGCAGTTCCATTCGGGCGACTCGTACGGCTTTCGCTTCGAGCGCGACGGCAAGAGCTTCGTCTACAGCACCGACTCCGAGCACAAGCTCGACGACATCCGCGAGACCCAGCGCATCGTCGAGTTCTTCCGCGGCGCCGACCTGGTGATCTTCGACGCGATGTACTCGCTCGCCGAGGCGGTCTCGGTGAAGGCCGACTGGGGCCATTCGAGCAACGTCGTCGGGGTGGAGCTCTGCCAGATGGCCGAGGTGAAGAAGCTCGCGCTGTTTCACCACGAGCCGGCGAACGACGATAGCGCGATTCATCGCATCCTCCGCGACGCGCGCCGCCTGGAGGAGCTCACGCGCCAGGGGCGCGGCCTCGAGGTGACCGCGGCCTACGACGGGATGGAGATCGATCTCTGACCCGCGCGCGCGCAGCCGCGGCCGCGCTCGTCGCCCTGCTGCTCGCGCTCGTCGGATGGTCGCCCGCGCCGGTCGAGGGGGTGCGCGAGGCGCTCTTCGACTCCTACCAGCGCCTGCTGCCGCGCGAGCGGCGCAGCGCCCCGGCGACGATCGTCGAGATCGACGAGGAGACGCTCGCCGAATACGGGCAGTGGCCCTGGCCGCGCACGCTCGTCGCGGAGCTCGCCACGCGCATCGCCGAGCACGAGCCCGCGGCGATCGGCTTCGATCTCCTGTTCCCCGAGCCCGACCGCTTCTCGCCCGCCGAGATTTCGCGCCTGGTGCCGCTGCCCGACGAGCTGGCCCAGCGCCTGGAGCGCCTGCCGAGCAACGACGCCTGGCTGGCGCTCGCGATCCAGGACCGCAAGGTGGTGCTCGCCGTGGCCGGCCTGGAGGAGCGCGAGCCGCACGGCTCTCCGCCGCTGCGCGAGTACGGCAAGCTTCTCTCGAGCGTGCCCGAGATCGACAGGGCGGCCGCCGGACGCGGACTGATCAGCGTCGACTTGCCCGAGCGCCTGGTGCGCCGCGTGCCGCTCGTGGCTCGCGTCGGCGACACGCCGGTTCCGGCGCTCGCGCTCGAGCTCTGGCGCGTCGGTACCGGCGCGCGGCAGTTCTCGCTGAGCGACGCGGGCAACGGCCTGCTGCTCGTGGAGTTCGCCGCCGCGTCGGTCCCGGTGCAACGGGACGGCTCGATGTGGGTGCGCTACAGCCGGCACGACCAGACGCGCTTCGTATCCGCCTCGCAGCTCCTCGCGGGCGAGGCCGACCCGGAGCTCCTGCGCTCGAAGCTCGTGCTCCTCGGGGTCACGGGAGTGGGGCTCCTCGACTACAAGGCGACGCCGCTCGGCGAGCAGGTCCCCGGCGTGGAGCTGCACGCGCAGCTGATCGAGCAGATCTTCGACGGCACCTACCTGGTGCGGCCCGATTGGGCGCTGTGGCTCGAGCTCGCGCTGCTCGCAGGCGGCGCCGGCATCCTCGTCTGGCTGGTGCCCTCGTCGCGCGTGCACTCCTCGGTCGGCACGGCCGCCGCGCTGCTCGTGGCGTTCTTCGCCGCGGGCCTGTTCGCGTTTTCACGCGGTGTGCTGCTCGATGCCGCGTGGCCGGCTTTCGGCCTCACGGTCGCGTTCGCGGTCCTTCTCGCTGCGACGCTCTCCGAGGCCGACCGCCAACGGCGCGAGCTGCGCGAGGCGGCGGCGCGCGCCGCGGGCGAGCTCGAGGCGGCGCGGCGCATCCAGATGGGCCTGCTGCCCGATACGGCCATGTTCGACGCGGAGCGCCGCTTCGCGCTGCGCGCGCTGGTGCAGCCGGCGCGCAGCGTCGGCGGCGACTTCTACGACTGCTTCAAGGTGGACGACCGGCGCCTCTTCTTCATCGTGGCCGACGTCTCCGGCAAGGGCATGCCCGCGGCGCTCTTCATGGCGCTGTGCAAGGCGACGATCAAGGCCTCGGTCATGAGCTCGGGCGCGGAGCCCGCTTCGGCGCTGCGCCGCGCGGCGCAGGAGATCGCCCGCGACAACCCGGAGACTTTCTTCGTCACGGTGTTCGCCGCCGCGCTCGAGCTCGACACGGGCGAGCTCGCCTACTGCAACGCCGGCCACGAGCCGCCGTACCTGCGCGGCGCCGCGGGCGTGCAGCGGCTCCCGACCGCGCCGCGGCCGCCGGTCGGCGTGCCCGGCGCGTTCACGTTCACCACGCAGTCGATGCACCTGGCGCCCGGCGATACGCTCTGCGCGCTCACCGACGGCGTCACCGAGGCGATGAACGAGCGCGGCGAGCTGTACGGCCACGAGCGCCTCGAGCGGCTGCTCGCCTCGCTGCCGGCGGGCGCCGCGCCGCGCGAGATCAACTCCGCGGTGATCGAGGACGTGAAGCGCTTCGTAGGCGAGGCGGCGGCCTCGGACGACCTGACGCTGCTCGCGCTGCGCTGGAACTAGGCTCCCGACTAAAGCACTCGGGAGAGACACCGTTCCCCGCGAAGGCGGGGACCCAGTTCCCTAGCGGACGTTGATCTCGACGCGCCGGTTGAGCGGTTCGTCGACGTCGTTCTCGGTCGGCACCAGCGGCTCGCGCTCTCCGCGCCCCGCGGCGCGGATGCGCTCGGCCGAG
>Ga0207428_10003217_pt1 | contig 15959 bp, 20 predicted proteins | sample RhiMethybrSRZTD1_FD_187600 | JGI IMG/M metagenome (GOLD analysis project Ga0207428, IMG submission 187600) | Populus rhizosphere microbial communities from Tennessee, USA - Rhizosphere MetaG P. TD hybrid SRZTD1 (SPAdes) (version 3) | ecosystem: Host-associated > Plants > Roots > Rhizosphere >...
TGGTGTCTGGATTTCTGGCTTACTCTCCTGACCGATCTTGATCGTCGTCCGATTCACCCGGGCTGAATCGGTCGAGCATCTCCTCCACCTCGGCCCGCGCTTCGCGCGAGCTCGGCGGAAATCCCGTGACGACCGGCAGGAATCGGTCGCAGGTCAGCGCCTGAAGTTCAAGGTCGGTGGCCGCCCGCACCGTGGCCGTACGTGGCACCCTGCGCAGCAGCGCGATCTCTCCGAACCCATCCCCTGGACCGAGCGTGGTGACCAGGTGACCGTCACCGACGACATCGGCTCTGCCCGTTTCGATTACGTAGAACCGGTCGGCCGGATCACCCTGGTGAAACACCGCCTCGCCGGCGGGCACGTGGACAGGTTCCAGGCCGCGCGCGAGCTGTTCGATCGCAGGCAGCGGCAACGGCTGCAGCATCGGAAGACCGCGGAGCAGCCCGATCTCTTTGTCGAGTTCTCCGATATTGCGGTCGGGGCGTCCCAGGCGACGCCATGTCGCCAGCACCAGGATCGGACAGATCGCACCGACGGCGACCATTGCCACGGATACGCTTGTCAGATCGATCAACAGTGAGGCAAGGACGGCGCCCAGCCCCACCGAGAGCGAGATCAGGCTCTCCTGCAGGCCGAATAGTCGGGCCAGAACAGCATCGGGTGCCAATCTGGCCATCAACGTGTAGAGGCCGACATCGACGAGGGCGTTACCGAAGCCCACACATGCCAGCAATATGAGTGCGGTTGCCTCCCGAGGAAAGAGCGGAATCAGTGCGATTGGTAGACCCCACAACGCAATACCAATGCCAAACCATCGAGCGAGCCGACGCGATCCCACCAGCAGCGACGCTGCGAGAGAGCCGATCACCGCACCGGCACCGACGGCAGCGGTGAGCGTTCCGACACCAGGCTCACCAATGCGTAATAGATCCAGTGCTACGACAACCACGAAGACGGTCAACGCACCGCGGGTGAATGTCTGGGCGATGTCCAACCCATTAAGCAGCGCCAAGTCGCGGTTCCGAACCATGGTACGGACACCCTCCGCGACGTCAGCCATCAAGTGGACCCCTCGTGGTGCCGGGGGCCGTGGCGGAGCCTCGTAGCGCAATCGCAGCACCAAGGCTGCCGCGGCCAGCGAGGCGCCTGCCGCCACGGCAAACACAACGGCGACCCCGGTGAACTCCACGAGAACCGCGGCCAGCAACGGACCTGCCAGTGTGGCAACCGAATCCAACATCCCCCTTACCGCGTTCGCGCTGGTGAGTTCCTGCCCAGTCCGGCAAAGCGACGGAAGCAATGCTGAGTGGGCGGGTCTGTAGAGGATCCCAGCGACGGTAGCGAGGGCCGCGAGGACGTAGACGATCAGCACCGAGCCGTCCAGGGCGAGGACGATGCCGGCCGCCCCGGTAGCGACGCCCCGAATGCTGGACACCAGGACCAGTACGCGTTCTCGGCGTCCCCGATCCGCCAGTGGCGTGGCCAACGGCGCGATCACCGCCGACGGCACCATGCGCAGCAGTCCGACCAGCCCGACCGCGGTCGCTCCCCCGTCCCGGTACGCCACGATGCCCAGTGCCACAGTGAAGGCCCACTCCGCCGTCCAAGCCGCGAAGTAGCTCAGCTGAGCACGGCGCAAGTTGTCGTTTACCGCATTGCTCGCGAAGGCCGACGCGGCCACCTTCAACCTGCTGCGCAGGGGCTGGTCCATCCCCAGTGACAATATCGATCGGATCGTTGACCGCACTCTGCGTCGTCGTACGACACCGGATGAGACCAGGCGAGATCGCTGAGACGCTGGTATGACGTTGCGTACGCCCACGACGCCGTCGTTGAAGTCTCAGGGCGCGTGAGCGTGAGGTGCGACATCTACGCCACGCTGCATGTCGCCGACGGGCTCAGGCGATCGTTTGGGTCCGGGAGGCGGACCTTGGACGCACGCGTAGTCCTGCACCATGATGACCTTGTTGAGAGGACGTACCGATCATGGCTGAGAAGACTGAGCAAGCCGCCGGACCGGATTTCTCGCCGCTGCGGTCGTGGATCATCAGGCATCCGATCGCCACATTCTTGGTGCTGGTATACGCGACGACGACGGCACTGGTGTTCGTCCCCGGGCGCTGACCGAGCCCGGGCTGCTCCCGGGCGGAGCGACACCGCACGGGGCACTTGAGAACGTCCTCGGGTCGGCTGTGCCGGCCTTCATCGTCACCGACCGCGCTAGCAACGGCCACTGATCAAGAACGGCAGTGGTCTTCGCGCTGAAGTTGAGAAGGCGTGGTCAAGGCCTCCTTCGACACCATCAAGACTGAAGCCAAAGCGAGAGCGGGCCGGCGCCGCGACGGCTGATTCTGCTCAGGTAGTCGTCTTGCTATCGGCGTTGGGGCGGAGCGCGGTGAGAATCCTCGTCTCGGTGGGCCGGTCGAGGCGGCAGGCCTGCATCGCGGGCGTCTCCGAAATGCCGGTCATCACGTCGACGCCATCGACGAGGACGGTCGGCGAGGGAAAGTTCCCGACCCGTTCGGTTATCGACAGGTCGAGCCCGGCGATTTGAAGACAGCGTCTCAACATGGCACGTGCGGCGGCGGCGTACGCACAGTCCGGTGATAGCAATAGCTCAACCCGCATCACGCGCCACCATCGACGCTGGTCGAGCTGGCCCGTGCTGTGCCAGGGGTCGTCATGTCAGCCCTCCGAAGCAGTGCACGGATCGTATCCGAGTTGCCGGATGCATCCTGCAGCCATAGTATTCGCCTAAGCAGATACATCGCACACGAGGTGGTAACCGTGGCGAGACGTACCACGACCACAACGCAGGTGGCCTTGCTGCCCGACGAGGGCAATGCGGTCGGGGTTGTGGCGAAATTCTTCCGCGCCCTGGGCGACCCGACGCGACTACGGCTGCTGGAGTATTTGCTGCACGACGAGCACACCGTCACCGAATGCGTCCGGTATATCGGCCTGTCGCAGGGGCGGGTCTCCACCCACCTGGCCTGTCTTGCCGACTGCGGCTACGTGCGGGCGCGCCGTACCGGACGCAACGCGTTCTACCAGGTCGCCGACCCGCGGGTGGCCGACTTGGTGATGCTCGCCCACGCCCTGGCCGCCGACAACTGCGCCGCCCTCACCGAGTGCGAGCGGATCCCTCCCACCACCGGGGAGAACTCATGAGCGTCGATCGCGCCAGGATCGCCGGCTGGCTGGGCGGGATCGCCGGCGCCGGTGGGGCCGGTATCGCGATGGTGCTCTGCTGCACCACCACCGTGGCGATCGCCGGCGGTGGCCTGGCCGCGGCCGGCGGGATCCTGCGCAGCCCGTGGCTGATCACCGCGGGTCTGGTCGTCGCCGCGCTGGCGATCGCCGCGATCGTCCTGCGGCGCACCGCCCACAGTGGCGTTGGTGAGGACGGCTGCCGGCCGACGGTGACCCAAGCGGATCTGACGGCCGGAAAGCCGGCGGGCAAGCGATGAGGGCGCCCGCTCGTGCTGGCGCCGTCGCTGCCGCATTCACCGCGGCCCTTGCCTGGCTGCCTGCGGCGCCCCAAGCTCGCAGAGCACCTTGTCGAGCGGGACGCACCCGTCAGCTGCCACGACCGTGCCGCGCACCGTGTCCACCATCGACGGCGCCAGCATGCGACTGCCAGACGGCAAACCCCCAGCTACCCCGCGCTTCAAGCGCGGGCTCGCCTGCTGTACCACCAAGTCATGTCGGTGGGCCACGACACGATGGCGTGTAACGTCGTGATCGTTCGCCGGCACATATTGACAGCGTTCGTCGCGACGGGGCGCGGGCTGGGAACGCCGAGAGGATGGGCGAGGTGACCGGACGGCTATTGGCCGACTGTGAGTCGGTTCACGGCTACGTCGTTCGCATCTGCTTCAAGAATGGCCCACCGGGACGGGTCGGCGCAGAACTCGAATGGCTCGTCGCTCCGCGAGCCCAGCCACGCGACCACATCCAGCTACGAAGCGTCGAGAACGTCTGCAGCGCCGCCGCCTCGCTCCCCGGCGGCAGCCGGATGACCCTCGAACCAGGCGGCCAGGTTGAGCTCAGCTCCCAGGTCGCCCCCGATCTCAACACTTGCTGGCACGGCCTTCAGCGCGACATCGACACCCTGGACAGGCTTCTGAGCCGGCAGCATCTCGTCCGGCTCTCGACCGCGATCGATCCGTGGCGGCAGCCGGTGCGCCACGTGAGCAGCCCGCGCTATGACGCGATGCAGGACTACTTCGATCGTGACGGTGCCGCGGGCAGGGTGATGATGACCAGCACAGCAGCCGTCCAGGTGAACCTCGACGCGGGCCTCGACCCCGCCGATGTCAGGAGGCGCTGGGGCTTGGTCCATGCGATTGGCCCGACCCTGCTGGCCGCCTTCGCCAACTCGCCGGTGCACGCCGGCCGCCTAACCGGCTGGAAGTCGACCCGGCAGAGGGTCTGGCAGGCGCTCGACCCGGCTCGTGTGACGGCGGTCACCGCCACCGCCTCGGTCACGGAGGATCCCGCCGCAAGCTGGGCTGAGTATGCCCTTGCAGCCCCGGTGATGATGCTGCGACGGCCGGGCCGTTGGCTGCCGGCGCCCGGATTCACATTCCGCGAATGGGTCAACGGAGCGGCGGGTCTCGAACGACCGACCGAGGACGACCTCGCCTATCACCTGACCACACTGTTTCCGCCGGTACGGCCTCGAGCCTGGTTGGAGGTGCGGTATCTCGACGCACAGCCGCCAGGCTTGTGGCCGGTGCCGATCGCCGTCGTGACCGCGCTGCTCGAGGATGCAACGGCCGGCGATCGCGCTGCAGAGGCGACCGAGCCGGTATGCAACCGGTGGCGCGAGGCTGCCCGGCTCGGCCTTGATGATCCGCCGCTGGCCCGAGCGGCCGCACGGTGCTTCGACGCGGCATTGGATGCCCTGCCGCGCTTGGGGGCTGAGCCGGGGTTGCTGAGCATGGTTGGCCGGTTCGTCGAGCGGTGCGTGTTACGACAACGTTGTCCAGCCGACGGTCAGCTTGACCAACGGTCGATGTCGGACCCCCGCCCGAGGACGGAGAGGAGTTGCTGCGATGACGGTTGACATGGACGAGGGTCTCTTGAGGGACCTCCTGGCCGGCGAGTTGGAACGGGTACGGCACCGTTCTCTCGGGTTGACCACCGAACTGCTGGAGGACGCCGAGCTGACCGCCCAGCATTCTCAGCTGATGTCCCCGCTGGTCTGGGATCTGGCCCATGTGGGCAACTACGAGGAATTGTGGTTGCTGAGAGCAGCGGCCGGGATGGATCCAATGCGGCCGGAGATCGACAGTCTTTACGATGCGTTTGAGCATCCGCGGTCCGAGCGGCCGCGGCTTCCGCTCCTCAGCCCTAGGGAGTCCACGGACTACATCGGCCTGGTCCGCCGCAAGGTACTCGACTCGCTCGAGAGGGTCCGCTTCGAGGGGAGCGCGCCGCTGCTGGACCAGGCCTTCGTCTACCGAATGGTGTTGCAGCATGAGCATCAGCACGACGAGACCATGCTCGCAACCCATCAGCTACGACGCGGCGACCGGGTTTTGTCCGCTGACTCGGCGACCCCGGCACCGGGTGAAACGCTGCGCGGCGCCGTGCCGAGTGAGGTGCACGTCGCGGCTGGGCCGTTCGTGATGGGCACGTCGACCGATCCGTGGGCATATGACAACGAGCGGCCCGCTCATCTGGTTGATCTGCCGGCCTTCTACATCGATGCTGTCCCGACCTCCAACCGTGATTACCTGGCCTTCGTTGAGGCGGGCGGCTACGACGACCGCCGATGGTGGAGCGACGCGGGCTGGGACTGGCGTTGCCAGTCGGGCAAGCGAGTGCCTGCCTTCTGGGTCAGGGATGCCGGTCGGTGGTGGCGCCGGCGTTTTGGTCGGCTCGAGGCTCTTCCGCTCGACGAGCCGGTGCAGCATGTGTGCTATTTCGAGGCAGGGGCGTACGCCCGGTGGGCCGGGCGGCGGCTACCGACCGAGGCGGAGTGGGAGAAGGCCGCATCTTGGGATCCGTGGATGCACACGAAGCGGCGCTTTCCGTGGGGGGATGACCCGCCGACCGGCGAGCATGCCAACCTCGGTCAGGTTCGCTACCGGCCGACAGCGGTCGGATCGTTTCCTGCTGGCGCCTCGGCGTACGGGGTGCGGCAGATGCTCGGTGACGTGTGGGAGTGGACGTCGACGGACTTCAGCGGTCACCCCGGCTTCTGCGTGTTTCCGTACCGTGAGTATTCCGAGGTGTTCTTCGGTACCGGGTACAAGGTGCTGCGCGGTGGCTCCTGGGCTACCGACCCGCTCGCCTGCCGCACGACGTTCCGCAACTGGGACTACCCCATCCGGCGGCAGATCTTCGCCGGGTTCCGTACCGCAAGGAGCGCCTGAAGTGTGTCGACACCTGGCTTACGTTGGTCGGCCATGCACGTTAGAGGAGCTGGTCGTTGCCCCTCCGTACTCGCTGAGCCGGCAGTCGTGGGCACCGCGGATGCAGCGGCACGGCACCATGAACGTCGACGGCTTCGGCGTCGGCTGGTACTCACCGACACGCACCGAGCCGGTCCGCTACCGGCGGGCGCAGCCCATCTGGACTGATGCGTCGTTCGCGTCGCTGGCGCCGACAATCAGTAGCGGCTGCATCCTCGCCGCTGTTCGCTCCGGCACACCCGGCTTCGGTCACGACGAGTCGTGCGCTGCGCCCTTCGCGTACGGGCGCTGGCTGTTCAGCCACAACGGTCGCCTCTACGACTGGCCAAGAGCGCGGAAGGCGCTCCTGGATCTGACCTACGACATACCGGAAGCCGTCGCACCGGTCGACTCGGCCCTCCTTTTCGGTCTCGCGGCGGCCGATTGGGCGGCCGGCGGCGGTCTGGGTGCCGGTCTGCGCGAGGCGCTGGCCCTCGCGCTGGACTCTGGCGGCGGACGGCTCAACCTGCTCGCGGTCGACGGCACCCGGATCGCCGCCACCGCCTTGGGGGAACCATTGCATGTCCGGGCCGGCGAGGGATCTGTGGTGGTGGCATCCGAACCCTACGACGACGACCCGAGCTGGCAGCAGGTCCCAGATGGTGCTCTGGTGGAGGCCGACGTTCACGGCGTGACAGTCACCGCCATCACCGCGGAACCAGGTCGGTCGACCGCAGATCCTTCGACGGAGCTCCGATGACCATCACCCAGCTTGAGGTTCACCTCACGCCCGCTGAGCTTCGAGCGACGCTGGCCCAGGACGCCTGGCGCGGCCTTACCTCCGTACCGAAGAGCTTGCCGCCCAAGTATTTCTACGACGCGCGCGGCAGCGCCCTGTTCGAGCAAATCACCCACCTTGTCGAGTACTACCCGACTCGGACCGAGCTTGCTATCCTGCGCCAGAACTCCGCTGCCATTGCTGCACGGGCAGGCAATCCGGACACGCTGATCGAGCTGGGCTCGGGGTCGTCGGCGAAGACCCGACTATTGCTCGACAAGCTTCAAGCGACCGGTCAGCTTCGGCGCTACGTTCCCGTCGACGTGAGCCCCACGGCGCTCGACCAGGCCGTTCAGCTGCTGGCCATCGACTACCCCAGACTGGAACTGCAAGCCGTGGTCGCCGACTTCGAGGCCGACCTGCATCGTCTCCCCGACGGTGACCGCCGGCTTGTCGCGTTCCTCGGCAGCACCATCGGCAACCTCGACCCCACCCAGCGGGCCCCATTCTTCGCCGCCCTGCGAGACCTTCTCAAGCGACGCGACTCGTTCCTTCTCGGTATTGACCTCGTGAAGAGCAAAAGGCGACTCATCGCGGCCTACGATGATGCCGCTGGCGTCACGGCTGAGTTCAACCGCAATGTGCTGCACGTTTTGAACCACTCACTGCGCGCCGACTTCCGCCCCGAACTCTTCGACCACGTCGCGGTCTGGAATGCCCAGGCCGAGTGGATCGAGATGCGGCTCCGAGCCCGCATTTCGATGACGGTCCGAATCCAGGACCTCAACCTGCGGGTCAAGTTCGCGGCCGGCGAGGAGATACGAACCGAGATCTCGGCCAAGTTCAGGCGCGAGGGGATCGAGGCCGAGCTGGCGGCCTGCGGCTTCCACCTTGTCGACTGGTGGACCGACGTGGACGGCGACTTCGCCCTCGGTCTGGCTCTGCCCTAGTCAGGCACTGTGCTCCTCATCGACGAGCAGGCCGCGCGCGAGGAAACCCCCGGCTCACTTGACCGCGTCTTCTTGGACAGCGCCGGCTCCTCGCTGCCCCCTCGAAGGGTTGTTCACGCGGTCGTTCAGCACATAAACCGCGAAGCCGCCGTCGGCGGCTATCGGGCGGCCGCAGAGCGGGCCGGCGACCTGGCGCAGCTAAAGGAGTCTCTGGGGCGTTTGCTCGGTTGCGAAGCGCGTTCGATTGCTTTGGCGGACAGCTGCACCCGAGCCTGGACCCAGTTCGTCCACGCCATCCCCTTCACAGCGGGCGACCGGGTGCTGATCGGCCACTCCGAGTACGCCAACAACGCCCTCAACCTGCTGCGGCTGGCGCGCAGCGCGGGAGTACGTATCGAGATCATTCCTGACAGGGCCGAAGGCGGCATTGACCTCGGCCGCATGGAGGACCTGATGGACGAGCGGGTCCGCCTCGTCTCGGCAGTCCACGTCCCCAGCAATGGCGGCCTGGTCAACCCTGTCCGTGAGATAGCCGACATCGCCCACGCACACGGCGCGCTTGTGCTGCTCGATGCCTCGCAGTCGGTCGGCCAGCTCGTAACCGACGTACGAGACCTCGCCGTGGACGGGCTGGCCGGAACGGGCCGCAAGTGGCTCCGAGGTCCCCGCGGCACCGGCTTCCTGTTCGTCAGGCCGGGTCTAGCGAGGATGCTCGAGCCAGCGGTGCTCGACCAGCGCGGCGCTACTTGGTCATCGCCGCAGAGCTATGAGTGGCGCGACGATGCGACGCGCTTCGAGCTCTCCGAGACGAATATTGCCGCGCTGCTCGGGCTCAAGGCGGCCGCGGAGTACCTCCTTGAACTTTCTCCGGCCGCGGTCCAATCATCCGTCAGCAGCAAGGCCGAGCACCTCCGCAGCGGCCTGGCATCGATTGCCGGCGTGAAGGTACACGACCTCGGGCGGGTGCGCTCAGGCATCGTGTCATTCACCGTCGCCGGAATACACCCAGCCGCTGCCAGGGACCAGCTCTGGGACCTCGGCATCGCGGTGGCCAGCATCGAAAGGTCGAATACCCTGCTGGACATGGCGGATCGCCATCTCGAGGGCATCATCCGGGCCTCACCGCACTACTTCGTCGCCAACGACCAGCTTGACCAGGCGCTCGAGGCAGTAAGACGCCTCGCCAAGCGGTTGTGAACCTTCGGCTGGCCGTGTGATCAGTGCTGGCCCCATGGCTCCTGTGACGCATGGCTTGGTTGGGCATCGTCGGCGGTTCAGGCCCCGTGGTTTGTACCGGGGCGCGCCGCCGACTTTGCCCGCAGCGTTGTCGGCTAGCCCGTCTGGATGATCACGTTGTCGCCGCCGGCGGTGTGGTTGAAGTTGACCACGCCCGGGACGTCGAGCATCGCGCCCTAGCTCCGCTTACCTTCGTGGAAGGCGTTGATCGGGGCGGCAGTGTCCGGCTCATCGGTGATGACCAGCAGCTTTCCGCGATCGGTGCCGGCGGGGTGCTCCGCGACATCCAAGCCAGCCACGGCGCCGTCCGGCTCACCGAGCTGCTGCGGTTCACCGACCCGGCCGAAGCCGCCGCCACCCTCGCCTTCCGCGACGGCAAACCCGAAGCGATCGGGTTCTACCTGGACAACCAGCGGATACATGTCGGCGACCGGTCCACCCTCACCGAGCAGGTGTTCACCGCTTGGCAGCACGATCGCTCCCAAGGGCTGGATTCGATCATGCTCGCGCCCACCCGCGAACTCGTCGCCGAACTGAACCGCAGTGCCCGCTGCCATCGACTCGCCGACACGCCGCCCGACACCGAGGTAAGGCTGGCGGATGGGAACCGGGCCAGCGTCGGTGAGCTGCTCATTACCCGCAGCAACGACCGCCAGCTCCGGCTCACAACGACCGATTGGGTCAAGAACGGTGACCGCTGGATCGTGCGAGCCATTACGGGCAGTGGTGATCTTGACGTGCAACATCTGCGCAACCGGCACCGGGTGCGACTGCCAGCCGCCTATGTACAGTCCTCCGCCGAGCTCGGGTACGCCACCACGGTGCACGGAGCCCAGGGACTCTCAGTGGATACCATGCACGGCCTCGCCACCGGTGAAGAATCCAGGCAGCAGCTCTACACCATGCTGACCCGAGGCAAGATCACAAACCACCTTTATCTGCAGACTGTTGGGGACGGCGACCCGCACAGCCTCATCTGGCCGGAAACCGTTCGACAGTCCACGCCGACCGACATTCTCGAACACATCCTGGCTCGCGACGACGCGGCACGGTCGGCGACCACACTGCACCATGATCAGCACGACCCAGCCGCGCAGCTCGGCGACGCCACTCGGCGCTACGTGGACGCACTCCATGCCGCTGCCGAAGATCTCGCCGCAGCACAAGACGTCGCGGCCTTGGAAAACGCGGCCGAGGATGCCTTACCTGGCCTGACCGATGAGCCAGCCTGACCCAGCCTGCGGGGCCGCCTGCTGCTGCTCGCCGCCTCCGGCAGCAACCCGATTCCGCAGCTGCGGACATTTGCCGACACCCTCGAATTAGAGAGTGCCGATGATCAAGCCGCGGTCCGTGAACTTGCCGAAGAAGACAGGCCAGTGCTCCGGCCCGTCCGGCGAGTCTTGTGCCGTTGGTGCTTGGATACCCGGTTACACCAGATGTTGAGGTCCCGAACGCGTCACCCGTCGCTACTGCGACTAGGTGAGATGGGTTTCTAGGGGTCCGTCTTGGCCTTGAAGTGCGCGCAGGTGGGCGTAGTCGCCGGCGAGCCGTGGCAGGCCGAGCTGCGCGCGGCGCACCCGCATGACCTTGTCCCAGCCGTCGCTGACCTCGATCTCGAGGAGGAAGTTGAGGTCGGGTCCGTCGGCGTCTTCGACTACCTCGAGTCGGGTACGCCATTGCCCTGCGGCGACAGCGGCCAGCATGTCCTGCCACAGGTGCGGCGGCTGGGTGAGGATGCCGCGGAGCAGCGCGCCCTCAAGGGCCAGGCCAGCCACTTCCTCACCGCTCATATCCGGGACACCGTCGGGTCCGATAAAAGAGGTGGTCATGCTGTCTCCCTTTCGCGTTTTCGGGTCTGCCATCAGCCAGCCCCGCTCCCACGGGTGCCCACAGCGGCGCCCTTTGCGGTGCGCAGCTCAATCGTTGGTCGAAGCGGGCACGGAAGAGCGCGAACCGAGCAGCGTTTCATTCTCTGCGCTTTTCGCTCCCTACGTGCGCTTTTCGTCCTCGCCGTCGACTGAAGGCGCCAGACCCAGCCGGCACCGAATCCCGACATTGCCGGCGCGAGGCAGCGGTCGGCCGGACAAGAACCTCGCTGAGCCAGCTCATGGGTTGGCCGCCAGGATCCACTAGACGATCCCGCAGATTAGGAGCTGCCGCCTGGTGCCCCAGCTTTGCCGCGCGCGAGCGCGTACTCGAGGACGCTGTGATAGTGCCAGCTTTCGACGAACTTGCCCCCGTCGATCCGGTACAGGCTGATGCCGGACACAGTTTCCTCTTCGCCCGTCGGTTCGACGTCACGGACATGCTTCGTCATTTGATGCTTTCCTTCATGCGTGGCGATCGCCCGCCAGTGAAGGAAGACAAGGTCGTCCTCGGCGGCGATATGCACGATCTCGGTCCGCAGGTCAGGTATCGCTTGACCCCAATCAGCCATGAGCTCTTTTACCCCCTGCACCCCAGGTTGCTCCGGATGCATGGACGTATGATCATGGTAGTGATCAGCGAAGTACTGATGCACAACATCGAGGTTGCCCCGCATAGCTTCCTGGCGTCCGCTCTCCAAATACCGCCGGATAAGCGCCTTGTTTTCTTCCACGGACATTGGCAGCCTCCCTATTTTATGGACCAAAATGACGCTACTCGCCTGACATTTGGCTGTAAACGAAGCGAGTAGGCACAGGCGCGCACTCTTGGGTGCGGTCATGATGATGTGTTCCAAGAAGATGCAGCGGCTGTGGCTGTCCAGCAGCTGTTGCACATGTCTCGCTGCCACTCAGGTGCAGTCTCGAGCGGGTGATCACAAACAGAGGCGAAGACCTCGCCAGTCACCTTGTCGATTTGCTCTTCCGAACTGCTACCCCTTCTAGGCCAAGCCTTTCCTTTCCTGTCCCTTTCGGTTTTCGAATCGCTAAGCGAATGGGTTTCTGTGGATGGTTTGAACTGTTCGCGTAGTGCCTTCGGCGGGCGGCCACCTTTGGCGCCGTTCTCCCTGTTGGCTGCCTGCTGGCGCAAGCACGGCTTCCTTCGTGCGCTGGTACCTGGCCTGGTGCACGATCACGTACGCGTCGGCGGTCTCGGTCCAGTAGCCGTGCGCGACTAGCTCGCTGGCAGCTTCGGGATGCTTCGCGAAACGCCGCAGCTCGTCCTTGGGAATCACACAGTCGAGAAGTTTCCGGTTGGACCAGACGATCGCTTCGGTGTGTAGCCGAAACGCGTCGCTAGAGAGCGTCCAGCAGTCGTCGGAATAGTCGTCGGAGAGGCTCGAGAACGGCATCATGCACCGCCGCTGCGGTATGCCTTGGAGTCGATGAGCGCTTTGCACTGCAGTGCAAAGTCCCAAGTCGAATCGAGTAATGGCAAGGTATGTACTCGGCCGATGAGGTCGGCTTCGACTTCGGCTTCGGGTATTTCGAAGGGCGGCAAGTCGAAGGCGCTCGTGTCCAGCTGGAGTGCATCGTTGATTGCGTCGATCTTGTCGCGCATTTCGGCGAGCTTCTCTTCCGCCTCAGCGCGCAGCCGGTCGATGTGCCGTTGATCAATGGACTCATCGATGCAAGCTTGAGCGTCGTCGAGCCATTCACCCTTGGCATTGAACACACGCCAGTCGAGGGTGTTGTCGTAGAACGGGTCCAGCGCATTGCGCGCGATCTCCTGGGGGGAGGTCCGGTCAGAGTGATGCGAGTGCATCGATCTCGGTTTGCTCGACGCGCATCGCCTGTAGCCACCTGTCGGCGCGTCTCTCCGTCTCCTTCAGCGGCGTGGATGGCAACCGGTACTCACGAACCTGATCGGGTGTCAACCTGATGCATTTTGAAGTGCAAGTCTGGAAACTCGAGGGCCTTGAATGCCTGGAGTTTGCGGCCGACTTCCACCGGCATGTTCCAGCCGGACGGGTCACAGTCGGAGAAATAGAAGACAACCATGGGCCGGCCGTCGTCGGCACCGATCTTCGCCATCTGATAGATCAGGGTGTCGGACAGGCAGCCAGTCGGCAGGTAGAGATCTGCCTTGTAGCTTTCAGCGATCGGCGACAGCACCGGCTCAAGTGATGACTTCTCGCCAGCCATCACGATCTTGTACGGCTGGACGCCATTGAAGTCGTCAACATAGATCTGCGGCTCGATGTCGGCCGCGGCTGGCAATTGGACGTCGAGTCCCACCGCGAGGTAGCTCTTCGGTTCCGGCTGCTTGAAGATCTGGGCACTGCACCCCAGCCGTCTTGACGGTGTTCACATGGTTCGCGCGGTCGCCTCACCGGCCGCTAGGAATGGGTCGGGCTGCCGTAGCCGGAACTTGACGGGTAGCGCCCGGACGTGCCGGATGCGGTCGATGCGGAAGGAGCGGATGTCGTCTCGGAGTAGGTCCCAGGCCAGGGCGTACCAGACGGGCAGGTTGTAGTAGAGGAACTGGAGCTCGATCTCGCGCTCGGTGACCGCGCCGTGCCGGTCCTCGTACTGCACGAGCGCGGTGCGCCGCTGCGCGAACGCCTCGAGCAGCGGCTTTGTGACCGTCGGTCGGGGTGGGGTGTAGCCGGCGAGCACCTGCGTGGATGCGGTCTGCCCGACCAGGATCCGCCGGCGCAGCGCGAGGATCCGCCGCGCCTGAGCTGGGGCGAAGGCTGCACCAACCTTGCGGGTGATGGAGTGCAGATCGTCCAGCAGCAGCGGCGAGCCCACTTTCTGGGCGATGGTGAGGCTGAGTAGCAGGCCGAGCGCCTCGGACTCGTTGAGGTGAACTCGGCCGAGCGACCAGCCGGGCTCGAGGTGCAGTCCACCGCCGGTCCCCCGATCTCCCTCGACCGGGACCCCCATTTCCCGCAGCAGCGCGAGGTCACGATGCAGGGTGCGCGTGCTGACCCCGAGCTCGTCGGCGAGGTCGGCGACCGTCGTGTAGTCGCGGTCGGCCAGGAGTGCCTTGAGCGCATCGAGGCGCAGGACCCGGCTCGCCCATGGCTGATCGCTGCTCATCCGATAAATATGACAGTCAATGGCATGTTGGTCCCTACCATCGGTGTTGCCACGAAAGGAGAAAGACCGACATGCATATTGCACTGGCACCGTTCGAGCTCAAGCCGGGCGTCTCCGAGGACGTCCTGCTCACCGCCTCCGACCGGTTCCAACAGGAGTTCGCCTGCAATCAGGATGGGATCATCAGGCGGGTCCTGGTGAAGGACGGCGATGGTGGCGGCTACGCCGACTTCGTGTTCTTCCGCGACCTGGAGTCGATCGATCGGGTCATCGAGGCGGAGCAAAACAGCGACGTCTGCGCCGCCTTCTTTTCGATCATGGACGGCGACGGCTCGCATCGCGTCTACGAGGTCCTGAAGAGCTACGAGTGATGGCGGCACAGCGGATTCCCCAAGGACCAGCTCTTCACGCGCGTGACGTCGCGCGTGGGGTCCGCGAATATGGTGTGCGGGCGAGCTACGCCGATGCGCACCATCATGGGCTCGGCAGCCGGAGCTCTCCGGCGCCCACCGAGACGACCAGATTATTGATCGTTAACGACGCCGTTGGTTCTAACAATTACTGGCGTTCCAGCAAGGACTTGAGGGCGGCTAGATCCTTACGATTTGCACGCCGCATGGCTGGCGCCATCACTGGCGCGGTGACGCCTGCGAAGCCGGATGGGGTTCCCCGGTTACGGAGGGTCATATGGGTCCGCTGATCAGAAAGGTCGCTCCAGGCGTAGGTCGTCTCCATCCGGAACGGCCCTTCGGTCGTAGCCATCATCAGCCGCTCATTCGGGATGAAATCGATCACCTCGTAGGTATAGGAGAGTGTGCGGCCCAGGAAGCGCGCGACAAATGCCAGGCGGGTACCGATCTTCAGTGGCTTCTCGGTCTGCCAGGTGACAGACTCGATGTTTGCGTACCAGTCCGCAGCATGATCAGGGTCGGTGGCATAGGCAGCTACGACCTGACGTGGTCGGGCGATGTCGATGGCGGTCGTGATGTCGACCGGTTTCATGAGTTCACAAAGACTGGTGCGGCTAGTCCGCCTTCGAGGTAACGCTTGAGCTGAACCATCACCTGACCCCACACGTACGCAACCCGGCCCTGCTCCGTCTCGTCGGCGAAGCTGCCGTGCCGGAAGGCGACTATCGACGTGCCGTCACCGCCGGAAATCTCCCACCGAATGTCGGTGCCCACCCATTGCGGAGGGAAGGTGACGGTACGCCAGATGATCACTTCGTCGTCGGACTGGGCAAGAAGCAAGTCGAACGGTAGCGGTGCTTCCGGGAATCCCAATGTGAGCGTCTCGCCAACCTCCGCGGGAACATCCGCTTTGTCGGTCCAGAAGCTGGCGATCCCTTCGGTGGTCGTCAGCGCCCGACGAACCGTCTCCGGCGTGGCGTTGACGTCGAAGGTGATGAGTACGTCTCCCATGGTTGGCCTTTCATTTTAGCGAGAGCTAAAGCGTATTTCATTTCAGTCTACAGTAAAGTGATCGTGTGGATGCTCTTCAGCTGGTGGCAGAACCCCATCGGCGAGGCATCCTGCGGCTGATCTGGCGCGACGAGCTCCCGGTCGGTGAGCTCGCCAGTCGTCTCGACCTGAGTTATTCGGGAGTCTCGCAGCACCTCGCG
>Ga0207428_10003219_pt1 | contig 15949 bp, 14 predicted proteins | sample RhiMethybrSRZTD1_FD_187600 | JGI IMG/M metagenome (GOLD analysis project Ga0207428, IMG submission 187600) | Populus rhizosphere microbial communities from Tennessee, USA - Rhizosphere MetaG P. TD hybrid SRZTD1 (SPAdes) (version 3) | ecosystem: Host-associated > Plants > Roots > Rhizosphere >...
GGCGATACAGTTCGCTACCAAGACACATATCTCCGGATGAAGTTGAACGTGCGATCAACGCCTGCGATCTTGCCACCCCACTCGGGGTGCGGGACAGAGCTATCTTTATTCTACTGGCTCGATTGGAGCTACGGGCTGGCGAAGTCCTTCGTTTGCGACTCGACGACATCAATTGGTCGGAAGGGTATTTAGCGATTCGACCCGGGAAAAACCATAGTGAGAGAAGATTGCCCCTGTCGCAGGAGGTAGGGAACGCTTTAGTGAAATACCTCAAAGGGGCGCGCCCAGCAGGGACCGAGCGAGAGATTTTCCTATGTTCTCGCCTACCCTTTCGCCCATTACGATGTACTCACCTTATTACAAGGATGGTGGGCAAGGCGCTTAGACGTGCAGGCTTGGATCTTCCTCGATCCGGCGCTCACATCCTCAGGCACACACTGGCCACGGGGATGGCGCGGCAGGGTACAGCCTTCAAAGAAATTGCTGACGTCCTAGGCCACCGTTCGCTGGCCAGCACATTCATTTATGCCAAACTCGATCTGGAGTCATTGGCAAAAGTCGCAACCCCCTGGCCTGGAGGTGTGCGATGAATATCGACGATCTCCTGCTACAAGTTGAGAGCTACATTAGATTACGGCGCGCACTGGGCCACGTAATCGCTTCAGAAGAAAAAGAGCTGAAGAATTTTATCAACTTTTTCAGTGAACAGGGGGGATCAGGTCCAATTCGCGCGCAAATAGCCGTCGATTGGGCTTGTTTACCTTCACCAAAACGTGGGCCGGGTGGACAATTCAGACGTCTCAAAATTGTCCGCGGTTTCCTCTCTCATCTCCGAGCCGCGATTCCGGAAACTGAAGTGCCGAGTTCCGGATTGCTCCTGCGGCCTCCGCGCCCAACTCCATACATCTATTCTCAACAAGAGATCGAACGCCTCATAGAAGCCGCATCGCTTCTCGGGCCCCAAGGCTCATTACGCCCGCACACATTTACTACGATTCTTGGGCTGATCGCCAGCGCTGGTCTGCGGGCAGGGGAAGCCCTCCGCTTAACGGTAGGGAGCCTCCGCTTAGATGTGGAACCTGCTCATCTTGAAATACTAAAGACCAAGTTCCGCAAATCACGCCTTGTGCCGTTGCACTCAACAACCGCTGAGAAACTTCGGCTCTATGCGCTTGAGCGTAACCGCCTTGGCTATGACGGCCGAACCGACGCCTTTTTTGTTTCTGAACAGAGCGGTTTTTTGAGTTATTCCTCTCTCCTGAGGGGGTTCAGTCAACTCAGGCAGGCGGCTCAAATATCCTGTGACAACCAGCCTGGCAATCCATGCATTCAAGCGCTGCGCCACACTTTCGCCGTCGGGCGGTTGCTCGAATGGTATCGCTCCGGACTGAATGTCAAGGATCTATTGCCGCATCTTTCAATCTACATGGGCCATGTAAAGCCCGCACACACCTATTGGTATTTGACTGCGACGCCGGAGTTGCTCGCAGTCGCAGGGGAGTGTTTCCAGAAATTTGCCGGCCAAGGAGGAGAACAATGAGCATCACTGAAAAGCAGGTTCAAACGCATGTCGGTCCTCTTTTGCAAACGTTCTTTATGGACCATTTGTATAATCATAAATGCGTCAGCCCACGAACGGTGAGGAGCTATCGGGATACTTTCCGACTGTTGCTTCAGTATCTTCAGACAAAAACCAATAGAGAGCCGGCAACCTTATTGATCACAGACCTGGACGCGCCGGCTATCTTGAGCTTTTTAGAAAGTCTGGAGCAACAGCGTCACAACCAACCGCAATCTCGCAACGTCCGCCTGGCGGCAATTCGTTCTTTTTTCCGGTGGGTTGCATTGCGCGATCCTCAGAGCGTCGGCGTCACCACTCGGGTCCTCGCCATCCCACTCAAGCGAGCTGACAAACGCCTCGTCGGTTTTCTGACTCGGGAAGAGGTCGACTCCATTCTCGCGGCAAATGACCTGTCAGAATGGTCCGGGCGGCGCGATCACGTTCTCATCCTGACCCTGTATAACACTGGGGCACGGGTCTCGGAGGTCGCCTCTTTACAACGGCAACAATTTAGTTTTGGAATTAAGTCCTTTGTGCAGTTCAAAGGTAAAGGACGTAAAGAACGGTCCCTGCCATTGTGGCCTACAACGGTAAAGGCCTTACAGGCCTGGTTCCGTGAATTGAGCGATAAGCCAGGAACACCTGTGTTCCCCAGTGCCCGTGGGTCGGCTCTCACTCGCGATGGTGTGAATTACATTCTTCAACAAGCGGTCGGAAGGGCGGCCGAAAGTTGCGCCAGCCTGAAAAACAAGCATGTTTCCCCGCACCTACTGCGGCACACGTGCGCGCTTCATCTCCTGCAGTCAGGTGTAGACATCACAGTAATTGCTTTATGGTTAGGGCATGAAAGCACCCAGACCACGCACGGTTACGTCGAGGCAGATATGATCCTTAAGGAACAGGCCCTTCAGAAGGTGCCGCCCGCCGGGCAGGCGGTGGGTAGATTCAAAGCTGATGACACCCTCTTAAAGTTCCTTTCCTCACTCTAAAATAATCCGGAGTAGCTCAATATGAAAGCTGCGCTCTGTATACTTTCTCCAACGCTACTCCGGATTATTTTTGACTCCGGATTAGGGATGGGCGATTACGTGCTGAGTATCAGTCTCGGCTCCTGACCGAATATCAGTGCAAATGGAGCAAGCAGTCTGCCCGCCCGACAGCCATTTCGCATCCGCAATATCACGCCCACCCGTTTCAGTCGAGACAGCTGCCTCTCTTTGACCCATTGTGGGTGCGTGACCCGATAGAACCTGAGAGCCAAAAAGTTCAAAGACCTGGGAGGAAATCGGCTGAAGGCAAACAGTTACGGCTGTATCTTGGGCCGGAGCTAATTAAATCCGCGTAGGGTCTTGACTCCACAATCTATTGGACTCGCGCGCTCATTTGAAATTCCCCACTGCTGTAACCCATGTTGATGGCCAGCGCACGACAGAACTCCGGACGAGCAGACACGCATATACATTCTGGTTGACGATATTTCGGATACTCTCAAGAAGATTGAGGCTGCAGGTGGGCAGGTGCTGACGCCACGAACAGATATTGCCCCAGGTGCGGGCGCGTTTGCCGTTTTCGCGGATCCAGCGGGCGCCGAATTCGGACTATACGAGGAGCCGAAGCGCTAGTCGACGGCCGCCTAACCCCACGCTGAAGCCGACGAGCGGCGCGAGCACGTCGACCAGCGAATGCGCGAACTCTCAATGGCATTGCACTTGGGGTGTTAATTCACCCATTCTAGAGCAACGACATAGGCCATAATCTCCGCCCCACCGCACAGATAGTTACATTTGGAATCCGAACACTACCACCAACTATCATGTACTGCCGAAGCTTTTCGGCGAGTCTCTGCCGATATTCTGCCTGCTGCCCGGACGACTTATCGGAAAGCAAAACGGCAAAGTCCGGCGAAACATCCATGAGGTATTGAGTGCAGTCTTCGGTGGACGGTAACTCCAAGATCAGCGTCATCTCTTCAACCCGTACATCCGTAAACCCGGCGTGAATCATCTCCTTTTCTAACGCATTCTCTGCTGATCCAGACAGAGAAGGAGCTCCTGGTCGGGGCGACGGTAAATCAAACATCTCTCGGGCGACAGCCATCGCAAGGCTTGCCAAGGGGCGGCCCTTTGGCTCTACTTCCCAAACAGATGTGGCGAATGAGCCATTGGGAGTTAGCATACGTCGTATCGCGACCAACGTGTTCAACGGATTCGGTAGAGATGTTAAGCCCCAGCGACAGAGAATGGCGTCAAAGCTGCCGTCAGGGAAATCCAGTTGTTCTGCATCCGCTTCTATGAACTCCACGTTCGTCAGCCCCAACGTAGTTGCTCTCTCCCGGGCGATATCAAGCATCTGAGATGAGAGGTCCGTCGCTACAACCCGTCCCGCAGGACCGACACGGCTTGCAGCCAACAGTGCGGGCTCGCCAATACCGGTCGCAATGTCCAATACTCGCTGGCCGGGTTCAACTTCCGCTAGTTCGACCATTCGCTTGCTTACGTATTGCGCGCCGGTCTCGATAGTCCGCCACCACTTCTTCCAACCGGCGGCAACGCTATCCCACTGTTGGCGTTGTCCCTCCTTGTAACGTGCCAGGTCATTGGATTGAGTGTTCATGGATTCGATCTCTTTCTTCATGGGCAGCCCAACTGGAAATAGTCAGCTAAAAGTTGGAGATGGCTACGTTGCATCTGTGCGGCCTAACGCCCCCGGTTCAGCGGCGGGCCGCGCAGCGGACCGTCCGCTGCAACGGTTGTTAGGCTATTGTTAGGCCGTTCCTACTCACGCACATAGCGCAAGTGTGTAGCAGTTGGACTATCAAGCACATTGTCAATTCGGAATTGCGACACTGACTCGTGTAGGTTCTCGAAGAGACGCCTTCCACTGCTGAACAGGACTGGCGCTAGGGCAATTTCGAGCTCGTCGATGACACCCATGTTCAAGTACTGCTGGATCACGTCCGCGCCGCCTGCGATCCGAATATCGCGACCGCCCGCAGACTCTCGAGCCTGCCTGAGGGCACTTTCCGCTCCGTCGTTGACGAAGTAGAAGGTCGTACCGCCCGGGCGGACCCAAGGTTCACGCTTCTCGTGGGTTAGAACGTACACCGGTGTGTGGAACGGCGCCTCCTCTGGCCAAGCGCGCTCGCCCTGTTCGAACATTCGCTTCCCCATGATGTTGGCGCCGATGCGCTCCGTGGTTTTCCGAAGCATGTCATTTACAGGGCCGGTCTCTCCCCCGGGTCCCAGCTTGAGGTTCTCACGGAAGAACTGCTGGTTAAATATCCAGCGCATCAGCGCACCCCACTTTGCGCCCCAGTTCTTGTACTCGGGCTTATCCCAATTCTCCATGGTCATTCCTTCTGGCGCCATATAGCCGTCAAGGCTTAACCCGATGTTTACGAATACCTTGCTCATCATTTTCCTCTCATCGCTCTGGATGTCGGCCTAACTACATATTCTACGGCCATGCGCCGTATAAAAGTGTCCCTTCGGCAGAATGGCGTCGGCACAGGTTTTACTAGTGCCGACGCCATTCTGCCGAAGGGACACACTGCATCTTCAACTAACTCGTAGAGCGAGTTTCCCGAGGTAATGATCATTGAGGGCGCGGTGAGCATCGGCTGCTTGGTCGAGGGGGAAGGTGCGGGCGATATGCGCCTTAAACGGACCGATGCCGATCAGACGGTTTAGTCTTCCGATGATCTCCGCATCGGGATCGCCATAGTAGCTGTAGACTTGCACACCGGATCTAGCTTGGGGTTCGGGCTGGACGCCGCTGGGATAGGCGATGCGCCCTCCATCGCGCACCGCTGACAACGCCTTCTCGGCGGTCTCGCCGCCGGCAGTGAGCAAGGCGGCAGCGAGTCCCTCGGGAGCGAACACCCGGGCAGCGGCCAGCACATCATCTGTCTGCCCGTTCTCGGCGGCGTCGGCGCCTAAACTTTTTGCTAGCGCCACCCCGTCGTCGCCCGACGCCGCCGCGAAAACGCGAGCGCCCATCCGCTTGGCGAGTTGCACGGCCATGTGCCCGACGCCACCGCTGGCGCCGAAGATCATCACCGACTCGCCTGGCTTCAGCCGCAAAGTATCGTCGAGACCACGTAAGGCAGTGATTGCTACGCCCGACATTACCCCCGCCTGCTCGATCGTCAGCCCATCGGGAACGTGCGAAACAAGCTCGGCCTTCACCGCAGCGTACTCGGCATAGAAGCCACCCTTAGGGTTTAGGAAGCCCGCGGCATAGACCCGGTCGCCTTTCTTGAAGCGGCTGACGCTCTCGCCCACGGCGGCGACCACGCCTGCTCCTTCAGAACCGAGCACGTAGGGAAACTGTGGTTCGATCCCGAGCATTTCCGCGTAGCCTCCCTCGCGCTCGAAAGGATCCCACACGCCTACACCGGCTGACTCGACACGGACCAAGACTTCGTCTGGCCCGACCTCGGGCACGGGGAGCGTTTGGAGTTTCAGCGCCTCCGGGCCGCCGAACCGATCGAGTGCAACTGCCTGCATATCACTCTGCGTTGTGCGTTTCATGGTCGAAATTCACCTGCAAGGTCAACTTCACGGCGCGGGATTCTAGCATAAGTAGCCAGTTCTACTAGTTGAATTTTTTACCCGAAGTCGGCGTCAACCGTATGTTCGTCGAAGGGGCAAGTCCTTACTCAATTCTTCCGCGGCGGATGGTCAATCAGGAACTGCTTGAATCGCGCCGCCCGTTCTTTCGTGAAGCTTCGGTTGACCGCCTTGCCGAATCTCACATTTAACCCACGAGCCGCCATTATTGAAAGGCGCTATGACCGATCGATTAGCGCCCCCGACAATATGCAACTACCGAACGACAAAGGCCAAAATCTTTCGCCAAAGCTCGTACGGCGGGATTGAGGCGTAGCCAGACTCTTGGGCATCATTGCACTCGATGGCGACCCAACGACCGGCCATGGTCTTAGCGACGTCGACTACTAAAAACGGGACGTTGAGCCTCTTGGCAACTTGATTGGCCACCGCGAATCCATCTGCGACATCAGGGCTTTCGTACGGAGGAATCTGATACCAGTACCGATCCCATCCGACACACTCCCCATTCCACCAAAACGACCGGTACTCTAAGGATGGTCGCACCTTGCCTGGCACTTGCCCGGCCACTGGGACAAGCGGGATAAACTCACGTACGACCGGCTTCTGCCAATGGAGGATCGGATCGTTCAGATACCGCTCCGCTACCGACTTGTAGTGCATTCTGTCCGGTATGACCGATAGCTCGGGGTTATGCTTGCTCGTTTGCCGAGCCCCCTTCATAAAAACTGGCCAGGCGAAGTTAGCCTCTATTTCCTCTGCCGTGGGCAATGTGTCAAACACCATTGCCTTGGGTGTGAGTTCTTCGATGAGTGGATACCAGACTTCAAGTTCGCTTGCTCGCGCGTGCTCGGCTGGAGAATTGATGAGCCGCAGGTTCATATTGTATTTTTCCTGATATTCCGCAGCGTAATCCACAATCGGTCCGATGCGGAGAACGCACACCTCTTCACTTTCGAGTATGTATGGGTGGCTGCAGGTAAAATGGAGGTCGAAGTCGAAGTCGTAGATTGACGCTCCGACCTCTTGGCTTACGACGATCAATTTGTCTTCGAGCCGAGCGATGTTCATTGCAATCCGCCTAAATTGAGTTGCACCGAGTTTTTATCCTCCTTCTATTTCATTGAGAAATGAGTTGTGATAATTCTCGGATGAAGAGGTTGTTATTATCAATGAGAAGGTAATTGATCAAGCGTGGCCAAAGGTGAAGAGATTCCGAAAACCAACCCCTCTGAGATCGAGAATCTGATCGAGCAGATTCGAGGAACAAACCTGGAGCCAGGTTCCAAGGAAAAAATCGAGCGGCTTTTGCGAACCGTCCTCGTCTTGGTTGAATTATTACAGCGAAAAATACCTCCATCAAAAAGCTGCGCGAGATGATCTTCGGTAAACGCACCGAGAGGTATCAAGCGAAGAAGGCAGAGGATCAGAATAGTGAGGGGGAACCCGAAAAAACAGGGGATGGTCAGCCTCGAGCCAGCGACAGTCAACAGGCGAGAAGTGAGTCGAGCGCCATTGAAGGCGAACGGAGGCCAGGCAAGAAAGGGCATGGACGCCGGGCTGCATCCGACTACAGCGGGGCGAAGGTCGTCAACTGTCGGCATGAAGACTTGAAGCCTGGCGATGCCTGTCCGGCTCATTTGTGCGGTGGTCGGCTCTACAACCTAAACGAGCCGATGGGGATATTGCAATTCACAGGACAACCGCTGATCACCATAACTCGTTTCAAACGCGAGGTGCTACGCTGCGCCAAATGCCAACAACGTTATGTGGCGCCGTTGCCCGAAGGAGTGAATGAGGAACGATATGATGCGACCTGTGACGCGACGGTCGCACTAATGTGAGCTTGCGGCGCCCCGGTTTGACGAGCAATCTGTCAAACCGGGGCGCCGCAAGCTCACGAAGGAGCGCCAATGATGACTCCCAATATCTCATGCCGGCACGCTGAATATTGTCGTTGGACGGCGTCAGGCGCGGTCCCGTAATAGGAGGTTATGATGAAAGTCCGCGTCCTGCTCTTCGTGTTATTGCTCATCTGCACGGTCGCCGCGCAGAACAGGAGCCCTCTCGATCTGGCGAATGCTCCGGTTCCTCCAGGCGCTCGCCGCATCGCCTATGGAAGTGATCAGCTGCAATTTGGCGAGTTACGCCTCCCTTCAACGAAAGGGCCGCACCCGGTCGCGATTGTGATTCATGGCGGCTGCTGGCTCGCAAAGCTGGGGACCATGGACCAGCGGGCGGTCGCCATGGATAACATGCGTCCTCTTGCCGCAGCGCTGACCGATAGCGGCATCGCCACCTGGAACATCGAATACCGCCGCCTGGGCCACGATGGTGGCGGCTGGCCCGGTACGTTTCGTGATGTGGCGACCGCCGCGGACTTCCTCCGAAAGCTCGCGCGTGACCATCAATTGGACTTGAAACGCGTCATCTCAATCGGTCACTCGGCCGGCGGGCATCTCGCCATGTGGCTTGCCGCGCGTCCGAAGGTACCGACGAGCAGCGATCTTTACACGAAGGACCCGCTGGCGCTGGTCGGTGTGGTGAACCTGGACGGCCCTGCCGATTTGAAGGCGACGGTTCCGCTTCAGCAGTCCGTCTGCGGTAGCCCGGTCGTCACAGATTTAATCGGAGGATCGCCCGACGAGCGGCCCGAGCGATACCGCGCCGCGTCGCCAGTTGAACTCCTTCCGTTCGCAGCGCGTCAGGAATTCTTTGCCGGTCGGATGTTCGCCGCGCAGGCCGCGGCGTATGAGAAAGCCGCGCAGCGGACGGGCGACAACTTACAGACGACCGTGTTAGCCGACGCCGGACATTTTGTATTCATCGATCCACAGTCAAACGCATGGCCGCAGGTGCTGAAGAGCGTTCGCCGCCTCCTGTCGATGGCTGAGTAGCATCCGATGGCCGGCGACCAGTATCCTTCCCCGATCATGCGGCCGTCTGTGATCAGATAGGCGCCAGTCTGCGGCGGCAGTTTGTCAACGCTGATCCATTCCATTGTTCAACGACTCCTCAGCCTGCGATCAATTTTAGTCAATGCGTAATGTTCCTCTTGAAGCCATTTCAAAAGATCGCTGCCGAGATAGTAACGCCGTCTGCCTTTGTGACGCCCCTTTAGTCCCCCAGACTTTTCCGCTTGGATGAGCGTCGACAACGAGAACCCTGTGATGGCTATAGCCTCTTCGCGTTCATAAACCGCATTTTCGATGATTGGCTGCTTGACCGGTCGCGCGCTAATGACATTCACATCTATTTCTGACATAAATAAAAAACTCTCCTTTCAGATGTCCAATCCGCAAAAAATCTCTGATGGCCGATCTGGCTCTAACATCAAAGCGTCAATACCGCAGCGCAAGCCCCTGTTCCATATCGCGCGCAACATTGTGGCCTACGGCGCTGACCACAGTTGAGAGAGCGCGCAACCGCGCCGCATCGAAGGACGCGTCGCGAACTTGCGTTGCGGCCTTGACTGCGCCGTCGTAGGTGATCCTGTTTGCCTGCAGGTCGAGCCGATAGCCTTGATTGACGCCGCCTTTGGCGACGGCACCGCCGCTATTGGCTCCCGCTACGGCCCGGTTCGCGCCGGCGATCTCCGCAGCCGTCAACCCTTGCGCCCTCCGCTGGTTTGCCCCAACGATATCTCCGAGATAGATTTCCTGATTTTGGGCGAGATACCGAGAGGCTCTCTCCTGGTTGGCAGTCCTTGTATCGAACGCTTCATTGAGCGCCGATTGTTGTCCGGATGCGCGATTCTGAATAGAACGGTATTGCATGCCCAAACCGACAACCCCGCCCCCGATCTCGATCACGGATCCGGCGGCGCGTCCGGCAAGCGTTTGTTTACCGCTTTGAGCATCGCTGAGCGCCGTGCGCGCAGCGATGCCTGCCCATTCCGTTCCTTTGATGATCTTGCCGCCTATAAAGTGTTGCGTGTCGGCAGCGCGGTTGGTTTCGATGTTGGCGCTCTGCTGCTTGCGCTCCGCGTTCAGATCGACAATCGCCTGCTGGTTGCGCGTCCAGATGTCGTTCGTATTCAACTTGGCAAGGGCGGCGGCAGTGTCATTGGCGTACTGCCTTTCAGTGTTTATTGCGCCGGTTGCTCGGGCGAGACCTCCGTAGATTCCTTCGACCGAGGATATGCGGTTTCCTTCGATTCCGGTAATCCCTCGAATCCGATTGGCGAGAGCGTTTATTCTGCCGGCTTCATATGCGGTTCCAGCGCGCGTCAGCTCACCCATGAATTGTCCCTGCGCCTGCGCCCTCTCAGCCTGATTGCTGATGGAGGACGCTATCGCGGAGCTGTAAAATTCGATACCCGCTCCGACCAGAGCGCCGGCCCAACCCGAAACGGTCGATGAAACCGATTCGTAGACCTGCCCCATCGCCACTTTGTAAGCGATCACCGGCGACATCCAGAGCGATAGCCCGGCGATAGTCATTATCACTACGGCGATGATGACCGTGTAGTATGGCTCCGCGCCCGAGGTCATGATCTCGCTCATAGTCTGCGAGTCCCACTGGTAGACGACGTCGCTGGCGTCCAATGACATCGCCAGGTTACCTCCCATGTAAGCGAAAGCCCTGATCAACTGGGAAACGACCGGCCAGATGAGCGTCAAAACTATCGTTCCCCATAAGAACGGATAGGAAATCTTGTTCGCCAGATTGCGGTCGATCGCCAGCGCGATCATCACCGGCGCGGCCAGTCTTACGGCAATCATCAGAAAGCCCCCGAGCACCAGAAGGTACAGATCTCCGAAAGCGAGTATCCCCCGAGCGGAGCTCAAGATCGAGAAGAGCATCGGCATGTCGTGCGAGAGTGTCTCGAACTTGTTGTTAACGTCCTTCGGTGAGGCGACCACGTCTCGGATTACGCCGAGAACTGCTTCTCCGCCGCCCGGAGGCGGTTTCAGATTCTCGCCGGTAGGCTCGACGGTGAAATGCCCTTTAGTGAATCTGCGGTAGCCCTCTTCAAAGCTATTGCGATGATTGTTGTCGTAATGGTTTCATAATACCTCTTTTCTATATAGATTCGCCCAACGGGAGTTGCCGCAGGCGGTTGATTCTTTGCGCTCAGGGCGCTCGGGATACGATTATTGCTTGATCGTTTCGAGAGAAGAATAGCGCTCACTTGGCTCCGCCCGACCACAAACAAGCCTCAGGCTAATAGATCAGTCACTGAAATCCGCGCTCAACAAAACTTAGGTGCGTGGCGACACGACTTGGAAAGTTACTCGCATTTGGCCTGCCCGAAGACGTGTTCAGGCGGGCAACCGAACGCCGCGTCTCGATCGCCGGGACCCTGAAAATGCGCTCCTGCGGCTATACAGCGGTCAGCGGTTGGCGTACCAGACCACGTAATCCTTGACCAACTGGTAATTCTTCGCTTGCTTGTTGGTCGCTTCCAGGTCACAGAGCGGAAACTCGTAACTGTCATGGCCCCTCGTGACTTCGACGAATATGCCGTAAACGTCGTCAACGTCCCTGATCCCTTTGACAGTCACGCGGTCGCCGATTCGCAGCGAACTGCGGCGCGCGTGTTCCACGATTTCGGCTTCAAAGGGGAACTTTAGCTTCTTGCCCAAATGCGCTTCCCAGGCTTCCAGAATTTCCATCGTGTCGTCAGAATCAATTCCGTCCAGAACTTTTTGAATGCGCTTGCCTTCCTCGCCCAGAAATAACCAAGCAGTTTGCGATTCAATCTCTTCAATGGCTTCCTCGACATCTTCTTCGGCGTCGCGTGGGGAGGCGGGTTTCACGTCGCTCACTCCCAAGCGCATTTCGCGCCAATCCAGGCCTTCGTCTTCGCAGTACTCGATCATCGAGCGCGGCGTCTTTTTCAGCGTGACGCTGTCCCAAAGGATGCTGACAATAGTCTCTCCGTCGTCCTCGCTGATGTCGGAGATTCGTCCCTGCCAACCGCTAATGTTTGTGTCGGTGTCGGGGTCCTTCACGCCGGGTTTGACTATGACTGAATCGCCCTCTTTCAAATTGCGCTGGTCGCTCATTACTCCTCCATGCCTAATCCATTTCGATTGCTCGTTAAAATCGAGCAGGCGATAATCGCCGCGCTTACAAAAGGCGTATCTCCTGCGCCCGATCGCATGAAAGGTTACTTAATCGAAAAAAGTCAATGAACATAGGACGAAATGATCCCTGCCATTGCGGCAGTGGAAAGAAGTACAAGAAATGTTGTCTTGAAAAAGATGAAGAGGCGAGGCGCAAGGAGGCCGCGCCGCCGCCGGCTCCGAGTCATAACAAAGCATCTGACCCGCACATCGAGGCCTGGAACGCCCGCTATGAGGAATTTGAAGCGAGCGATTATGAGGCGCGGATCGCGCTTTTCAAACGGACGCTGGATGACGTCGAGTTGATGGACGGCGAGATGGCGTTCGAGATGCTCTCGGGTCTTTTCGCGCAGGCCGCCGAACGCAATGAACGTGACCGGTACGATCTGCTGATCGAAAGCCTGCGCGAGCGATTGCCGGAGGTCTACAAGAAAGAAGCGCATTTTCTGCTCGAAAATCGCATTCTGAACGCGCTGGTAATGAAGCGGCCTGAAGCTGTTCGCACTCTCGCGCTCGAACTCGCCGAGCTTGCAGGCGATCATATTGACATATGGGATCTGGTGGAGAGCCGGCTGGCCTATCACGGCTATCTGGACACGCTGGTCGAGGCGATGCGCCTGGCTTGGCCGGAAGTCCGCGCTTCAAATGAGATCATCCTCTGGGGCATAGACGAATTCAATGAACGCGCACTTCAGTACGAAACACTGAACTATATTGCGAAGACGCCGGAGCCCAAAGGGGATGATCCGGCGTTGCTTGAACGGCTTGTTTTTTTTGCGGGCAACGGTCTCGATGTTGACCGAATGCGCGTTATCGTGGGCCATCTGTCAGGGCAAACGGAACGCCAGTGGGTGATGGATGATTTCAAGCTTGCGCCGCCAAAGCGCCGTTCGCGCGATGATTGGGACGGGGACGTTGGGGAAGAGGAAGTGAAAGAAGCGCGCAAGCCTGATTCCGCAAGGATCAACCTTTACGATCTGACTCTTCAATTCGTCAATTACGCACATCGCATCGAAGACGTTGCTTGGACAAAAGCCAATCTGGCGAGCGGTGAGATATTCAACTTTATCGTCAGGCGAAACGCGGGCGAGTTGGAATACCGCGAGAGTATGCTCGATTCGTCGCTCCGGTCGGTGGGACAGAAGCGGGGGCCGATAAAGAAGTTTAGGCGATACGAACACTTGCTCTGCCCCGATCGCGAACGACTGGATACGTTTCTGGCGGGGAATCTCCAGCTTCTGAACCATCAGCCACACAAAGTCGCTGCAACGATGGAGTTGATCCCGGCCTGGATGCGGTTTCTGGAAACGCAGAGGCTCCTTGACGCCATTTTGCGCAAGGAGACGCTCGAGAGTTTGAAACCTCTGACCGGCTATTTGCTCAAACCTTTCGACACCCTGCGCAGCAGCGATCCCACCTTGCACGAAGCGATCAAGCGATGGTCTGAGGACTTCGATAAAGAACTGCAGTGATCGCTGTCCGGCTTTTTTATGCGAATGCCATCGTTCGCAAAGTGACAGGCCAGCCGCGGGACGATTAAGGGGCATCGCCAAGCTTCGCAGCAACGAGGCTGAGACTTACTGGCTATCACTGCAAGAGCAACAGAGCGCTGCAAATCCACCCTCAATAGAACTGGCCCTTTGAGAGTCTCTTCATTCCCTCATTCGGATTGCCCACCGGTCGCTAACTGCCCGCGCAAAGTTTTTCGGCGCCGCTTTGCTTGTGGCTGTTGTGCGTATTCCCGCAGGCAGGAAATTTGTTCTGCGGTCAACCTGATTTTCCAGGCCCCTCCTTTGGTTGATTGTCTCGCGTCGAGCAGACCTCCTCGCAGCCACCTATGTATAATGCTCACCTTAACACCGATAGCGGCCGCCGCCCCTTGAACCGAGTATGTCCCATCTTCCCATCTCTGTGGATTGCGCCCGTCTTCACATTGCCGGTTGGCGCGGATTCCCCAACACTTTCGCATATGGTATACCGACACACTGTTGATCTGCCCTCCCTTGGTTGTTCGGTATCCCTCGGACGCAAGCGTCGCAGCGATCTCATTATCGGCTTTCCCTTCGGCATTCAGCGTTCTGACCCTGGTTTGCAGTTGCTCAAGATCAGCTTGCTCCCGGTAGCTTGTCGTTCGCCGTTTGATCCAGTGTTCGGTTGTCGCGCCGGTCTGCCAGTTGATCTTGAACCATAATTTCCCACGCTCACGTTTCTGATCCAGGACCACATCTTTGATGATCAGGCGAATAATCTGTTTACGGTCGGCGTTGGTCGTGGTCGGCGCCGCCCACAGTTTTGGTAAATCCTCGCCCAGGGCAAGAATCTGCCGCCGGTCTTCATCGGTCAAAACAGTGCCGTTTTGCCTGCGCCACGCCTCAAACTCCTGCTCCGCTTCCTCAACGGCTCGGAGTTTGGTCTCCCAAAGGCGTTCGAGATTTCGCGCCACAAGACGATTCTCCGGCTCGCACATCTCGTATTGACGCTGGGCCCGCGTCGCTTCATACCGCACCCGCTCGATTCGCATCTTCCACTGTCGCTCAAGCATCGCAGCTTCGCATTCGAGTTGTTCAAGAGCGCCGAGCGCCAACGCGACACGATCCGGCTCGAAGGCCTGAAGGACCAACCGCTGGATCTCCGCATCCACAGCCAATCCCCGGACCTGTTGACATCGGCGGCTCCCGTAATCGCGGACCTCAGCATCGCAGATATAAACCAGATGATCATTGCGCCCACCTTCGTAGTGCAATGTCATATGCGACCCGCACAAACCGCACAGGACAATCCCTTGCAACAAAGCTCGTCCTTCCCGCGCCGCCCCGCGCTGATTCTGTCGATAATTGTTCTGATTGGCTGCCAGCCGTTTTTGATTGCTCACAAACTCCTCCCATGTAATGTAAGCTGGAAACGCATCCTGGATACAGACTTCCCACCTGTCAATCGGGAGCCGCACGATGCGACCATGAGGCGATTCAAGACGTGGGCGTGCTCGGTCAGCTTTCCTGCGGCCGTAGACATAGGCTCCCGCGTAGGCGGGATTTTGCAGGATGTCCCGTACATTGGCTCAAGTAGGCAAAGCCCAGATGATGTCATGCGGCCCTGGCCCGTTGATTACCCGGCGGGGGACCTTCAACCCTTCTTGGTGGAGATAGCGCATCACAGCTCTGGCGCTGCCCAACTCGCGAAATTTCTCAAAGATCAGCCGCAGCCGCGCCTGAATCTCCTCGTCAGGATGGAGTGTGACTTCGCCGCTGCGCAGGCGTTCAAGGCCGGCCGGAAGCACCCAGCAGAGCTCGCCTCGTGCGGCCTTCGAACGTTTGCCGGCGTCCATACGCATCTTGATCTGATGCAGTTCGGCCTCGCTCATAATACCGGCCAGCCCAAGTAACAGGCGGTCGTGGTAGATTCGTGGGTCGTAGACGACTTCGGAATCGGCGATGAGCGTGCCGAAGATCGAGCAGAGATTAAGCAGCTGGGCCCAATCGCCGTTGTTGCGCGCGAGACGACTGGCTTCCAACGAGAGCACCAACCCGACGTGGCCCAGGCTGACCTCCGTCACAAGCTGCTGAAAGCCCGAGCGCCAATCAGCCGAAGCGCCGCTACGGCCCAAATCCTCGTCGATGACCTGAACGCGGTCTTTGGGCCAACCGAGCGCGACGGCCCGATCTACCAGGGCATATTGTCGGACAGTACTCTCAGTGTTGTGTAGCACCTGGCCCGGACTTGATTGACGAAGGTAAATGTAGGCGAGC